>Ga0102934_1000071_pt1 | contig 52377 bp, 55 predicted proteins | sample SalPonR2_A_D1_MG_FD_78175 | JGI IMG/M metagenome (GOLD analysis project Ga0102934, IMG submission 78175) | Salt pond soil microbial communities from South San Francisco under conditions of wetland restoration - Salt Pond MetaG R2_A_D1_MG | ecosystem: Environmental > Aquatic > Marine > Intertidal... | reverse complement strand
TACTTGGCGTGGTGCTTCCCGTGGTGAATGTCAAGCGTTCGCTTCGAAATGAGAGGTTCCAGGGCCGTGTCCTCAACTGCACGCGGGAGGGAGCCAGGGAAAGATGATTCAATAAGGCAGATCGCATCATTTGTACCTATGATAATAAGTACGGCTCTGATCTCGAAAGCTGGGACGGGGGGGGGAAGCAGCTTATTGTGTTCCAGAAAGACCAAGTCTTCCCATCCCTCCCGGCTTCTTCACTTACACGGCAAAGGGGGCAAGGCGACAGCCATACGGACAGTGGAGGAGCTAGCAGGAGCCTTGGAAACCCCTGTCAGCGGGCTGCCCACCATAAATGCATGAGATGCCACCGCAAGCGAGACAGCTCCGAACACAGCGCAGTAGGTCTTCATAGTTTAGGGGATAAATGCCTGAATCGGTTTGGAAAAAGAAAAAGATAAGACAGAACGGTCATCCACAGTCTGGTGGAAAAGAGACAAGATGCTGCCTTCACAAACTTTTGTCGCGCACGCGCGCCAAGGAGGACGCGCTCCCGCATTAGCCGCTGAGGCTCCATGCAGGTGCGCGACAAGAATCCAGTCAGTGGGGGGCGGGAAGGGGAAGATATCAAGGCGAAAGCGATCATCATGCCCTTGGACACCAACTCTGCCGCCGCGCCCACCTCCATTTTCCTCTATTCTTTCCCTTGCGCCCTGCGACGAGGATTTGTCGATGTTGTGGCGCAGGGGATGCAGACTGGTGATCCTGAAATGGTGGAGTGTTTCGTCAGGGCGCCGTCTCTGACGCAGACGCTCCTTCTCGAGGGCGGGGGCCCTCAGGCGACAACGCCCGTGTCGGTTTGGTGATAGCATCTCTCGAGAAATGCTCACATGCGCTTCAATACTTTGCATGCACAGCCTTTGGCTACTTACTTCGCGAGTGAGGATGTTTTCTCGAGCGGCTGCGGCCTTCAAGCGGGTGAGGTTCATCCCACCTAGTGCCCAGGTAATGCCTAGGGGAGGAGACAAGGGGAGGGAGAAAGGTATTTGCTGGGACGACGCAATCGCAACGGGGAGCCGATTGCTTTGTTGCTCTTACGCACTATGACTCACATCCGCAACTCCTTTGGATGCGTAGGATGGCAAGGGCAAGTTGATGGGCGCGCTCGTAGCGGGCACGGCTGTCGCGGGCGGGGTTGCAGTTTGCAGCGCCGACCATGTCCCTTCTATTGATTATGGCTGGAACCACCACGGCCTTCTGGCGTCCTACGACTACCCTGCGTAAGTGAATGTGTGGAGGATTGTTGGGCGATTCCGCGTGGTTGAGGCCTAGCGTCGGGCGTTCAGTTCTGGGGTGGGCATCTCTCGCAGTCTGGGTGGACGAACGAAGGCTATCCCCAAGCCGCTGACCTGAGCATCCTCATGAATTGCACCATGTTCCACAGTGTCCGCCGTGGCTTCCAAGTGTACAGGGAGGTGTGCGCCTCGTGCCATGCCCTTGAACACACCTATTTTCGCAACCTGGTGGGGGTGACCCACACCGAGGAGGAGGTGAAGAAGATAGCCGAGTCCTACGACGTAGTGGACGGTCCCAACGCGGAGGGAGAGATGTTTGAGCGGCCTGGCAAGCTCTCGGACAAAATTCCAGGGCCATATGCGAACAAGGAAGCGGCGCGTGCCGCCAACAATGGGGCCTACCCCCCCGACCTCTCCCTCATCACAAAGGCGCGTCCCGGGGGGGTGGATTACATCTTTGCCCTCCTGACTGGCTACATCGACCCACCCGAGGGGAAAGCCATCCTTTCAGGCCTGAACTACAACCCGTACTTCCCCGGGGGCGCAATCGCCATGGCGAGGCAGTTGCAGGACGGACAGTTGGAGTACGAAGACGGGACACCGGCCACCACGTCGCAGATGAGCAAGGACGTGGCCACCTTTTTGGCCTGGGCGGCGGAGCCGGAGCACGATTATAGGAAGAAGGCGGGTGTGCAGTGGATCGGAGCCCTGCTTGTGGCCTTGGCGCTGACGGGCTTCTACAAGCGGTTCCGGTGGTCGCCCCTGAAGACGGCGAAATTCCACTACGTGGCGTAGGGCGATGGGCCCATGGAAGAGGCCTTGAGCCGTGATGCCTCGAATCTAGTGCCGGGAAGAGGGTGGAGCAGATGTCTCGGTGCGGGAGCTGTTGGGGGGTGGGTCAGTGCCGTGGGGGGATCCTGGGAGTGGATGGGCGGTCCTGGTGAGGTCTCAGCACGCGTATCTTACATTCATGATGAGTAGGAGGTTTAAGTGGCAAGTGGGTATAGAATGACCATTAAAAGAAGGGAGGATGTACGGAGGAAATTTTGGTATATACTTGAAGGACGGGGGGAGGGCTGGAGGGGAGGAGACGTCAAGTGAGTGCTTGAAGGGACACAAAAGAAGCCTGCCTACGATAAAAAGTGGACAAAGTGGGGTGGAGGAAGTGCCCTCCTTGATCGAAGAGAGAAGAGTGACTCGAGGAATTTCTTTCTTTTCCTTTCACTCCGATGGGCCCCTTAACGCCTCCGTGCGGCCTTGCTCTGCTCCATGCCCTCCGTTCTTCATGCGCTCATTCCCATCCATAACTATGACTAATGGATGCCACGCATGCACTGCACATAGGTCGCTGTCACCGCCTCACGTGTGCCAAGCGCCGTACCCTATAGCTTCTCCAATATTTTGTCCGTCCTCCCGCCCCTGAGAGCTGCAAGAGCCTCTCCCAAAAGTCAATACGTCGCCATTGGCCCCAGCTGGAGCGGGAGGCTTTGTGCCCTCAGAACAAGGACAGAGCCTTTTTCCCCCTCCCCCCGCAACGGCTCCATAGCTCACTCTTATGTCTCTTCTTGTTCTCGCGCCGAGTCCCACCCCTCAAACACCTCTTCGCCGCACCTGCCTTGCGCACTTTCCTGCTCTTTGGCGGTCCTTTTCGCACTCTGTCCACTTCAACTTCCGCCTGTCCAACTGTCATCTTCGAATTATGAAATTTTTCTCTTGGAAAGCCCGCCTTTGCGCCCATATCCACGCTCATACCTCTTGTTCCGTCCGTTCAGTGACAAGAATATACGACGGCGGTTCTTCACCTGCCATCACCTTCATTTTTTCCATCGCTCTATCCAATTATGCTCGCCTTGTCTGCCACTCAGACACACGCTTTTTATTGTACAGCTCTCATGACCTCTCTCCTCTTCAAACTTGCCTCGCCCCGCCTAATGCGCCCGGTTGCTCTTCCTGGTCAGGAAAAAGAAGGCCAGGAGCCGGAAGATGATAATCAAGGCGACCAAGATCCCCATCGTCTCTCCCACCTTTTGCGGGGATGTGCCCACGTAATTCATGACCGCGGTCCCCGTCTTCCACCGGCAGAACAAGGACCCCACGCACGAGAGCTCCCGGTCGGTGTACTGGTTGATAATGAGAAGCTGGTAGCCGTACTTGATGATGGAGAAGAAGTCCAGCCAGCGGAGCCAGACCGGGATCGTGTTCAAGTCGAGGAGGAGGCCGGCGAAGAGGGCCATGGGCATGAGGAAGAGAGGGGCCAGGGCGTAGGCGACGGCCTCGTGGGAGGTCATGGAGGAGATCATGTAGCCGACCGAAGTGGCGCAGTTCGCGACAAGAATGATGGTGAAAATGTAAAAATAGAAGCGACCTGCCGTAGGCTGCAGGTCGGCCATACCGTAGACGATCGCCGCGAAAATGGACGGGTAAATTATGGTGCTGGGGAGCTCGGAGAGGGTTCGTGCCAGGAAGTAAGAGCTGACTCGATTCGCTCCCGAGAGATTCTCGCGGATAAAGACTTTACATTCCGAGGGAAACGCCTGTAGAGGGGAAAGTGTAGGGTGTCAGAGGAGTGTTGAGCCAGCCAGCTCGAGAATAAGGCACCAACAACACTCTTAAACCTCTTCGTTCCTCTCGGTTTCCTCCCCTCTTCCGCGCCTCTGCCGTCACCACTCCCGGCCCTGTCTCCCCCCTTTCCTGACCTGCAGCACCCCAAACATGGAGACCATGGTCTGGAACATGATGATGAGGAAAAAGAGCCCCATGATGTTCTTAGCCGACTCCTGGGTGTCGGTCTGCCCGAAATAGATGGTGCCGAGGATCATGCCCATGACCAAGGAGTTCATGAACTTGGCTTTGACGTCCGTGGCTCGTCTGCGGGAGGGATATGCATCGCAATGTGCGGGTGGGTGGGGAAAGGGAGAACGTGAGCGTCAGGACTGTCTGTTTCGAAAAAGCGCCACAAGTACCGCGTCAAATCAATCGATTTGCCTAGCATTTCGAAAACGCGCGAAAGCGCGCTGTCAGACTTCCCATGGCACCCCCTCCTACCCCCCAAGTCACCCGACCTGAATTCGTTCTGGATGTTCCTCTTCATCGTGTAGTAAAACTGCGTCCATGTCGAGGCGTGAAAGTGCTTCATGCTCACGGCCTTGTGCTTCAGATTGAGTATCTCCGCCGGCATCTCTGCCTTCCAGGCCATGTTCCCTGCAGCCAGGTTGGAGTTCTCGTAGGCATCCCAGAGCGTCTGGAGGCGGGCCATGGAGGCCTCCTGTTCCGTGGGCACGATGGAGATCTGGTTGATGAAGAAGTCGGCGGGATTGTGGAAGTGGGGACAGATCACCCCCAAGGAGGAGAAGTAGGATTGTAGGGTGGCCATGGGACCGTTGTAGACGATGCGGCCCTTCGCGAGGAGGAGGAGATGGGTGAAAAGGTCGAAGGTCTGCGAGGACGGCTGGTGGATCACGCACATGATGATCTTTCCGTCGTCGGCGAGCTCACGCATGGTCATGCAGACACCTCGGGTCATGAAGGAGTCCAGCCCGGAGGTCGGCTCGTCCGCGAAGACGATAGAGGGGTTGTTGAGCAACTCCGTACCAAAGGCGAGCCGCTTCTTCTCGCCACCCGAGATGCCTCTGTAACCCGTGCCGGGCCCGCCGATGATGGTCTCGGGGCAGTGCGACATGGCCACCTCCATCAACACGTCCTCCACACGCTCCAAACGCTTCTCGACTGGAATATCTGAGTTCATGCGCACCATGGCATGGAAAGTGAGGTGTTCCCGCACCGTCATGGTGGGGATGAACAAGTCCTCCTGATAGACAAAGCCGGTCATGAAATAGTACTTCTCGTCCGCGGGCTTTCCGTTGATGTACACGTTCCCGGAGAGTTGTTGATTTCGGAGGGAGACGCAGTCCAGAAAGGTGGATTTGCCAGCCCCGGAAGAGCCCATAACTGCCATCATTTGCCCGGACTTGACCGAGCCCGCTACGTTGCTCAAGATTTCTTTGCTGTAGGATCCTGAGAGTTTTGCTTCCCGCTTGGTTGCTTTCACAGATAAGGAGAAATCCCATGCTAATTCCAAGTTTTGTGAGTGTTCCGCCCGTCCTGTTTGCCGGAGTTTCTTTACCGCAGGAGGGACTCGCAAGTCCAGCGCCACGTGCGAGGCCTGGCCGCTCCCTTTCTTGGTGGCATGCGTGGCAAAGGTGTCGCTGGTGCTACCAGGTCTATTGTCAACGATGCCCATGGATGGGCTCCCTGTTTCGGACTCACTTCCATCACTACTCGGGCTCGTATTCTCTACCCAAGACGCCTCGTCCTCGGAGTTTCGTCGCGGCAACGTGGTGGAGAGGTCAATAGGCATACTTCCTTGTTTACTCAAGGACCTTCCCGGAGTGGGAGCACCCGTGGCCAATGAACCAGCTTGCAATGCGAGAGCAAGCATTTATACGAAAGGACTTCTGCAAAGTTTTAGTTCAAGTTCGACGCTCTCAAACAGGCAAGCGAAGAGGACGACAAAGGTTCAACGCCGTACGAAGAGATTGTGGTGGCACGACCGTCTGCCCCCTGAGCACAGGTATCTTGCGAAGAGAGATATCGATTACAGCAAGTGTGTATTACGGTCCCACAGGATACAGGCGCCTGCAGATGGTTCAGACGCTTTTACAGCTGGACCCTGGCGCTGTCGCAGTACGACTCAGGAGACACTGACGAACCTAAAAAGAAAGAAAGGTTTTGACAATTAGCAGTGGGGCACGTCAAAAGGCACACGTCTGTACCCAATACATTCTAATCAGAATAAAAGATTCATTTCTTGCTCATGTTAGTTCTCAAATACATAGAGACACGTTGCGTATTTTACTTTCAACTGAGCTCCCAACGGAATTTGCATGTGACGAAGCGTCGCTGCGCGAGAGGCAGTTGAAGGGCAACGCAAGGTCGACAGGCGCATGGATTTATACGCCTTCCCAAGCAGTACGAGGATAATGCCCTCCCATGCAGGTATTTACAAGATGGCAACTCGTTCAAAAGGACGTGAGGCCCGCACCAACGTGTGAATGGTCCTCGGGACGCGGGCACGACATAAAAGCGAGGGCAGGGGGGGGGCAAATTCAAATCTTAACGGCTCACAGAGCCCGGGCGGAGAAACAACAAAGCACTTGTTCCGAAAGTTTGGGACCTTGAGCTTGATCGTTGACCAGGCTCCGGGTCCCACGGAAACACTACGGCCAAAGGTCTTGCTAATCTTCGCAAGTTTACTTGCCTTTTGATTGCATCGGCTCCAGTGTGAGGATTGTCTCGGTGGCCTTTTCAGCATCTCTGTGTTTCGACAGCTTGACGCGTAGTTCTTGTGCGTCCTCGTGGTCAGTGCAGTTGAACACATACGGATACGCACGATCCAATCAACACCACCATTAATCACATCCCTCGTCCAACGTTATGCTCTACTCGGACAGCTTGTCATGGCCACATCCGTAGCGAGCACGTCCGTGCCCCGCGGGGCCAAGGAGGCGAGCAGCAGAAGTGGTTTTCCATCCAATCATCCGCGAGTCGAGCAGGTCTACGACCTTGGGCGTGTCCTTGGCAAGGGCAGTTTTAGCACAGTTTATTTGGGCGTACATAAAGCATCTGGTGAGGAAGTTGCTCTCAAGGTGATTCCGGCCAAAAATTATCGACGTAACGAGCGGGCCAAGCAATTGCTGCGCACGGAGGTAGCCGTCATGAGCCGCATCCGCAAGCTTCACCACCCTAACCTCATGAACTTCAAGCACACCTTTGAGGACGCGGAGAAAATTGTTATGGTCTTAGAAATTCTATCGGGGGGTGAACTCTTTGACCGCATCGTCAAGAAAGGCCACTACTCGGAGCGCGATGCTTCGCTTTTAACAGGCGTGCTCGTCCGGGCCCTGGGCGCCTTGCACTCAGTGGGCGTATTGCACCGTGATTTGAAGCCTGAAAACTGCATTTACAGCACCCCAGCCGAAGACTCTCCATTGAAAATTACAGACTTCGGGCTGGCGGCCCTGGTAACGTGTCCGACGGAGCGCTTGATAGACAAGCACCTGGTAGGTACCCCTGGTTACATTTGTCCGGCAGTCTTGACAGGATATGAGTACAGCGCCGCCAGTGATATGTGGGCCGTGGGAGTGATTCTCTTCATCCTTTTGAGCGGTTCGCCTCCTTTTTACGGCCGGACACACAAAGAAATTTTTGAAAAAATCAAAAGCGCACACTGGGGTTTTCACGGTCGGAATTGGTCCCAAGTCTCGGACGGAGCCAAGGACCTAGTCAAACGCATGCTGCGCCAGAATCCTGCGGAGCGACTGACGGTTGAGGAAGTACTTGATCACCCCTGGATCCGCGAGCATGAATCCGTGTCGGCGGAAGATTTGCCGGGGACGTTGGAGTCACTGAAAAAATTTTCGGCCCGTCAGAAATTCCGCGCGGCCGCCATGGTTTGCATTGGCTCCTCCCGTATGCAACAATTGCGTATGGCGGCGGCTGCTTCTGGAGCAAGCTCTGCCAAAGAAGGGGACGTCGATGATGGAGAGGGAGAAACTGCCGAGGAGGAGTTCTTGCAAGGCCTGCTGTCGGCGGAGGAACTGGAAAATTTGAAAATTGAGTTCGGTCGGATTGCGGCAGAGAATGCCGCGTCCAGCATGCAGTCACCTGAGAAAACGACTCTGCGCAAGGCTCTGAACCTGGATCAGTTCAAAGAGATCATGACGGGGCTCCACCTCGGTCACTTACCCTTGGAGCGGATGTTTCAAGTCTTCGACACGGGCGGGACGGGGGATGTGGACTACCGTGAGTTTTTGGTGGGCATGAGCAAGTTCCGGCTTCAGGGGAGCACGGCGCTCAAGTTCTGCTTTGATGTCTTCGATGAAGATAATTCGGGGGCCCTGTCGCGGGAGGAGCTCACCAAGGTACTCGTGCACTCGCGACGTAAGAGCCAAGCCTCCACCGCGGCGGGAGGTGATGGTCCCCGGGCGAGAAAGGCGCATATCCGTCGCAGGATTATGGAGGCACCTGCCGGGCCTGCCGTGAAAGGACCGGTGGTGGTGCAATCGGACGATGGAGAGGTCGCCCACGTGGTTGGAGAAGGGGGATTGGGGACTGATGAGGCCACTGAGACCGGACCCGAAGCGCGCGAGTTTGACCCGCGCTACATGGAAATGGACGCGGAGGCTTACGAAGAGGCCGAGAGCATCGCCCAGCTTTTCGAAAGCTTGGACACGGACAATGACAACCAAGTGACCCTGGAGGAGTTCTTAGAGGGGGCCAAAAGGCACCCCGAGTTGTGTGAAGTATTTCTGGGCAGGGGTTGGGGTGATGACGGATGCCCTAAGGACAGCGACGTGGGGAAGGGAGGAGGGTCTGAGAGGAACAGTGTCGAGTCGCAACCAGGTCTGAGAGGTGCGCACGACAAAGTCTAGGGCACTGGTGGATGCAGGCGGAATGGAGGGCCGTGCATTACTGCGAATGATATTCGTCGGATGAGACGGGGTCATCTGAAGTCTATTGGAATATAAACGCTTGTCATCCTATGGCTAAAATAAGGAAGAATATTTTTTCCGGGAAAAGGTTGCCGTGGGCTCTGTGAATTGATTGCTTCTTGAGAACAATCGCCTGCCTTTATCTGTCATCTTCGCTGTCATCCGGGCCCCCGTCCTCCACTATCAAGGGTAAGTCTTCCTCCTCCTCTTCCGCCTCCTTTTCTTTGTCACGCTTTGATCGGGCACTATTGAGGGTCGGAGTCTCTATTTTGGCTGCAGTCGAAGACCTCGATCGCTTTCTGTCATGGTGGGAGGAAGCAACAGATGACTCTGATGAACTTGCACGCTTAGTCGTGCCGAGCGGGTCGGCGCCTGACCCTACGGTAGCGGAGCTTTTCGGCTGGCTCTCAGACGTTGCTGCGCCCAAAGAAGTTGCGGCGACAGTCTGCTGCGACCATACGGCTGCAATCTTTCCCTCTTCCAAGGAGGAGACCACATTGGTCATGGCGATTGATGCCTCTTCTCCCTCCGGGCCGCTTTGTCGCCTCAGGCTGCGGGGATCATGTTCTCCAGAGATAGATCGGGCACCGGATGGCAGAGTGTAGCATTCCTCCTCGTCGAACTTCAACAAAGCTGGCGGGATGAAGAGTGGTGCCGCGCGAGGGTGGATGATACTCTCTGCCACCGTTCGACCGAGCACTGCCGCCCGTGCAACGTCCTCGTCTCTGTCCAAAACAAGGACATTCAGTACGCGAGACGCTAAGGGCGTCAGGGCTGAACCAGCGCCATCTTGTCTGGGCACAAGCATCGTCCGCGTCGCGAAATTCAAAAACGCAGCTCGGAGAGGGCCACTCCGGCGCAGCCACGACATTCCCTCCGCACCGAAATACGTGGTTGCAGCGCCGGCCCGTGGGACTCCACGGTTGAGGTCGCATAGGCCTGCCCCCACGAGCTTGTCGATGGACATGCGCCTGTCCATGGACAGCAAAGCGCCACAACCCAAGACTGCACTCTCGAGCGCACGGAACATGGCGGTACCCACTTCTTCCACGTCCCTTGCCGACGGGGCTCGCATCCCCTCCGCTTGCCTTTTGCCCTTTGTCTGCGGTCCAGCCAAGGCCGTGGCATCTCTACCGAAGGTCCTCTCTCCCGTGGCGGGCGAAGAAAAGACAGAAGCAGAGGCCGCCGCCCGCTCCTCCACCACAAAAGGCGTAGAGGCGCGCAGGTACTCGTAAGCCAGACGGGTCATTTCCGGTAAAGCTGGCTCCACGAGCAACGGGGCGGCAGATGCCCCCATAACGAGAACCACCTGAGTAAAGAGAGCAAGAAGCCGTGCGCGAACAGGTGCGGTGGCTGGCCCCGATAAGAGCCGAAGGACCAGGCGGGCAATGCCCCGCAAGTGCCCTAAGGCGGAGGTCTTGGCCGCGGCGAGGTAGGCTGCCAGTAAGTCCATCCCAAGGGCCAGGAGCGTGGGTTGGAGGGCGTGGTGCGCGGTGGGAGGAAGGGCAGCCGGCGTGGTCCCTAGATTGGAATGCCCTCGCGGGGTGAGGGCGAGCAAGACCTCGCACATAGCCAAGATGGCGGAGGAAGGGAGGAGGACAGGACTGGTGCCTGGCGAGTGCCCGTGGTTAAGCAGGGCCGTCGCCGCCTCCAGCGAGGATTGGATTCGCGCCCTGGCAGCCCATGCATATTTCTTGAGCGCACCTGCCCCACCTTTTCCAGGGCGGGCGGGGAGAGGCGCCCATCCCGGTTTGTGGACCGAGCCTCCCGAGCCCGTGCCAGGGAAGCTGCTGTCTATGCCTTTTCGCCCTCCACCAGGCCCTGACAAGAGTGTCGACGGTACCCTCGCCTCGGGCCACACTTGCTTGAGTGTCCGCGCGGCTTCGCTCAGGAGGGCTTTGAGCATGGCGGTCCACCGTCCGCTGTCCGTGAAGGTAGAGGGCAGGCCCGCCAAGCAAGCCACAGCCGCGCCTCGCAGGCCAGGGTCCCTCCCCCAGACAGAATCCAAGGCTGCGTAAGACGCCGCTTCCAATTTTCCAGCAAAGCTTTTGAAGCTCGTTCCTGCGTTTTGCGCTCCGATTGCCAGGGCGCGAAAGGCGGCGATCGTGACGGGAAGGGGCGACCCCCGGACCGGCCCAGAGAGCCCCAGCCCCGGGGTGTCTTCGTGGGCGTCGGCAAGGGAATTGGCGGCTGACGGTGCTACACACGACGACGACGTTATTGGCGCGCAGCATTCAAGTAAAGAGCCGGCTAGTCGAGGGAGGCATTCCTGCTGGCACTGTTGCCGCAAGGCCGTGCCAGCCCCTGGCCCCAGAGCCTTCACAAGCAGAATTTCCACCGTCTGAATCGCCAGCAGCCGGCATGAAAGAGGGGATGCGGTGCTCATGGCAGATCGAAGCAACTGCGTGAGTTTTTCCAATGATGCGCTCAGGACAAAAGGATGGCTGTGCTCGACGACTGCGGGCAGGAGCTGGAATGACAACAGGCGGGCCCGGGGCTCGGTCTTGGCGTGCCCGGCCTCAAAGACCCAAGCCAGGAGCTTCTCAGCATTTGAGCCGTCCTCATCTCGTACCAACAGGCCTGCTTTTAAGCACGTATAAACCTCCTCGTAGGCGGCTCCTGGGGGCATTGCCCCAGCTCCTTCGTCGGAACCCAATCTTTGCAGTGTCAACCATTCTAAGGCCATGGTGGGGACAGGCGCCAAGGCGCTGTGCTTGTTGGGAAGGCTTAGAAGTGAGAAGTATGCAAACAAGTATGCCCTTTACGTTAATTGAGGATCATGCAGTCCGACAACATAAGAGCAAGTCCCTACCAAGCCCCTTAACGGGTCCATTCGTGGGAAGCAAACCCGGAACATAAAGGAGAGAAATTAAGCATTCAAAAAGGTAGGTTGGGGATTTGAGGGAGGCAATAATACTGTGCGAAGTGACGCAATGTATATGTATGACGATCCAACCGAAGGGGCTTCCCACCGACAAAGTACTGAGATAATTGAACATTGCGTCTCGGCAAGCCAAAAACCTCCCCACCTTTGCGCCGTCCGCGCGGGAAGTCTCGAAACGAATCATCACTGTATGATTGCATCTTCCAAAGCATCGGCCCCCGATGCGTGTGAGATCAGGACGCATCACGGACTTGACAAAAAGCCTTGGGAATGGCTCTATCCTGGAAAGAGCGAGAGGGATGGGGAGGTCATCATACCACGCACCTTGCGTCAACGCGCGATGTTGGGCCCTTGGTTCATAAACAGCCCGACAGTAAGACTTATAGCGACGATATGATCTGTTCGTGCGGGAAAATATAGTTAAAGAACATCGTGTTGTCGCGCGCGGGTCGCAAATTGCGCATTGATGGGTGGGGGCGCAGGTCGTTTGCCGCTTGCCTCTGAAGTCGTCGCTGAAGACGCACAATTGAGAACTTTTTTTCCAGCCTGAAACTAGCACACCATTCCACGCTGCACAGGCATCTTGGTCAGATTCTACGCGAGTTAGGTTCGGACGAAATAGGCAGGCGCACGAAACTGAAGCTTAGAATGAAGTGGGATGAGATGGAGGATGACCACAAAAACTGCTTGTGTGGCATTCAAACCCCCGTGACTGATCGCCGCCCCTCCCACCTTCCCCTACTTTAGTGACAACAGGAATAATGTCATCTAAACGACCATCTGCGAGAGGCATGGATTTGTACCGGCGTGTGCCGGCTGATCTGACAGAAACAAGCACACTAGGGGGGCTTTTCTCCATCGTGGCAGGGTAAGTGATGAGGGTGAGATCCCATGAGGGGAAAGCACTGTATCGCGGGCGCGTATTTCGCTTTTCAAACCAACATATACAGATGCGGTCAAACACTCAAATGCACTCATTCTCCTCTGCCCTAAACAGTGTATTTATGGTCGCTCTTTTTATCGTGGAGCTCATAAGCTTCATGTCGCACAGGACGGAGACCATGGTAGTATTGGATCATAGTCATGATCAACTGGTACGTGCACACACTTCCCCCCTCGAGCCTTGCCTCTCTCCCGTCCTTGTGGCTACATGCATAACAAAGCATGAAGTGGGTTTGGTTGACATATGCATGTGAGAAAACGCATAGGGCTAAGTTCGTGCTGCTGTCTTGCCTGCGTCCCTCCTCCCCCACCAGATTCAGATAAATTTCAACGTCACCATGCTCGACCTCCCCTGCCGCTACGCCGTCGTGGACGTGCTCGATGTCCTCGGGACCAACCGTATGAACGTGAGCAAGAACATCGAGAAGTGGAACTTGGACGAGGCGGGCCGGCGCCGGTACTTCCAGGGCCGGAACCGGGAGGAACGAAGCATTCTCCACGACGAGCACCACGGGGCCTTGGAGGTCCTGCTGCAAAACGGCGAGCACGCGGTGCCTCTCGCTGCAGACTCCTTCGACGAGTATTTGGAGAGCAACGAATTCACCTTCGTCTCGTTCTATGCACCCTGGTGCATCTGGTGCCAGCGGCTGGCACCCACCTGGGAGGCCTTCGCCGAGCACGTCGAGGAGGCGCAGATCCCTGTAAAGGTCGCCAAGATTGACTGCGTGACCCACGCCCAGCTCTGCCGCGACCAGAAGGTGCATGCTTTTCCCACGCTCCGGATGTTCAACCGGGCGAGGCCGCTCCCTCCAGACTACAACACGGACCGCACCCTCGTCGCCCTAACTTCCTTCGTGACGCGCAAACTGGCGGTGGAGGAGAAGAAGAAGAGTTGGCCGGAGCGGGACCAGGAGTACGTTGAGCATCCAGGATGCATGGTGCGTCAAACGGGTTGGGGGTGGGAGGAAGTGAGGGAGTGAGGGACGCAGAAAAGAGAGGAGTGGCTGGTTGGAGAGTTGCGAGCAAAAGCGCCCTGCAATGTCCTCCGATGTCTCAACGCCTTATATCATCGTTTTTTCCCCTTCTACCCCCTCCTACAGCTTTTCGGTCACCTGCTGGTCAATCGCGTTCCCGGCAATTTCCACATCGAGGCTCGGAGCGCGGTCCACAACCTGAATGCCGCCATGACGAATCTCTCCCACGTAGTCAACCACCTGTCCTTCGGCCCCCTCTACGACTCCCAAGTACTCTCCCGCCTGGAGCGCTTCTCCTCCGAGTTCTACGTCTCCAACGCCTTGGACGGCCGGGACTTCGTCCTCGAGGAGCCGCACAAGGCCCACCACCACTACCTCAAGGTGGTCGGGACTCTGTACGAGGTTCCTATGCGGTGGGGAAGGGCGGACATGCTCACCTACCAGATGCTTCCTGAGGTGAGTCTGGGGAGTTGAGGATTGCGGGAAGGCGGGATGTAAAGGTGGCGGGACGGACGCCTGAGGTAGCGAGTCACCTAGAAAGTATCTCTTCGGACGCGAGTTCGCGATGCCTGACAGGGGCGTGGAAGACTTTGTCGGGTAATACTGCACCTTTCTGGGTGTCACTTACCAGGGAGAGTAGCAAGATTGGATGCGACGTTCCCTTTAATGTATCAAAAACCAATCGCTATCCCACTATTTCATAGACCTCTCTCATGACTTACGGCCTGGACGAAGTGCCTGAGGCGAAGTTCTCCTACGAGGTGTCACCGATGGCTGTTATTGTGAAGAAAACAGGCCGACGGTGGTATGAGTTCGTCACCTCTCTTTGTGGTATTCTCGGAGGGACATTCACTGTCGTGGGTCTGCTGGATTCCACCTTGCACCGTCTCTTAAAGCCGTCATCGAACTTGCAGTCTTGAGTGGAATATTGGTGGCAAAGGTTGTAGAATAGGTAGCGAGCTGGTGGAGGGCATACAGCATATCGAAATCAAAAATCAAAGAAGGAAACACCTGAAAAGGAACCGACCCAGGCTGCTCAGGGGGGCGGGCATGTGGGGAATGTGAAGGAGGGCAATGACATGTTCCTTCTCACCGAGACAGCTCTTCATATTTCTCTCTCTCATGCCCTTCGCATGCCTTATACAAACCATGAAACGCGCGTTGCACCTCTATTCGATGGATTCTTATGCAAGGGATGCTCTGAAACGAAGGAAAGATTTATTTTGCCACCCTTGCCTTCAGAGGATTCGTCGCCATGTGTCCTCATTTTCACTTTCGCATCCCTATCGGCATCATTCGCATGACTAAAAAATCAGGGGAAAAGAAACGTGGAGGGTGCTTGCATAGGGCTACAAAATTAGCAAATGGCTCACAGGAAAAAGGTTCTTTTCAAGTACATCATCTTGGGTGACAGCGGGTGGGTTGTCGGGAGGGTAAAGGAGGGGGACACGAGATACTTCTTTGAACCTGATGGGTATGGGACAGTTTCTGAAGGCGTTCGCAGCCGCATAAACATGTTATATCCATAGTTCATCTCAATACGGGTGGCAGGTGTTCGATTTCCTCACTCCCGAGCTTCTGACCCCAATACCTCTTTTCCCATCGTCCGAGCGCTCACGTCTCACATCATGTCATGCACAGCGTGGGGAAGACCTGCCTGATGAACCAATACGTACAGAAGCGCTTTGACAAGACATATAAAGCGACCATTGGAGCGGATTTTTTGACCAAGGACGTCATGATCGATGATAAGCTTGTGACACTTCAGGTGCGTGGGCAGGCTGGAGAAGTGGGCACAAGGTGTTCTACATACTTCAAGAGAGCAGGGGGAAATCTGTGAAGAAAGAGGCAACTCAAGTACGATCTTAAAGAGTGCCTCACAAACTTGGACGACCTACAGATCTGGGACACGGCCGGGCAGGAGAAGTTTCAATCCCTCGGGCAGGCCTTCTACAGGGGCGCGGACGTGTGCATGCTGGTTTATGACATGACCAACCCCAAGGTAGGCAATTCGCTCCCCAGGAGCCAGGAAAGTCAGCCTGAGAGTGAAATATTGAAAGGGTGGACTTAGTTTATGGAGATGATAGGCCTCTATCCTCGCGCTCCCCCACTGTGGTATCTTTCCCTATCCTCACCCCTCTTCCTCTCCATCGCAAGTCCTTCGACAACTTGGAGCACTGGCGCACCGATTTCCTCCACAATGCCTCGCCACCAGACCCGGATAACTTCCCCTTCATTGTCCTGGGGAACAAGGCGGACATGGAGGCGGACAGGAAGGTCCCGAAGCACAAAGCCCTGACCTGGACCAAGAGTAAAGGGCCGAAGCCCTTGCCTTACTTCGAGACAAGCGCCAAGGACGCCACCCGGGTGGAGGCAGCATTTCTGGAGGCGGCACAACTGGCTCTTGAGCAGGTGTCGCAGGAAAAGGATGAGTGAGTGGGGCAGGAAGGGAAGGAGTCCGGCCGGGAGGGATTGGAAGTGGGGGGGGAGCAAGGCTTGGAAAATATGTGTATATATAATATCGGAGGGTCGGTATCGCAGGTATGCGGGGAGCGCAGAACTAAGATGTCTTGTTATTCGCGTACTGACCTTTTCTACCATTCACCTACAGTTACTTCCCGGATACGATCAATCTCTCGCAGCCCGCGACGCGGAGGAGCGCCGAGCCTGCGGGCTGCTGTTAGGCTTGGATAGTTCAAGGGGGACTGGAATGGGCGTTTGGTTGTATAGCAGAAAGGGTATGGACGGGATTGGATGGAGGGTGTTGCGGAACATTGAGATCAGAGAGAAGTTGAGAAGGCAGTGCGAGCGTGGAAAGGTTGGGTGAGGGAATGGACGGGGCGCTATAAATGGTGGATACTGATCAGAGAAGGAAAGAAGTCAATGAGACGTTGACACCAATCCACCTGCCTACATATTGTGTTAGGAGTGAAACTTGCGTCATGGAAGCTCTACGCGTTTATTCTTTCATCCGTTGTCTTTCACTAGTCGGTCCACTTTCAATGAGTCCCTGGCTGCTTGTGCCTTGGTCGACGGCTATGTCTAACAAGGCGATCACAGGATAGACTCAAAAATTCATTTGAATGCTACGATATTGGCAAAAGGGATCGTCCTATTCCCGTGATCAAGTGTCACCCCCACCACCTAAATGCTTTCCTCTTCCATTACTTGCATTTTACACTTGTTTTTTCCGGCATCTCAATTTACCTCGTAGAACATGGGAATCTTCCCCATTTTTTGTGCTTGGCCTTTTTGTCCCCCGAAAGCCGTGCTATTTATGTGTTTATCCATTCCTCTCCAAAAGTTACACGATGCTCTTTACACCTGCTCAAGCAACTCTATGAAGCCTTGTAGGTCTTGATCCTTCTTAAGCAACCAGTCTTCGACTCCCAAGAAAAGCTCCAGAGCCTCCTGTGCCTGCAAATTGAAACGCAAGACTTCGCGACCTTGATTTTTCTCTTCTTTCTCATTCTCGGAACCACCACGAAAAGCTATCGGTCGTGCCAAAGGCTCGATTTTCATTGAACCCTCCACATGGTATTTTGCGATTTGCTCTGCACGCTTTATGAGGGAGGGAGCCAAGCCAGCCAGAGCCGCGCAAGAGAATCCATCTGAAGAACTAGCTACGCCCTTGGTGAGTTTGAAAAGAGGTACAATGGTGTGAATATTGGCCGCGCTGGGTGTGGAGGCTGCTGTAGCGGGCGAGGAAGAAACAGAAGGAGAGGTAGGAGGAGGGAGGGGGGGGACAAATATATCCATGCGATAGGAGATGTCATTAGCGAGCTGGGGTGAGAGAAGACCTTTTCTCTGGAATAGCTCTAAAAAGTGCGTGGTCACCAGCGCTCGGGCTCCTAGTCGTTGTAGTCGTGATAAACAGGCGACGAGAAGGGCCAGTCCATCGGTTTCTGCCGAGCCTTTCCCAAATTCATCCACAAGGACAAGGGAGGATGGAGATGCGTTTTGGAATACCGCATTCATTTGACTGATAAAATACAGAAGGAGAGAAAAAGGTGACTCTGTCATGTAGATTATGCTCTTTCCTGCTTATGTGCGCATGCCATGCTTCCTCTTTTCATTACCTGCAGTCGATGGTGAAGGAGCTCTGTTGCACCGTTACTGTCTCCGCACTTGCTATCCGCGTTCGAATAGAGTCCACCACTCCAATTAGGGCTTGTCGGCAGGGAAGAAAGCATCCAAGATGCGCGAGATAGACCAACACACCCACCATTTTTATGTATACACTCTTCCCAGAGAAATTCGGTCCCGTCACTACAGCAACGCCGCGGGTCCCGTGTTGATTGCAATGCTCCAAACCTTGCTTTTGCGCATGCTTTTCGTCACCTCCATCACGATGTACCGCATTTCCATCTCCTCCCATCAGGAACACATCGTTCGGTATAAATGTTTCTACAGTCAGCTCCTGTGTTGAGGAGATGAAGAATATGAGTACAGGGGCCAAAAAGGCCATTTCAGCTCGATAGAGATGTGGGAATTCTGACGGGAAAGAAATAAGCCACAACTTTCGTGAAGGACTCCAGTATGGCTTTCCTCACCTGCAGAGGGTGGCGACCATCTTTGACTACCACTACTCTCTCCTCAGTGACCATCGGTCGCACCCAAGCAAGCCCCCCGGCGAGCTGCGCAAAGGCCATCAAGACGTCCAGCTCAGCACACGCCCGCACTGCCTCTGCCAAAGCGGTTTCCTCCTTCAAAATCTCTTCTGCCAGTTGTCGCAGGAGAAGCCCCTCTCGGTCCTGGATTGCCGCCGACAGGTCACCGATGCTGTCGTCAAGGACGTCCATACGGGGGGTTTTATAGTACAGTGCATCGCCCTCCGCGAAAACAAAACGGAAACGTGGGTCGTTCTCGACAGCGATCCGTTCATTGGCTTGCACGATGACGAGAAAGCCGACCTGCATGCAGGAGGAAATGGATAGGAGACCGTGCCGTGTCTATTTGAGTGGTCAGAAGAAAAATTCTGGAAAAGCAGAAAATAATCGATGAGCAGCCCATAGCATACATCGCCCAAAAGTTAATCTACCTGCGGCAAAAATTGCACGGAAATCTTTGAGAGCAACTGCGAGGACTGTTCAGCAAGAACCCCACGAGCCTCTTCGGACAGAAATTCCTCTAAACCGTCGTAGTCCCCACGTAGTCGATCTAATTCCTCATCACAGCCCAAGCGAACCGCCATGCTCTTGCTCTCCCGCGTTATTTCCAAGTCAAGAACCTTAGTGAGGGCCTCGCTCACCCTTCCTACAGCCTGGCGAGATATTCGGTCCAAAAAGCCTTGAAGCATCGCCATGGCCGATGAATAGGAACCTTCGTTCGTTCTATGCTCTTCTTCTCCGGCTGTTGTTGGACCCTTATCCGAGGCACTCGAAAGCCGCGCCGTTAGATGGGCGAGGACAGCTAGACAGCTCTGTAGCAACAAGATGTGCTCCGCCGTATTAGCGAGTGTCAACCAATCATTTACTGTCGAACCCGCACGTCGCATTCGTGTCAGTATCCGCTGAATGTCGCCCACTTTCCCCAAGAGCATCCCGGCGTTGGTTACCACTTCCATCGCTTCCGGATGTAGCAGCAACTCCACCATGTTTTGCCGCTCTCGAATCCCCCTCACGGACCGCAGAGGCCGAAGCATCCACTCTTTCAGGCATTTTCTTCCCGGAAGGGAGTGTGTTTGATCGAGCAGAGCAAAAAGAGAAAATCCTTCTTTGGCCTTTCCTCGACCGCTTATCACATTCGGGTGCTTCTCTTCGTGAAATATTTGCAGACTTGTCAAGGCATTGCTGTCTAAGTGCACGAAACTTCCTAAATCAAATCTCTCCAAAGTTTGAACCGTAACCCGTCCACCGATTTCAAGTTGGAATGTAGTGCATTGCAGGTGGACTAAGAGTGCCCCAAGCGCTTTGACGAGGAGATTTTCGCTCATAAAATCAATCACACAACTGAGCCTATCGTAATTCCGCCTCGGGTCCAAGCCTTCATCCCGCCCTTGCCCCGAACCCTTGTCATCCATGAAAAACGGAGAAGAGGCTGCCTCAGAAGAAGTTGCAAGTCGTTCATTTCTGAGATAAATCGCATGCCCACGATTCCTGCTGTGAGGCCCTTTTGCAAGCTGGCGAACATCCAAGCAATGGCAAAGCTGAGATACAGCTCGGCGGGTGTCCCAGTCTCGTGCCTTTTGAATTTTTAAAGGATGAAAAGGCATGGAACGAAACAATGAAGAAATAAGGCTGAAACTTGTAGAGAGATGTGGTGCAATAATAACAGCTCGCAACGTACCTTGGCGACTCTGACGTGAAATTGTGGACGATCCTCTGAAACAGAGCTACCCAAGAGTTTGCAGAAACCCTCACTGTGATTGGCAGTTTGAAAAGATCGAGCAAAGCGTTTGTGATATGAACCCAAGAAAAGCTTGACTTTAGCTGCGAACGTTCATCGTTCCCCAACTTTACTCACTCAGCAAGGAGGTGGGCATCAATGAGAAAGGAAGTAGGACCCAGGTGCATCTTCAACGCCTGGACGGTCTCCCGAATGTCTGTGCTTACTATTGCATAATCAAAATGATGTTGGTAAGCTTTTTATTCCGCCACAAAGCCGACTTCAGGTCTTCATAGTTACCCTCGAGCACTCACCTAGGATCTCATCGACCCAGATGGTGCTTTTGTCCTCGTCGAAGCAAGCGTAACCGAGCTTAGTTCCTTTCCTTGCCAAAGCCATCGTCTTGCCTTCATAAGATTCTATCCCCGATGCGTTTTCTTGTTGCTTCCAGGGCATGCCTCCGACTTGACAATGCTCCCCTTCGTCGCCATCTTCGTACCCCCCATCTTGCCTTTTTTCTTCGTCAACACCCCTCTTCAAGTCCACGGACTTACCACGGCTCCACGCAGCTTTGTTTTTTAGTTGCATTTACCCGATTTACTTTACATGATCATCGGTATGTCGGCACGTGTGTTGGAAAAATGTGAGGGGGAACGGGGGGTACAATGGGTGAGGAGGTTGGAGGGGCGAGGGGGTTCGAGGGCGACGCCACGCCCGCTCCTCTTTCAGTGGAAGTAGCACCTGACTCCTACGCCATATCCGGACAGGGCTGTCCAAACAGGATGATGGAGGCGAATATCGTGGAGAAATAGCAACGAAATTGTTGAAGCCGTAAGGCATTGATCACAAGGCAAAGTGTGCACGAATTCAGCTTTTGGTAGTAGGAGTAGGTGAGGGCAGGAGGTTGGAGGTGTCGCGTTGTTCACTTGTCGGGCGCTTATCCATACCAGACAGCAGCATCAAGCTATGACTGATGGCGACGATTCTCTCAAGAGGAGCCAGCCAAATTCTCATCCTGCAGCCTCAACATCTTCCCAGTCACCACCCCCCCACAAAGGGGCCTCGCGCTACGCAATCCGCCTTTTTGGACCCAAAGATGATCACAGTATTTGCAAGCTTTACACAGAGAAGGCCAAGAAAAGTGAGTTGTATCGAATGCAGACTGTTGGGTCCTGACCCCATGCGTGCTTAGCGCCATCAAATTGGAGATATGTCTGCTTACCAACTCCTGCCTTGTGACCTCTTGTACAACAAACTCACAGCTCCTCGTGTGCGGGAATTGGTTGGCGCCATATCGGACTTAGGCTGCACGATTGACATTGACACGATGGTGGAGTGCCGTCAATGCAATATTGCGGCTACTGGAGGCTTCATTGCTAACCACCAGGGACTGAAGGAAGGGGAGTACCGTCCACGGATCGTTGTGTGCGAAGATAACCTCCTGGGGTCACATTACGTTGCGCAGACCCTGGCACACGAGTTGGTGCATGCATACGATCAGTGCCGGGCCAAAGTTAACTGGCAGAGCTGTTACCATTACGCGTGCACAGAGATTCGCGCCTCGACATTGAGCGGGGAATGCGACTTCATTGAAGAGTTCGACCGTGGAAATTTTGGCATGCGGGCTCAGCACCAGGAGTGCGTTCGTCGGCGGGCGGAACTGTCGATGCAAGTGGCAGAATCGTGCAAGGACCGGGCGAAGGAAATCATTGAGAAAGTATTCAAACGCTGTTATCAGGATACCGCGCCGTATGACAAGATCCCTTGAGGAGCGGGGTGGAGGGCGGTAGGATGAGGCGCCACAAGGATCGGGGTGAACGGTGGTTGGAAGAGGAGCCGCAAGTAGAAAGGGCCGAGTGGCAAGGAGGGTATGAAGCTCCCGAGAAAGTAAACGAGCTGAAGCAGAATGCCATCAAAGAATTTATCTCCATGATTGTGCGGAGAGATGTGTCTAAATCACTGGTATTTGAGCGATTCTTTCTTCTCTCCTTTTTCCTGCACGCGGCCCCCATTTCCTCGCAAAACGCACGACATGTTTATGTGCTTCGCAGTCAAATCAAAGCCCTTGCGCGTAGAGCAACCAGGAAAGGCTTGTCCGAGCTCTCAGTCAGTGCGCCCCCCTAGAAAGCATGTCGCCAGCGTCCGCTCCCCGCCCACTCCCCCTCCCCCAGTACCTTATCTACACTAGGCCACTTTTCAATCCCTCCTCTGTCTACCTCAGTGCTCCCAGCCCTCCGTCAGAGTAGTTATGCCCCCCACAATGAGCACGCCCGCCAACAAAGCGCCAAACTTCCTCCACTTGTGCGTTCCTTCCTCGAACTCCTCCGCCACGATCTCCGTGCATCCCACGTATACGAAGGTCCCGGCCGTGAGTGCCACGAACACCGAGTCCCACACCGCCGAGGCCCAGGAGGAGACGGCGAGACCCAGGACGACGCCCAGGAAACCCACAGCGGAGAAGAGGGAGAGGTACCTTGTCGTCTGCTGCTCCGTCAGGCCCGACTTGAGGAAGGCCACGAGCAGGGCGATGGATTCCGCGGGTTGGTGCAGAGCGATGCTGGTGGCGAGCAAGCCTGCCTGGAGCGGGGTGTCCGAGAGCCCGAGGGCCATGGTCTCGAAGATGGAGTGCACCGCCAGGGCGAGGAGGAGGACGAGGGCCGAGCGACCGCTGGCCGTCGGGGGGGGGCTGGCGGGAGGAGTGACTAGTCTGCTGTTGCTGACGGTGCTTTTTTCAGGGACCGCACCATTCGTGAGCGCCGTCTTCTCGGCTATGTCGGCGGGTGGGAGGGCAGGAAGCGCGTGGTGGTGCTCGTGGTGGTTGTCAGTGAGAGCGTGCGTGTCGAAGGCGATCTTCTCGACGAAGAAGATGAGCAGGTAGCCCGCCAGAGTCACAAAGAAAGGGATGTTGTGCGCAAAGCTCGCCGTCTCGAAGCCCTCCACTGCGTGTGGAATCATGTGCCCGAAGGCCAAGGAGAGGAAGACGCCCCCGCTGAAGGCGTTCGCCATGCTGATCATCTCCTGGTTCTCTCGGAACCGCTTGATCTTCATGGGCACCAGCCAGCAGACCACGTTCAGGCCGGTCAATAGAAGCTGCAGAAACATCTTGAAAAAAGGTAGGGACATGCCAAACGTGGTCACGCCCCCCGCTCCGCATGCGGCGCCAGCCCCTCCCCCAGGGGCGCCCTGCCCTCCTCGCGCCTCCATCAGACGCTGGGCAGCGGCATGCAACTCGTTCCCTTTTTTACCGCATGTCTTGCTGTCCATCGAGGAAGGCGAGCCAGCGCAAGAGGCAGAGCCGGGGCGCCGGGCCCATATGCCTTGGGCGAGGCGGGCAAAGGGGGACGTGGCCTCGGTCGAGGAAGCCGACGGTGCCTCCCCGGGGACCATGTCTTGCGCGCATCCCCCCTGTGTGCGGTATTGTGACAGAGCGAGGGTTGCTATCGTCAGAGCTGATGAGATGGTACGGGCCCGCTGTGCCTTCACACGGGGTTGGCCGAGCAGAACACGACAGCGGGCCACGAGCGAGGCCACAGGCAACCTGCTTCTCTCTGCATCGGGCATGAGTGAGAACGACTGGAGCCCCTCAAGACAGCCTGTCTTAATTCGCATCGCAATCAATCATCACTTCCCCAGCATGTGTCAACCCTCAGAATGATGATTGTTCGCGGTTCATCCTTACGTACATGATGAGTGTGGCCTTGATGCACGTTATAGAGGTCCGCGGCCGCAGTCGAGTCAATTCTGCGAGCGGCAGCAAAGACTTCTGCACTGGAGAGAAGGTATAGTAGTCCCAGACTCTTGGTTATTATGCCTCCACCCATGTTCGCGGTGCTGGAGGAACGTCGAGGAAAGTGAGATGGCAGGTTAAGATGGTGAGACGGAAGAGAACGAAGAGTGCTGGCTCGACCGGGCAACAAGCGCGGAAATTCCGCCCCGGGCAGAAAGTAAATCCACAAATGCAGCGACTGTACCGCCAAAATTCATTCTAAAGAAGCCCACAAGCGCAGCATGCCATTTCAATGGTAAAATTTGGCACAAGGCCCCCATTCGCGGCGTGTGCCTCGCTTCCTCTCTCAGCAAGCCTCGCCTTCCCCCCTGAGGGTGACCATCGAGCCAACAGGTCCCTCTTTCACGTCAACATCAACCCCCACCCCTCCCAACCCGTACTTGTGCTCGGAAGTAGACGCTCTTAGCCTTGAAAAAGCTCCTTTCTAGACAAGATCCATTGTAAGTGCACCTTTTTTTTTCTTCTGAGTACAGCCCATTCAGCTTGATTCAAGCCTCCCCACCCCTCAAGTCATTCAATCCTTGTTATGTCATCCCACAGGATGAGCAGGTCACACGGCGCCTGCCTCATGGCTTTCATGCTGGTATTCTTTGTCCAGTCCCAGGCCTTTGCCGGCCATATATTAGTTACAGGTGAGCTTTGGCTGTGTACGTCAGAAATCAAGGTTTTGGCTTTTCCTCTGAAAGGCTGTGACGTATACCCTTCCTGAAGGGGCCCGGTTTGCCTCTCTCGGTTGTCCCCCTGGGATGTTCAACTCGTTTTTTGAGCTTAATTTGTAACAAAAATATATAACACTGCGTGTCGACGTCGTTTTTCCAGGGGGCGCGGGATATATCGGCTCCCATACCTGCTGCGAGCTCTTAAAGGCAGGACGGCGCATTGTTGTGGTCGACAACCTTGTCAACAGCTGTGAGGACTCGGTGGAGCGCGTGAAAGAGATCACGGGATGTGCATCTGGAGCCCTGGAATTCCGAAACCTGGATTTGTTGAACCTGGAAGGCTTGGATGACCTTTTCAAAGAGTACAGCTTCGACGCCTGCATCCACTTCGCGGGTCTGAAGGCGGTTGGCGAGTCCGTGTCCCAGCCCCTCAGATACTACCACAACAACATCGTGGGGACATTGAATTTGCTAGAAGTGATGAACAAATACAAGTAAGTGATGAGAAGGAGGGAAACTTTCAATGACAGATGATGGCTTCCAAAAGCGTTCCACTGATGGCACCACTTGCACCTTTCGGCCATTGCCGGCTGTTCTTATAAACATCCACACTAGATGCAAAAATATGGTATTTTCTTCTTCAGCGACGGTGTACGGGGACCCAGAGAAACTTCCCATTACCGAGGATCAGCGACTGCAAGCCACTAACCCTTACGGCCGGACGAAACTCTTCATTGAGGAGATGCTGCGCGACCAGCACACGGCGGACAAGGACTGGAGCATTCTCATCCTTCGCTATTTCAACCCGATCGGCGCGCACGAGTCGGGGCGCATAGGAGAGGACCCCCTGGGCATCCCCAACAATTTGATGCCCTTCCTGGCCCAGGTCTGTGTGGGCCGCCGCGAAGTCTTGAGCGTCTTCGGTTCCGACTATCCGACTCCAGACGGAACGGGCGTGCGCGACTATATCCATGTCGTCGACCTTGCGGAGGGCCATGTAGCGGCGGTAGATCGAATGATGGAGGCGCGGGCGGAGTGCGGGAAAAGCCTTGGGTGTGTGCCAGTCAACTTGGGCACTGGCCGGGGGGTTAGCGTCTTGGAGCTGGTGAAGGCCATGCGGGAGGCTAGCGGTAAAGAAATTCCCATAAAAATGACGGACCGAAGGCCTGGAGATGTAGCGGCTTTGTATACTGACCCTGCCTTCGCGAATAGATTTTTGAAGTGGCAGGCCACGCGGGGAGTCAAGGATATGTGCGATGACACATGGCGCTGGCAGAGCCGTAACCCCTTTGGCTATCGCAAGGCCCCGGAACCCGACACAACATGTCTTTCCCCTAGAGCGTGAAGCAAAATTAGTGGATGACAAACATGGGAGGATAAGAGATGATCAGTGAATATATGTCGAGAAATTGAGGAAACTGTGGGCTTCCAAGGCCTCACAATGCATAACATACTTTACTGAAACGAATATAACGACCGATTTATACGGCGAAGAGGTCTACAGGCTACATTCATTTAATGTTTCATCAAATACTTAAACAGCGGAGGTGCACGGAGGAGTGGAGCTAACGCGAAACCTTACGTTCCCGCAGAACGGGATCGAAAAGGCGGGGGGGGCAGGAGGTTAAACAGGGCCGAAGCCCGTGGAGTGGACTCCAAAGTCAGGGAGCCTGTAAACTATAGGGAGTACAATCAACATGAATGTTAACGCACGTTCTAAATGTGACCATCCACAGGCGATGCTTAAGCCTCGTGGATGCCTCCAGACGACGGGCACAGCATGACGACGTTACCCGACGAGGGTGGCAGGGAGAGGGCGGAGGAGCATATCGACAGTCTACTACTTCCCGCACGACGATTGCTAAGGCAACACGCCCCGGTACGGGAAATTTTGAAAAAAATTAAGGAGCATGTCTCACCGTTGGATTGGGCGTCGTGGCATGTCCAAAAATGCATCCACCGCATGCTTCTCTCGGACCCAGTGCAAGACATCTTTCCTTTAGCGCCGCAGTACCGGGCAACCTTCATCCGCCGACTATGCGACGAGCTGGAAGAGGCCGTTCGAAGAAATGAAGAAGGAGAAGTGATAGAACCAATTTTCCGGGAGCTCAACGTCCTCCTTAATCAGCCTGCACGCAGTTTTGCACCTGGAGAGGGTGCTACACACTACGTTACCTTCGAGTGCCCCGTCTGCAAGCCTGTTCATAGTTCATTTATTGCTCACGATGGACTTGATATACCAAGTTTTCAAAAAGTAAAGCACGCAAACAATAGAGATGGTCGACAGGAGGATGAAAAAGAGAGCAATACGCGAATTTTAGCAATACGCATGGCTCCAAAAGAAAACGCGGTGGGACTAAAGCTGTGGGAAGCATGCTATGTCTTGAGCGAGACATTGTTGAGGAATCCAGAACTGTGCTATGGCAGAGACGTGGTTGAGTTGGGAGCTGGAGTGGGCTTGCTTGGTTTGGTGGCGGCCTATTGCGCAGGTGCGGCGCACGTGACACTAACGGATGTGGACGATAGGGTCCTCCTTTTCCTCCGTGCCAACGTAGAAGCCAATGTCACGACTGGTGCCTTGGCCACTCTCGCTTCTAATGGGCATCTGGCCCCAAGGAGGGCTGAGGCGCTCGTCCCATCTATTGATGTAGCCCCCTTGGACTGGACTAGATCCCGCGAAGCTGAAGCCTTGTTCGACCCGGGTGCCCGGCGAAAGGGTCACTTGGGCATGAGAAGTCGGACCATCCTGGCTGCAGATTGCGTCTACGACCGGGACTTGATTCCCGCCTTCGTCGACACTCTCACGATCGCTCTCAGGGCCTTGCCTCCCCCCCATCAGACCCTCGTCCTGGTTGCCTCTACGCTGCGGAACCCCGCCACGTTCGCATGTTTTCAGGGGTTGGTGGCGACGAGAGGCTTGGTCATGGAGGATGTGACGGATTCATTGGCCGACAGGAACGGCAACGCTTCGCCCTTCTACTGCCCCAACAGGGCAGCGGTGCGCCTGACCAGGATTAGCCTTCCATCAGGGTCCGAACGAGTACACGAATGAAAGAAAATGGTGGATGAGGTGACTTCTCTTTCCTTTGTTTTTGGAAATTTCTTCGACTATTTTACATATCTCTTGTGGTATGACCATCCAACACATGGCGCCTCAAGCCTCACGGGTCCTCTCACTCCTCCACCACCATCTTTCCAGACGGTGACAAGAGAAAATCCCGCAATTTCGCCACCGCCCTGTACCTGTGCGAAATGCTGTTTTTCATATCCTTGTCCATCTCTGCGTACGTCTTAGGAGGCTCGGACCCGCCGGACTGTCCGTCGGCAGGCTCGAAGACAGGGTCCCAACCAAAAGCGTGGGGGCCGCGCGCCGGGACGATCTTGCCTGGTGTGCGCCCGTCGAACACCAGCACCTCTTGTCCGACCCCTGGGCAGTAAGCAAAAGTGCAGAGGGCGTACGCACTTTTGTCCTCGTAGGCTGCGAGCAGATTGTTCAAGCCCTCATGTCCCAGCTTTTCCAAAAACCACTTGATGTACACTCCTGGTAGTCCGCTCAATGCATTGAAACACAAAGCGGTGTCCTCCACCATTGTAGGGCCCTTCACCTCTTTGACAGCCAGAAGGCACTTTTCTCTTGCCACGTCCTCAGGCTCACCCTGAAGTTCAGGAAGGTCTATTTTCTGACTTACGACATCGAAAGGCAGCACAACACCTGTCTTCGCGTCGGCCCCCAATATTGCTCGGACTTCTTCAAGCTTCTTGGCATTGCCTGTGACAAAGGTCAAGGTAGGCTTGGGACATCCGTTGTTGCCTGATGATGCCATTTTGAAACCACGAGTCGTCCTCGACACTCGGCGCAGGGGTGATGAGGTGCTGAGCAGGAGGCGACCTGATCGCAAAGTAATGGTGCTCACAGGAGGAACGAACGCACCAGCGGAAGAGGAAAGCCCAAGAATCAGCAGCAGGAAGGACGTTACCAGGTGCATACAAGATGTACCTGTTGTATTGTGGAGGTTTTCATGTGTGAGCAGGGGGAACTTTGGCTGAAGTCCACAGCGATGGTATCGCGCGGCGAGGCGGCGAGAGCGCTTAGATAGCCTCAGATGAGCGGTGCCTACCGTCCCTCCTTCAACACCTCCCACAGGAAGCGAGAATTTCATCTTTTTAACGTTCGCTCCGTGTCTCAAGCTTTTCGTTATATCTATACTATCGCTACGTGACGGTAGGTACGACGTGGCCCTGAAAGAGATTAAAGTGAAAGAATAAGAGGGATCTTGCCTGGCACAAAAGGAGGAGCGCACCAGCAGCACCCAGAGTCGAACATTTTTTGGTCGAGACGGACCATGACGCCATCGTCAGAGAGGAATTATCGGTACAAATATGCACAAGTCCTGGCTTTGGTGTTGTCAGCGTGGGCAGTGCAAATGGCTTCAGCGGCTGGGCCCTTGGAAGTGATAGACGCTGCAGGCAAGCTCAAAGCAAAGGAGGAAGTAAACCGATTCGTGCAAAAGCGACTGAAAGCCACCGAGCGCGGTATGTTGATAAAAGAGGGCAAGAAAAGGCTTGTGGTGGATTTGAAAGCGTGAGGGACACGATTATGCGGAACATGTTTGTCTTCAGTGACAAAGGGGGGGGGGGGGCTCATTCCTCGTGAAACAAGGCCAGGGCTCGTCCCAGTCTTCCACCCCGAGATCATTCGCTCACATTCCCTTCGAAACGTTCGCCTTCCTTTTTTCCTGACGTGCTGTTAGCGGGCCTAGTGATTGTTGGCAGCGCGGGCAGTAAGGGATCTGGAAAGAGCACCTTGCTGAACAAACTGTTCGATACGGATTTTGGCATCGGACGATCTCTTGGTCCACACGCCAGGCCACAAGGAGGCGTAGCACTGTGTGCTGCAGGAGGTGGTGGACTTGTATGCGTGGATTACGACGCAGTGGGCACGGGCACGGAAGAAGCCGGCACCAATGGGAAATTCCTGGCCTTGACCACCAAGCTAGCAGACGCGATTCTGCTCAACCTGTGGAGCTCGGACGTGGGTCGGAATGTGCCGTACAATAGCTTGGCTCTGCAGGTACGTTGGTGGTTGAGGCACGAGGCGACAAGCCGTAGCGTGAACCTGGCCGCTCCATGTACTTCGGAGCCAGTCCATCCTGCACACGGTCACATCCCTCTCCCCTCCTTCTAGGCGATTTTTCAAGAGCAGCTGCACGCAGAAGGCTCCCCAAAGACTCTCCTCCTTGTCGTTGTACACGACCACCCGGAAGAAGAGGCGGGCGACCGGACCAAGGAGGCGGTCCTCGAGGTCCTGGAGACGGTATGGGCCAGCCTGCCGAGGACTGAGGAGAAGGCCGACGCGGAGCTCACGGACTTCTTCGACGTGGAGATGGCCTTCCTTCCCCACCCCCGATACCGGCCAGAAGAATACGAAAGGGCCTTGGAGGGCTTGCGCAATCGATTTCTGGACCTGGACCTTCTCTCTGCCCGGCACTCCAAACGTGTGGACCGAGAGACTTTCCCCGCTACCCTTGCAGCTTTTTGGAATGAGATCAAGGCCCGAGATTTCGTGGTTCTTCCTTCACAAGGAGAGCTGTTAGCCACCCATCAGATTGAGCTTCAGCACGGAAAGGCACTGGCAACGGTGGAGGGCAAGCTGGGCATGTGGAGGGCGACAAGTGAGCGAGGTCGGGTGGTGGGGGGCTTTGGGGAGATCGCCGCCAAGCTTTACACGTCCGCGCTGGAGGAATTCGACCGGGCCACGCAGCCATTTGCCGCGTCGCCATTGCGGGTGCGGAAGCACAAAGAATTGGAGGGGGTGTTGGCGCGGGGAGTGAACGACCTCGTCCGAAAGCAGCTGGGAAATCTGCAGGCTCAGGGGCTCAAGCGGTTCAAGGCAGCCCTGCTGCAGTTCGTGGGCAAGGAGGATCGAGAGGACCTCGAAAATGAGGCACAGAGGGGCATGGAGGAGTGGTTTGCAGAGAACGCAGAGAAAGTGGTGGTCCCAGTCGTGGCCGGGGCGGGAAGCTACGAGAAGGCGCTTTCTGATTTTGTGAATCAACTTACGGACTACGCACATAAGTGGCCGCAATCTCCTGCATACAATGTGCAGGCAATGAAGAAGCTGGAGACAGGCGCTAAGAAGAAGAAGGGCAAGGCCTCATGGGGGGCGACGTTTCAGCTCGTCTCCTTGTTGCGAACTCCCGGCGACGGGGCCCTGCAAGGTTTTGCGACTTATCAAGCGGGTCCGGTGCAGTTTTTGATGGGTCTCCAAAACGATCGGGACCTGCCTGAATCGCGTTTGGAAGGAAAGGCGCCTCCATTGCTGCGCATTCAGCCGAAGGTGGCGTTCGACGTGGATTTGTAGGGCATGAGAGGTTAGCGGTCGTGAGTCGTGAAGGACGTGAACGATGCGTGGAAGAGGGTATTAAAAATGAAAGAGTGTCCTGAAAGAAATTAAGGATTTTATCACAATACTATCGTACATATCTAATAATCAGCGTTTATAGTGATTTTTCACAAAGCCTGCCTTTTGCACAACACACACAACAGCTGATTAAAACTCCCAGCTCCAGATAGCTGATATCACAAAAGCCTTTCCTTTATTTTTAAAAAAATCAATCTACATGAATACCATTCGCGAATGGAAACAAAATGGAACATATCGCACAAAGGATACAAGAATCCGCACAGTGCTTCAACCCTTGATGCTAGAGGCGAATGGAAACCCTCGTGTGCCAATTTCCCTCCCGATCCGAGCTGCTCGCGCCTGGCGGGTTTGGCGCCGGAGGGAAAACTTCAACTCGAGCCGTTTGGCGCGCAGCTTGAAATTCTAACGGCGCGGGAAGTCAGAAAAAAAAAGGACCGCGAACGACACTCCCGCGCACTTCTAACTTTTCCAATTTACGTGAAAATGGAGGGAATATGGAAGTTCTGTGAGAAATATTTTGTATTTCGTCCATGCGTCGTACAAACATACACGGGCACAATTATGTTTCGAGTCAAACTAAGTTGTAGCAAGCGCTTGCTCGAACTCTTCTTTACATCGCCAAGTCTATTGCACGGTACTAGTCCGCGCGGATCGTCACATCGAGTCGTTCTGTAAACTTTCCCATCCACAACTTTTGATACCAAAAAATAACTCACACCTTTCTATTGACGTCTGATAATTTACACAGGTTACCCCCGTCCGCCGCAGCCCGTCCGCCGCAGCCCGTCCGCCGCAGCCCACTCTCCGCAGTCGCGCAGCACCTTCCCGCGTCCGAGTTTCGACCTATTCCACCATAACGACACGAAGATGGTTCATTCAAAGCGCAAAGCTCTCGAAGATATCACTGCTGTTGCCCTTTCGGGCTCACAGCCTTTCCGCGCCGCTTATGACACAGGCGGAAAACATAAGGTACGTGTACCCTGTGGCTTATCAGGGGACCGTTTTCCTCCAGCTTCTTCATCAAAATTTCTCCTTACCTTCCTGTATCCTCAATTTTACACATTCATATTTAGCGTGCGTGCATCGACACGGTTAATCAAACATCAAAACGTCGAGTTCCAGACGCTCCTTGCCGAGTCACGCGTCGCTCTTCCGCTCTTGCTGCCTTCTCTTTGACCACTGACGGACCGGCTCAGGATGGCAAAGCCACTTTCCGCCGCCTGTATTCCACCCGGTCCTGTCCCAATGTCGAGATCAACTGTCCCGTCCCGGCCTCCTCAAAAGTGAAGGATGATAAGGATAGCGACGCAGACCTCCACCTAGCATGCAAGGAGGCCTTAGCCATGGAAGAGATCTCCGGATCTCCAGATCGACGTCCGACCGACGAGCCCGTCGCGCTGCCTTCGTCAGCATCCCAATCTTCAGATAGTGAAGTCAATACGGGCCTCGAACACCATCTCAGCGACGCCACCTCCTTTCCATTTTCCTCCTCTCTTTCCTCCTCGACTTTGCCTGTGGGCATCATCGACATCGACGAGACACAGGGCTCCAGCCAGCACCCTCGCTCGCACCTCTTACCTCACCAAGTGGGGAAAGCCAGCCACAAACAAAGCGACAATGTGATCGTTCCCCGTTCTTCCAATTTGGCGTTGACGGACGGGACTCCCCAACGGCTGGCGTCCTACAGCCGGGATTATTTCGCCTACCTCCGGGAGCGCGAACGCGAGCAACAAGACCGCCCTCTGCCCGATTACATGTCCCGCATCCAAGGCGGAGCATTGACTCAGGATATGCGGGCGTTGCTGGTGGATTGGCTGGTCACCGTTTGCGAAGAATGCGAGCTGATGCCCTCCACTCTGTACCACTGCGTGGAGCTCATCGACCGGGCCTTGAGCAAATTGCAGGTACCCAAGGAGCAGCTCCAGTGCATGGGATGCGCATGCCTCTTCATCGCCTGTAAATTCGAGGAGACCACGGTTCCGTCCCTGGAGGAATTTACCTACATGGCGGCCGAGTCCTTCAGCAAGAAGCAACTCACGGACTTGGAACTGCGGGTGGTCGAGGCGCTCTCCTTCCGGCTCTCTACCGTTACGGCCTACAATTTTCTCTCGCGATTCACACTGGCCGCCGGTTCTGGGCCACGCGAGACAGCCCTCGTCTACTATTTTTCGGAGCTGTCCCTTCTGCACTACGAATTTTTAGGCTTTTCTCCTTCTATCCGCGCGGCCGCTGCGTTGTACTTGGCCAGACAGACTCTCGCGGTTTCAAACACGGACTCTGCTCGTCGGGCCGCAGAGGAAAGAAACATCTGGACCCCGACGATTGCTTTCTACACCGGCTACTCTCCCGCCACAACTCTGCCCCTACAAGAATGCGTTCGTCTGCTCCGACGAGCGCATGCAGGGGTAGAGTATTCGCCTTACGAGGCTCTAAAACTGAAGTATGGGGCGCCGGCCTTGCTCCACGTCGGTGACATTGCCTGTGTGGAGGAAAAAGATCTGGGAGCAACGATTCTCAATCTAAATTAAATATTATTTACGACTGTATTTAAACAAAGTTAGGGGGATGGAATTGAAAGTTATCTATCGGCGCCAGGTAGGAGGAACGCAACAAAGTAGAACAAAAGTCCAATAGTTTAGGATAGAGGCAAATAACACCTGTAAATTTATGAAATGATAATCGAAATGATAGATCTTCAGCTATTCAAAGGAATAAGGTGGAAGAAAAGCGCATAGGGATGACTATCGCGTTGCCAAGGACACCTGTCCACCGCGTGTGCTACCCGTCGCTTTCGCCATGAAGGTGAAAGCCCGTCGTTGGTGTCCGTCTCGCGTGTAGAACAAAATTTTGCCATGGTAGACTCGTTTCAAAGAGCTAGACAAGCGAGTTTGCCAGAAAGCAAAGTAAGGTAAAAGGAACAAAAACTGCAAATCAGTGATTACCTCTACAATTTGAATTATTTCTCAATGTTTTACCTTCAGGACGAATGGGACACGCGCCATTTCATCGAGGAAGTCGTCATTTACGTGCTAAGATTTGAATTTTACACTGCTACTAAGTCCCGCGCCCCCATTCTCATTTACCCCCACGACAGTACTCGTGCTCAATTTTCTCGTGTCCCTATGGCTGCTCATTACCGCTCGAGAGTGATCGAGGCTGCTCTGTCGATGTGCCCCTCCTTTGCGCGACATGTCTATGGCTGCGCTCACATCGGGGGAGCGAAAAAGCTTCTCTTGCTCTCGTAGCGCCATATCTAGAGCTTTCAACTGTGGAAAACGGAAAAGTATCTCCCCGTGAGACCACCCTTCCCAGTACACGTACTGTATTCTCTGCAAAATGCACCCGCGTTCGTCTCCTGGCGTATGGTTCAAGTGACAGGGCGCGGTTGACAGCCCCCCGCTGCCTGAAACCAGTTCAGGGCCAGCCACTTGCCCCTTGCCACTGCTGACCGAAGCTGTCTCCTTTTCGAAGGTCTTACAGGTGGAATCCTGGTTGTGCGGCTGGCTGTGGCTGCTTCCGTTCCCAACCCCACGGCTGCTGCTCCGTCGCGCTCGGATAAGATGCCGATGATGCTCCTCGGCGTGTGTCTTGGCCAGGTGATCTTCGATGTAGAGTTTGAGGATGGCCGAAGGCACGATCTCGTCGTTCCCGCTCAAGCCAACGTACACGGGACACTTGATTTCATCCAAGAATAGCTGGCCTTCGTACCACCAGAATTGCCTGCGTAGCGTGTGATGGATCGTGATCTCCATTGAGCCCCCGTAGTGGAGCAAGTGCTCCATGACGGTCTTGGGTTTCTTGTGGAGGAAGTTGTAGCAGACGTCCGGGAGGCCAAGGAGGAGGGACACGGGGTCCAAGAGCACGAGCTGACGAACGTTGTGTTTCAGGTGCTTGGAGACCCAGGCCGCGCACAAGCTTCCGAATGAATGCCCGACGACCGAGAAATAAGGCATGCGATGCCGCTTCGCGATGATCTCGACCGTTTTGACCATATCACCCAGGCGCTTCGCTTTGAAGTTCAGGCACATGGCGATGTGTGGTACCTCCATAAGCACCATTTTGCGGCCCCGCGACAACGTGTGAATTACCAACAAGTATAAATTAAGCCCTGGCGAAATCCCATGGAAAAAGACCATGGGCAGACTCGCCTCCTCCCCGGGGCGCACATCCCTGACCCGAGACCGATACCAATAGGCGATGCCGTTCACCTCGTGCCGTCGAAAGCCCAGCAAAGTCAGCACACTGTGACCCAAGACCTGTATTACCGTCAAGGAGGCATAGAAGACCAACGGCCGATGCATGTACGTGATCTTGTCGAGGGTAAGGAGCATGGGCCGTACCTGGGGATTGTACCCCTCTGGGCAATCGATCTGGAAGCGCATCTTCAGCCAATACAGGACCTGTGCGAGGAGTGAGAACACCAGAGACGAGTGATCAAGTCAAACGGTGGCCATATTGAGATCGTCTTGAGCAAAAATAGGGGGAAGGCCGAATTTAACACTGAAAGTCATGAAAATGGACAAGCGTCATTTTCTTCCTCTCTTCGCCCCAAAACTCACATCCTCGACGCAAGCCTTTTGTCGAACCGTTAGCGTGGATTGAGCCTTGCTGTACAGGGCCCATGCCAGCATTTCTCGTACGTTTCCGCGACGGATATCTTTGATTGGTGCGCCCAAGAACCAACCTGAAAAGAAGCGCTCGAAGGCGTAAGACTCCTGTCAGGGTGAGGGAATGCAAAAAAAATTTAACAAATCGATAGTTGATGTCTGGATATTTACAAATTCTGAAAGGGGCCATTAGTGATATCAAGTGTTGTAAGGTAAAGCGACGAAGGAGGCCCTCGGGTAGTCAGACAAGGATGACGAGAGAGAAGGGTGCGCACCTTAAGCTGCGATACCACGTCAATAATTTTGTGAAATTCGTCCCAGGGCGTGTGAGCACCCTCCACAGGAGTTGTAAGTCGATTGAGCTCGGGTAGGACGATGTATCGCAAGTAAAAATAAAAAGCTATTTCGCATAGCAGCCAGCTGCTCAGGAGCAGCCCAGCAACTACTTTGAATATATGGGAAGAGAGCAGAATCCCGGCAATGCTCCTGGCATTTTCAAGCAAGGGGGAGGAGATCGAGAGGCATTCCATGGATCTTGCTTTCCTATGGGGAATAGGGACACGGAGCAACGTCAACGAGGCCAGAAACGCATGGTGGGGGACGGGCTTGAAAGTATCGCATGGCATGAGATTGCCCCAATCTCAGTTCGTTGGACACCTGAAAATAAATCCGTACAATTTTTAAACGAGTTACTACCAAAGCGCTACGTGATCAGCAGTCGCGCATTGTCGTGCACTGAATGAGCTGGTTTTGCCATGTGACCATACCCAGGTCCGACACCCCTCTTGTGTCAGTATAATACCACGACTGACCTGGATTGGAGAAAAGAAACAGGAGATGTGCCTCCAGGACTCAGCGAGCCGATAGCAGCGTTAAGAATATGATGTTGCTGTGCCTCCAATGACAGAGACTGCCTGGTTCCACACAAATAACACCTTCGACGCCCGACTTAGCCTCCGCCCTTCCTTGTCCTGTCTCCTCACTCCTACGTGCGCGGTGGAAAATGTAAGTGGGCAAATTGTCTATGCAGTGCGACACAAGAGGATAGCACGCTTTCAGATCCATTCTAAAGCAATGGATCATGGTCCTTCCTTCTTTTTGGAGGCGCCGTGTAAGCCGCAAAGTCGCGGAGCAGCTCACGGGAGCCGCGCACGTCACGGCAGCCGTTAGAAACCGTTAAGGGAATTGGGCACTCCGTGTTCGCCTACATTTTCAAGGAATATACGCACATTTGAGCACTGACATCACTGTCCACATTGTACTGGTACCACCATACAGGAATGGGCGGGTTGTTTTCTCGACACGGACGTCACCATGGTGGGAAGTCTCCTAAAAAGCCCGTCCAAATCACGGACCACGACAGGGCAGTGCTGGACCTGAAAGTAGCAAAAGACAGGCTGAAGCGTTATCAGATGAAGATGCATAGTGAGAAGATGCGCTTGACGGAGAAAGCGAAGGAATTGGTGACTGCGGGACGAAAGGATCGGGCGTTGCTCGTGCTAAAAATGCGACGCCTGAGGGAAGATGAGCAGGCCAAGGCGGCGGGGCAGCTACTGAATGTTGAGCAGCTTATCACACAAATTGAATGGGAGAGAGAACAGCTCCAGGTTTTCGACGCTTTGAAGAGCGGAAATCAGGCTTTAGAAGCCATTCACAAAATTGTATCTCTGGAGGAAGTAGACAAGCTCATGGCGGACACGGCGGACTCCATCGCGTACGAGCAAGAAATATCCCGCCTCCTCTCCAACAACTTGTCCGCGGGCGCAGAAGAAGAGGTACTTAGGGAGTTCGATGAGCTGCAAGCGCTAATAGAAGCCCCGGAGCACACCCCTGTGGAAGCTGCTCCTGGAGCTCCGACCGTTGTTAGTGCGGACTTGGCTTCGAAAGATGCCAGCGAGCAAGCCGAGATAACCGAGGCTACAGAAGCAGGATCTAGTCTGCCCGACCTCCCCGAGGTACCGAAGCATGAGATTCTTACCAAAACAAATGTTGATGTGAGAAGGGATAAAATCTCGAAAGAGACTACGTCTGGAAACGCCCGAGGGGCTGGAACAGAGGAAGTGCACGTACAAGAAAAGAAGGCCAAGGTGGCGGTCAGCGGATAAGGAAAGACCTACATAAATCGTGTTAACACTTGCACTGCATCTTTCTTCTTTTTCTTGATGCTTTTCATTTCAGCGATCGGGCTTCTCGAAAGCTATGGCGCCGTCCAAGGAATCGCACTGTGCACTATACGCAAGAAATTTAACATTTACATTTCAAATACGTCCCCGTTCCAAAAAGGTACAAACCCGAAAAGAACCTCTCGCCACTCCTCGGGGGTTCCCTTGTCAGGGCACTCTGGTCCGTGGTGGGGAGGAATCGCGCGGCATCGACCATCGCGACGACTTGTCGTCTTTGACTAGCTTGGGGGTGATGACAAGGTCCCTGTCTATCTCCAAAATGGCCCCGTCATTCTTGTGTTGGCCGCAGTAATCCGTGGCGGAGAAGACGGTGATCAGACGCTGGTTGGCGAAGAACTCGTAACCATGACTCACCACCTGGTGGGAGCGGATCTAGCGGGAATAGAAGCAAGAAGGCAGGGTGCGTGATCAGGGCATTGCGGAGAGGAAATGTATGGCGACATTTTGGAAGAGAGGGCCCATTAAAGATGAGATCTGCATGAGGTTATGTGCGTACTTAACACGCCCTTACCCCTGACGCTTATCCAGGAGACGGCATCAGGGGGAAACAAAGACAAGCCATCCATCCTTGAGCCCCTGCAATCCCTATGTTCCGCTCCCTCTACGCCCACCCTCCCTCGCTCACCACCACGTCGAGGTCGTTGGCCCGACAAAAGGCTTCCACCCTGTCCGGTCCGAAGAGCGCTATCCCCGCTCCCCGCGGGGAGGCGTGCGTGCCTCTCACCACGTCCGAGGCCGTAGGATCAGACCACAAAATATCTCTAAGCAGCTGTCCCAGTGGCTCCTCCGCGGATTGACCATCGTATATTGGTCGTCGCAGGTTACGGAGTTGCTCGAGCGAGTTCAGGCTGGCGCCTAGGCCCCCGTGAAGGACCAGAATGCGCCCCTCTACGCAGGCGGCCAAAGGCAGGACGTCGAAGAGACTGTTGCACATCTCCCACAGCAAGACCCCTGCCTGCTCGCCCAGCCGACGGACACACTCTGTTTTGAATCCGAAGAGCGCATTGACAGCGCGGCTTTCGTGGTTTCCCCGTATAAGATACACACGCCGCGGGTAAGCGACTTTGATGGCAAAAAGGAGCAGAACAACGTCGCAAGAGCACGGCCCGCGATCGACGAAGTCACCATTGAAAATGTAATCAACAAGGTTGATATCTACGGTGACACAAGATAGATGCGACAAGGGGATAAAGAAGGTGAGCGCCTTCAGAAAAATGTGACCCCATCAGCGTCGTGGGGTGGTCTTTGCCAGCAACTTGATTATGTGATTATCTGACTCACGTCACCGGACAAAAAGCTTACTCGAAGATCAGTCCGGGTAACCATGTTGCAAGGCTTCTACTGTCATCCCAAAAAAGTTCGGATACATTCCCCCGCGCTTACCTCCAAAGCGATCGGGGCGACCGTACGCTTTGAACAACCGCAATAAATCATTCAGCTGCCCATGAATGTCGCCAAATATTCGCGTGGGCGTTCGAACTTCCAGCACCGTCGGCTCGGTCGCCAAGAGGGATTGCAACTCTTCAAATAGCGGCTCCAGATCGCTCAAGCCCTTCAAAGCCTCGAAGACGCCACGTTCAGGCAGAGCTTCCTGCCGATTAGGATCCCAGTCTAGAAGCAAGCGTATGATTCGATGCGCTGTTTCTTGCCCGGCACTCATGGTCCTGAAATCTTTTTCATATTGCTCTCCATTTCTGTGTGAGTCGTAAGTCGAGTTCATCCCAGTGCGTGCCAGCTGCCTATCCACTTCATCACAACTACTCTCGTCGCCCTCCCTCCCTCCGCTTGCCCTTCTTCCTTCCTGATGGGATAAGGGCGCATGATCCTCGTGTATCCGGACAAGTTTGCGGTTGGTCTTCTCATGAGGAGACATGGAGTACCGCTGCTTGCTGACGTCGAAACAAATTTGACGAGAATTGACCTTCACCACAGACGACGACGCTTGGCCGACGTGTGCGCAAAGGCCATCGCTGTCCTCCTCTTTACCGGTACTGCAGCTTGTGGAGGTCCTCGCTCCGTCGCGACACCCACCGGAGGAGGGGCCTGAAGACGAGGGGGAGGCAGAGGAAGGGGTACGGGATCCATCCAAAAGCAGCCGTCGGCGCGCTTTATCGACATGGATCACCGACTGAGGGGTGCGAAAAAGAACGCCGGTGCCCTGGAACTTCATAGTCTCGACTGCAGAGACGAAGTCCACCAGTGAGCAACGCCCTCCTTTGTGCCATTTCCTCGCCTCTTTCTCCAACACCTGTGGGTCGCACCTCCAGCCCGGAGCGCTGTCCTTGCCCTGGTGCAAACGAGCCATGTCTTCGACCACCAGCTTGAAGTCTTCGAAGGCCAAATCCCCGTCGTCGTTCAGGTCATAGGCGCGAAAGATGTATTCCGCCCGAAGACGGCGCCACTGCCCTGTGTTGGCCGTCCCAGGTTCCATGGCCACGAGCCCGACGAGGAAGTCCTCGAATGTTAACGTGCTTGGCACACCGATGGCTCTCCCCTCTGCCATGGCATTCTGGTGCTGCGGTACATTTGTGCAGGTGACATGCCTTGCTGGTGCCCGCCATTCCGCCTGGGGACGCCGTCTGGACGCGAAGGCGACAAAATATCGTTCACACACAAAAGCCTCTTCGACGCCACACAGGCCCATGAGCCGAGTAAAAGCAGGGACAGGAACTTGGTACTGTCCATGTGTGTAGGCAAGGAAAAGCTCGGCAAGCCAGCCGACCACGTTATCCATAAAAGAGGGGCCCAAATCTGCGCCCACCAACATGTCGTGCACCCCCGGACTCAAGAGCAAACGGCGTACGAGTCGGTCTTTTCCACCCCCGGGTGCTAGCATGGGCAACAGGGGCGGATTCCTTTGTCCTGATAAGTTTGGCTCGTTGTGGTCTGCAGGAGCAGAGGGAGAGTAAGCTTGGCCAGGGAGGGAGGCGGAGGAAGGGGAGGAGAAGTTGGAGCCTCCAGTGCAAAGTGGATCTACTGCGACGAAAATGACGGTGTAGAGCTCACAATTCATGATTTGTTGCCCCTCGTTCCACTCAGAATTAGAAGGATCATCGAGTAGCAATGTCTCCTGTAGAAGGCATTGCAGGAAGACGCCGTGCGAGACGAGGAGGACATGGCGCTCCGGACGCGGCAGCAACTCGTGCAAAAACTTCCGAGCGCGACCACGCACCGACTCCAGACTCTCTCGCTGGCTTGCAGTCCAGAGCTGATCTTCCTCCGACAGCAGCGAGAAGTCAACGGTGGGACGGAAGGCAGCCTGCAGTTCGGTGGCATTCCGGCGCTTGTCAGGAAGAAGGACACCGTAGGCCTCCCGGACAAGTTCGACGGCCACTATACGCGTGGACTTTCCTTCGGTTCTATTGTTGTCCTCATTTCCCACTCCCGCATTTTCCGGGCTCATGATGATCGTTGTCGTTTGTAGCGCACGGGTTAAAGGGGATGTGATGACAAATTGCGGCTGCAGAGCCTGAATCGTATGCCTGGCGGCATGAGCCTGTGCCACACCTTGTGCTGTAAGGCAAGCATCCAAAAGAGAAGCGGGCGGCAAGTCCTGTCCATTTGGTTGGTTGTGTACCGCGATACCATGCCGTAGTAGGTGTAGGACTTTGAACACTGCAGGGAGCTCTTGCTGGTCTCCGAAGCGATGATCAACAGCTTGCGGCTGGGGGGCGCGGAGAGGAAGTGACGGCCGCTGGGATGGGGTCAAAACTGACTCCATCAACCGGATTAATGGTCTCACAAGGAAAGTCTAATTGTACATCCACATGGCATAGACTTGATGTTTCCCTTCAAGAAAAGCTGTGGGAAGCCATGGAATGAAGTTAATAGGTCTCACACGTAGTGGAGGAAAGAAATATGCCGATGTGCCAAAATGCATCCGAGGGTTTGAACCTCGTGGAAAACAACGCTTTGTAGCCCGTTTAACTTTTTGGCATCATGGGCCTGTACGATTCTTGCAGGTATCGCGCATGACCTTTGCAAGTTTGAACCCTAAGCGGCGTGCTTCGCGCCTCAGCCTTCAAATTGTTCGCTAACGGTAACGGGTGCCGCAAACCGTTACGAGCCTCCATTTCCCGTGTGCTCTTTTCCTACAAAATTCCCACGCGCGAACGACTCACGCCGACAATGTGCACACTGTTTATAATTTTTCAAGAAATTATGCCGCAGGCAATTTATCGCTCCAAGGCCCCGCTCGCGCAGCCTGTAGACCCCACACTTTTCGGAGTGAACCGCAATCGGGAAAACAATCCTTGCAGCCATAGTAACCAGGGGGCTTCAACCAGTCCGATTATATTGACAGCCTCTCAATTAGAAAAAATGAAAAAGCGTGCAAGTGGAAAACCTGATGGAGGACTTTTGAAATCCGTCTTCGGCAACCGGCACTCGAAAGAGAAACAATCTGGTGCGGATGAACGAAAAAATAAAATGCTTGCGCTTGCTGCTTTGGCGGATCAATGCGAAGCCAAAGATGATAATGGAAACTGTAATTTGACTCTAAGTGCATCTCAGGCCCGGTTAAAAAAGGTTCGCGAAGAAGAATTGGACGTGGTCAAACACCTAAAGGCCTTGGCGGCGCAGGCGGAGGCTTTTACTTTGCGTGACCGGCAGATGGAAAATAAAAGGATGGCTACGGAAAAAAGCAAAAAAAATCAGTCTAAAAATGACTGTCTCGTGGCGGAGAGTCGACAATTAGAACTCGATGGCGCTTACGCTGAGGCCGAAAAGCTTGCCTCGGCCAAACGAGAAGCACGCGAGGCCTTGGCAGCTCAAATGCAAGCTATTGAAGAAAAAAGAAAAATAGAAAGGAAGGAACGTGAGGAGGAAGGTTTAGCGTTGCTCGCTCAGTTTCAATCATATGAAGATCAAGACGCAACCATTCAGCGTGAGAAAAAGACACAAATGGCAAATCTCCGAGAGGACATTCTACGGGCAAACGCCGAAGCGATTGAAGCACGGACTGCTGCCTTAAAACGAGAAAAAGAGGAAATGGCAGAGCTTTTTCGGTATCAAAAACTCAAAGATGCTGAACTGGAAGCCCGAGAAAAAGAGAAAGCAGCCCGTGTCCATGCCAAAAAAATGTGGCAGATGCAAATCTTGTTTCAACAAGAAAAGGGACGAAGCGATAAAGCGAGGTTGGAAGAGAGGCGTCTTCTTCGTGCCGCCGAAATGAAAGAAGCTGCCACTTGCCGTCTGGAGCAGGAGAATGCCTTGCGTCGCAAGCAAGAGACCTTAGCTCTGAAAAAGGAACTGCTCTGTCAGGCCCAGGCCAAAAAGATGCGAGCCGAAGAAGATGCGTTCGCAGAAAGATTGGAGACCGAGGTAAATGATAGCTACGAAGATAAGATTAAAAACCAGGAATTAGCCGAGCAAGCCAAAAAAGCAAGCCTAAACAAGAGTCACCTCGAAGCCTTGAAACATCAGGTTCAGGAGGCCGAAAGTCGACGGCGAGCAGAACGAGCCAGGAGATTTGAAGAAGGGCGCAAGCTAAAAATGAAGGCTGAAGAAGAGCTAGCAACTCTTGAGGGTATTCGAGGCCGCTTAATAGAGGGCCTTGAGGCCAAAGGTGTGGCAAGTAAATATTTGGCAAATATACGCAGAGCAAAGCTCACACCAGTTTAAAAGGAATTATAATAGATCCCTTGCCAGCGGAAAAGAGTTGACAGAAAATCAAAAGCATTAGGCAGATTAAATTTCATACATAATCATGATCAAATGGTTCAGCAAAAAATCTACATGTTTACTTGCGGATGATGTTCAAGGCGGGAGGTCGAAGCCCGTTCCCCCGTGACTCTTGAGTGGAACGAGTTCCCCGTAGCATACCCTCACGTTCCCACGCAAAACAACGACAAAAATTCACACTATGGATGATTTGCCAGTGCGTCGTCGTTTTATTGTATCATTCTCATATGTGCCACGCCTGTGGGGCATGGAAGCTGTCTGCCTGTGTCTTTTTTTTTCGCTGGCCTATCGTCTGGGGCGTTGAGGGATGCTACTAGTAGTACTACTTCAGGAACAGTATCACGGAGCTGCGGAGCTCAATCTAGGAGCATTCCGAGGAACGAGATTGAGAATTGACTCGACCCATCACAACCACCAATACAACCAGCATAGTTAGACAGAGCTCCCACACCTTTACGGCCATGGCTGCGGGACGGGGCTTGGACGAGGCAAGCTCCCATGCTAACACCGGCGGAGCATCGACTGCTCTCCTGTTAGGAATCGATCTGTCCACGCAATCCGTCACAGTCGTATTTCTCGACGCGGGTACGAATCGCATCGTCCACATTGATACCCTCAATTTCGACCGAGAGTTGCCTCAATTTGGAACGTCCGCGGGATTGCACGTTGGTAAAAATGGCAAGGTGACCAGCCCTGTACAGATGTGGTTAGTCGGTCTCGACAGGATCTTGCGACGTCAAGAACGGACTCTCATGGGTCGTGTTAAAGCCGTGTCAGGCTCGGCACAGCAGCACGGAAGTGTCTTTTGGACTGCAGACGGACTGGCAGCCTTGCGGTGCATGGCGCCGGCAGACAGCTTCTCGTCCAATCTTTATGGCGGCTTTGCCCTGGAGGACTGCCCTACATGGGCCGACTCCTCCACGCAAATGGAATGCGACGCCATCGAGTCCGCGACAGGTGGTCCCGGGGCAATGGCGGCCTTGACTGGCTCGCGGGCTTACTGTCGCTTTACGGGCCCTCAGATCGCCCGCGTGGCCCGAACGGAGCCTCTCGTTTGGAAACACACGGCCCGCGTCTCTCTGGTCTCTTCCTTTTTGACTTCCTTGCTTGTGGGACACCCTGCGCCTGTGGATGCGTCCGATGCATCTGGCATGAATCTGATGAACGTGCGGACCTCGGAGTGGTGCGAGGAGCTGCTGGAGGCCACAGCTCCGGGGCTGGCGGCCCGGCTTGGGACCATTGTCAACCCCTGGGAGAGCCTGGGGCCCATCTCTCCGTACTGTGCGGCCCGCTTTGGCTTTGCCACGGATTGTTTGGTCATCCCGGCCTCGGGCGACAACTCTTGCTCCGTGGTGGGGACGGGTCTGGCCTGCGACCAGACAGCTTCGACGCTGATGGTCAGTCTGGGCACCAGCGACACCCTGGTAGGCCTTACGCGCTCGCCCCGCCCGGGCCCCGAGGGCCATGTCATGGTCTCTCCTCGCGGACCGGACGAGTGGTTCGCGATGCTCTGTTACAAGAACGGGGCCTTGGCCAGAGAGGCGGTGCGAGACCGCGTGGCCGGCGGGTGCTGGAAGAAATTTGACGACTTGGTGGCGTCGGCGCCGCCGGGGAACGATGGGAACCTGGCGATGACGCTGGTAATGGAGGAAATCGTGCCTGTGCTCCCTATTCGGGGCAGTTTCCGCGTGGACGCACAGGACGAGCCCGTCGCCGCCTTGAGCGAGGCCCACGAAGCCCGGGCGGTGGTCGAGGCGCGCTTCCTCTCCATGCGAGTACACGCTGGCAATCTGGGTCTGCCCACTGCCCCTTCCCGCATCATTGCAACCGGCGGAGGGTCAATGAGCACGTCGCTCACGCAGGTGCTGGCCGACGTGTTCAATGCCCCGGTCCTGGTGGCTGATTCGTCCGAGGCGGCGGCGGTGGGGGCCGCCTTGCGAGCGGGACACGGGCTCAAGTGCAAGAAACAAGCGCGGTGGGTTGAGCTTCTTGCCAGTCCCCTGAAAGACTTCAAAGTTATGGCAACGCCGAATGCTCAAGCTGCAGCGGCGTATCCTGCCACCTTGCTGAAGCGTTTTGCAGCTTTTGAGCGTGGATTAGTTGCAAAAGCGCAAAAGCATCCCCAAGCGCAGCAATCGAGAGGATAATATACATATGGTCAATCTGTGCTTTATTTTGCCATTTTATGAGCACCGCGACAAGGATTAGAGAAGAGGATGGTTTTCGCGGGCAACAAAGGGCCTCCAGGTTCTCGTATATATACGAGTTGTGTCCGACTTCTAGGGGTTCCTGTGGCCAAAGCATTACCCTGTCTCATATTAGAGTTGTGAAATTTGCATACATTTGTACAGAGGAAGAACATGATGGTGTGATCGCTGGGGTCCATGCAGTCAGGAAAGCCAGGCAGAGGTCGTTAGATCGTGTCCAAGAGAGATAAGCAAGGCGTCGAGCCTCTGGTATTCATGGCACTTAATTCCTGCTTCTTTTTCCATGACAATCTGGGACGTTGGCATAAGTATTGTGATATAATGAAGCAAATATCAGATTTTTATCGCTCCAACGCCTTTCACATTAAGTTTTCTTTCTTCCCACTGAGATCTCCCTCGGATATGTCCTGGCGCGGGACTAGCTGAATTGCCGCACTACGACATAAAATACTAAGGCGATCATTTTCCACACCACGCGACATGATAAACAATGTCTACACAAAGAAAAAGTGAGTAGAGGCATAGATGTCAGTGCAGTCGCTCCTTCTATCATGAGGTGTAGGGATGACGCAATGTTTTATCCCTCCACGAGTTGGCTTATGGCGAGCAAGAGACGCTCTGCTACGGAAAGGGTGTAGAAATGCCCCACAGGGCACCCCGTGAAGCAAGCGGGACTCTTCAGTAGACATGTCCTCCTTCTTATCTGTGCAAGCTCTTCGAGCTGGGTGGGAAATTCCCTCGTGCAGGAATGCATTCGGCGGCTTGCCTGCGTATCCACAACAGAGCGCGTCTTACCACATTTGCTCGATCTCCGGGCTTGCTCGGACATGCCATACACCACAAGTCCCACTAAGAAAACCCTTGGCCCTTTCTTAGCCACACCGGATGTGCGGTAGTTTCATTCTTTGATATCCACACGTTCCCAACGTGTCTGTGTCGATCGATATTGACCTGCGATGGCCCGTAATTTATGCATCGTTGGACCAGTTCAATCGTATCATCTCATGGCTCGATGACTTTCTGCGCTTAGCATCTTGCGCGGACGGACCTGTCGTCGATTCCTACGCTCGTGTCAAGTACCTCTAATTGCAATAATTTCGAGAAAGTGATCATGCATTAGCAATATGCATCACATTCGTCCACAATACGTGTAGTTTTTTTTGCATTTTAGTTTCGCTGGTTCCGATCGATTTGAAGGTCAAGGAATAGTCTTTGGAAAAAAGACTGATCCGACCAGAGTTACAGATACGTTAGGGATTCTGGCCTGTAGGTCTATGAATTTACACGCCACACGCTATCTTGATTGCATCTAAAGAGTATCGAGACCAGAGATGTGAAATTAGGCTTGCGACGTAGGTGTAGTGAAGAGCAGAATTATCAGCACCCGTCGACGACGTCGTCCACACACTTAGCAAGTGGAGATGTTTGCTATTTGAACAATGTGGTCCGAAGACATTTTAAAAATCACTCAAGATACCTCCGTTCATGCAAATCTCCATTTTTTTCCCTGACGCAGGTGGACCATTGACGAAGTTGTCTCTTAAGGCTGACGGGAAGCCGGATTCGCCATCTCCCCCTCGTCCTAGTGGTCGCCCACAATGGACCTTGTTGGCTTGCGGAATGGAGGGGGGAGGCGACCTTCTACGCGCCTGAATGAAGGGGATACCCAGTCCAGGCGTTCCGGGAGCGGGCGAGGGGAAAGAAGTGACTTACAGCCTCGACTGGAGCCCTTAGTGATTTCGAAAAAACTCTCGTCTTCCTCCGCCGGGAATGGTTCTCAAAGCACCAGCACGGGTAGCAAAGCCTCCCCAATGGTACGTTTCCAGGTACCGATATCGTTTCTTTCTGTGGATAAAGTCGAGCTCAACGGAACTCTCTTCTCCCTCCCGCGAATGGATAGGATTGCACGATTTTGCCCTCTCTCAACACTAGTCGAGGGAGTTTCAGTTTTCCTACTCCGGCGAGCAACAGCCAGGGAAACGGCCTCTCACGCAGCCTGAGCAGCGCAAGCATCATGTCCTCGCCTTTGCCGCCTCTCGTGCAGACCCCCCACAGTAATGGGGCCGTGTCCGCGTCCTTCTTCACGGAGGACGAGGAGGACTCCGAGGAGGAGACCAGTCCGCACGCTAAGGAAGTCATGGTGGCACTGTCACGGTCCAAGACTAAAGACACGAATCTGCCGTTGCTGGTTCCTTCTCTCGGAAAGGTAGAAATGCAGCGAGAAGGAGACGAAAGCTTTCTGGCGTCGGAAGCTGAGGAGGAGGAGAATGAGGGAGAAAGTCGTGGAAGGGAGAGGAGAAGGATGTTGCGACGGCGAGGTCGTGCGAAAGACGCGTCTTTTGAGGCCCTGGTGCAAGCGGAGATGCGCCGCTTGAAGGCGAGGCTGGAGAGCAGGGCCGAGCCGCGTGAGGGGTCGGCGATGCTGGCATCGACAGAGCCCGGCTCGCGCCCGGACCTGGGGACCGGGGAGGGCGAGGACGAGCCGCCGGAAGGCCGAGGTGCCCGGCATTTATCCGAGCTGGGTCGCCGCTCGCCAGTCCCTGGTCGAACCCCTTCCACCTCGCGCGTGCTCCCTCTGGCCGTGTCCACCGGCCGAGGCCATCGCGCACCGCCCCTGGGGACGCCTTCCGACCCCTCTCCCTCCTCTCTCTCCGCGCCTTTCTTGCCCCCTGTCACGGCCAAGAGGCTTCCGGTCATCTCCCCTCGTTTGGAAAACGGCTCCAAGGCTTTCGGGCGTGGCCTGGCGTCGCTCTACGCCTCTCCCGCCGACAAGGAGCAGCAGGCGGCGAAGCGTCGCGCCCAACGCGACTATGCCAGGGCTCTCGAGGAGCAGATACTGACATCCCCTCAAACCAGAAAACATCATCAGCACTATCAGCGGCGCTCCGAACCAGCGAGTCGTCGTGACGCGGGTCTGCGGGGCCCAAGCACAGAAAAAGAGCGGCCGGCCACGGAGGCGGTCGAGGGCCGTCTCCAGCAGCACCACCGCCGGCATGGGGGGATCCTGCGCATGCATGAGGGTCCCCAGGCGGAGGAAGTGACTCGGAAGCTGCGGCAGCAACGACGCGAGTACGCGCAAGCCTTGGACGCGCAGTTGCAAGAGAAGCGGCGGCAGCTCGAAGCGGCAGGGATGTTAGTCATATCGCCGCAGACGGCGCGGCGCTTCCTGCGGGAGGGGGTCGACCATGGGATCGGGGAGGGCGAGGAGGAGGGGGAGGACAAAGATGCCCTGGGGATGGAAGAAGAGATGGAGGAGGCATTGGGGCGACTCTCCTTGTCTTCCACGGCGCGCAGGCCCCCGGGGACGGGGAAGGGCGAAACGAAGGGACGCGCGCAGGGCGATACGGCTACCCCGCCATTGCCTGCCTCAGGGTCCAGGTGGTGGATGGATGTGGAGGGGGATGCAGGTGCACGGCTGGACTCTAGGCGGGAGGCGCGGACGGCATCGGAGAAGAAGGCACGGTATGCGGCAGCCTTGCGCGAGCAAATTTTGGAGAAGGAGGGGCGTCGGCAGCAGGCGGTGGAGGCGAGACGGCGGGAGGAGGGAATGGGGAAGCGAAGGGCTCAGGCCCGCAAGGTCGAGCAGGAGGAGGAGGATGGTCCATGTCAGGGGTCGCGGGGAGAAGCCTCGACCCCTGGGACACCTGCGGTCCCGGGCTCTCCGTCCCGCATGTCGCGCACGCGCCAGCGCCTGGTCCGCGACGTGTACGGGCGGCAGACCTCGCCGTGGGGGAAAGAGGCCTCCTCCGAGCACACCCCTTCGGCCACTGGGAGGAATAGTCATGACGGCCCTGATGTGCGCTTCCGCAGGGACAAGCTGTCAGTGACGCCCGACGTCTCAGCGGCGAGCAAGCCGGCTGGGGAGACTGCCGACAAGGGGCTCGTCTCGCCTCGGAGCCCAGGCTCGACCCCCCTTGCGCCTTCTCCCGGTCCTTGGCCCTCCCATTCCACACGAGAAAGCCCCGCGCTCGCCGTCGCGGGGGCCCCGCGACCCTCCTTTGCCCGGCACGGTGCCCTCGCTACCAGCCCCTCTTTGATCGAGCGCCTGGGCGAACGACAGGCGGCGGCGCTGGCGCAGCGACGGATCCTCGAGGCTCAGATTGAGGAAAAACGGAGTCTACAAAAGGCGCTGGCTGCAGAACAAGCTGCCGAAGAGAAGAGACTGGAGGAGCAAATGCAGAGGGCTCGGGACTTGGAGGCCGCGGTCGGGCAGACCTCCGCCGTGGGGAGAGCCAAGGCGCAGGCCGGGGGGAACACGAGGAAAGAGAAAGATGAAACGGGGCCACAGTCGATGGCAAGCTCTGTCCTGCGTGGAGAAGAGGCGTCGACGGTCGCCGGTTCCGGTCCCGTCGCCTTTTCGGGTGTCGCTTTTGACGCTCTTTCACCCTTGAGCCAGGGGGGGGAGATGACGGCGAGGGAGGAGGCGCGGGAGGTGGAGCCCGTCAGGGAGGATGGAGAGGCTCGTAAAATGAAGAAGGATGAAAGTGAGAGTGAAAGAGGAGCACTACCACGTTCAGAGAGAGAAGGAGAGGCAGGGAGAGGCGAGGGAGATGGGAAGGAAGAGATGCTCTCGGAGGAGGGAAGTCTCGACACAGACAGTATCCTGGTGGCGGTGCCCAAACCCCCCTCTCGGGTGGAGAACAAGAAGGGGGTGGGTGCAAAGGAAAGGGCTTCACGTGACTCCTCTCGTGTTGAGAAGGACAGGGCCCCGGAGTGTGAGGTCATGCCTTCTAAGGTTCTGTGCACGCCACCGGAGCGGCTCCGTTCCTCTCCCATTTCCGTTCTTCGTCCAGGCGGACGGGGGGGGGCACGGCGCCCAGAGCAGCAGGCCCATCATGTGCTGGGACAGGCGGCTGTGAGGGCCTCGGTATATCGAGGGCGGGGCGGCTGGCAAGACGCGGCGGGGGGGGATGGGGAGGACAACGAGTTCATTGAGCGGGCGGGCCCTGGCCTGGAGGGGTCTCTGGCCTCAGAGTCAACCTTGGTTTATCTCTCCCCAGAGGAGGAAAGAAGGATCTTCGAGCAGCACCGGCGAGAGAAGGAATACTGGCGTCGGCGGTTTCAAAAGGAGGAAGCGCCCCGCGAGGTCTCGCATGAAGGTGACGGCGATGTTAGCGTAAATGAGGTGCTCAAGGGCAGTGACAGGCGGAGCGAAAGCAGGAGCAGTTTTGAAATTCATAGAAGTAGGAAAAGAGCGAGTGCGCCGACACTGTCTCCAGTGACGCAATTGCTGGTGGAGGAAGTGGACGAGGTAGTTGCCGCAAGCCTCGAGGGAGGAGAGCCTTTCAACGGCCTCAACACGGCACGGGAGGTTCAGTTCCACGCAGTGGGAAACCGGCGGGAGGAAGAATCTCTTGCGGGGACGATCGGTGGGAAGGCCGGAAACAGCATTGGGTCGGTAGCGGAGGGGTTGGAGGCGGCTTGGGTAAATACTGAAGGTGGATTCAGCTGTGGGCAGAATGGTCGATTGGCAGGGGATAGAGAGGCGGAAGGGAGAGAGGATGGGGCGGCGCTTCGGGATATCAGCAATATCGAGCATGATGGCTTAATTGACGCGGTGATCCGCAAAGGACCTTGACGGAGCGCACGGCAGTCCTGGCAGTTGGAGGGAGGAATCCCCGCATGTCCACTTTCCACCCCCGGCCGTCTCTAGACGAAGCTGATTTTCTAGCTGTTCCTCGAAGGACGTTTGAAAAATACCAAACTGGAGGGCTACTGCTTTTGTCAAGCAGAAGAGCAGTAGGACATGCCAACAGGACTTTAGAGGTACGGAGAGATGGAAGGCTACAAGCCACAGTTGCTTTAGACCTAGGGACGAGGATTTACGTTTTCTTAGGGAGAAATTTGGAAGAACTGCGATGGAAAGCACAGGTAATCTGATTTTGACACCTCATCAGCCAGTCGAACGTTTGAATAGAGTACCTTATTTATTGACGGTGTAGTGAATTGATCAAACTAGTCGATAAGTCTTTCTTGGAAGAGGAACTGGACGAGATACCCGCAGAGTTCGAAAAAATAGAACGAACGCAGAATTGACATCAATAAAAACGCACCGCGACCACAGAATTTCGCATAGAAGCGTCTTGGCTTCGCATTTCTAGTTTCTCCTTGCCCAGGTTGATCATTTACCCTCCTAGTACCCTCGCCATCGCCCACACGACGTCACGCTCTCCCGGTGTTGGTCGGTGCTCAGCGCCCGGGCCTTTGAAGGTAGTTTTTTACGTGAAAGGCCGTCCTGTCTTGTTTAAACAGCCAAACGATGACCTTCTTGCCTCGTTTTGAAAAGGGTAGTGCCTCAGCATTCAAAATTGAAATTTTCTGTTTTTATATACTCACACTCAACTAGTCGCTCTTCACATTCCCGCTCCATCTCAAGTCTGGGGTTTATTGTAAGACACGCAAAGCGTTAGCAAGATGTGTGGAATACTGGCAGCGTTATTGGGGGACGCTGACACGCACGTAAATCAGTTGATCGTGGACGGCCTGACAGTTTTGCAGCACCGGGGACAAGGTACAGAGGGAGATGGGGGATGTTAGGGATGATTCGGGCCAGCAGTCCAGGGGGAGAGAACAGGCGAGAGTTCTTGTGGCCGGAAGATGTGCTGGCATTGCTGCTGCTTACCTGGATTGGAGGCAATCAGAAACATTCTGATGACTTTGTTTTTGATTCGCAGAAAACTACACCCGGAAGCTGAAGGTTGAGAAAGGATTTCATTGCTTGAGCTTTGGCGTCTGAGCAAGACAGTCGAGCTTTATTAATATGTTACAGAGGGCCTCACGTTTTCTCTTCCCTTATCTGTGACGTTTGTAGACGCGGCAGGGATCGTCACGTGCGAGAAGGGCCACTTGAACCTTCGCAAGGACAGTGGGCTTGTCTCGGAGGTTTTTCAGCACCACCACATGCTGACGCTTCGGGGGAACCTGGGAATCGGTC
>Ga0102934_1000070_pt1 | contig 52638 bp, 44 predicted proteins | sample SalPonR2_A_D1_MG_FD_78175 | JGI IMG/M metagenome (GOLD analysis project Ga0102934, IMG submission 78175) | Salt pond soil microbial communities from South San Francisco under conditions of wetland restoration - Salt Pond MetaG R2_A_D1_MG | ecosystem: Environmental > Aquatic > Marine > Intertidal... | reverse complement strand
TACTTCTGGCATCAGTAAATTTTTAATTGACAATGGTGGCTATGCAAAGCAAATAAGAAAAAATCCGAAATATAATATTCACTATCCTACCTATGAAGAACAGGAGTTGCAAGAATTTGTAGAAAAGAAGAAGAAATTTAAAGACTATGACCTTAAATCCTATTTTGAAGCATTACCTGCAGATGAAGTCATAATAGCCAAAGAGCCTCTTAGTATTTTTTTCCTGGATGAACTAAAAAAATATACGAAAAGAAAAATAAAAGTCGTTTTTGTTATGCGCAATCCGGAACAAATTATTCTCAGTTCTATGGAGAAAGGTGGTAAAAGTTTCATATATCATTTTAACCGAATTTCCTGGATATATGATTTTATGGTAGATTGCGATTTTGAATTACTGCCATTTATAGCAGAAAGAATAAAAAAAGATGGGCCAAGATTACTTGAATTTTGCGAACTCAATCCCAATAAAATTGATTATAGTTCAATAAGAAAATTCAGTAAGCGGAAGCCAAAATATTTTAAATATCGATTTGCTAACTTTTTTTGGAAAAGGTTAAGCAAGTTCTTCAAGGTTTTTAAATAGTTCTATTTATATTTTTATGCTAAGGTTAATTGAATAATATATGTAAATAAGGGGAATATGTTTAAATCTCAGAAACTAGTTTACCTCCAATTACAAAAAACGGGAAGCACTCATATAGCAAAATTATTATCAGATATATTGGAAGGGAAACAATACACCAAACATAGTCGTCCTCCTTTATCTGTCCACAAAAAAAACAAATATATTATCGGATCAATTAGAAATCCGTGGGATTGGTACGTGTCTCTTTGGTCCTTTGGTTGCCTGGGTAATGGTGGCCTTTATCATCGAATTACCTCTCGAATTTTTACAGGTCTTTATAATCTCAAATATCCATTAAATACCATTAGAGCATTTATAAATGAATTGATAAAACCAATTGATAAATGGCGGCATCTTTATTCAGATTGGAAAAATCCGAAATTATTTCGAAAATGGCTCAAAACAATATTTAATCCTAAAAGAAGATATGACTTAAAAGAGAAATATGGTTTTTCACCAATCAGCGAGTATGGAGGTTTTCTAACTTATAGATATTTATATTTATATTCTAGAGATGTAAAAAAAATATATTCTAAAAAATATGTTGGCAATATCAATAAACTATATGAATTTGATGAGAACAATAATATGTTATGCTATGTTATCCGAAACGAAAATTTAGAAAATGATTTAATAAATATTTTAAATAAAATTGGCGTATCTTTAAGTGACAAAATTATAGCCAAAATAAAGTCATTCAGAAAGACAAACACTTCTAAAAGAAAAAAAAGTTTAGAATCCTACTATGATAGAAAAACCAGCAACTTAGTAAAAGAAAAAGAAAAATTTTTGATAGATAAATACAATTACTCAGAACCTAACATAAAGTAAAATCTGTTCATGTTCAAAGACATTAAAAATCTGGTCAAACACTCATCTATTTACACTTTTGGGAATTTTGCCTCCAAAATTCTGGGCATTCTCCTTGTTCCCCTTTATACAAAAGTCATTGCTGTAGAAATTTATGGTATTTATTCAATTCTGGAAGTTACCCAACAATTTTTAGTTGGCATTTTACATTTTGGTTTGCCAAATGCCTTGATCAGATGGCTTAGTCTGGATGAATATAAGGAAAAAAAAGAATCAATAATCTTTTCAGTTTTTATTTCCACTTTATCAATTGGAATTGCAGTATTCTTGATCATTTTTGGTTTCAGAAACCTTATTAGTGACCTTTTTTTCAGCACAAACCAATATGCAAATTCTCTGGTAATAGTCGGCATAATTATAGCATTTAGATTGTTAAATAGAATAGGATTGACTCATCTTCGTTTCAAAGAGAAATCTATTCTTTTTATAACTATCTCAATTAGCAGATTTTTCCTACAGCTTATAGTCACAATCTATTTAGTAGCCTATTTAAAAGTTGGTATAATCGGAATTTTTGGAGGGCAATTAGCAGGGGAAATCATTTCCTTTCTGTTTCTATTCCCCTATCTTACAGAACGCTACAATTCCAATTTCGATTTTCAGGAAACCAAAAAAATGCTTAATTATGGCTATCCCCTTGCATTTTCCGGTATCTCCAGTAGAATATTAAATATTGGTGATCGGTATATTTTGGGTTATTTAACTAACTGGAGTCTTGTCGGTATGTATTCTCTAGGTTACAAATTCGCTAATCTGGTTGATAGCATGTTTATCAAATCCTTTCGCACTGCTTTTTTACCGCAGGCCTGGAAAAAATTAAAAGAAGATAATGCCAAAAGATTTTATGCAAAATTGCTTACTTATTATGTCTTTTTTACCTTTTGGGTAGCACTTTTTCTATCTACATACGCAAAAGGAATCATCCATCTTTTTGCTCGCGATAACTCTTATTGGGATGCCTATCTTATTGCTCCTATTGCGGCCTTTGCAATCAGTATCAAAGGCATGTTCGCAATTATAAAAATGGGGCTGCAATTCAAACAGCAAACCAAATATATTGCTTACATTGTTGGAAGCGCTGCCTTGCTAAATATATTATTAAACTTCGCTTTAATACCATTTTTTGATATGATTGGAGCAGCAGTTGCTACTATATTGTCATTTCTATGCATGGTTATAGCAGGATATTTTTACTCAAATAAATTTTATCCGGTTAAATTTGAATGGTTCAGAATAGGTAAAATTGGTTTCACTGTCGGTATTATTTATTTTGCCAGCTACATTTTTAATCCTCTTCCTACTATACCACGAATTATCAGCAAATTAATTCTAATAGCGCTGTATCCTTTTGTCCTATATCTGGCCAAATTTTACGATACTCCTGAAATAAATCGCATAAAAGGAGCCTGGAAAAAATGGAAAAACCCTGGAAAATGGAAAGAAAATATTTCTAATATAGATTTTAAATAAAAATGCTTATCTTTTTACATATTGGAGGTGAGTTATGAAAAATATTGGAGCAGTAGTTACCGGCGATGTGCGAAATTCTTACCGAGATTTTAAAGATCAGCAAGAACTACTATTAAAAAGGTTGCATAGCATCTATGATTATGTGCAAAAATACTTTTCCGATGAAATGGTTTACAATATAGATATTTTTCGGGGAGATAGTTTCCAGTTTTTCATTTCAGATCCTCGAAAAGCCCTCAAAATCGCAATTTGCTTCTACCTTTATGCAAAATATTTACAAATTGATCTTAAAATCGGAGTGGGAATCGGTCGATATGATTATTTAAACAAAGCCAAAATTTCTGAAAGTAATGGCCAGGCTTTTTTATTATCAGGTCAGGCTCTAGAAAAATTAGACAAAAAATCATCTATAGAGATCGCACTACCTAAAAATTCAAAATTAAATTATGTAGTTGCCTATATCACTTTGCTAAATATATATCTGGAAGACCTTTCTGCTAAAAATTCTTTGGCAGTTTTCGGCAAACTTGTCAATCTAAATCAGACTGAAATAACAAAAATCTGGGATGCAGATATTAGCAGACAGGCTATAAGCAAACACTGGCAAAAGGTAAAAGTCGATAAATTTGTAAAATCACTTGGTGAATTTACAAATTTTTTAAATCAATTAATTGGAAAGATGGCCAACTCAGTTTGACCAAAACAGAAGCAACCCTATAAAGTTGTTTTTTGATATTGCAACCTTATAAAGTTGCTTTTTAATATGTTTTTATAAAATCATGGTGATTATATGGTAGATTTAGGAATTATATTGGTTTTAGCTCATATCCTGGGCGATTATGTTCTCCAAACCAATAATTTATTTGAATTAAAAAAGGAAAAATTTATTGGCAAGTTCCTCCATTCTCTGGTTATTGCCATTGTTACAATTATTTTGATACCAACAATGCAAGGTTTATATCTCTCACTAATAATGGGAGTTACCCACTATATAATTGATTTCTCAAAAATCAAATCAATCTGGAAATCAAAACTAGGCGCTTTTTTATTTGATCAATTCTTACATTTTGTGGTTATCTTAGTTCTGGTATATCTTTTTGGCGAGACTTTTCAATTATTCTGGTTTCCTCAATATAGGAGCCTGGTTTTAAAATTTTCATGCCTGACTATTGGAATTGTTTTAAATCTGCCGGTATCAAATTTTATTATCACAAAGTTCTTTTTGACTCATTATCCCAATCTAGATTTTGAGAATGGTCTGAAAAATGCCGGTAAATTTATTGGTTACCTGGAACGCATCATAATAATGATAATGGTTTTGACCGATAATATTACCGGGATTGGTTTTCTGGTAACTGCTAAATCAATCCTGAGAATTGGCAAAATAACTGATAATAAAGATAAAAAAGAGGCCGAATATATAATTCTAGGAACTTTTTTAAGTTTTGTTCTCGCTTTATTATGGAGCTATTTACTTAAGTATTTTGCCTTTACTGCTAATGCCTGGATTATTTAAAAATAACTTAAAATCAGTAGGTGCTTTTATGCAAGAAAGAATCAATGAACAAACCATAACTGCCACTCTTCGAAAAGCTATTAAAAATAACCTTCTCAATGAAGAGCATAAATCCATCCTATTTCATGATCTGGATTATCTTAAAAAGCGGGTGAAAAGATTGAAAGCCACATTTCCGCCCTCGACTCTCCATGCCATCGCTATCAAAGCCAACCCTTTACCCAAAATGCTTGAGTATTTAAAAAATTTTGAGGTAGGAGCAGAAGGTGCAACCTTGCCAGAAGTTTATCTAGCTGAAAAGAGTAAATATGAGCCATCAAAAATTATATTCGATTCTCCTGCCAAGACTTTTCAAGACCTTCGCTATGTTCTAAAACGTGGTTTTCATCTCAATGCTGACTCCCTAGATGAAATAGACAGAATTAGCACAATTATCTCTGAGATCGATACTACCAGCAATATTGGTCTGCGGATAAATCCCCAGGTGGGCACAGGGAAAATCAAAATTACCAGTACAGCCGGAGAATATTCCAAATTTGGCGTGCCTCTCGAGGATAAAAGAGACCAGATCGTAAAACATTATCAAAAAAATAGATGGATGAATGCTGTTCATCTTCATATTGGTTCTCAGGGTAATCCGATTGATCAACTTCTTGATGGCATCCAAAAAGTCTATGATTTCATTGAAGAATTGAATAAAAAATTAAATGGTCAGATCAAATATTTTGATATTGGTGGTGGCTTCCCTGTTTCTTATTACAAAGACAAGGAACCTCCTTCTCTGCAAAAATTCAGAGATCAATTGGAGAATAGATGCCCAAATTTATTCGCAGATAAATATCAGTTGATAACTGAATACGGCCGCTCTCTGCATGCCAATTCCTGCTGGACTGGTTCCCGGGTTGAATATGTAAAGAATTCAAAACAGATTGATACAGCAGTGATCCATGTTGGTGCCGACCTTTTTACCCGGCGCTGCTATTTGCCAGAGCAGTGGCATCACGAAATATCAGTCAGAGATAGCAAAGGCAATCCTAAAACCGGACCCAAAAAACGCTATAATGTGGTCGGACCGCTTTGTTTTAGTGGTGATATTTTGAGCCGAAATATTGAATTGCCTCAAATTGAAGTCGGTGATTATATAATTATTCACGACACAGGTGCTTATACGCTCAGTATGTGGAATCGGCATCTTAGCCGTCAGATTCCCCTGGCAGTCGGCTATCACAATAATGGCGACCAATTTATTACATTAAAAAAGAAGGAAAGCCTTGAGGATGTATATAATTTTTGGCAGTGACTCATGCAAACATTATAAATAATCTTTAATATTTTTTGCATAAGACCTAAAATCATCTAAATGATCAAGAAATGAATATAACTGATGAATATCAATTTCTGCATATTCATGGATAAGAAGATTACGTAGTCCAATTATTGATTTTAATTTTTCTGCTAATTCATTTTTTAAATAATCAAATTTTTCCAAATGCTCTATACAGGCAACATAGGTATCTGGACTTCCTAGATTATAGGTACTAACTATATGACAGGCAGTATCAATAACAATTTGTATACATTCGAACAGTCCATATCTAAGAACCCACTGTTTTTGAAGATTTTTACTTATTTCTTCTTCCGTATTTGATTTTTTAAAAGATTCTAGTTCATGGATGTTCTTGTCTAATTTCTTCAATTTTTCATACATGATTAAGTTTTCCCAACTTATTTTCATCTATTCTTCTGGACAGGTTTTCCCGAAACTTTTTTCGCAGGGGCTGAGTATCGAGATAATAAAGCAAAGTCATCTTTTTAAACTCAACGTATTTTTCATCATCGCGAGAAAAAATTAATTCTGATTTTTTAACAATCTCATTGGCAAAAGTTGGTTTTCTTTTATATAAATCTTTGAGTAAAACCAAGTCAATATTTTTACCGGTAATTATTTCTAACTCGGCCGAAATTTTGCCAATTTCTAATAATTCTACATTTTGATTAAAATATATCCCAATATCTACATCACTAAGTTTATTTTCACGGCCCGTAGCAACTGATCCAAAAAACAATGCGAAAACTATTTTATCATTCTTTTCTAATAAGGATCTTATTTTTGTTTTTATATTTTTGTTCATATATTTATTCAATTTTATTATGACACATACTAAATATCGTAATTAGTTTTCAGAAAATCAGCCCATTTTCTGGTATCTACCCAATTTTATATTTCAATTACCGAGGAATTATTTTAATTTACACGACTATAGATAGTTAGCCAATCAAAGCACAGGATTTATTATGAGTTCAGAAAAAAAAGTACAGAAATCAAAATTACTTAGCAACCAGTCTTTGCCCACAAAAAATATTATTGCTTTTGGAATCATTTTACTTGCTATTCTAATTTTTTACTCTCCTATAGTTTTTGAAGGTCTTGAGCCGGGCGGTGTTGACACAATGGCTGGAATTGGAAAAAAGAATGCTGTCAGGGAATATACTGAAAAAACAGGTGAGCAATATCTATGGAATCCCAATGTTTTTGCAGGCGTTCCCACCTATTTTTCAAGCAACAATCCCGCCTTAACAGTTAAAACTATTTTACGAAACATCGGCAAACTCATCAACTGGCGAGTTTCCTGGTTTTTACTGGGAGCTGCTGGCATGTTTCTTCTGCTCAATTTTTTGAAATTTCCCTGGTATTTTTCATTACTGGGCACAATTGCCTTCCTTTTCTTTCCCCATATCCAGGGTCTAATCCTGGTTGGTCATAACACAAAAATTCGAGCCTTAATGTATCTGCCTATAATTTTGTACACTTTTCTGAATTTTACCAAAAAACGGGATATTTTATCAATATCCCTCTTTGCCCTCTTTTTCTCCGCCCAGTTTCAGACCAAACACTATCAGATAATTTTTTATACTCTGCTGCTTTTGTTGACAGTTGGTATTTACAAAATTGTGGAGTGGATTCGGGAGAACAAGACCAAACGACTCTACAAAGCCCTTGGTATGTTCATTCCGGCTCTAGTTGTCTCAATTCTAATGTCAGCTTTGCCTTTATTTGTTGCACAAGAATATACACCTTACTCAACTCGAGGCGGTAATGAAATAAATCTTCAGGAAACTGTCAATAAATCCCAGGAAGAAAGTGGTCAGGACAGTAAAGGTGTCAGTTTTGAATATGCTACCCAATGGTCCTATTCTCTGAAAGAATATCTGGGAACGATAATTCCCAAAGCCATGGGCGGCACTTCCGGTGAGGTCTATCAAGGTGACAAATATCCCCGTTTGCAAGGTCGTAAATTACCTACCTACTGGGGCGGTATGCGCTTCACTCAGTCAAGTGAGTATTTTGGGATAATTATCATTGTCCTTGCCTTTGCGGGAATTGTGTATTACAGGAAAAATGGATTTGTGCTTTCCTTATCAATTTTATTATTCTTTTCATTCCTATTATCACTGGGAAAACATTTCCCGCCATTATACAAACTTCTATTTTATCATCTTCCCTATTTCAGCAAATTCCGGGTTCCGATGATGATCCTGACCTTGATGGATTTTCTCCTGATCATCCTGGCAATGTACGGTCTCAAAGGAATTATAACCGATATAAATAAAAAGAAATTTAAACAAATTGCCATTATTGGCGGTGTTTTTGGTGGTATCGGTCTTATTAGTATAATAGCCAAAGGTATGTTCTCATTTTCAGCCCCGGGAGATGCCCGCTATAATTCCCAAATTGTAGGTATATTACAAAATATAAGAAAAGAATATTTAACCATGGGTGCTTTAAGATCAGTTGCACTTATCGCAGCATTTTTAGTTAGTGTCTGGCTATATTTCAAAAAGAAGATAAATAGGCTAGTTTTTGTGGGAATCGTTCTCCTGCTAGTTTCCTTTGATCTGATTAATTTTTCTCACCACTATTTTAGCGAGGCCCAATTGAGTAATAAAGAGGTTCTGGAACGCCGCTACTTTCGTCAGACAAAATTTGATAGAATTATGCGCAAAACTGAACAGCAATACCGCGTATTTCCCATGGGGCAGGAATTCCAGAGTAATAATCTGGCTTACTGGCATCATATTGTTGGTGGCTATTCAGCTATCAAGCCTCAATTAATCCAGAATGTGATTGATAATAGTTTGTACATCCAGAGAGGCGGCCAACAAACTGTGAACTGGCAGGTCGTTAATATGCTGAATTCCCGCTATGTATTGGCTCCCGGAAAACTCGAACAACCTTTCCTCAAACCCTTGGCCTCTGACCAAAATCAGAAAAAAGTGCTCTATAAAAACGAAGCTGCGCTTCCAAGAGTATATTTTGTTGAGCAAATTAGAGGCATGGAAAGCGAACGCCAGGTTCTGGAGTTTATGAATTCCAGACAGTTTCAACCTGCAAAAATTGCTGCAACATCAGAGGAAATTGAACAAAAAACCGGGTATGATCCTGATGCTTCCGCCCAAATAACTGATTACACTCCCAATCAAGTTACGATTCAGGCTACTTGTCAATCCGAAGCTTTTATGATCCTGGCGGATGCCTATTTTCCTGTTGGCTGGAAAGCCACAATTGATGGAGAAAAAACTAATATTTATCAGGTTAATCATATGTTGCGCGGAATTCAGGTACCTGCTGGTCAGCATACTATCAAATTCACTTTTCGCCCTCAATCCTATCAGTCAGCAAAAGTAATATCTACAATAAGCACTTATCTTGTCTGGCTTTTATTTATAATTGGATTAGTTTATCGCTATCGGAATAAAATTCAGGCAAAATTCAATAAAGAAGAGTGAGGGTTCTTTTTGATGGGTGATTGGATGGGTTGATGATGTATAAATTTATAGTAAGGAGAGCATAAATTTGGATATAAAGGCTTATAAGCATTCAGCCATAATAAAGAGAGGGCTTGTTTTTTTAGCCATTGTTATTATTCTTTCGACGATTATTTATACCCAGCGGCTGGTCAATCAATTGCGGGATGAATCAACCCAATTAGTCAACTTTTATGCCGAAACTTTTGTCAAGGCCACTACAGAATATGAGGCTAATGACTTCAGCTTTATATTTGAAGAAATTATCAAAAAAATGTCGGTACCCATGATTATCTCCCGAAAAAAACATTCTCAACCTGTCAACTGGATCCGCATTGATATCGACCAGGATTCAACTACGGCAGCGGACACTTCGAAAATTCTCAGTATAATGGAACAAATGGATGATGCCAATCAGCCTATTCCTCTCAAATATAAGGAAACAAGTCTTGGTTATATTCACTATGGTGATACAAAGTTAATTCGGAGACTGAAACTATTGCCCTATATTGAAATTTTGATGGTTGCAGTTTTCATTTTTCTGGGTTATTTGGGATTTCATTTCATACGGAGCAGCGAAAAGCAGTCCATTTGGGTTGGTATGGCTAAAGAAACAGCCCATCAGTTAGGCACTCCTCTATCATCATTGCTGGGCTGGACAGAAGTCATAAAAGAAGAGGTTGACAATCAAGAATACATTGAAGAAATGGGCAAAGATCTGAATAGATTAAAAAAGATCGCCAACCGCTTTTCAAAAATTGGTTCTACGCCCAAATTAGAAGAGCAGGCTTTGGATCCTATTATCAAAAGTGCTATTGATTATTATAAAAAGCGCTTGCCTCAGCTGGGACATTCCGTTGACCTAAGTTTTAAAGTTGCTAAGGATTTGAAAGTACCCATTAACGGTGATCTTTTTTCCTGGGCTATTGAAAATATGGTAAAAAATTCAATTGACGCTTCTCGCGACGATAAAGCCTTTGTAAAAGTCAAAGCAAAACAGAAAGATAATAAAATCTTTATCGATATTATTGATAATGGCAAAGGAATCGCCAAAAAGAACTGGAAAAATATTTTCCGTCCCGGCTTTAGTAGTAAACGCCGCGGCTGGGGACTGGGATTAAGCCTGACAAAACGAATAATCGAAAAATATCATGATGGCAAAGTCTTTGTCAAATCCAGTAAGCCCAATCAGAAAACTGTTATTCGGACTATAATCAAGACTTCGTGAAGTGATCATTAATTATTTGAAATTATATATATTTTCGAGTTAAATTATCAATGTTATTTATGTTTTTTAAATGCTATATCTCAAGAAGGAGTATATAATGGGATTTTGTCCAAAATGCAGATATGAATTCAAAGAAGGAATCAAGAAGTGTCCCGATTGCGAAACCGAGCTTGTTGATGAGCTGGAAGAACAGATAGAAACTAAATTTGTCCTAATTAAGAATCTGGATTCAGACCTAACTGCCGATATGATCAAAGAGGCTCTCACAGAACAGGGAATTGCTTCAATTGTGAAGTCAGACTTTTTTCATCAAGGTTTTTTGGCTGAACCAGTTAATCTGCCCGGGGCTCATTCTGCAATTTTTGTCCCCGATGATCAGGTAGAGAAAGCCCGTGAAATAATCGACTCCATAACCCCCGAAAAATAACAGGAATTTTATTAATGGAATATAGACGAATTAAAGGTACTCAGGATATTCTTCCCGATCAAGCCGAAAAATGGGATCATGTAGAAAAAATTATCAAAGAAGAATTACACCATAATAACTATAAAGAAGTACGCACTCCTATTTTTGAAGAAACAAAATTATTCACCCGCAGCATAGGTGAGGAAACTGATGTAGTCTCGAAAGAAATGTACACTTTTCTGGATAAAGGTGAAAATAGTCTTACTCTGCGACCGGAACTGACTGCTCCGGTTATTCGAGCTTATGTACAGGATAGTACTTTTCAAAATTCACCTATTGAGAAATGGTACTATTTTGGGCCTGCTTTTCGCCAGGAAAAACCTCAAAAAGGACGTTTTCGCCAATTTCATCAATTTGGTTTTGAATTGATTGGAACTGATCTTCCTATTGCTGATGCTGAAGTTATCCAGACTATGTATCGAATCTTCACCAGACTGGGACTCAAGGATATGGAGATTAAACTCAATTCAATTGGCAGTCTGGAAAGCAGGAAAAAGTACCTGGAATTGCTTCGCAATCAACTCGCCCCTCACAAACAAGACTTATGCAAAACCTGCCAAAAACGGTTCCAGGAAAATATTCTTAGAATTTTCGATTGCAAAAATGAATCCTGCCAGCAAGTTTTGGATGAGCAGGCTCCTATGATTACCGATAATATTTCAGACGAAGACAAACAGCATTTCGAGACAGTTAAAAAGCTACTTAGTAAAACCGATGTTCCCTTTAAAGTTGATAAAAAACTGGTCCGTGGCCTCGACTATTATACACGAACAACCTTTGAAATCACCAGTTCTCTACTTGGTTCCCAGGACGCTATTTGCGGCGGGGGACGTTATGACCATCTCGTAGAAGATCTGGAAGGGCCGGAAATTCCGGCTGTCGGAGTTGCTTGCGGAATGGAGCGCTTGATTCTGGCTCTTGAAGAGCAGGATGTGCTTGAGCCCCAGGATAAAAATCTTATATTTTGTGTAACAATGGGAGAAAAAGCCCGGGATAAAGGTTTCGAGATTGTAACTGCTCTTCGAGTGAAGGGGCTCAATGCAGAAATGGATCTACTCCAAAGATCCATGCGAGCCCAAATGCGCTATGCAAATAAAAATAATGCAGAAAAAGTCATCATCATTGGTGATCATGAACTAGAGCGTAATGCTGTTGCACTCAAAAATATGGCTTCAGGCGAACAGGAAGATATTTCCATTGACGAAATAGTTGATCATTTAAGTAAAAAATAATAGTTATTATTCCATTTTTTTTAAACTATGGAATTTTATTTTTAGTAGGTTGAAAAAGCATAAGGAATATTTAGGAATATAAATTTGAAAAAAGTACTAATTACAGGCTGTGCTGGTTATATTGGTTCGATTTTATCAAGATTACTTTTGAATAATGGTCTGAAAGTCAGAGGAATTGATAATTTTAATTTTGGTGGTGAATCACTACTTGGAATTCTTCAGCATCCAAATTTTGAGTTTATGTATGGTGATATCAGGAATCAGGATGATCTGGAAAAAGCAGTTGAGAATATTGATTATGTAGTCCATCTAGCCGCCATAGTTGGTGATCCCGCCTGTGCTGCTGATCCGAAAACAGCCCGGGAAACCAATCAAGATGCATCCCATAAATTGCTTAGATTATCAATCGGAAATGATATTAAAAGATTTGTTTTTGCTTCGACCTGTAGCAATTATGGAAAAATGGAAAGCAGTGAAAATAATTACGTCGATGAGACATCCGATTTAAAACCAGTCTCTCTATATGCAGAACAGAAAGTAGAGTTTGAAAAACATCTGCTTGAAACTCCCAAAACGAATAATTTTGTCCCCATTTCACTGCGCTTTGCCACAGTTTACGGACTTGCTCCCCGCCCTCGTTTTGACTTGACAGTTAATGATTTTACCAGACAATTGCATTCCGGCAAAGAACTGGTAATATATGGCGAGCAATTCTGGCGTCCCTATTGTCATGTATTTGATATTGCCCGTGCTATAAAAATGGCTCTAGAAGCACCGGCTTCACAAGTAACTCACCAGGTTTTTGGAATTGGTTCAACTGAAGAGAACTATCAGAAACAAATGATTGTAGATGAATTACTCGAATTCTTTCCTGAGGCAAAAATAAAATACGTTAAAAAAGAAGAAGACCCCCGCGATTATCGAGTTGATTTCTCGAAAATAAAAAATGAATTAGGATTTGAAATCACACGAACTGTTCCTGAAGGTATCAAAGAGATCAAACAGGCTCTAGATCAGGGATTAATCTCAGATCCTTATAATAAAAATTATAAAAATATCTAAAAATCAGTTCCGATTTTCCCAGACAATCTCACCTTTTTTCATAACCTTTTCTACAGTTTGAGCGGCCAGAAAGTAGGGTATGCTCTGGTAATTTTCACAATTCCAGATCACTATATCAGCTTGCTTATTTTTTTCAATGCTTCCGACCAGGTCTTCCATCTCAAGAGCTCGAGCAGAATCAAAAGTTGCTGCTTTGAGTGCCTCTTTGGGAGTCATTTTCATATTTAGACAGGCCACATTAATCACAAAGGGCATGGATTGAGTCATAGAACTTCCAGGATTAAAATCTGTAGCCAGGGCCACATCAAGTTGCTGCTCCAGCATTTTTCGGGCCGGGGCATAATGATCAGAGCCCAGAAAATATGTTGTTGCCGGTAGTATAATAGGAATCACATTGCCTTCCTTCAGTGCTGCTATTCCCTCTTCAGTAATAGCTGTCAAATGGTCAGCGGATATCGCTTTTACATCGCGGGCTAATTGGGTGCCGCCGATTGGCTTAAATTCATCAGAATGGAGTCGAATGCCCAGACCATATTGTTTTGCTGATTCCAGTACTTTTTTGCTCTCCTCAGCGGAGAAAACTCCTTCTTCGCAAAACACATCAGCATAATCAGCCAGTTGATTTTCAGCAACTTTAGGTATCATCTCATTAATGATCAAGTCGATATAGCCCTGATGATCATTGCGATATTTTTCAGGATATTCATGGGCGCCCAGAAATGTAGTTTTAATATCAAGAGGGTGTTTTTCTTTAAATTCCTTTAGAATTTCCAGAGATTCTATTTCCGAATCAACTGATAAACCATAACCGCTCTTGGCTTCAATTGTAGTCGTACCAAATCTGAAAAATTCATCTAACCGATCCGTTACCATTTTCTTCAATTCATTTTTTGGTGCTTTTCGCAATTTTCGGGCAGAAGCCAGAATCCCGCCTCCGGCAGCGGCAATTTCCTTGTAGCTTTTACCTTGGAGGCGCATCTCAAATTCCATTTCCCGAGTATTATAAAAAACAGGATGAGTGTGAGGATCAACAAAACCGGGGGTGATCAACTTATCATGAGCATCAATAACCTGACACTCAGGACAATTAATTTGACTATCAATTTCCTGAATACGCTCATTTTCAATTAAAATTTCAACATTTTCTTTTATGTCCATTTTGTTTTTTTCTGAGTTCCAGGTCGCCAGTTGACCAATATTTTTAATAATTTTTGTCTTTGCCATTTCTCCTCCAATTTAATGTATATTTATTCATTAATTTCAGATTTAAATCCTCAACATTTTTTGAAAAATAAATATCTTGGCTTAACTTAAGCCGAATTATGCAGGACTATTTGAAAGAACGAGCAGCTATTATCAAACTTAATAAAAGTTATAAAATTCATTAAAACAACTATTTACAATAGTCGTGCAATAATTTATTGATTAACCATGAAGTTTGCACCCTAATTCTTCCTGGTTAACATTGGAAAATTAGAAAGCGAGGAGTAAAAATGCATTCAATTTCTTATGAAATTACGGATGATAAGACCATCCTAAAGTTAAAAGACCGGATTTGCGAATCTCCGGAAAAGCTCATTGAGAGTGAAATGTTTCGGGGCATGCTAAAGAAATGTATTAAGAGCCTTCAAATACGTGATTCCAACCTGCTGGATATTTTTCAGGGACGCAAGATTAATTCTAAAAATATCCGCATTCTTATAGAAACCTTTAAATATCTCAGTAAGCTAGAGAGCGCTCTGGTGCCCAATATTGTTGATGGAGCTGATATATTTCTCAAAGACAAAGAAACACTCTACGAATTTACTGAATATTTATATAACTACTGGAGAAGTTTTGACCGCTTCGTAATTTGTAATTCTGAATCCGACCGGCTTGATGAAAGACCTTATCGAACATTTAATAATACTGTCGAAAAATTAATGCATCTAGTTCGTCGGGCTTATCGAAATATTCAGGAAAATATTACAGGAGAACATCCTCAGGTTTACCGGCAGGTGCATGCTGGTGCTGAAGTAGGTACGATTGCTTTACCAACTGACCTGGCTGGAATTAAGTCTGATAGATATGCAAAATTAAATAATGTACCCACCATACGACAAATCCTATTATATCCTCCTTTGATTTTTGATCCGCCTATGAACAGAAGACGGGGACAATTTATCAAGGTTGACGAAAATCCCATCGATTACGTGAATGTGGATAGTGACAAATGGCTATGTTTTCCTGCCAAAATAGGCAAGATTATTGTCCACGCTTACATTCATCAGAGTTTTTATGATCTTGGGTTCCATCTCAGTAATTTATTTGAATTAGCCAGTAAAGAAGATCTCAAGAAAAAACCTGATGCCATTTATTTATATGGCGTTGAAAAAGGTTCATTGGAAGGACTGGCTGATATGCCAACTGTTTATAGTTACGATGAAAAAGAAGATCTACTGGTTGCAGCGGTCCCTCGGGACAAGGAATTTGGCTATTTTGGCTATTTAAAAAAGATGATGCTCACCCTCCACAATACCCGGGTTATGATGAATGGCAATATGCCCTATCATGGAGCCTTCTATAAATTGACTCTAAAAAATAACAAATCCGGTAATTTTCTGTTAATAGGTGATTCTGGAGCAGGTAAGTCCGAAAGCATTGAGGCTTTTCGCCGACTTGCTGAAAGTCAGCTCAAAGAGATGACAATTATTGCTGATGATATGGGATCATTAAATATTGATTCTGATGGACTGGTTAAAGCTTATGGAACTGAGACCGGCGCCTTTCAGCGTCTCGACGACTTTCCCCCCGGTTATGCTTTTGGTCAGCTCGATAGAGCAATTATTAGCAGCCCGGGAAAAGTTAACTCCCGCATTACGCTTCCGGTTACAACTTTTAAGAATGTTAACAAAGGCACTGACATAGACTATGTTCTCTACGCTAATAATTATGAAGAAATCGACGAAGAGCATCCTATTATTGAACGTTTCCAAAAATCTGAGGAAGCACTGCGTGTTTTCAGTGAAGGCGCCGTAATGAGTAAGGGGACAACTGATGATAAAGGTCTGCGTCATTCCTATTTTGCCAATATTTTCGGGCCGCCTCAGATGAAAGATCGCCACAATGAGATTGCCCAGAAATTCTTCAAGAATTTTTTTGATAATGGTACTTACGTTGGCCAAATCCGCACCCGCCTAGGAGTACCCGGCATGGAGATTGATGGACCCAATGCAGCTGCTAAAGAGATGCTTAAAATGATCCAGAATGATGAAAAGTAGAAATAGGTTGGTTATTTATTTAGCAAAATTTCTGCTTGAATAAATATTCTTGTAATTTATATTTCAAATTTATTGTTGTAACATAAATAAATCCCGTAGTTTATAAATTTGCTGCGGGATTTATTATTTTCTTTTGCAAAAATGATTAAAATATTAATCCAATTACCAAAAAATATTAAGTTCTTTTTGCTTGACATGTGATGCTAATCTATGTATATTTATGCGTCGATATTTGATATTTATACAATAAGAAACAAATCAATGACAAAGATAGAAAGACATAAAAAAATCAGAGAAATTGTTGGTGATTGCAAAATTACCAGCCAGAGAGGCTTACAGGAAAAATTAGAGGAAGAGGGCTTTCAAACAACTCAGGCTACTCTGTCTAGAGATCTGAATAGTTTAAGAATTATAAAGATTCCTGATGGTCAAAAAGGCCACGTTTACGCCTTGCCTGAGAAGGTGCACCAGACTAAAAATTCGATCATGACTAAATTCCCGGTTGAAAGTTTCCACTCTATCGCCTTTTCTGAAAATATTGCAGTATTAAAATGTACAGCTTCCTTTGCATCCAATATTGCCATGCTCATCGATGAGATGGAACTCGATGATGTGCTAGGGACAATCGCCGGTGACGATACTGTTCTAATTGTAATGCAAGAAGGTGTTTCCCAGGAAGAATTTCTTGACTCTCTGATTGAACACGTGCCTGAATTAAAAGATCATTTATAAGAAACAAAGGTTAATTGATGTTAAAAGAAAAAGTTATTTTAGCCTATAGCGGAGGATTAGATACTTCAGTCATATTGAAGTGGCTGCTAAACAAAGGCTATGAAGTTATTGCCTATCTAGGTAATGTTGGAATTGAAGATGATTTTGAAGATATTGAGCGAAAGGCTCTGGAAACCGGTGCTAGTAAAGTTTACATTGAAGATCTACGAGAAGAATTTGTAACCGATTACATTTTGCCTGCACTTCAGGGTAATGCTGTTTACGAAGGTCGTTATCTGCTTGGTACTGCGATCGCTCGCCCCCTGATAGCCAAAAAACAAATTGAGATCGCCCATAAAGAACAGGCCCAATATGTTTCCCACGGCGCCACAGGAAAAGGTAATGATCAGGTTCGTTTTGAATTCGCCTATAGTGCTCTTGATCCTACTATAAAAATTATTTCTCCCTGGAAAGATGAAGAATTTTTAAATCAATTCAAAGGTCGTACAGATCTTCTGGAGTACGCAGACAAATATGATATTCCAGTCAAGGCTTCCAAGGAAAAATCCTATAGTGAAGATGACAATTTAATGCATATCAGCCATGAGGCCGGAATTCTGGAAGATCCGTCCAAAGCGGCACCGGAACATGTTTATTCTATGACCAATTCAATACAGAACGCTCCTGATCAGCAAGAAAATATTGAGATTCATTTTGAAGATGGGGTTCCCACTAAAGTTATCAATGAATCCGATGATTTTGAAGAAACTGACCCGCTTAAATTTTACATTTATCTGAATGAATTGGCCAAGAAACATGGCATTGGCAGAATAGATATTGTTGAGAATCGATTCATTGGCATTAAATCACGAGGAATTTACGAAACTCCGGCGGCAACAATTCTATGGAAAGCTCATCGCGATCTAGAAGGCATTGCTATGGACAAAGAAGTCATGCACATTCGGGATAGTTTGATTCCCAAATTTGCCGAATTGATCTATAACGGTCTATGGTTTTCGCCGGAAATGGATTTTTTGATGAATGCCATGAATAAAAGCCAGGAAAGAATCACAGGTTCAGTTAAACTAGGACTTTTAAAAGGCAATGTTCTCATGCTGGGCAGAACATCACCTACTTCTCTTTATGACAGAAAACTTTCCAGTATGGATCTGGAAGGTGGCTTTGATGCTGAAGACTCACAGGGTTTTATCAACATCAATTCGATTCGACTCAAAGCTCATCATGCTGTTCTCAGAGAACAGGACCCCTATTTGTGGAGATATAAAAAAGAAAAATGAAACTTTGGGATGAACATAAAAACCTTGACGCTTTAATAGAAAATTATACAGTTGGTCAGGACTATCTTCTTGATCAGCGACTGTTAGAGTATGACTGTAAGGCCTCTATTGCCCACGCAAAAATGCTCCAGCAGATAGACATACTAAATTCAGAGGAAAAAGACCAGCTGGTCGTAGAATTAAACAATATCATTGAGCTCCATAAAAAAGGTCAATTTGAGATCCAAAAATCCGATGAAGATTGTCATACTGCTATTGAAAATTATCTTACCAAAAAACTGGGCGAAACGGGTCAGAAAATTCACACAGCCCGCTCTCGCAATGATCAGGTTCTAACTGCGCTTCGATTGTATTACCGGGATGAAGCCAGTGAGATCAAGAAACTCATTAAGTCAAATATAAAAGTTCTAGAAAAATTAATTGAGAAATACGGTGAGATTGACTTGCCAGGTTTTACTCATACTCGAAAAGCCATGCCTTCATCAATAAAAATGTGGGCTGGTGGTTTGAAAGATTCTATGGATGACAACCTGGAATATCTCACCTTTTATGCAAAATTTATCAACCAATCCCCTCTCGGAACGGCAGCCGGCTATGGTGCACCTCTCAAAATAAAAAGGGATTACACTGCCGGTAAGTTAGGTTTCGATCGTGTACAGAAAAATCCAGTCTATTGCCAAAATAGCCGCGGAAAATTCGAAAGCGGACTTGCACATATTCTTGGATTGATCATGTATGATCTTAATAAGTACGCGAGCGACCTTGTCCTTTTTTCCATGCCCGGCTGCCAATTTTTTGAACTGCCCGAAGATTTTTTAACCGGTAGTTCTATTATGCCACAAAAGAAAAATCCCGATGTCCTGGAATTAATGCGGGCTAAATACCATGTTGTTATTTCTCTTCAGAATCGGATTAATTCTATGATGGCCAATTTGATAACCGGTTATCATCGTGATTTTCAACTATTCAAAGCAGCAATTTTCGAAGTTATCGATGTGACCAGGGCTTCTTTGCAAATCAGCGCTCATGTATTTGATTCCTTAAAAGTAAACAAGGAAAATTGTCAGGCAGCCCTTACCGACGAATTATATGCTACAGAAAAGGCTTATAAACTAGTTGAAAAGGGTATGCCGTTTCGCAAAGCCTATCAGAAAATTGCTGAGCAATATTAACGGAATATTATCTGATCTTACATATATTTTAATTAAACCTGGATCACTTCTAGATCTCGGGCTATTTTTATAGGTCTATCATTTTTTAGCCCTATTCGGTCAATAAGAGTTGAATCGTCATTATTGGGATAGAGGTGTGTCAGGATTACCTGTTTAGGTTTGGCTTTTTTTACGACTTTTCGAACTTTAGATGGTGAAAGATGGCCTTTAACATCATAATTATCAGGAAAAGAACATTCTGTAAGCAAAAGATCAGCATTCCGGGCAGCTTTTACCAGACTATCACAATAATCAGTGTCACCCGTATAAACCAGGGATTTTCCACTCCGGGACTCAAAGCGAAAAATAAGACTTTCGGGATTATGATTAGCCGGAAATAATTTGAGTACAAAATTATCAAATTCTACAGCCTTACCCTCCAGAGGATGAAATTCATAAGGATAATCAGGATTTTTTATCCAATCACCATATAAATTTTCAAAAGTAGCCAGAAATTGCATAAAGTTCTGATGAGCATAAATATCAAGACTGGTTGTACTAGCGGCAAAGTCACTATTTTTAATGGCAAATAAAAGAGAGGGCAGATCACCGATATGATCAATGTGAAAATGAGTATAAAAAAGTTTGCTTATCTCTTTAATTGTTCGGCCTGCTCTGGCAATCTGGCGAGAAGCACCAGATCCACTATCCAGTAAAACAGTTTGCCCTCCGATATCTAGCAAATAAGAAGCAGGATTTCTCTCAGGAACTGGAATTGCCGAACCTGAGCCAAGAATAGTTAATTTCATAATTTCCTCTTAAGCTACATCTTCTACCGAAGTAACTTCAATTTGATCTGTGAGTTGGTCTTTTAATTTATTCCACAGATTGCGATAGCAGACAATTTCCATGAAGGCTTTGCCATCTTTATATTTTTCTGTTTCAATTGTGCCGTATTTTCGCAAGGCTACAATGCTTTTCATTCTGCTGGCAGGAACAGTCAATGTTATCCGCACCTCTTTTTTGTGCAAGAAGTCCAGAATTTGTTTTTTGAGACTTTCGATCCCAACATGATCTCGTGCTGAGATAAAAATTGCATCAGGATGGTCATGCTTAACTTTCTTAAAATCCTTGCTTTCACATTTATCAATTTTATTGAAAACAATCATAGAAGGAATTTTGTGAGCTTCAAGTTCTTTGAGAATTGTATTCACTGTTTGGAGGTGTTCCTTCCAGTAATCTGATTTCAAATCGATAACCTTCAGAATAAGATCCGCTTCTCGAGCTTCTTTCAATGTTGATTTAAATGACGCAACCAGACGATGAGGCAGTTTTCTAATAAATCCAACTGTATCACTTAATAAAACAGTATGAGTACTATCTAACTCACACTGACGCACTGTTGTATCAAGAGTAGCAAAAAGTTGATCCTGAACCAGGACTTCTTCATTGGTCATAGCATTCATGAGAGTCGATTTTCCAGCATTGGTATAGCCCACAATGGCTACCCTAAATTCATTCTGGCGCTGACTGCTCTGAACATCCTTTTGTCGATCTATTTTTTCTAATTTTTCTTTGAGCTTAGCAATGCGGTCACTGACCAGGCGTCTATCAATTTCGACCTGTTTTTCACCGGGTCCACCTCGAACACCAGTACTTCCATCCTGCCTGCTTAAATGTGACCACATTCCAACCAAACGCGATGATAAATATTCTAATCGGGCTAATTCAACCTGGGTTTTGGCCTCACGAGTACGAGCATGGCGACGAAAAACCTCGAGAATGATACCCGTTCGCGTTGTAACGACAATATTGCCCCACATCTCCTCCAGATTACGTTCCTGGGAAGGCTTTAGATCATTATCAAAAACAACAATTTTTGCGCCCTGAGTTTCAACAGCTTCTTTGATTTCCTGAGCTTTACCACTACCAATAAATGTTGCTGGAGTAATTTTTTTAAGGACAACCTGGAAGGAATCCAGAACTCGCATCCTCAATGTCTTAACTAGCATTTTCAATTCCTGAAGGTGTTCATCAAGATCATCTTTGGCTTCAGGACCAACAGCAGCACTTACCAGAATTGCCTTATCAGGAAATTGTTGTTTTTCGAGCATATTTTCCTTTCTTATATTTTATTCACTCTGAGAAAGCCAGGTCTCAGCAAATATTAAGCCCAGGGTCAGGAAAAAAATCCAGGGAGACAATTCTCCAGCTGTAGTCTGTTTCTGAGTTTTATCTTTATTGAAAATCAGATTGCTACCATAGATACTACCGAGTTTCTCAAAGTCCTGGTTTGATAAATATTCACACTTTTTTTCATGCTTAGAAATATTCACAGCAAATGCACTAACTGGCTGATTTCTCGTATAGATTTTATATATTCCTGGATCCTGAGTTTTGTCGAAAATTTTATTTTCTTCTCCCCCAGGAATATATTCCGCAGCGGAAGGTGTTGTTATTGTAAGATCCTGCGTATCTTCAATATTAAAATCGCCAATTGAGATAGTATCACCAATTGTATAACTGTAATTAAAATCCTTTTGTCCGCCTAAATAGGTGAGAATTCTATGAACAAGAGGAGCAAATAGTCCTGTAAACTGAATATCACTCCAGCTCCTGGACGGATTTGTGGCCATAATAACAATCTGAGAATTATTTTCAGGAATCATTAAAAAGGGCTGGCCCTGTTCATAGGTGGCTATTACCTGATGATTGTTAGATTTGAATTCAGGAATACGATAAAAGCGTGCGTTGAATTTTCTTTGTCCTTTCCAGATATTCTGAAATATAGGATGTTGCTCATCAATTGTTCCCAATTTTAGATAATTATCACCAGAAAAAGAACGAGTCTGAGTCCAGATAGGAAGCTGGTTTTTACGGGCAAATTGATTATAATATTGGCGATCCTCATCCTGGCCAGGAATTATTAGAAGACCGCCTCCCTGTTCCAGATAGGATGTGATCAAATCCAGATTGATACCTTCGATTTGAGATAAAATTATTACATCAAAATTGTATAGATCCCGGGCAGCGAACTCCTGTCTGTTGACAGTTTCCAGACTTAATCCTGACTTATTAACCTGAATTGCTTTTTGTAAATAATTTGCTTCTTCCTCCCCAACGGTCAAAAGTAATTTTATTTTTTCAGGAATGTGAACTGAAAAATAGTGCTCATTATCTGCCAAAAAATTATCGTCTGATAAAGATAATTTTCCATTCAAAACGCCCGAACTGGTTGGTATAAATTGAAATTCAGAAAATTGGGTGTTCTTATCTGAGAAATCAAGCAAGCTCCGGCCGGCCCTTTCACCTTCCAGAAATAGCCCCAGAGGAATCTGGCCTGATTGACCCTCATTTTGAGTTTGTGTAGAAATCGAAACAGGGCTGTTGATTTCCAGAAGTTGATTGGGGAAAATAGCCTCGACTATTGAATAATTTTCTTCAGAAAATTGGGCTTGAAAAAATAGCATCTGATATTCGCTTAGATCAGAAATTTTTGCCTCCAACTCTGCTGTGTAATCGCCATCCGGTTTCTGAAAATCACTGAGAACCCAGATAAGCGGGGAAACCAATTTTGATTTTTGAATATCTTTATGAATGGTGTTCAATGTTTTTATCAGATCACCATTCATGCTGGATACTTCTACTTCAGTTAATTCTTCTACCACAGTTTCGGCACTACGGGTTAATTCTGCATAATCGAATTGGCCAGGTGAAGTTGTTTTTATGAGCCTGACGTTGGCTGGAAAAGAGCTATTTTCCAGTAACGGGATTATCCTGGCTATTTGCTGTTCCATAAGTGTCTGTCCCTTACTGGTTTTGCCCATTGAGAAGGAATTATCAACGACCAGATAAAGAGTCTGGCCCTGCTTAACGTGCAGGCTAGACCTTTCGGTCTTGATTACTGGTCGGGCAAAAGCCATTATAAATAGAATAATGATCAGAGTCCGAAGAATCAGCAAAAGGAGTTGCTTGAGCTTCAATTTTTTGATAACATCATTCTGCAATTCCAGTAAAAATTGCAAAGAGCTGAATTCCACTTTTTTAAATCGGCTCTTATTAAGAATATGTAGAATTACTGGAATTGTTGCAAGAGGTAAAAAATATAGAAAAAATGGATTTAAAAAGGTCATAATTTATATATGGATCATATTATTTAAAATGATCATCATAATAGTGCCAGTTATCAAAGGTATCATCAGATTATCATCAAAGCTTTTAAAAGGCAAATATTCAATTAAGGCAGCCAATAAAACGCCGGCTATCTTGACTCCCAGACCAACGCCGGATATCCAGAAAGTTGCCAATAAACCAGCCAGTATAAAGGCCAGAGAACCTTCCACTGTTTTTTCAGTCCCTGGCAGTTTAACTCTGCCAATTGAGAGGCCAACCAGACAGGCAGTCGGATCGCCAACTGTTAAGAAGAAAAGGACAATTACGGCGACTTCTTTGGAAAAGAAGAAAATGCTCAGAAATGCTCCTAAAAATACATAGGTCGCGCCAGTCAAATGGTCTTTTTTTTCATGAGACCTGATCATCCAGCCAAATACTTTTAAATAAAGTTTGTAAAACCGCGGAAATCGCAGTCGAACTATTTCAGCCATTAAAAAAAATAGAAACAAAAGGCCTGTTGCCCATAGCATCACGCCTCTGTTTAACACGAAATAATAGGCTAGTGGAATCAAAGTTGATGAGTAGTGAATAGCTTTACGGGCTAGTTCTCCTTCAGCAACCTGTTTCATATTCTGATCCTTTGCTCCAATTGCTGAAAATTTTGGCCTGGATTTGCACCGCCAAACACAGCCGAACCAGCAACAAATAAATCTGCTCCAGCCTTGACAACTTCGTCAATTGTAGAAAGATTGACACCACCATCTACTTCCAGTCTAAAGTCATATTTATCAGCAAAAGGTCGCGCCCTTTTGATTTTTTCTATAACATCCATTATTAATTTCTGCCCTCCAAAACCCGGATTTACTGTCATAATCAAAAGGTGATCAATCTTATCCAAAAAAGGTTTCAGTTTTTCAAATTCTGTTGGCGGATTAATTACCAATCCTGGTTTTGCTCCCAGTTCTCTAATTCTGGCCAGATTTTCAGAAATATTTTCTCCAACTTCAACCTGAAAGAGAAGAGTATCACTACCAGCTTCAATAAATTGTTTCAGGTATTTTTCGGGTTCTGAAATCATAAGATGAGTTTCCAGATGGCAATCAGTAAGTTTGCGAATGGCTTTGACAATAATGGGACCAAAAGTGATATTGGGAACAAAATGGCCATCCATAACATCTAGATGAAGACGTTGAGCACCTGATTTTTCCACGTCTCGAATTTCTTTTTCCAATATTGCAAAATCTGCTGATAATAAAGACGGTACGATTTGTTTGTAATTATTCACGGTTTCACCTTGTAACTGTCATATTAACGGGAACGGATTTATATTCGACTGCTTTTGCTTTTGGTGATTGTTTGACTACAGTCCGGGGCGTAAAATCAGATGATTCTATATATTCAATTTTACCAACCTTGAGTCCTACCTTCCTTAATTGATCTTTGGCATCTTTTAAGCTGCGACCAATCAGATCAGGAACCTCAAAAGTCTTGCTAGGTGGGCCTTTGCTAATTACGATATGGATTGGCTGGGATGGCCTGATCATGACTCCTTCTTTTACTGATTGTCGCAAAATCACTCCTTCTGGTCTTTTATTAGAGTATTCACGGGAAACCAGCAAATTTATATCAGTTTCTATTCCTGATCTTTCCAGTTCCATCTTAGCAGCTTTAAAGCTTTTCCCTTCCAGCCGGGGCATACTGATATTTTTTCTGCTCTTAGTGATTACCAGCTGGACGACCCTGCCTTCTTTAATTTTTGTGCCCGGTTCCGGTACCTGTTTCCAGATCAATCCTGATGGAGTGTTATTTACTATCACGGAGTCAATTATCTCGACATACAAACCAGCACTATTTAACTTGGTTCTGGCTTTTTTAAAGGGCATTTTTTTTACATTGATCAGATCAAACTCTTCACCATAGCCGGTATACCAGGGCATAATAACGTAATCAAAAAGCAAGGCTATTGTAATCATGCAGGCAGAAAAGACCACCACAATTCGGAAACTATTTCTTATAAATCTTAATAGCTTTTTAAACATTATTAGAATTTCAATCTTTTTTTAATCGAACAGCAAAACTACCAGTTAAATCATGATTAAAAGGTTTTATATTAACAGCTCCCTTTTTATCACAATACTTTTCATCAACATAATTGCTAGCATCTTCAACATGAAATTCATGATTTGTTAAAAATTGGTCAACTACCTGCCAATTTTCCTCTTCTTCCAGTGAGCAGGTGCTGTAAACTATAGATCCAGATTTATTTATTTGGCCAGCCATATTTGTTAGCATTGCCAGTTGATCTTGAACATATTTTTTTATATCGTCGGGTCTGCGATTCCAGCGCAGATCAGCTCTCCTAGCAATAACGCCCGTACTTGAGCAGGGCACATCAAGCAGGATTTTATCAAATTTCCCCGCTTCAAATTGGCTAGCATCGCCAATTTTCACCGAATCCAGTTCAACACCAAGTAATTCTATATTCTTCTGCAGAGTATCAATTCTGTCGCTTTGTTTATCCAGGGCAATCAGATTTGCTTTATTTTGGGTTAATTGGGCGATCAGACCGGTTTTTCCACCAGGAGCAGCGCAGGCATCCAGTATATTCTCATTCTTCTGTGGATCAAGTAAAAGGACAGAAAAGACCTGACTCAAATCCTGAACTGAAGCCTCTCCATCTTTGATTATTGGACTATTGAGAATTTTTCCGGGACTCTTCACAGAAAATAGGTTTATCGCTCCGAGCTTAAAGAATTCAACCCGTTCATAATTGTCTTGCAACTTTTTTTGCAATTCTTCTAATGAAATCTTGATAGGATTATGGCGAAAATAAATTCTGGTGTAGCTATTATTGAATTCCAGTAACTTCTGAGTATCTTTCTGACCAAATTTTCCGATCCAGTCTTTCACCATCCACAAAGGATGAGAGTACTCAATGGCCATTTTTTTAAATTCAGGTAATTTGTTAAGTTCCTCATGCCAGTCATTTTTATCAGGCAGATTTCTCAAAACTCCATTAACAAGCCCGGTCAAATTCTGCCGTCTTAATTTTCGTGCGGCCTCAACAGTTTCATAAATAAAAGCGTGATCAGGAGTATCTAGAATAACCTTTTGATAGGTACCTACTCGCAATAGATTTAAAGCAGTTTTTTCCAATCGATTGATCGACCTTTTGTAGCCAAGGTCAATGATAAAATCGAGCAAGTCTTTATATATTATCACACCATTTACAAGTTTGTATAAAAAATTCTGATCCCGCTTTGAGAAGCCTCTTTTTTCAGCGAAAGTATGAATCTTTTTCTCAAAATCAGTATAATTATCGGAAATTAAATTTAATATTTCAACTGCCGTACTACGAACGCTTGCTTGTGAACTCATCGCCTGCTTTCCCTTTAAAACCATTAATAAAATCTTTAACTGGTAGAACTCTCTTGCCCGATTTCTGTAATTCAATTGGTATTAGAACTCCATCACCAGTTTGAATTCCCATGCTATAATTATTAACAAAGGCGATTTCACCAGGCTTCATTTCGTAATTCTTATCCTTATAATTCGCCCGAATGAATTTAACCCTCTTACCATTAAAAAAAGAAAAAGCTCCCGGATAGGGCGATAGACCATTGATTAAATTTTTAATCTTTTCAGCCTTTTGGCTCCAATCGATGCGGCCCATTTCTGAATTAATTTTCGGTGCCTTAGTTGCCTCTTCATCCTTTTGGGGAATAGCTTCCCTTTTTCCTTCTTCCAGGTCCTGCAATACAGAAAGGAGGCCTGTTGCACCTTCTTTAGCAAGAGTATCGTGAACCTCCTGACAGGTATCAGTATTCTTGATAGGTATTTTTTCCTGTTTTAACATATCGCCCGTGTCAACCGATTTTTCAATCTGAAAAATTGTGTAACCGGTCTCTTTTTCACCATTGATAATAGCCCAGTTAATGGGTGCTGGCCCCCGATATTTGGGTAACAAAGAGGCATGCAAATTGATCGCCCCAAACTCAGGAATTGACAGCAGCCGTTCAGGCAAAATTCGAAAAGCAACAACTACAAAAACGTCAGGATTTAAGTCCTGTAGATCTTGATAAAAATCATCATCACTAAGACATTCTGGTTGCAGTATTTTTGTGTTTAAATTTTCAGCTACTTTTTTAATTGCTGTTTTCCTGACTCTTTGCCCTCGTCCTCTTTTGCAATCTGAACCGGTTACAACACCAATAATATCATGTTTAGATTCCACAATTTTTCGTAGAGATGGGACAGCAAATTGGGGCGTGCCCATAAAAACTATCTTCATTCCAGAGCCCTTAACTTTGCTTCAATTCTTGTTTAGCCATTTTGGCTATGCGTTTGAGTTTATTATCAAGGAGTTTTCTCTTGAGCGGACTGATTCTATCTGTCATAAAGGTGCCATCAAGATGGTCAGTTTCATGCTGAATAACTCTGGAAAGATACCCGGAGTATTCTACAACATGTTCCTCGAAATTTCTATCTCTGAAGCGAACCTTTATCTTATCAGCACGTTTGACATTCACGGTAATTTCAGGCAAACTTAAACAACCTTCTTCATCTTTAGTTTCGCCTTCACTTTCCATAATTTCAGGATTGATAAAAACCCGCTTAATGCCGTCATCTTTATAAAGAGAAAAATCAGCTATAAAGAACCGCAGGTCCTTCCCTACCTGATTGGCTGAAAGCCCGATCCCCTCTTCATGAGACATTAACTCAAACATATCATCAACAAGTTGATCAAAGCCTTCTGGCAATTCTTCCAATTCAGATAGTTTCTCTCTCAGAATTGGACTGCCATAATAATATATTTTCAAGTCTTCTTTCATATTATTTTGATGATCTGTTTATTTTTCAATTCGGTCAGCAACAGCGCTTTTGGTAATATTAAACTTTATATCTTTACCAACATTGAGGATTATACGGTTATTTTTCTCATCAATACCATCGATTGTTCCGTAAATTCCGCCAATTGTGAGCACTTTATCACCGGATTTAAGATTATCTAACATCTCTTCTTTTTCTTTTTGTTTTTTTCTCTGAGGACGAATCATCAGAAAATACATTACAACAATGATTAAAACAAAAGGTAAAAGACCCAGGATAGGATTACCTGATCCGCCTCCAGATTGACCTGCTGCATATAATAGACTACTCATGTCTTCCTCCAGTTAATTGTTAATAAACATTTGGTTCCGAATCCACTGCTCAATACAGTAATTCAGCGATAAAGTTTAACTAATCTTTTCGGTAATGGCAACCCCGACTTTTTCTATTTAAACGGGCAGCATGCAGAACCAGATGAGCTGCTGTGGCTGCATTGCGTAAACCTATCAGCTTATCACTCAAGGCACTGTGAGCATAAAACTGTTCAATATCATCATTCAATTGCTGAAAAATATTTTTTGCTCGTCTCAATTTTTTCTTTGTCCTAACAATACCTGCATAATTCCACATTGTATGACGGATTATCATCATATCTTCCCGTAGTAGATCGGGATCTACCTCTTCCTTTTCCTCTTTCCATTTTACAATTTCAGGAAAAATAAAATTATTTTTGCTAATTGTATCATAGGCATCGCGGCCAGCAATGGTTCCATAAACCAGACATTCCAGTAAAGAGCTGCTAGCCAGACGATTGGCACCGTGCAGGCCAGTACAAGCGACCTCACCTACTGCTTTTAGTCCCCGGATAGTTGTATTAGCCACATTATTTACTGCAATTCCACCACATTCATAGTGAGCAGCAGGCACAACTGGAATCCCTTCCGTAGAAATATCAATACCGACTTCCTGACATTTATTGAATACGCTGGGGAAACGATCTTGCAGCCAAGCTCTATTTTTATGAGTAATGTCCAGATAAACATAGGAAGAGTTGGTGCGATTCATTTCGGAAACTATGCTCCGAGCAACTATATCCCGGGGAGCCAGAGAGCCTTTTGGGTGATAATTTTTCATAAAGGCTTGCCCATCTTTATTTTTCAGCACTCCACCTTCGCCTCGCAAAGCTTCAGTTATTAAAAAACGTTCTTCTCCCGAAGTATAGAGCGTTGTAGGATGAAATTGAACATATTCCATATTCATTATCCGGCCACCAATCCGATATAGCATTGCATAGCCATCACCACGCACTCCTTCCGGATTAGAGGTATGGAGATAAATACGACCAAGCCCTCCAGTTGCCAGAATTGTCTGTCGCGCCATAATCGGAAGTACCTGATCAGTCTCCTGAAAATAAAAATAAGCACCCTTACATGTACTTGGTTTGTAAGCCAATTTATAATCAATAGCATGATGAGCAAGAGTAATCAGGTCAATGGCTGTAGTCCGATTAATGACTTCAATGTTGTCCATTGACTTGATCTTTTTCTCAAAATACTCCTGAATAGCTCTTCCGGTGTAATCTTTGACATGAGCGATTCGGGCAGTAGAATGAGCAGCTTCCCTGGTTGGTGAAATATTACCCTGAGAATCCTGGTCAAAAGGTACTCCGACCTCATCTTTTAGAATATTTTCGACAAAACTGGCTCCGTAATTGTAGATCTGTTTAACGGCCTCATCATTAACAATATGGTCTCCTGCTTCCTGGAAATCTTCCATCAGAATATCAAATGTATCTTCAGGAGATTTATAGATTATCCCGCCCTGAGCATAGGCTGAGGCGCTATCATAGCAATCTTTTCCCCGGGCAACCAGTGTTACATCAAGTCCCTTTTTGGCTGCTGCATAGGCTGCTGATAAACCAGCCAGACCATTGCCAATTATCAAAACATCCGTGATTTTATATACTTCTGCGCTTTGACTCATTTTAATTCCAGCATACTTTGAATTGCTTTGTTGGCATATACCTGTTTTCTCTCGTCCACTCTAATTTGATTTATCTCCCGACCATCAGCAAGCTGTTGCAACTGATAGAGCAGATGGACATTGGTTATCTGAGACATGGTTTTACATACCGGTTGATAATTATCAATAAAATAAACGTCCAAATGCGGGTATTGATTTTGTAGACGATTAACTAGACGTTTTTCGGTTGCAATACCCCATTTAGTACCAGCCTTTGATTTATCAAGGGCATCAATTATTTGGGCTGTACTGCCCATTTTATCGACTTTTTGGCAAAGTTCATAACTGCATTCAGGATGAGCAATTAATTTAATATCCGGATACTTTTTTCTTAATTCATCAGCAGCCTGATGACTAAATTTGGCATGCACGTCACAGAATCCATTCCACAAAATCACTTTGGCTGTGTTTAATTCTTCTATGGAAAGACCGCCCTGTTCCTGATCAGGATTCCAGACTAGGATTTCATCTTCAGGGATATCCATTTTTAATTTAGCAGTGTTTAATCCCAGATTGCGGTCAGGCAGAAAAAATATTTTTTGCCCCCGTTCAAAAGCCCATTGCATAGCATTATCAGCGATCGAAGATGTACAAATAATCCCGTTATGCCTTCCGCAAAAATCCTTAATATCTACACTTGAATTGACATAGGAAACGGGAATAACAGTTTCATTTAAAGCAAACAGAGTGTCCCAGGCATTTTCCACATCTTTTATATCAGCACAATCAGCCAGAAAGCAACCGGCAGTTACATCAGGAATAAACACTTTTTGGTCATCATCTGTGACAATATCAGCGGTTTCAGCCATAAAGTGAACACCGCAAAAAACTATATAACGAGCATCTGTTTGAGCGGCCTGTTTAGCCAATCCAAAGGAGTCACCACGGGCATCAGCAAAATCAATAACCTCATCACGCTGATAATGATGCCCTAGAATTAATAGTGAATCTCCCATATTTTTCTTGATTTTTCTTATCCTATCACTTATTTCCTGATTGGATAAGGCTTCAAGATGCCGGGGTGGCTGAGCAACATTTATTTCCATGGTTCTTTCCTAACTTATTTATTTTCATTTTAATCAGATTTATTTTCATTTTTCTGCAAATGTTTTCGACGTCTTTTTTTGCGTTTTTTTATATTTTCTTTCCAGTGGTCATCTTCTACAGGATAATTATCAAAAAATTTCTGCTTGAATTCAGCAAATTCTCCCTCCAGAATAGCCTTCCGTGCTTTTTGAGTCAGTTTTATAAAAAAATGGATATTATGCAGGGTATTTAAGCGTAGGCCGGTGATTTCATCCTTTTTATATAGATGCCGTAAATAGGCTCTGGAAAAATTCTGGCAGGTATAACAATGGCAATCGGAATCTACTTTGCGAAAATCATCTTTATACTGGGCTTGCTTGATTTTAACCCTGCCATTCCATGTGTAGATAAGACCATTACGGGCATTTCGAGTTGGAATAACGCAATCAAACATATCAATACCTCGATCAATGGCCATAATTATATCTTCCGGCTTGCCAACACCCATTAAATAATGAGGTCGATTTTCCGGCAATTCCGGTACAACTGACTCCAGAATATTAAACATTTTCTCTTTGGGTTCACCTACTGCCAATCCGCCTACAGCATAGCCATCAAAATCTAATTCACTGAGATATTTCGCGCTTTCCTCTCTCAATTCTTGATAAACACTGCCCTGGACTATGCCAAATAAAAATTGGCGATGCCCATAGGCCGGATCCAGAGTTTCAAAATACTCTCTTGATATCTTTTCCCAGCGATGAGTTCTCTGCATGGCATCCCGGGCCTGATCATAATCACAGGGATAGGGCGTACATTCATCAAAAGCCATAACAATGTCAGAGCCAAGATCATTCTGAATCTGCATCGATTTTTGGGGCGATAATTTATGTTTTGAACCATCGATATGTGAGCGAAATTCTACATAATCATCAGTAATTTTTCCTAGATGAGAGAGACTAAAGACCTGAAAACCGCCGCTATCAGTTAAAATAGGTTTGTTCCAGGAAGAAAATTTATGCAATCCACCGGCTTTTCTGATAATTTCCATTCCAGGTCTTAAATAGAGATGATAAGTATTACCAAGAATTATATGTGCGCTAGCCTTATTTAATTCGGCTGGCGTCAGAGTTTTTACCACACCATTTGTGCCTACGGGCATAAAAATCGGTGTTTGAACTTGACCGTGATCAGTTTCAAAATGAGCTGCTCTTGCTGAAGAGTCAGCGGCTTTGGCATCAATTGAAAATTGAATTCTACCAGAATTTTGGATCATTTTACTCCATTAAATTACTATTTTTTACAGTTATTAGTTTAATAGGCACAATCTAAAATACCAAACTAAAAAAGTGCTCAATCGAGTGAACACCAGTTATATTTGCATTATTTACATCCAAATTAGCAGCATTACGGCCAGGAATAAAAATATTTTCATAGCCAAACTTTGCTGCTTCCTGAACCCGCTGCTTGATAAAAGGCACTGAGCGAACTTCACCGACTAGTCCAACTTCGCCAATAAAGGCTGAATCAGCAGGCAAACTCACGTCACGAAAACTGGAAGCCATGGCCGCAACTAAACTAAGATTAAGGGCAGTTTCATCGATCTTCATACCACCCACAATATTGACAAAAATGTCCTGCGTCCCCATTTGAAAACCCGCTCTTTTTTCCAGAACTGCGACCAGCATGGCCAGACGCTTATAGCCGATCCCATGGGCTGTTCTCTGAGGATTGCCATAGGAAGAATTTGTGACCAGAGCCTGAATCTCAATTAGCAAAGGTCGCGTACCTTCCATACTAACGGCTATAGCCGTACCCGGAACTTCGGCTTTGCGCTCAGATAGAAAGAAGCTGGATGGATTTTTGACCGATTTGAGGCCCTTCTCTTCCATTGAAAATATTCCAACTTCATTAGTCGAACCAAATCTATTTTTTATAGAACGCAAAACACGATAAAGATCATTTTCACCGCCTTCCAGATAAAGAACGGAATCTACCAGGTGCTCCATTACTTTTGGTCCGGCTATGTTTCCCGATTTGGTTATATGACCGACAAAAACAGTTATGCAGCCGACTTCTTTGGCCTTTCGGGTTAATTGGCCAGAGCATTCTTTCACCTGCGTAATGCTGCCAGGTATATTGTTAACTTGCTCTGAATAAATAGTTTGGATAGAATCGACAACAACAATATCTGGATTCATTTTATCCATATAATGCATGATCTTTTCCAGGCTGTTTTCACAGGAAAGAAGAATATCTCCATTCTGAATCCCAACGCGTTCAGCTCGCATTCGAATTTGTTCTTCAGATTCTTCCCCTGAAAAATAGATACATTTTTTGTCTGTAATTTTATCCATGACCTGCAACATAAGAGTAGATTTTCCAACGCCCGGTTCTCCACCAAGCAGCAAAACCGAACCACGTACAAATCCACCACCTAGAACCCGATCAAATTCCTGATTATAAGTCGTAATTCTTTTAATTTCTTTATGCTGACTGTCTTTAAGAGGCCGGGGTTGATTTTTATTGGTGATCTTTATTTTTTGGCTCTTTTTGGAAACTTTTCGTTCTTCCATAGAATTCCAGGCTCCGCAATCAGGACATTTTCCTGACCAGCGGGGATGAGTTGTACCGCATTCTGTGCAATAATAGACAATTTTTTCTTTGGCCATATTAGTCCTTTATTCTTCGTTTAATAAAAGCGGAATATTTTTTCCAATCATAAAGAAAGAGACCTGTAAAAATTATAGCCACGCCCAAAAATTCCCTTTTAGTAAAGGGCTCATCAAGCAGACCCCAGCCAATCAAGGAAGCTGTAATCGGAGTAATAAAAGTGATGAATGCCAGTTTTACCAGGGCTATCTGTTTCAATAAATAATAGTAAATAGAAAAAACCAGGGCCGAACCAAAAATTCCCAGATATAATATTGACCCTACACTTATTGGACTGACAGTAAAATTTGCCCAAGAACCTAAGAAAGTGCTGGTAATGAGGTGAAATATTCCACCAAAACCAAGAGAATAAGCGGTCAGAACAACAGGATCATAATCACGAGGTCCCTTTTTAGCAATTACTCCGGAAATCGCTCCAGCCAGTACAGCAGCCAGAGTTATCAGACTTCCCATCATAACCAGATTGTTGAATATCAATTTATCATCAGATAATATATTAATAACACCTAGAGTCGATATTAATATTGCACCAATTTTAATAGTGGACAGTTCTTCACCTTTGATCAGGAAATGAGAGAGTATTCCTACAACCAGAGGTAAACCCGTCCACAAAATGGAAGACAAACTACTGGGAATATACTGCATGCCAATATAAGTTAAATAATAACTAAGACCAGCATTGAAAAAACCAACTAAAAAATAGAACAATAAATGCCGCCTGTTTATAATAATCTTCCGCCCTGTTAATAAAATATAGACAAAAAGGGCACTTGAGGCAGTCGTAAATCTAAGAGCCAATCCAACAGGAGGCGGTGTTTCCTTCAGTCCAATCTTAATTGCTGACCAGGTTGTACTCCAGATTATACACAGAATTATATAAAGAAAATAGTTTTTATTTTTTTGTAAAAATAATTTAAAGATTTGTTTATTATTCCTGCTCATCATCCCCGGATTCTAAAACAATAAGTGATTTGAAAAAATTCAGTAAACGCTGCCTGAAGAGGCTGTCCAGACCGATAAAATTAGCAGCTTTAATAATCAAGTCCAAGCGAGATATAATATTTAGGCTTAGAGAAACTATCCATATCATAGCGCCAGGCCGTGTCTATTCTCAAAAGAAAATAACCCAGGTAAATACGGGCACCAAATCCAACACCACTAACCAGGTCATCCATATACAGGCCTCGTTCGTCATTATGGCCTATCAACTTGAGGTCATCACTCCATGCTGTTCCAAAATCCATAAATGTACAGCCCTGAATTCCACCCAAGAGCATAGGAAGCGGCCAACCTAATTTCAAATATTCTATGAAAGGATAACGAAATTCAATATTTCCGAGAAAGAATTTGTTGCCTTGCCTCTCATAATACCGGGCACCTCTCAATGGTGTGATGATTTCAGAGTAATACAATTCTTCAGGATTAGAAAGATCGTAATCACGCTTAAACTTATAGTTCAGCCAGCTGTTCATGCCACCTAGAAAATAGTTCTGCCGGTCAGCCCCCAGGCTGATACCGGAAGATAGCCGAAAGGCAAAGGAATAATTACGATTTAATTTTACATATTTGCGGACATCGGCCTTTAGTTTAGTAAATTCCAGAGCATTCTGATTGTATTTGGGACTAACTACCATATCAAGACGGGCCCGCCATCCATTAATGGGAGACAGATATCCCCACATAGAATTGTCATAAACCAGAGCTGCTCGCGGCATAATTGTATTTAATGTATTTAGTTTTTCTGACTGTCCAGTAGTTAAATTGACCCAGCTTTGCTGAACATTATACCACATCAGCCCCGTTTCCAGACGAGAAAATTTTGAGAAAGGATAGGCCGTAATTAAATCAAAGCCATAATTCCTCCAGCGATACATCTGCCCGCCATAACCGTAAAAATTAGCCATGTGAAAGCCAGTGAAATAGTAATCCCAGCGCTGTTGCAAATATTGATAGGTCAAATAGTAATCACTGTCCTTGAGGTCCAAATACATTTCTGTACCGAGAGTTATACGATGGTTGCCAAGAATGTCACTGAATACAAACACATTGGTTCCCTGAAATCCCCAATAAGTGCTGTATCCGGCCTGACTGCTTACGAAATCAAGTGTAAATTTAGTCTTGTAGTCCCGGGTAGGATACTCGCCAGCTTCAGTTGAATCGCTCTTTTCATCAGTTTTTTCAACCAGTTCCTCCTCTTGCTGGGTTGTATCTTCTGTTGAAATGAAACTTTTTGGACGAAATATATAGGAGGAATAGGCCTGGCTTGCGCCTCCACTTCCTGAGTATTTCTTTTCATCTTCAAGAGCCGTCATTTGATCGATCTTATCATTATTGCGCCACAAATTCTTATTTTCTAGAGCAAACTTTGTTGGTTTAATGGTATCAATCTGAGCGGATCTTTCCAGGGGATTGTTGATTGTATAAACATCCCAGCCTCGATTGGCATATCCGGCGAAAGCTATCTTTTTACCATTGCTGGAACTCTCGGGATAATAGCATCCTGTTAGAGCGTTTGTTAGAGCTTTTACATCACCATTGTACATATTGAGACTATATATATTAGAAACGCCATTAGAATCGGAAGTAAAGAAAATGTGATGACCGGTTTTGGGCCAGACCGGATCACTGGAATTCCAGTTAGACACAAACAGCTCTTTAATTTCATCGGATTTAATATCATAAATATAGAGATCAGTTCGATGGTCAATATTGGCTGTAGCCGGAAGATTTGCTTCATCAATTTTATTAGGATTACGGGCGGAAGCAAATACTATCTGCTGGCTATTAGGCGACCAGGAAGGCCCAAAATCGGAGTACTGATCGTTGGTAAGACGAACCAGGGAATCACTTTCAATCATATAGCAATACAGATCAGTTTGCCCTTCATAAAGACCACTAAAAGCGATTTTTTTACCATCAGGTGACCAGGAAGCGGAGTAGATCTCATTGACCTGTTTGATAGGAACTCGTTTAAATTCTTCAGTATTGATATCAATAAAAATCAAGGCATCACTACCACCACTTTTAGTTGCTATAACCAGTTTTTTACCATCAGGTGACCAATCAAGTTTGGGCCGTAATATCTTCATTTCCTCAAGAGCAGGCTTATTTTGTCCACGTAAAACTTTTTTAATAACTTTGCCATCGAGAGCAGAAATCAAATATATATCCATATAATCATCACGATCAGAAATGAGAGCAACTTTTTTGCCATTTGGAGAAATCGCTGGAGCGGTGTTGTAGCTATTTTTTAATTCCATATGATCAGTCAAACGAGTTGCAAATTCTTCAATTTCTTCCCTATCCTGCAAATCCTGCCAGTATTCTCTTTTCAGCCATTTGTGCCAGTCATTGGAGATTTCTTCTACTTTCTTACCAAAAGTGACCTGGAAAGTTTTATCAACTCTATGGTGAGCTTTTAAATTTTTCCAGAGTTCGCCAATTTTTTCGACTCCATATTTATCAACAATAAATCTGTAAAAGGATTGTCCGCCTTTATAAACAAGATAATATCGTAATTGACTAAGATCAGGAATTTGTGAAGATATCACCAGATCCCGCATAATCATATCTGCTCGAGTGTCCCATTTCATAGAACTATATTCAGCAATTCCTTCATTCATCCAGAGCGGCACCTGGGTTCTGATCTTACCTGAGATCACATTTTGAATTGATCCACCATAAATATATTCATTGATATAGACATGTAATAGCTCATGGCGCAAGACATGCCAAAAGGCATGATAATCACCATCAAAAGCAACTACTGCTCGGTTTTTGAATAATTCTGTAACCCCCTGAACACCTTCACCCATGTAGGATTGAACAACATTGGTCTGTTGAAAATCGCGGTGAGAATTGTAGATCAAAAGCGGAACTCTCGTACTCATATTCCAGCCAAATAATTTTGATAATCGATCAATCTGATCTTCAGCAATTGGGGCAGCAAATTCGGCAAGTTTTCGACCACCTTTATAATAAAAAACGTCAAAATGCCTGGTTTTTAAATACTGCCAGTCAAAATCATCGTAAGTCACCTTATTTTTTCCATATTGGGCAAAACCGGTAACAGCCAAACCCAAAGTAAGTAAAATAAGGAACAATATTTTTGATCTATTTGATAAAAATTTCATATTTTTCCTACCCTTCTATGAATGGGTTGAAATTATAAAAGAACTTATAAATAATTACTCGTTTATTTTAATGCATATCACCTGTTCTAAGTTCCTTCCAGACTATTCAAATCTAAAAATCAGCCCTGTAATCCCAATCCCTGAACCAGTTTTTCTACAAGTTTATCTCCAGTACTTGTTAAAGAAGCCTGTCCAGCTTTGGCTTTACTGTTCCCGGCTGCTTTACCATTCTCCTGATAAATATCTATAACCTCCATGTTTTTCAGATCTACAAGTTTTATAACACCTTCTGACCAGGCAAAGTGCAAACCTTCCTGTACTTTATTGGAATTGGTGGATGAAATTTTTCCAAGAATAACAAAGTCAACTTCATAATTGCCCAATCTGTTTTTTATTTCTCCTGGTGATATTGTTTTAAGATTGGTAGTATTCCCCATTACTAAATTGGCATTGTCAATAAAAGTAAACCCGGCCTGGTTGAGACGGGAAGAAATTGCGTTCTGAAGATAATTTACATCAGTATTATCACCGAAATTACTTTCAATTACCTGGACAAAAGCTCGATTATCAGATTGAATATTGTAAACTGATTCCAGAGAATCAAGCCCCGATTCCGAGGGAAAAGAAGCAGTTGCTTTTATGCGAATATCTCCGGCAGTGAGGACTTTGGAAACCTTACAATCTGCATAGCCCTGTAAATTGGTTTTTACTCTTTGGTTCAAGTGGACCTTGCCAGCCAAAGTTGTGTAATTCACATTAAGATTAGGAATGCCGTATTTTGTGCCTTTTTCCATCCAGTAAACCCGGGTTCTAAGAACTTTATTGAGGGGCTGACCAAATTTTGCTATCTGATCCTGATTGAACTGCTCAATATTTATGGAATTTTTTATTGCCTTTATCTGGTTATCAGCATTTTGATAAATTCGAGTGACCCGGCCCTGCTGGTCTGGTTTAAGGCCAGTTATTTTAGTCATTGGTTCAACATTATTTTTGATTTCCTTCAGAAGATCAAGTCCATGAAAGACCTGCCCATCCTGGCAATATTGCAGTGCTTTTGAGTAATTGTTCTGGCTTATTTGCTCAGTTTCATTAATAATCTCATCCATAAATTTATTATGCTTTTCTTCTGAAAAAGGTACTCGCACATAGACTTTATAGAGTTGCTCTGATTGGAACATTCCGGTTTTTCTCTTCCATTTTTCAGTATAGATTTTATCCGGTTCAACTGCAATAATATTGCGAGCAACTACCTGAACTCTGGACTTTGTGAAGCTAGAACTGAAGTTTTCCTCCCCCTGTCTTTCGACAATATTATCAACAAAGCGAGATTCGATCATGCCGCCCAGCGATTCTATTATTTGCCTTCGAGCATCTTTTACGGCCTGCTGCCTGGCGTCCTGCTCCGACTTATGAAGGTCAGATATGCCAATATAAATATTAGGATAATTCTGGTCAATCCAGGCCGGCCTTTTTTCATTGCTAACTCTCTCTTGAGCGCTAATTATCTGTACAAAAAATAAAAAAACTGGTAAAAAAAATATTAATAAAGTGGAACATTTCTTCATAATCTACTCATTTTCTTTTATATAATGCATTCCTACATACAATATAAGATATAAAAAAAATAAGGGATTTTCATCAAGTATTTGATTTTGATGGAATTTATTTTTGTGGTAAAATTATTTGAGAAATAAATGCTGCCATTCCAAAGTTGAAATGGCAGCATAAAAGATTTATTTTTGGGTTTAATGGACTACAGTACCTATTCGATTCCAGCGGATTTTTTTGGTGATTCGATAGAACGGCATATTCTTATTCCAGGACATAAAGACAAAAAGCGGCTTACCAAGAATTTGATCAGCAGCAACATACCCCCAATAGCGGCTGTCAAAACTGTTATCACGATTATCACCCATCATGAAATAATAATCCTGCTGAACAATATATTGCTGGTTCCTCTGTCCATCCACTGTAATGTAATCCTCTTCTACACTGTATTCATGATCAGAAAGTTTCAGAATATTTTTTAGAACATGTCTGGGGGTTTCACCGACTGTCAATGTGTCACCTTTTTCTGGAACATAGAGAGGACCATAATTATCAATATTATCAGGCGAAGTAGAAAAAACTCCGGGCTGGGCATAATCTGGTGGTATTACCTGAGCACGTTCAAATTTGCCATGCTCTGGCAATTCAAACCGTTGTCCATCAACATACAATTTCTTGCGCTTAATATTGACAGTTTGTCCTGGTTCTGCTATGCAGCGTTTAACATATCGAAGGTGCTCATCTCGGGGAAATTTAAAAATAATAATATCGCCCTGTTTGGGTTCTGTAAAAGCTGGTAATCGAAATGAAGGAACTTTAAAACCAATTCTGGTATAAGGGATTCCAATCCAATCCGGCGTCCTGGCTCCAAAAAGAAATTTATTCCCAATTAAAAAATCACCGGTCATAATTGTATTTTCCATAGAACCGGTAGGCACCATATAAGAAGCCACAATCGTTGATTTCAAGCCCAGAGCGATCAAGACGATGATCACCCAGCTTTTAACCTCATGCCAGAATCGACTCTCTTTTTTGTATCCAATCTCGCTCATTCTACTTTCCTAACTATCTAATTAGAACTATAAATATTTGTTAATGACGTTCATGAATTGCTCTTTTGACCGGGGACCGACCCATTTGTGTCTGACAACGCCATCCCGGTCAATAACAAAAGTCGTTGGTATTCCTGTAATATTATCATATTTTTTTGCCAAATTCATTGTATATTTTTGGCCGCCAGTTAAAACATGATAATTCATGTCATTTTTATTAGCAAACTGTTGAATTTTTTCCGGAGTCCCAGAATTGAGAGTGACACCAACAACTTCCAGTCCTCTAGATTTATGTTCAGAATGCATCTCATCAAGAGCTGGAATCTCTTTTTTACAGGGTGGACACCAGGTAGCCCAGAAATTAAGAAGCACTACTTTACCTTCAAACTGTTCCAGAGCAACTTTTTCACCGGACAAAGTTTCCAGTTCAAATCCAGGAGCCTCTGATCCAATAAATTTCTCCTGCATTGTATTATTTTGAGCACTGGCTGTGGATTGTTCTGTCTTTTGGCCAGATTGCTCTGCTTGTTCCTGTTTACCACATCCCGTTATCAAAATCATCGATATAATCAAGACCAATCCAGATACTAAAATTGTTTTTTTTCGCATATCTTCCCTTTTATTTCAATTATTAGTCAACCTTTTGCATTCGATCCGTAAATTTCTCCGGTTCTAGAAATCCAAAGACCCGAAGATCACGTCTTTCCCTGCCCTGAGGACTGATAAAAATTATAGTAGGCAGACCTTTAATATCAAACTTTTTCCTTATTTTTTCTGATCTTTGTGTACCTCTTCTGGTAAGATCAACTTTAAACAGGTGATAATTTTTAGATAATTCTACAACCTGAGGATCTTTAAAAGTAATCTCCTCAAGTTCCTTACATTTCACACACCACTCTGCTGTAAAATCCAGAATAATTGGCTTTTCATCAGCCAGAGCTTCCTGATAAGCCTCTTGCTCATATTTTTTCCATTCCATACTGAGAGTAGAAGCTGTAGCCTGTTCGGGCTTCATAAACCATCCCGCAGCAAAAATCGCTGCAATTGAGATGACACTTTTTACTATTGAAAATATACGGTTGTTCTGCCCCGATTTTTCAAATATTAATAGGTAAATACCAGAGCCAAGCAGGAAAAATGGAAATAAAATCGCATAAATTCCATCAGGAATCAGCGGTTGTAGAAAATAGAGTGCCATACCAATTAAAATAAAACCAAATATTCTTCGAACACCAACCATCCATTCTCCGGCATTAGGCAATTTGTCGATCTGACTGGAAAAATATCCTAGAATCAGGAAAGGTAATCCCATTCCCATCGACAAAGTAAAAAACATAGAGAAACCGAGAACCGGTTTTCCTACAGCTGCTACATAAGTCAGAAGCCCAATTATAAAAGGTCCAATACAAGGAGCAGCAACAATACCAAGAGTCAGACCCATTATCAAGGAGCCAATATAACCACCTTCATTACCACTGCCGATTTGATTCAGAGCGGACGGCAAGGTAATTTCATATAGACCAAACATGCTCAGAGCCAAACCAACAAGAATAGCAGCAATTACCAATATAACAATCGGGTTTGATAAAAGTCCACCGACCAGTCCTCCCGACAAGGCTGCCAGAGTACCGAGAATAGAGTTAGTTGTTGCCAGCCCTAAAACATAAAGCAGAGCCATAAAAAATCTTTTGCTTTTCTTACCACCGGCCTGACCACCAAAATAACTGATTGTAATCGGAATCATCGGATATATGCAGGGTGTCAATACCAATCCCAATCCGCCTAAAAAGATAAGTAGAAAAGTCAGAAAGGTTCCGCGCTGTGTAAATGACTTTTTGACATTGAAGCTGTCTTTATCACTGTCAGCTACTGGTTCCTGTTCCTGGCCGGTTTCAAGATCGGCGAAATATTCTTGATTTACTTCCTGTATAGCGGTCTTCTCTTCTACAACCGGAATATCGATCTGAAATGCTTTTTCGCGGGGCGCCAGACAGGTTGCATCACTACAGCCCTGGTAGTAGAGGTCACCTTTTACAGTCAGCTGCTTTCCTTTTTGTAAATTTTCAGCAACCTGGCCTTCCAGGATGATAACTGTCTCGCCACTAAATAGAGCCAAATCTTTATTAAGGGCTTCATTGTTTACGATCTCATGTTCGGGAAAATTAATCTTATTGACCTGATAATTATCCGAATCTTCCATTCGAACTTCAGTTGCAATTGTATAATCATCGAGAGGCTTATTGGAGTTTATATGCCAGGGATCAATAAGATTGATTACAAGAGCAACTTTAAATTTTCCTCCTGGTAGAACTCCAGAAGTAGAGGAATATGTTTCCATTTCCAGGATCTCTTCCCCGAAAAGACCCTGTAGACTTAATACCATTACAAAAAATAATAATAAATATCTCTTCGAAACTGACAACTTTTTCAGCATAACTACCTTCCTAATTTGAATTACCAAATAAAAAGCGGATCAGCCTGGAAGTTATACTTTGTTTTTTCCGAATTAGTTCCAAAATATCATCAATCTGGTTTTGGGCTTCTCTTTTGCCGGTTTCAATAAATTCCCGATATTTTAAAAATTCACTCCAGTGAGCATCGTCAAAAACCGGATCCAAAACTATATCAGCCTTTTCCATCTGTGCCTGCGATAGATAGGCACCTTTGATGTACTGCATTCTGGTTATAATATCCAGTAGCTTAGGATCCTGATCAAGAGGGTGATACCGATTGCGAGCAACTGAAACTGCAATAATAATATCTACATCTGCATCCTTAATTTCATTGACAGGTACAGGCGAAGTAACTCCCCCATCGGTAAGCAATTTTCCATCTTCAGCCAGAGGAGGAAAGTAAATTGGAATAGAGGAACTCAGTTTAACAGCCTTCTGAATATCACCGGATTTAAAAATGACAGGCTCTCCATAATTCAGATCTGTACAAACAGCATAGAAAGGGATTTTCGTATCTTTGAACTCGCCCTTTTTCACGAATGACTGAATTGCATCATCAAGAGTATTTTTCTGCAGCAGAGCCGATCTCGAAAAAGCAAAGTTGAGAACAATTCGCTTACCTACAGCCTCTACAAACTGATGCAAAATTGAAGGTTCTCTGTTTTTCTGGGGAACCGCTTTTTCAAGTCCGAGATCTTTGTAGGTTTTGTCCTTAAAATATTCATCAAAACGCTTGATTAAAGCATCGGCATCAGGTTTTTGAGCATACATAGCCCCAATAATTGCACCCATAGATGTGCCTGCAATAAAATCGATCGGTACTCCATTTTCTTCCAGCACTTTTAGGATTCCCAGGTGGGCCATTCCACGTGCTCCACCACCTCCCAGTGCTAATCCTATTCTTTTTTCCATAGCCAATTTCGATTATTTATTATTATTTTGGTTACAAATTAAAACTATATTTCAATAACCTTGCCGGGTCGATCCTGGTGGGCAATTGCAATTGAATAATTTTCCGAATTCTCTGTAGCATCGTCTTCAAATACCCTTTTAACTTTATCAGGATGGTTATTTTTTTCACTCAAATGGCTTAAGACCAGATGTCTTAAATTGGGATTTTGGGCTTTTATTTTATTTAAAAAATCCAAAGATTGAGCATTAGATAAATGGCCAACTCGACTGGCGATTCTCTTCTGCAAATAGAGTGGATAAGGTCCATTATGAAGCATTTCAATGTCATGGTTGGATTCTAGATAAAGCAAATCAAGATCAGAAATAAAATGGGTAACAGCAGTTCGAACATCTCCAATATCGGTAGCCAGGGCCAGTCTCTTTTCACCATCAGAGCAGACAAATCCAACCGGATCATGAGCATCGTGAGGAATATGAAAGGCTTTTAATTCCAGGTCTCCAATCTGAAAACTATCACCGGAATTATAATGTTTCACATCCACTTTTTTGAAGAATCCATCTTTGATCTGGCTCAGAGTTTTGGGAGTAATGTAAACTGGAATATCATACCTGCGACCTAAAATCCCAGCACCTTTAATGTGATCAGAATGTTCATGAGTAATAACAATGGCCTGGACTTCTTTAGGATCCAGGTCAACTTCACTCATACGTTCCTCTAGATTCTTTCCACTAAAACCCTGGTCAATCAAGATCCTTGAATTTTTAGCCTGAATATAAGTACTATTTCCTTTACTACCACTACCAAGATTACAAAAATACATTAACGGCCTTATTTCTTACCAGTTCTTCCTCGACTTGTTATTTCCACACCATCGTTACATAAAGGACAATCTTCTGGTTTATAGGTAGGTATATCCATTTTTACGAGAGGATGATAATCAACTCCAAAATCGATATCCTTGCCACTTCGGTCAATAATTACACCAACACCCATGATTACTCCATTATAATCTTTGACCAGATCCATTAATTCGTAGATCGATCCACCGGTAGTAACCACATCATCAACAATTAAAACTTTCTCGCCCTGGTCAATATTAAAACCTCGTTTAAAGATCAGATCACCTTCCACGCGTTCGGCAAAAATACTACGGGTTGACATTTCCCGGGCAACGCTCTGGCTAATTGGGATTCCGCCTGTAGCTGCCCCTACTACTACTGATGGTTTTGTATGTTTGAAATGATCGGCAATGCCTTTGCAAATTTTATCAGTGAGGCGGGGATATTTGAGCAGTTGAAATTTCTCGACATAAGTGCCACTATGCAATCCAGAGGTCAGCAAAAAATGTCCATCCAGAATAGCCCCCGATTCATCGAGCAATTGCTTAAACTTATTTTTATTCATATATCACCTATTTTTTAAATAATTTAGCATATTTTTGAGCAGATTTTCTGATATTGTCAGGAAATTGTCCATCAGGATAACTAATACTTCGCGACACATTAATCAAACCGGCGTCTATAGAATTACAAACTTCGACAGCAGCGTCAACCGCACCGCCCTGACTACCAACTCCAGGGATCAAAAAGGGCATGTCGGGAAATTGTTTTCTGATTTCCAGGAGTTGCTCGGGCTTGGTGGCGCCCATGACCAGACCTACATTATTTTTTTGGTTTAATTGTTGACAGATCTGCGCTGTTTTGATGTACAGTTTTGGCTCGCCATGATCCTGTAGTTCCCGACCGGAAGGATTGGAGGTCACACAGAGGACAAAAACGCCTTTTCCCTCATTCTGAATGAATGGTGTAATGCTTTCAGAACCTAGATAGGGATTAATAGTCACGCTGTCAAAATCTATATTTTGCAAAAGTGCTTGTGCATAAAATTTTGAGCTATTACCAATATCCCCTCGTTTGGCATCGCCAATAATAAATGTATCATCAGGAACCTGAGAAACTAGTTCCTCGAGGACTTTCCAGCCATGACAACCCCAGATTTCAAAAAAAGCCAGGTTAAATTTATAAGCTGGTGTAATATCCTTAGTGACCTCAATGAGTTTTTCGCAGAATGCTTTTACACCGCTGGCTGATTTTTCAAATTGATCGGGGATTTTATCAGGATCAGGATCAACACCAACGCAGAGATAACTGCCTTTATTCTGATTAGCAGCCTTTAATTTTTCCAAATAATTCATATAATTACCCTGTTTTTAATCTTTTTATAATTGTTGAAATTGCTTGCGATATTTGGAGGATTCCCCCTCTTTCCCATAAAGCCATTCAAATCTAATATCCAAAAGATAAAATAAACAGCCTCTTGGAAATAGGCTGTTGTCATTTGGAATAAAAGCTTTCAGGATATTAGACTCTATGATTTTGGTACCTCATTTTAAGTTAAACATTGTTCATTATTTCGCAAATTATTTACAGCGCATAATTTAAATTAAATCCGTTGTATTTTCAAATTTATTTAGATACTGCTTGAGACGAATTACCAGTTTAAAATTGACTAAAAAAATAAAATGTTAAATCAAAACCAATATAAATTTAATTGTAATGCTGGCCAATGAAAATCATCCAACCATCCGTTCATCCAATCATCCTTCCACTCATCCAATCAAATTTTATAACAACGCTTTAAATGCTATTTTATCAGTACCATTTTTTTGGTAATGGTTTTAGATTTATGCTTTAATTGGACGATGAAAATTCCACTACCGACATAGGTTCCCAGGTTATTTTTGCCATCCCATTGGACCAGATTTATACCTTCCCGTTGATTATTCAGATCATAGGTTCTTACTCTTTGTCCCAGGATATTGAATATTGAGATTTCTACGTCTCCTGCTTCCGGTAGCAGGAAGCGAAAATTAACTGCGTTGTATTCTTTACGATTAAAAGGATTGGGGAAAGGTGTAGCCATATCCAGCTTCTGATCCGGATCCAATTGCAATTTGCCTGTATATTCGAGACTTTTTTCAACCGTATTTACACCATTAAAAAAACTAAAATTGATTGTTCGCTGGTTAATAAAATCCCGATTGATAAAAATATTGACATTGACAGTATCGGAGCGGCCTTTTTCATCTAGAGAAATTATTCCTGATGGTGGCGAAAAAGCCAGCGAGGGAGGTGGGTCTGGAAACATAAATTCCGAACGGCCGGTTCCAATATTAAAAAGTTTTAGAGTCAGAAATTGTTCATTTTCTCCAAAAGCCGAGGAATCAACAGCGCACAGAGCCTGAGGCTGTTCCGTATTTCTCTCCAGAACCGAGATAAACAAAGTATCATTGCCGATATTTGTAGATATTGGGATTCGGGCTTCATTCAAGCCGGGCTCCATATCCTCTCTGTGGACGGTTATATCAATTTTATCATTACCATAGGAAACAGAGCCTGAGGTTTGGGAAAAACTCAGCCAGTCCAGAGTGGTATCAATTTGCCAGTCAAGCCCTTCAGTACCGCTATTTATTACCTTGAAGCTGGTATCAGTTTCTCCTTCCCAGAGATAGATCTCTTTTTCACTGAGAGCAAGAGAAGCCGGGCTGGTAATATTAACAAGGGCTCTGATCAACCAGTTTCCCCTCAAAACTGTGCCATCCTGCAATTCAAATTGATTTAGCTCCCGGAAATCTCCACCCTCTTCTGTTCGAAGATAGGATTGTCCTGCTCCAGTTCCAGTGTTACTATAGCCCAGAGCTTCCTGAGAAGTAATAGAAACGACAAAAGACTCAGAGTCCTGGAGCATGTTATCATCAAAATCAATCCTCTTCCAGGTCATACCAGGAGCACTGACATCCTCGTAAACTTTGATGGGAGCGGAGCCAATATCTTCATAAATTTTCACAGTAGCCTGGCAATCTTTATACATATTGAATTTAATTCCTGAAACACTTACTGCATTGTCAGGAATTTGAAATTTTTCACCGGCTTCAACCCCACCTAGTGTTATATAAAAGCTGATAGAATCGCCATCATGTACAAGTTCGGTTTCTCTTGTCCCTCCAGTTCCAGTTGCCTTGTAGGAAATCTCCATATCGGTTTCAAATTCACTTATACTAGCCCAATAGGGAATAAAACTAATCTTGCTGTAGTCATAACCAAAAGTTTCATCAGAAAATTCATATTGGCCCGATTCAAGATTCTGGATGGTAACTTCAGGTTCCTCTTTATGTTTAATTACGACCATACCAAAATAGTTTTCCAGATCGTGTTCCATTTCCAGAAAAAGGTCCTGTCCTTGATAGAATTGAATGTATTCAGCTGCCCCCGATTTCAGGGTAATATTTTTAAATTCTCCATCGGTAAAGCTGGACGAAAAGTGATCAGTCCTGATATCCGGAATAGGATTATTTTGATAGCCATAAATTCCGCCCTCAATAGTGGGATCATTGATCAAATTAGCAACAAACCAATCTCGCATAACTTCACGGACAGAAGATATACTGGTTCTTTCATCTAATACAGCGTTGTAACTATCCAGAGAATTGACATCAGTTTGAATTACATCACTGATGAAATCAATACCAAATCTGTTAAATATATAGTATGTCCACAATCCCACCTTGGAATAATCCTCTAGCGTGCCCTCCCAATTATTAAGTTTGTTATTGGGTTTAGCTAGAAAACTTCCGAAATTGCGCCCTTCAAATCCCAGTATCTTGGGAACTAACACAGACATTCCTTCATTGAGCCAATCGGCTTCATTAGTGTCATAATTATAATGGATCAAATGCTGCAATTCATGAGCCACAATCGTATGCACATATTCAGAAGTTAAATCAGCAGGATTGGTATCAATATAAATAATTTCTGAAAAATTACCCCGGGTTCCCATTTGATCAAGAGGGTCAAAATAACCAGCCACATAGGAAGTGGACGTTTCCGGATCGTATCCATCGCGAACATCGATAAGAAGTACATTAAGTTTGCCATTGTAATCAACATCCGGTGGATCTCCTACAACATCAATTTCATTGGCATAAATTCCTTTATCCGGATTGATAGAGCCCTCCGGCGTCTTGTTAACTAATCTATCAACAATAGAATCCACATCTGCTTCAGTAACACGATTACTGTCAAATTCTGCTACTTCCACATAAACTTCAATCAAATCGCCTGAATATTTTCTGTAAAAGGCGACCTCCTCAAGATTCACATTCTGAGTTTCATTTATATCAGATCGAATGAAAAAGGTGGTATCACCTACTTCAACAGGCTTAGCCAGTCTTTTAACAGTGACCTGCTCCGGAGATACCTTTCTCAAAGCCGGTGGCGCATCAACAGCAATTGGCTGTTTCTTTAGTTTTTGCGCTGGCATAAATGTGAAAATTAGAATTAATATAAATTGGATTCTGAAAAATAATTTACTCAATGATTTTCTCCCGGTATTGTATGTCTCTCATCAACTGGTTCTCTCGTCATAAGATCCCGCAATCCCTGGCGGGGGTCTTTATCATTGTATAAAATCTGATAGACCTGATTGGAAATTGGCATCAGTACATTATATTTTTGTGACATCTGGTGAACTGTATCAGCAGTATAAACACCTTCGGCAACCATGGTCATTCCGTCCTGAACATCTTTCATTTTGCGGCCTTTGCCCACCTCTTCACCTAAATGGCGATTACGACTGTGCTGGCTATTGCAAGTCACTATCAGGTCGCCAACCCCGCTAAGTCCGGCAAAGGTTTCTTCCTTTGCTCCTAGTTTCATCCCCAATCTAGTGATTTCCATTAAGCCTCGAGTAATCAAGGCTGCTTTAGAATTGTCGCCAAGGCCGAGACCATCACACATACCCGAGGCAATTGCAATCACATTCTTCACTGAACCGCCGATTTCCACCCCTACTAAATCTTGATTTGTATAAACCCGAAAATAATCAGACATAAACAATTCTTGAACTGTTTCTGCAGAATCTTTACTTTGGGAAGCAGCGACCACAGCAGTCGGCACTTCTCGGGCCACTTCCTCAGCGTGGCTTGGTCCATGTAGAGTGACAATTCTATCGTCTGGAATGTCCGCCACTTCATTGATGACTTCACTCATCCTTTTCATTGTCTTACGTTCCAGACCTTTTGCCAGATTGACAATCAGTTTATCTTGAATTTTATTATGTAATTTTTCCAATAATTGTCTTACAGCATGGGAAGGGACAACAATCAAGACAATAGAAGCCTGCTTAACAGTATGATCCAGATCTCCTGTTATCTCAATATCTTTAGGTATGGGAATGCCGGGTAAAAGAGGATTTTTGCGGGTTTTGTTCATAAGAGCTACATTTTCCTCAAAGTACTCCCAGAGCACAACTTTATGACCATTTTTATGTAAATGAATGGCACTGGCCGTTCCCCAGCTTCCTGCACCTAAAACAGCTATTGAGTTTAAATTTTTATTTTGCACGTGTGAAACCTCGTAATTCAATTACCGACCTTTCCAGATCTACAGAAATTAAGCAATTTCACCGAGTATGAAAGTTTTTTCTTTAGATTTATTTAAATTATCAGTGAAATCATCAACACAATCAGGATCAACAATTAATATAAGACCAATTCCCAGATTGAAAACATGGCGCATCTCCTTTTCATCAACGCCGCCAAGTTCCTGAATATATTTAAAAACTGGCAGCCATTCCCAGGCTTGCCAGTCTATTTTTATAGTAAAATTATCAGGCACAACCCGCTTTGTATTACCTAAGATACCACCACCTGTAATGTGACTAATGCCATGCAAACCCGATTTTTCTAGCAGCGGACTAACTGGTTTCAAATATGAGCGGTGAACTTTCAACATTTCCTCGCCAACAGTACAGCCTAAAGCATCAACATAATCTTCAACTTTGTGCCTGCCCAGTAGAACATTGCGAGCTAAAGTATAGCCATTAGTATGCAGGCCAGAAGACTGAAGTCCAATTAAAATATCGCCTTTTTGAACTCTGTTGGTGAGAATATTATCTTTTTCAACTACGCCAGTAATATTACCGACAAGATCATAATCTTCTTCCTGATAAACATCCGGCATTTCTGCTGTTTCTCCACCGATCAATGAGCATTCATTCTCTTTACAGGCAATTGTGAGCCCTTTTACAATTTGTTTGAAGTTTTCCTGAACCAGCTTTCCTGTACCTACATAGTCAAGGAAATAAAGGGGGCGAGCGCCAATTGTCAAAATATCATCTACACAATGATTGACCAAACACTGACCAATCGTATCATGCTTATTCATTTTATTGGCAACAATCAATTTTGTTCCTACTCCGTCAGAACTGGAAACTAAAACCGGATTTTTGTATTTTTCCACAGGAAAGGAATAACAGGCTCCAAAGCTGCCCACTTGCGTAAGGACATTATCAGAAAAAGTAGAGCCAACCATATCCTTTATGCTGGAGACAGCTTCTTCTCCAGCTTCGATGTCCACTCCAGTTTCTTTATAAGTTTTCCCCATTGTTTTTGGCCTCTTTTATTTAAACGCTGTACATTTCATCGATTTTATCAGCATATTTTTTGAGAACAACATTTCTTTTTATTTTTAATGATGGCGTGAGTTCACCGTCTTCAATTGTGAATTCTTTGGTTAACAATTTATACTTACGGACTTTTTCAAACTGAGCAAAACCATCCATAGAATCTTTGATAGTATTATCATAGATGGCTTTTACTTTAGGATGATTGATAAGTTCTTCTTTACTATTGTAATTTAACCCCTCTTCCTCGGCCCATTCTTCCAGATTTGGGAAAGAAGGTACAACTAGAGCCCCAAGATACTTTCTATCATCGCCCACAATTACTACCTGTTCGATCCATTTTGATGTGACCAGGATACCTTCCATCTGCTGGGGTGCAACATTTTTACCACCAGCAGTTACAATTATATGTTTTTTCCTATCAGTAATTTTTATGAATCCATCTTCATCAATTTCAGCAATATCGCCGGTATGAAACCAGCCATCATCGTCAATGGCTTTGTGGGTTTCCTCTTCATTTTTATAATAGCCCTTCATTACGTTAGGACCTTTTACCAGCAGTTCACCATCAGAAGCAATTCTAGTCCGAACAGTCTCTAGAGGCGGCCCTACAGTCCCGATTTTATTGGCGCCCAAACGATTTGCAGAAAGAACAGGTGAAGTTTCAGTTAATCCATAACCTTCCTGAACTGTAACACCGGCGCTATTTAAAAACAGGG
>Ga0102934_1000069_pt1 | contig 53296 bp, 37 predicted proteins | sample SalPonR2_A_D1_MG_FD_78175 | JGI IMG/M metagenome (GOLD analysis project Ga0102934, IMG submission 78175) | Salt pond soil microbial communities from South San Francisco under conditions of wetland restoration - Salt Pond MetaG R2_A_D1_MG | ecosystem: Environmental > Aquatic > Marine > Intertidal... | reverse complement strand
TGCGGCGGAGGACAACGGTACCCATCCCCTCCCCGCGGATGTAGCCCTTGGCGCCGTCCTCGTCGAAGGGATGCGACGTGGGGCCTTGGACCATGACGCCACAGGCTTGGAGGGAGAGGTGGAAGTCTTTCTCGTTCAAGTAGTTCAAACCCGTCACCAACGCGGTGTCGCAGTCTCCCTGCTGCAGAGAGGCCACGGCCATGGCGATGGCCACCAGAGAAGAGGAGCAGGCAGTCTCAAGGGTGACAGAGGGTCCATAGGTGCCCAGGAAATAGGAGACCTGGTCGGCAAGGGAGGACATGATCTGGCCTCGGAGGAGAGTTTCGTCAGGGCCGTCACAAGCAGGCAAAAAGGCCGTGTATGCGGCCACGAATATGCCCGTGCGCGTGCGATAGATGTCATGAAGGGGTATGCCGGCATCTTCTAAGCCCTCGAAGGCAGACTGCAATACACCAAGCTGCTGCAGATGCATATTGCGAGAGACTTTCCCTTGGATATTGAACAAGTGTGAATCATAACTACCCAGCTGTTCGGGGCAATAGATGACCAGGTTTAATTGATATTAAGGGTAAGCGGTAGGCTTTACAGCATTTCATATATTGTTCCAAAGGCTTAAGAGAAAATTCTATAGGAGCAAAATATATTCAAATATAAAAGCGAGCAGTTCTTGGCCCAGGAAAACGTACCTCTTCCTCTGTGAAAATCATGGAGTACTTTGATTTGAGTTTCCAAGGATGCCCAGAATCGGAGTCGTCAATATCAGACGCATGGTAACGTCCTGCTGCCACCGTATCAACAGAAACTTGATTCTTTTCACGGATAATCTCGAAAAATCGCTCACGTGAGTTGATATTGGCGGGAAGGACAATGCTGGCTCCAATCACGGCAATGGGCTCGTCTACGGGCATTTGTACTCTACGATTGACATTGAAACACATTAGTGTTAAAATAATTGTATCAGGAAAGTTATACACGCCAAGTGTGAGACTTCAAAACGCGTTTACGATTTTTTTTATCGTAGAGGTCCCTAAAAAGCCCACAGCCGTGCTTATTAGGAACGACCCACCCACAAATACATAGCGGTAGACGGACCTCAAATGAACGCTTTTCGCTGTGTGACGCCTTATGGGAGGAAGAGAACCTCTAGTAGCTGGAGTAGTAGCTAGGGGATACAAAAGTATCAGATATAAAACTCAAACGGCGCGCGACACGTTCACCTAATTCCCCCCCAAGGGAGAGGAGGGTAATGCAACAGCTTGTGGAGCGGGTTTGGTTCGTTGTATGGATAAGACACCCGAATCCTTTCGATCTGGCCTCCTTTAAAAAGGTATAAACATCAAAGTTAGAGATATCAAGTATTAGAAAGATTTACTCTAGGTTATCAAAAAACGGGAAGGACGCTGCCGGTCGCCTCCGCGATCCTCGCCTCTTACAACTGTTATTTTCCACCGGCATACCGTAGCCTAAAAATTTCATGGCACGAGCATCGAACCATGCAGGAAACCACGCAGATACTATCTGAATCAACAGCATACGTATAAAGTGCAACGTTTCGTGCGACTATCGGAGTGCTCGACTGACACGAAGATTTGACAACGGTTCAATTCGTTCGTCACCGTTAGTTTAAACTCTTACTATCTGCTCGATCTTGAAAATTTAAAAATCCGTTGGTGGTGCTTCCTCGTCACTTTACATCTTTGATATTTTCCGCTTCATACACTTTCCCGAAAGGAGATTCCATACAAGCATTTTTTCAATCTGGAAAATTAAAATCCTTTTTCCTCTCAAAGGCTCATCAAAAGGAAAGATGAGGATAATAAAACAGTCATGTCAAGTGTTGACTGAGATAAGGAGGGCTCAGCGTATAAGGCTTTGAATGGTTATGTGATATTGGACAAGCTGCCTGCATAATGGGCATCCTCAGTTTCAGCCTCCCGCTCCCTCCCCCGCCTTCGGGGCGGGCATTCCCTTCATATCATCCACAGTCAGTATGGTAGCTCAGTGCTCTGTCCACATCGATCGTTTACTTGAGCATCACAAAGGAGATAAGCGCCATTGAACACTATATTTCTAAAGTGAATTCTTAAGTACTAAGTGTTACACAACATGCATGTTTTAATGTTCTCGCGAAGGTGTGTTATGCGGAGAAGTACGCTTACAAGTAAAAGCACTTTTGTGCACGACAGATGACATCTTAAGTTTTTATTAAGACATACCGCCACAATGATATCTTTTATGCGGTGATTTCTCACAAAAATGCTATACACGCACAAAAATGCCTTTTGCTCTGTTTCTTGGCGTACAAGGAGGCTTTCATACGCCGGCGTCCGCCCTTGGGGATACCCTGGTGGCGCGATCGAAGCGAAGGAATCGAACAATTGAGATGGAAAAGTAGGTTGAGGAGGGGACTGATAGGAGCATGGCGGAGAAGAAATCAGATCTGCTTGTGCTAAAGAACAAGGAGACGAAGAGGGGCGAAAGAAAAGGTGCGAGGATGGGAGCCATGGGGCCTGTTGGGTCAAAATGGAGGAGAATCGGTGGAGGGAATGGTGGTGGGCGTCATCTGCGGGAAGGATACTGGTTGTTTCGTGGTGTCGCTCATGTCTGTTCCATGGATTAGTGGATCGCACGACAAGCAAATCAGGTGTCACAAGCAAACGTTTCAAATTTCGCAGCTATATTGACGGATAAGGGGGGGCGAATTGTGTTGATTTTTAATGTTGACGCGATAGGTATTGGCCCACAGACAAGACGAAGGTGGGGAAGACTCCAAGAGAGCAGGCATGCTGAGGTCCTTGCATAGAGAAAAATATCCTCGCATAGAAAAAATGAGCACAACGCCGAACGTCACCGACAAGGAGAGGAAAGGTTTGCTCACGAAGAAAGTGGATTGCTTTTCAAGACATCAATCAGCCTTTTCGTAAACGAAACAGGAGGGAATGAATGGTTTGGAGGGAATATGGACGCGCAGGACACACAAAGCGTTGCTTGGAGAGCATGATCGAGCGCAGGAGCTCTTGAGCGGGATGCACGCGCAGGGTTGCTAGAACAAATGTAAATTTCAACGCTGGCTAACGATGGGTATTGAAAATACATCTCCCTCGTAGAAGCCATAACTTTTTGTGGGTCATATTCTTCATTTTGATACCAATCAACGTCTCGGAAGATACCTTGAGATGTTTTCACTCCGTCGCATTCATCTCAGATGCGATTCCAACCTCAACCCCCCCACCTGCAGTGCACGCATACCCTAGGACCATGACTGAACATTACCATCCACCCAAAAGGGACAAGAATGACTACCGATGTCTCCTGCCTCCACAATTGAAGCACCCGTCCGCATCAGCACGCGACGCCCCAAGCGAGGCTCCATGGTCGGCCCGGCCCATGTAGATATTCGCCGGGGCTCGAGGGCGCCGGGGGCGAGGTGCTTTCAGTCATCTCCCCCGCGACCCCCCTCGCCACCCTCCCAGCCCTGGCCGACATCCGGCAAGTGGGGCGGCTATTGCCCTTGGTGCCCTCCTCGCGCACAAGTCGATGGGTGGACAGGCACACAGTTACCACAATATTTCTCTCATGGAGGCGCTGACGCATTTTTTGGGGACGGACCGGAAGCGCAGCTAATTCGTCGTGTTGCTCTTCCTTATCAAAAGGCTTGCCCTTGATTTTTTACGCGGTCCTTGTTTATTGCCTAATGCTTCCAAACGTGTTCCACTACCACAGACGGAATTCGCAGAAGCACTGGTTTCATCTATCGTCAGTTACTGCGCGGTGTTATCACTTGGAAGTTTGGATTCTGTGGAGTTATTTGGCCGAGGCAATACGCGCGGCTCCGGTCTGTCGTCATCAACGTGAACACGGGACTAGGCAGCACGCGTGTCTTGATTTGAAGCTGCGACGAAAGGCCTCGCACAAGAAGCTGTACACGGAAAGTACGCAGGAAATTGCGTGACTTATCAGCATCTGTAGGGGCAGTCGCCGGCGCAGTGTTCTAGCAAAGCAGCAACCTGTAAAGATCAGCTGCTACAGATCTCTCGTTCATAAGTACACACAGAAATCAGAACAGTATCCGAGAACTCAAGCGGCGGAAACCAATGTGCATCTGGGTGTGTCTGTAAGATTCTTCCTCAAACATCTTGATTCGACAAGGCCACTTGAAGCGTCCCATTCGCGCTCTCGACCCCTTCATTGAGGGGTCCTTGGATTCAACGCAAAGTTTAAACCCGTTCGTCAGGAGAACTCCTCACTTTTCAAGATGCCGGAAGGAGGTGACTGGCCTAGTTGCGTTGAGCAATTTCCTCTGGAAAAGAAAATTGGGCAAGGAGCCTTCGCCACAGTGTACAAAGCGCATTGCCCGGCCAAGGCGAACGTTGCTGTCGCCATCAAGGTCATGGACTTGGAGAATATCAACTCCTCCTTCGAGGACATCCGCCAAGAGGTGCAAATGATGCGTATGTCAGACCATCCGAACATTTTGCGCTGCTACTGTTCGTTCGTCCACGAATGTCAATTGTGGTTGGTGATGCAGATGATGGAGAAAGGGTCCTGCCTGCACGTGATGACCCAGGCGAAGCGCATGGGGATGGGGGAGGGAATGCGGGAAGAATGGCTGGCCTACATTTTGAAAGAGTCTCTACAGGGTCTGAAATACTTCCACGACCAAGGCCAGATCCACCGCGACGTGAAGGCCGGCAACATTTTGCTGGACGGGGAGGGGCACGTGCGTCTCGCCGACTTTGGCGTCTCTGGCTGGCTTATTAACTCGGGCGACCGCCGGCAGACGACCAAGACCTTTGTGGGTACCCCCTGCTGGATGGCTCCCGAGGTGATGGAGCAGATCGACGGCTACGACTACAAGGCAGACATCTGGTCCTTCGGCATCACCGCCCTCGAGCTCGCCAAGGGGTACGCCCCGTACGCGCACTTTGCCCCCATGAAGGTACTGATCATGACGATCCAGCAGGAAGCGCCGTCGCTTAAGTCCTACCCGGATGACAAGTCCGTGGATGGCGAGCCGTTTTCCCGGGGTTTTCGGGAGATCGTCCGCCTGTGCCTGCAAAAGGACCCGAAGAAACGCCCGACGTGCACTACCTTACTGAACCACAAGTATTTCGGCAAGCGGTCCAAAGATTCACTGGTCTCTGAGCTTTTGGCCAAGGTGGAGACGGTGGGGGAGCAGGACGTGGAGAACACGCCCCGCCTACCTGGCACGGGCCCCGCGTACGTCTCTCACGATGGGGCAGAGACGTTGCGTGCGGGCGCGGCGGGCATCGCGAGAGGAGAGGGGGGGGGGAAAGGGGAATATCAAGACACCGTCAAGGCAGGGAAGGAAGAGAGACTGGCAGATGGTTCAAAGAAAGGGCCCGCGGCGGAGGAGGAATTCGTGCGAGGTACGACATGGGTTTTCGATGATGGCTCTCAAGTGATTCTGCGGGCAGAAGCGCAGGACGGAAAAGGTGCGGCGGAAGGTAGCGAGGGACAGAAAGGGACGGATGGAACGAAAAATCGGGAAAATAAGGGAGGAGGGGACGATGATGCTAGCTTTTATGATGATTTTGAAAAGCTGACCAAAGGCGAAAATTTCAAAGACGGCGACGCTTAGAGGCGTGGGATTTCGACACGAGGCGGGAGGGAGATAGGGGAAAGCGCTCTGGAAGGAGATTGACAGGAAACTGTGCCATATCTGTGTCTTGCCCTTTCTCAACGTGCTTCGCTCGCTTTTCCCGTGGCACCTTCAATTGAAGGGGGGACCTCTTGCTGTTTCTGAAGCTTGGACTTTGTGAATCATGGTACAACAAGGATTAAAGACAGTGTGTGGTGAGGCGGCCTGAGGTAAAAGAGACCGGAACCTGGTATGGACAAGGAAAGGTCAGTCGTAGTCAAGGAAACGATGAAAAAAACGGAGTCTAGTGACCCTCGTCACCTCCCGACGCGGGATCAGGTTTCATTCGAAGTGCCGTCGAATCAAATCTAAAGAAAAAGAGAGCGATATATAATATCTGTGCAATCATGTGGCTAGTAAGCATGAACTTTATCGTTATTAAATGTATTGAACATATCTCAAAAATCCACGTTTTATGGACCCTAGAGCAGCCTGGCGCGGACCTCGTCGCCCCCTTCTAGGTGCTTTCTCTCTACAAACGCATCGTCCTTTGTCTACGAAGCCTCCGTTGACAGCAACCTTTGCAGTCTTTGTTCAAATCTCAGTACAGCTTTTTCCGCCGTAACAAGCATCAAAACAGATAATTACCTACGCTTCCTTTTACAAACATTTATCCTTATGGTCCTTGCTTCATGTTCGCTTTCAGTTAAGATTACTAATGTCTAACACAATTCTTTCATTTTTTTCCTATGTACACCGCTTCTTCTCCCGCCATGGCTGCCATCCCTGCTATCTTACCAGCCTTCTGTCCCTGGCACAAACGTATTACCAGCACACCTTTTTGCACTCTACAAGTTCTCCGCTCAATCGCTTCCTCACATATTAAGAGTTGAGTTGATCTACAAGACAAGGGATGCGACTTTAACCATCCTGAATGTGCCGACCGTGACGACCACGGGCGCGGATCCGTCCTCGGGCGGGGCTGCGTCCCTGTTCCGCTGGATTGTCCCCTCGATAACGTCCATGGAGCCGTCCTTGAAGGTCCCTGAGTAAAAAGAGACCGACGGCATGTGATCCACGCTCTCATACTCGTCGAAGTCGATTCCTACCTCTTTTCGGTTGATTCGAAACCGGATCATGGGCGCGGAATAAACATCCTTCAAGTTCGTCCACTGCCAGCCCATTCCGAAGGCGCACGTGTCCTCCTTTGTAAGCATCAAGCCATTGTACATGTCCAGAAATAAGTCCTCCTCAAATCTCGAATATGTAGGTTTGAGTTTCTTCCCGTACTTAGCCAAGTCAGCCGCCGGTGGCCGGTCGATGGATTCCTCCTCAAGGCGCCATCGACCCCAGACCTTCTCGTCCAGCTGGCGCTCTTTCTCGGTCTTGGGCGGTTGCTTGGGACGTGAGGTGGATAGAAAAGCAAGACGGAGTTTCCGCCTGTTAGGATCGAGGGGTTCACCGCTGTAGAGTTCTTCGATAGATCCTCGCATCCGTGTGGTGGTGCGGTAGGCCGGGCTTATGTCTCGGGGCCTGCCAGTAAAAGCATGAGTGCTGCTCATCAACAGTACGAGCACGGGCGCCAAAAGCATGATGAAACCTATTAGAGACCAGGGCCACACGCTTGATTAATGATCGCAGCAGACGGAGATGGTAGGATAAGGGCAAGCTCTGCAAAGGAAGTTGGTACTTCCTCTTACCCTGCTCGTCCCAATTCGGGGCCTGAGCGTTGGAGACAGAAACGAAGAGATTTTGAGTAGGTCCATAAGCAGAGACATTGGCATAATATATCATAAGATAAAGGCCTTTTGGGACCAAATCCATGGTAATCTCTTATGACTTGTGGTGTCGGCCAGCCTATTTCATGATTACCCTTCGAAACATTACGACTTGAAAAAGGGCGGCGCCGCCACTGAAAAAAACAAAAAAGCGGTTTCAGGCGCCCAGTATTCTCGTTTCTCAGCACTTTCTCATACGTGGCCGTCAAAAATTTACAAACGTTGATGACGCCTCTACCACGTTACTCTTTTCTTTCGATCGCGCTGCGGCGAGTCTGACCGCGACGGAAGGCCCCAGAGTCTACTTACACCAACGTCCCCGCGATACTAGCCGATATGGCGCGTGCCAGAGTGCGCTCAAAAATGTCACCAGCTATCGAAGTCACAGAGAGGTCCGGAGGCTTCCAGGGTCGCTTCACTTGGACAGCGACCAGTCGGCTTTTAAAGCTCGCTGGGAACAACAGAATTGATGCCTCGCTGATTGACGTTTACGGAGGCCCCATTAAATATGCCCACCACAACGTGCGCCGCATGAGCAGGCAGAGCGCCGTTTTGAGCATGACATCGAGGAAAAATCGGTGTGGTACATATTGGGGGTCTGAAGTGTCTGTGCGCGCTTTTGCATGTCTCTTGTCCGCAAATTTCTTCCTTCCTTGATGGTTGCTCGCCAAACCTCTTGCTTTCACTCCCGCCTCTCACCCTCACTCGCCCGCCTTCTCTTGTTTGCCTTGATATTGAATCTCGATCATGCGACAATTATTATAATAATAGGCCCAAATTTTGTCGATGATGGAGACCAAGGTCCGTGTTGGGGTGCGGGTGAGGCCGTTGCTGCCGAGCGAAAAGGCGGTGGGCTCGGAGATGGTCATAAAATACCCTGGGACTAACAACACTCAGATCGGAATGGGTGAGCGGGCTTTTACCTACGATCACGTCTTTCGACCCGAGGTGGACCAGTCTTCTCTTTATGGAATGTCAGTGAAGCCTATGCTGAAGCCGTTTCTGGACGGATACAACGTGACGGTCATCGCGTACGGCCAGACCGGCAGCGGCAAGACTTACACCATGGGGTCCGAGGTAGCTTACGCCGGAGGCGATCGTTGCAATCATGCCGGGAAAAGTGAAAGCTCTCCCGTAGGCTTAATTCCGCGTTTTGTGGATGACCTTTTCGTGCATCTCGACGAAGAGCAACGCCAAAGATCTCAGCAGCAGCAGGCGAGGAACGCTGTCGTGTCCGCCTCCTTTCTCGAGATCTATGGGGAAGACGTGTACGACCTGCTGGACGACTCAGCCGACGGCCGTGGCCGACCATCGTTGCCCATTCGCGAAGATGCGAACGCGGGCGTGCTCGTGTCAGGACTGAAGGATATGGTGGTGCATTCCCGCGACGAGGCCCTCCAGGTCTTGCGGAAGGGGACTTTGAATAGGACGACCGCTGCCACGCTGATGAACGTCGTCTCGAGTCGTTCTCATGCCGTTTTCACAGTAACGATGCAGCAGATCCTGAAACCTGATAGTGGAAGCGGGGACAGGGAGGATCTGGGAGGCCTTAAGGATGGAGCCGAGGAAGGGGAAGAGGAGGGCCAAGTGGTCATGTCCAAATTGACCTTCGTGGATCTGGCGGGCAGCGAGCGGTTGAAACGGACGGGCGCCGAGGGGGAGCGCCGGCGGGAGGGCATCCAGATCAATGCGGGGCTCCTGGCGCTGGGCAGCGTCATCAACGCCTTGGCGGACGAGGAGCGTTTGGTAAAAGGGAAGAAGGCGGTCCACGTGCCCTACCGGCAGTCCAAGCTGACACGCCTCCTGCAGGACGCCCTGGGGGGGAACAGCCAGACCTTGTTCTTGGCTTGCGTCTCCCCGGCAGCAATCAATGCCAGCGAGACCCTTTCCACGCTCTACTATGCCAACCGGGCCCGCAACATCCGGAACAAGCCCGTCAAAAACACGGACTCGGCCAAGGAGGAGCTGCGCTGCCTGCGACAGACAGCTCGTTTTCTGAAGGCGGAGGTCGTCCGTCGTGTCTTCCTGGCCAATCCGGTGGACGAGGTGCCGGGCGAGAGCGGGCAGGGAGGGACTGAAAAGCGCTGCACAAGCCCCGTCACCGCCTCGAAGGCGCACACGTCGGATGTGGAACTGATGGAGCGGTCAGACGTGAAGGCCTTCCTCCGCGCCTTGGGCAGCAGGTTGGACGCACACCTGCGGCGAGTCGGCATCGAGGGTGTTGACGGGCCTGCCCTGCTCCTCAAGCCCTTCGCCCCCGCCACCCCGGGAGCAAGCCGACACAGTGTCGAGCACGATACTTCGCGTGCCCTTTCCAATTTCGCTCCCTCGGTCGCAGCGGCTGCCAATCGTAAGGCATTGCCTGCGTGCGATAGTCCTCCGCGTGCGTGCATCACCCGAGACATGGGAACTCACTTAGATTTCGATTCGGCAGGCACAGCAGCTGCGGCAGCAGCTACAGCCGCGGCGAGCAAGGACGCTGAAAGGGAAGATGATGGGTCGCTTTCTTTGCCGGCAGCTGCGTCAACCGCTGGGGGAACCTCGTCCATTTGTGCCGAGGCCATTGAGGGAGATCCAGAGAAGGAGTTGATGATACTGAAAAAGCTACAGGAGCTGCAACAGCACGAGGCGGTGATGGGGGCGGATGAGGAGCATGGAAGGGAGGCTCTAGCCACGGTGGAGGGAGAGCTGGAGCAGAAAGAGAGTCTGTTGGAACAGCTTCGCCAAACGCTGCAGGGCTACCACGGCATGCGTGGACGTTATGAGAGGTTGATGAAAGACGTGGAGGCACTAGAATTGGAAAAGGAGGCTCTTCATTTTCAGCTTGAGCAAACTTTGGCGGCTGAAGAGACACAGCAAGAGCGTCGAGAACGACAGGGTCAGAGAGGGGGCAACCCCGAGCAAGACCATAAGGCAGGTGGTGCTTCCGCGGCGTCAGCTGCCACAGCCACAGCGCTTCGGGAGAAACTTAAGGGGGTGGAGGCTCAGTTAGACAGGTTAAAGGTGCAAAAAAAACAGCAGGACAATCTACAACGGCTGGCAGAGAGACAGAAGCAGGAGCTTCTCACTTTGGAGGATAGTCTTAGCAAGCTGAAAAATGTGCGTGCAGGACTCATTAAAAAACAAAGAGAGTCCGCAAAGCAGCACGAAGTTCTGATTCAAGCAAAGCGCCGGGAAATGGAGGCACTACGAAAGGCGGACAGGACGCTGCAGAAAAAAATGGGCCGATTGCAACTCGAAAACAGAGGCGCGAAGGTGCTACTGGATAGAAAAGAGAACTGCATTCGTACCCTTCGACAAAAAGCGGTCACTGCCGAAACTCATGTATTGCGTCTTCTGCAGCTCCAGAATAGGAATCGAGAGAGCTTGCAGTACCGCCGAAGCACGGTAGCTCGCCGGGGGGCTGCCTTTCAGAAGAAAGGAAAAATTGAACCTGTTTGTGATTCGAGAAATGGCAAGGACGGTACTGGGATAGCAGGGGAGAAGGTTGACGCTGCTTATTTTTTAATAGAGAAGGTCGTAGAGGAGCGACTCAGCGAGCTGGAGGCGCGGCGGATGCTTGAACTGAAAACTGAAGACTATGAAAAGCTGGTCCACGAGCTCCGAAGCCAGGCACAGGTGCTCGAGTCACTAAGAGCTGAAGAGGACGGCGGTGCCTCCGAGGAGAAGGAAAGCGGAAAGCTTGGTGAGACAATCCAGGAGGCGGAGGCCAGGCTTGAGGGGCTTGACATGGAGATGGAGCTCTGCGCAGCAGCCATAAGTGACTTCCAGGCTCGCTTTGACGCGCACGCTTTAAAAAGTGCTGGTGGCAGTGGTGATAAAATGAATAGAGGAAAGAAGGCGTCCTCACTCCCTTCTTCGTTGAAAGCCGGTGTAACTGAGGAAGCAGCGCTTAAAGCAGTCTCCGAACTCGGTCCTGCGGAGACCAAGGTACTCTTGTCAGGTCTGATGGAGGGCGTTGTGGAAGCCCGGGCAAAAGTATGGGAACTTGAAAGCGACATCCAAAAGAAGGGCTGCGTGGAAGAGGAATTGCGTATAGACAGGGATAGTTTGAAGCGCCGGCTGTCGGAGTCTGCCCGGGGTTTTGAGAAAAAGGTGATGGACCTCCAGTGTCAGCACCAGCAGGACCTCATGACCTTGGTGAGGAGCGGAGTGGGCGTTGGCTCTTTGAGTACATCCATGATGCCGGCTAGCGGACCCGGGAAAAATGTAAATATCTGTAGAGGTGATTCGACCACATCCGACGATAGAGACAACGTAATTGTCAATGTGGAAGGCGTGCGCGACCAGAACGAATCAAGAGGCGGAGAGGCCGCGGACGAGCAGGAGGAAGGAGGGGATTGCTATGACAAGGCCGATCAGGTCATTAAACGGCAGCTTGAGGCTTTGGTAAATCAAAGCGACAATCTGGAAGATCAGTGTAAAACAGTGACTCGCGCTTTCGAAGAGGAGAAGGCAAACCGGGTAGTACTCGAGCGCGAAGTTGAAACAGCGCGCAGGGAGGCGCGCGAGCTTCGGGAGGCCCTTGAGGCATTACGGAGGGCGCAGGATCTAAGCAAAGAGCAAAAGGAGGAAGGTGGCATCATGGAAGAGTTGCTATCTGCATGGGCGGAGCTGGGAGTGTCAGCCGAGCGACGTCGAAGCCTGCTCGACAAGGTCTCAGAGGCCCCTTCCACAGTGTGTCACAAATTGCTCGAGGAGGCCCGGAGCCAGCGCGCGGAGGTGACGGACCGGGTGGCCCAATTGAGTACCGAGTTGGATATCATGTCCAGAATGTTGGGCATCGAGAGTCCTGGAAATGAGATGGAGGTGGACGGATCCGACGATGTCAGCAACGAAGCACAAACCGAAGATGCGTTGATCACGCTCAGAGAAAAGCTGGAAGCGCGCCATTCACACATCAAGGCGATCCTGCAGAATCGTTTGCAAGAAGTTAGACGACTAACGCAAGAAGCTGAACATTTGCAGCGCATCTTGGGAGGGCAATCAGGCGAGGCCCTGAAAGAAATGATGGTGCTTGGGAGTCTGCTGTCGGCCTCCGCAAATACCTATGAGAGAACTTTTTCAGGAACAGGAGAAGAGCAAGATTCTTTTGACGTATCGAACGTGTTGAAAGAAGCGACAGAGAGGAGCCGGGCATCGGAATATGTAGCACTATCACTGAGCGAGAGTACACTGCACGACTGGGAGGGAGAGATCAAGGCTTCGCGTCGGGCGCGCTCGGCGATGGTTGTGGAGTTGCAAGGTCTTCTCGAACAGGGTCACGGAGCCTCTTCCCTCATGAAATTGACTGAGGAGGGACTGAAAGAGATAATGCGGGCCACTCTTGAGCAAGTGCAGCAGGAGTCCTCGCGAACAACTACGTCGGACCCTTGCACCGCAACTTCAGGCGGCGAAGAGAGACCAATATCCCGCCAGTGCAGCAGCACCATCACAATCGTGCCCGCAACGGTTTCATGGGGTAATCCTACGCTGTGCAAGATGATCGAAATAATGACATCGGGCGATGGAGGGGCCACAGTCGCTGGGCTCTGGGCCGCAGAGGAGCAGACCACACCGCTTGCCGACGCCATTCCCCTAGCTCGCTTTTTGGTGCAAATGTTGGTGAAATGCTGGAGCCGGCGGCGGGAGCTCCTTGTCCTCTGCTGGTGCGCTGCAGATGGGCTCAACAACTACTTGATCGAAACCTCGTTGGGGCCCGTCACAACGGCCGTCATCAAGGCACTACCACAGATGCAGGGCGAGCAGGGAGAAAGCCAGGATGGGGGTATGACGGCAGAGGAAGCCGAGATTTTCCTCAAGGGGCTGGACGTCCTGCTTGCAGACGTGGCGAAGCAGACGTGCTCGGCAGCGGCCCGGCTGCAAGAGCTTTGGCAGCTCTTGAGGATCCCAACTGAAAATCGAAGGACCGATTTAATCCATTCGCAGCTTAACCCTCGAGATGTCACAGATGTGGTAATAGGTGTGACGCCCGTCCCATTAAAAATCCAGCAAGACTTCGAGGCTTTCACTGTAGACCAGGAACGGAGAGAGGAGCTGGCAAAGGCTTTCAAACGCCTGGAGGTGGATCTAGAGCGAGTATCCGTCAGTGCGGATGGTCGACCTGAGGTGGAGAAATGGATTGGGGATGCCATTGAGCGCATGGGCCGGCAGATTCATAGTTTGAAAGCGAAATTTGCAACATTGAGCATCCAGTGCCAAGAGATATGTTTGCTCCAAAAACGGCAGCGACGACAAGAAGGTATCTTGAGACTGAATGATGAGATAATCAATCTAGAGGGCGAAGCTCGGCGCTTTGAAGCAGAAGCCAGTGACAGCAACCGGCTGGTGGATCGCAAATCAAATTCCGCACGCTTGCTGAAGGAAGAAAGGTTCAGGAAGGACAGTAAAGCCCGCTTTGCTAGACTGCTAGAGCGGCTGCGGCAGGAGTTAGAGGAATGGCAGGCCAAAGAGCGCTCGCCGTTTGACCCCAGCTTACTCGGAGAGGACCTTCAACGGGCGTTGTCCCATTCAATAGAGTTAGGAGGCCGTAACTGGGTAGAAGGGCGCACTGGGCTCATGCACCTGCACACGAGCCAGCCGAAAAGCCGAAATTCTTCCCCCAATCAACTGTCCCCACCTCCAATTGTTGACGACGAGGGAGCAGCTGCCCTTACCGATGAAATACCGCCACCGTCGATTCTGAATAATCGCGACCCTTTCGCCCGTGTCTTGCCACCAGCTTCTGCTGAAAGCATAGATTCGGCAGCCATAGAGCCAAACAGGTCAATTACTGTCTCTTTGCCCGCTGCACTCCCAATCAACACCAGGACAGCTACCGCCGGGGGCGGGCTGTTGGGTATTAATCGCCTTACTGGCGTTGGTGCCTCAGTAAGCGATTTGCTTGTTCGTGGAAAGCACATCCAACAATCAATTCCGAATCCTTTGGCTGAGCGGATTAGCCTCAAGAAAAATGGGAAAGAAGGGCTTGAAATCAGCCGCAATCGCACCACAAGCAGCACCACCGATGAAACAACCACAATGGGTTATTCCACGAATGCTGCGTGCTGCAATAGAGGAGGTGCAAAAAAGTAAGAAATTTGACATGAATATGAGAGATGGTACATATAGCTGTGCGCAACAAAAAAGTAAAATAATGAAAATAACCGATGCACTTGGCTTGTTCGTTTTGATATTCATGCTTTTTCTTTCCGCACTTTTTAACAACGTTACAGAAAAATGATGTCACCATAACCAGAGAGGTGATACCTCGAGAGCTCGTTAGCACGACATTTTCGGCCTCAACAAGAGAGTTAATGCACCGTGCAAAGCAGTCAAAGCTATTTTCATAATTTTCATGAAAAATTTCGCATACACATCCATTTTAAGCAAAGGAGGTCTAAAATATTACGTCAAGAAAGTGGAAAAAAACAACCTCCTCTAGCTCCCTAAGCAGTTTGTAAGAAGACGGCCGACCGACAACTACAATAGCCAGTAAGGCTGATGCAAGCCAAGTAACATCAAAAATTAGTGAAATTCTGTCATGGACCTCCTCGCCCTTTATCTTTTTATCGAGAGATCGAAAAGCTCAGCAAAGCCCCCCTCTCCGGGCGGGTTTTCTCCTTCCTGCCTCGCGGGCCGTCAGAGACAGCGTGCTACGATGACGTGTGCTTGTCGCCCTGGACAAGGCTTTCCTTCACAGCTGCCAGGGGCATGGCCCCGATGGTCTCCACGTACGATACGTCTTGTGTGAATACTTAGAAACATGTGTGGCACGCTGATGTACAACGTAGCATAGCTGGGGAACTTGGGTCGACTTTTTGGCCTAACTGCGTCACGTCACAGCTCATTTTCGCACACATTACCACGCACAGTGCCCAAGAATGACCAAAGCGACGATCCTCTTTTTGTTTTCACTCCTTTTGAGCGGCAATGCGAGCGTTACGGCGGCCAGATCTTCGGGCTATGGTGCGATGGACGCTAAGGATTCCATCGTTCAGACAGTAGCGTCAGAGGAGGATGGAATCGTCTGCGATACCACGGGTGCGAAGCGTCATAAAGTCCTTGCGCAAGCGCTAGGAACGTTATTCCATCAATATGAGATCCATGAGGGTAATCTTTCTTTCCATATGGGAGGTAATCCTGCCGGTAAATACGGAGTTGTCAAATTCGACGAGGCCCTGATCCCCAAAGCTCTCAAGCGGGCGGCCAAGGCCACGGCCGGCTTTCCGGTTCCCATAGAGGTCTCCTTCCTCATGGGACCACAAGACGCTGTATTTTGGTATGGATGTACGCCACCACCCACGCGATATTTCTCTATCCGCTCTTACCTGGCGTACCGGTTCCCAGGTGAGGGCCGCAACATCAGTGGGTACATGCCGGGCGCCGAGTTGGGGGATCCCGTGAACAATGCCGTGATCCGAACGACCGGCGGGCCCACGGATCCTTTCGGGAAGACCACCCTCTTCGTTTCTACTGGGGACAAGGTCGCGTTTCATCGTGTGCGCGAGGCCTTCGCGCAGGCGGGGTTGCCCGGGGAGGCGGCGAACCTCGACGTGCTGCCCTCGGAGCTCGTTCGCTTCCGGGACACGACCCTTCCATGGGCCGTCGACCGCAGCGATACCATTGCTTGGCAGTTCCGCGTCAACGAGTTCATTAACCCGGCGGAAGGCTCCGCATACCTGGACAAGGTCTGGCCGGTCTTCTTGCTGCGAGCCAAACCGAGCGAGGGCGGGCGGGTAGACGGGGGCGTCGCGCCAGCCATGCCGCTCACGGCCCCGCCTCTGAAAACGCGAGGGACAGGGGAGAGCGAGGAATGGCTCAGGTCGGCGTTGGAAAAGCTGGTGGAGGCCGTGAAGACACGCATGGAGGTGGACCGAGGTCTGGTTCTGACGCATTCCTTCCCCCTCGCCCCCTGCATGCCGGACGCGATCCGCTGCATCTCGGACTTGGACTACTGCCCCGTTGCCATGCCTATTCCTCAGTGGAACCTCACCGCCTGCAACCCCACGTGCGACTGGTTCACTCGGGACTCTCTGTACTCCACGCCGCCCGCCGACTCGGACTTCATCAACTTCATGATTCCCAGGGACAGGGTCCTCATCGTCGTGGGAGTCAATCACGTGCTGCTCGGCAAAGCGGCTTTTACCAACTTTCTGGTCACGGGCATCAGGAATCCTGAGCGCCCGGGGCACACTCCGAATTTCAGCAGCAGCCATCTGGCTGGCTCTGGTCAGTATTATTTGCCGGGAGTGCGGCCCGAGAGCGACTTCTTGTACGCCCAGGAGCTGTCCCGGGACTGTGGCTTTCCGCCCCGGCCGTTCTGTGAGCTAGTCAAGGAGGACAACATCGCCTACGACGAATACCTCTTCTTTGCCGAGCGAGTAAGGACGCGTAGAAGTCGGTCACCGTTTCGGGGAAAGGAGGGGGGATTAGCTGCGTGATTGCCAGAATTCTCACGCTCTGCCTGTTCCACGGTTTTGCTCACTTCACAGGCATACTTGGAGGTGCAGACCACGGTGGGACCCAGCCCTGACGAGGTCATCTCCCCCTTCATCCTGGCCTTCGATCCCGCTGCAGACCCTCTTCTCACTGCCGTCGACGTCCCTGAACCGAGAGTAAAGCCCGAGGGGGGAGTGGGGACGGGAAGAAGGCATGGAGCGGCAGCGACATTGCGGGGACAGAGGTTGTCTTCCATGATGGCGGAGAACGGTGACAAGGAGGGAGGTACTGCCGAACAATAGACCAACGATGTGTAAAGCAGAGGCATGAATGTAAACTAATAAAAGAATTCCGGGTATTGTGGGCGTCGGTGGGGTCGATATTGCGAGATTTTGTTGTTGCCTCGCAAACCTGAAAGCAAAAGACAAGGAGCTTGAGGGTGAAGTAGGGTTGGCATGTTGCTTGACCTGACAAAATTGAGAACGTTTTCAGGCTTGGCCTAGGGCCCTAGCACGATGTCATCATTTTCGATGTACAGGAGAAAGGAAGCGGCGAGCTGTTGTTAATTCTTTTCGCTCGCACCCGCTTCCCTCGTATGCCATTCATCTGCCGCTTCTCTACATGCCAATATCTGCACTCGACCGCGCTACATGTATGTTTCAAGAGTAGCTTCTTGTCGCAGCCTACTTCCGCCAATCCAAATCCGCGAAAGGATCAGGTTCTTGGGATGTACATTGTTGCCCTGCTTTCCAGCCGTGCGCGCCTGTCGCATTCATAACCATATGCAAGGGCACTTGCCCAGGCTGAAAGCTCGAATGCGGCGCGTTGATACTGAAAACCTGCGGTGCAAGTCCTCCGCTGCCTATCACGCACGCAGGCGCAAGTCCTACGGGATGCATTTTTTGTGCATGCAAATGCGAGAGTGGGATGGATGCAAGGGCGGGTCGATCCGGAGCGAGCATGGCAAAGGGATCTTCGGGTTGCACACGGGGGGCCACCATGGAAGGCCGAGGTTGAGGGGCCGTGAGCGGCACGGGACGCATTGACTGAGTCGACATGGAGAGCCCCTGGGATGGAGGAGAGGACATAAACTCGCCGAAGTCGTCATTGAGATTCAAGGCTTGATTGCTGTGACTTCCGGGTTGAGCGAGTGTGGCAGGCGTCCGGCCGGGGGTAGGGTTCGAGGGGGAAAAAGCGCCCAAGAAATCCCCAAACTGCATGTCCTGAGGTTGAGGCGCTGCAATTGTTGACGTGCACATTAAGGAGGACGAGGACTTTGGAGCACCAGTCTGACCGACGCTTCCAGTCAGAGGGCAACGGTCGCTCAAGCCGTTGCGTGCAACCCTCTCTGAGAACTGCGTGCAGGATGTGACTGTTGCGGGCTCCAGCAGGGTGGGGAAGGATCGCGCAGGCCCCGTGGGTATGCAATCAGACTCAAGATCAAGCAGATTTTTTACAGTAGATGCGTCCGGGATCTCAGACATGGGCCCCTCAAGCCGTGAGCCGATCTCCCCCACGCTCTGTCGAGGGAGGGATGCGGTGCTTGCCGAAGCCGATTGGGTGCCTTCGGCAGCCACCGAAGTGCTCTTAGCGATCATTTGAGGATCTTTCCAATATCGTTTGTGGTTGTAGGCGTCGTTCACGAAATTTTTAACATCTTGTAAGGAGTCGCCGGGTCGCAGCAGCAGATTTCCATCGAGCTTGCCCAGCCATGTCTGGCGTGCATTTTGATTTCCTCCACCTGCCTGATCAGAGAGCTGCTGCACTTCAGCCAGGGTCCAGTTGGACAGGGTGACATTTTTGCATCGATGGGAAAATGATTGATGCGCACTCTTGCAAGTATGGCACAAAAATGTCAGGAACTTAATGCAAATGTCTCCATGACCTGCGATGCTTACTTTGCCGCAATTAACACAACTTTTGTTGTGTGGAAGGCGACGGATCTAAATCAAGTTCGTAGTGCATTTTAGAATAAGAAGTGTCAGAGTGCCGGTTTCCTCCTAGCACAGTCATGTCATGCTTAGAGCCGACTAAAGGCTACTATATCACATAGACGAAGATGATCCACAAGTAGTGCCCTGGCTCTGCTGTGCATTTCTGAAAACCTAGCGTGCCCGCGTCTCTAATTCGCGCCCACACTTATGATTAAAAAAGGACATACCTGCTCCAGCAGCAACTTGATTCGTTTATCGTCCGCTGTGGCAGCCATGATAGCTTGGTACGCCTAAATTGATATCCGCTGTCCCCCTCTTCCCTAACGCGATCGTCTCCGTCCCTAGGATGTCCTGGACGGTCCTTAATTGAAAGAAGAAGATAAAATACGACGCATGTGGATAACGGTTGAGAAATCGTTCACATACAAGCATCATGTTCCCGACAGCGGCGGCAGTCACGCTTACTTGCGGCCCAGAAGACTCTGTTACGGGCTTCGACGCGGCCGCAGGGAAGAAGCGATTGCAGCGCCTGGACAAGCCACAACCTTGGCGAAGGGGACGCCGCTGAAGCTTGCCTTGTCCGGCCAAAGCTCGGAGGAAGATATTATGCTGATACGCGCACACACATTCACTCGCCACAGACCGTCCGGAAGATTGGGCAGATTTAACTTTTCTTCTTCGAACGACTTGGAGCCCAACGCCTCCGTCCGCATCTATAGTTCCTTCGTTTCGTCTTCTGCCAGCACGCCATCAACCATGCATCGCCTGCGCTCGCGGGAACGAAAGCACTATTTCAGCGCGTCATTTGCCATGCTGCTGCTGTCAACCGTCGCAAGCGCACAGCAGGCACAACCCCCATCTACCCCTATCAACCCTCCAGATCCTCCTCCGCCTCCTCCTCACACGAGTTCGCCCGCTCTCAATACGGAAGCAAGTCGGAAAACAAACATGAAAATCACTTGGCCTACACAGCACGGCTTGATCATTGACGCCGGTAGCACGGGCAGTCGCATGCACGTGTATCAATGGGACGCGCGTCGCTTTGACACGGTGCCTCCCCCCTTCAGCTTCCCCCTCACCAGCAATCGATGGACAAACCGTCTGGCGCCAGGCATATCGGCCTTCGCCGACTGCCCTCAAAATGTGGGCACCTCCTTGGACTCGCTTATTTCTTTCGCGAGAGAGGTACTGGCGGGCAAAGAGCACCAGTTCAAGTACTTTCCCATCTACCTGAAGGCCACCGGTGGGATGCGTCAGTTGTCGCCCTCCAAGCGCGAAGCCATCATAGATGAGGTCCGAAAATACATGATGAATAAGACCACTTGCCCGTTCTATTTCGAGCACGATTTTGCCCGCGTCGTCTCAGGGGAAGAGGAAGGAATCTACGGGTGGACAGCCATCAATTTCCTGCTCGGAAAGCTTTTGCCGGCGAGCGCGGGCACGGGGACGGTGGATGCGAACTCCTCTGTGGGCGCGCTGGACCTGGGGGGCGCATCCGCTCAGATATCTTTCTTCGTCCCTGACCAGGACATCCTTGCCAACATGTTCAAGCTCCAGATTGGGGCCCAGAAACACTGGAACGTGTACGTGCACTCTTTCCTCTACTTCGGGATCAACTCCGCGCGCGACCGGCTGCACGATACGCTCACGGAGGAGGCCCAGGCCAACAAAGACCGGACCGGGAAGAAGAAGCAGGTGACGGACAGCATGAATGCCGTCGTGCCGTCTGGCTCCCTGCGCGTGACCAACCCCTGCCTCCCCAAGGGTTACGAGGAGTCTTTCCGCCACCAGGGCAAGGACTACGTGGTGGAGGGCGCCACGGGGTCCTTCAGCCTGTGCATGGACCGGGTGGTCCCCCTCCTACGCAAGGACCTCAACTCCTGGTGCAACTTCGCACACAACCATCAGTGCTCCTTCGCGGGGGTCTATCAGCCCGACCTGCCCCCTGCCCCCGGAAATTTCGGGGAGTTCTACGGATTTGGGACTTTCAAGGACATATGGAAGATGTTGGCGATGCCGGACGTCAAAGCCAACATGAGCGTGTACAAGGAGCGGACCGAGGCCATGTGTGCCCTGGATTGGGATGCCTTACAGCACATGAACAAGCAGAAAAAGAAGAAGAAGCGGGAGAAGAGTCTCCCTTATCTGGCGCACTACTGCTTTGTGGCCGCATTCGGATATGCGCTCCTCACAGAGGGGTACGGGTTCGAAGCCTCACGCAATCTGACGGTAGTCAGCAAGATCGACGGACTCAAAGTTACCTGGGCTCTGGGCGCCATGCTTTACGAGATAAATGCGCTGCCTTGGGAATACGCCAAGCCCCCAACTTGGATTACAGCCTTCATCGGCTCTTTCCTTCTCAACATATTGCTCTTTGCGGGTGTCATATTCTTCCTAAGAAAGAGCCATTTGAGTGCTGCCGCTATCATCAATCGTAAGCGTGGGATCTCTTCCACAGGTTTAGGCAGTTCGGACAGGTCTTCTGATGGGATCGGGGGCGTTAGCAGGTCCAGCTACCAAAGCATACCAACAAGCTCTCAAGTGTAGTGCATTTTACAAGGATTGCAATGTACTGGCTTGGGACTGAAATGAGTCTATGCATCAGACATTCGTACGAAATCGTTAAACCTGCCAAAAGAGACGGCATGGGAAAATATTGTAAGCATGCATTTCCACAGCAGACGGAGGTGCCCCACAGCCGTCCGACTTTTCTACTTAGGTTGTTTTTTCTCTTGTTTTTCAAACATTAAGTCACTGATTACATCATGTCTCCCCGACCGTGTTACAGCAGTACAATGAATAGACGACGTGACAAAGACTTGCGGCCATGCTATCATTCACCGCATGCGATAGTGTAGTGATCTTCGTGTGTGCGAAACCAGCAGCGTACTCTTCAAGGGCGAAGCAGACGACATTAAGAATCGGTGACTCCCTGTGTAAAAATCATCGGAAGAGCCCGGAAGACAATTAAACAACGATCTAAGCAGATGCGTCCCATTATCATTGATTGTAGCCGCCATGTATCGCGTGTGCGTAGCGCCGATCGACCGTCCCGTGGGTCTATCTCCCCTAGTCGGGTGGCCCATTCCCCTGGCCACAGGGTGGCCGCGGCTGTAGGACAGCCGCGGTACACAACCTCTGTCTTTTTTTCTATCGCGACACAATTCTTCTGGTCCTTTATCTTTAATCGCGAAACAGAAATCCTTGTTCTTCCTCCTCTAACGAGAAATATTAATGCCTGTTCTCCCAACTCTCTCGAGAAACATCATTCCCGCTCGTACGAGAGACAGTACCCTTCGACACGCCCCCTTGGCGAGGCACGCCGTTTGTTCTTCGAGGTCATTTGACTTTTATCCCAGCTTCACTGCTGCTGGTATGTCCTGCAAATAAATGTGTCTGGCTTTGTATTCAACCCTCCTGCTCTGAATTCTGCTGAACCGCACGATATTTCCTTGATTCCCTTTCCCCGTCACAGCCACCTCCTGGCCCTGCCCACGATCAGCGCACAGGGAGTGGAAACAGGTTTCCAGAAATAGCCCATCTGAAGGCCAAGCGGTCCCAAAATGCTGTGGGCAGCTATGTGCTGGGGCTGGGCCTTTGTCAAAGATTTGCCATACACTTCTTGGCGTCTACTCTGTACATACCCTCGAACTATCAGCGTCATCGCCGTGGTACGTAGGGTGGACCAGTGCCACTTAAATGAATAATTCAAGTCCGTTAGGGCATCGGCTTCTTCGCTTATAAACATAATTTCAACGCATCCTGCACCAAACTAGGGGTTTACTGTTATTGCTGTGGTGCTAGGACAGCGACTGCTAGAGAAGCTCGAGCAACCTCCTTCGAGGACCACGTCGCGATCATTGCCGAGCCCCCTCATCCAGCGGCACTCCATGGGCGGCTCTGGGTCTGAGTACGACGAGGTTGCGAATCGCGCGTATGGAGACGAGCTGCTACAAGACCGGAAGCTTCGACACCGTTACAGGAAGGTAAGTGTCACACAAGAGCTTCTTGATTTCCATTTCTATTCCCATCACCTCTCTTTTAATTTTCCTCCACGGTTTGGCTAGCTCAAACAAAATTGGCTGCACCACGGTCAGAATCTCTTTCGCAAGATTCGGCGACGCGGTAGGGGGGCCACATCAAGAGATCGGTGGAGTCGGAGGCTGGAGGACGGCTTGGAGTCGATCTATAGCCCCATGGAGTTGCCAGTGCCTTCCAAGCTCTCGCGCGACGTGTCGTCGGGCATAGTGCTGGACGGAGTCCGGCTGAATGGCGCCAGTCACCTCGCTTTCATGGCAATAATGGACTCGTGGAAGGTCTTTGGGGGCCGCGATGTGCCTCTACTCCTCAAGATGTGCACCGGCGTGACGACCCTGTCCCTGCAGGCCGGCGACTGCCTGTTTGAGGAGGGCAAGCCCTTGGAGCCTTGCCTCTACATCCTGGACGAGGGCGAGTTGGAGATACTGGTGCGCTCAGATGTGACTGCCCAGGAAGCCTCCGCACGGGGCCACAAGAGAGAGGCGCCCCCGCCTCCGCCGACAGACTTCCTCGAGCGCATCGACAAGCGGGGGACCATCATCTCGGGCATCTTGGACTTCGTCGCTCTGCTGACGGAATCTGCCGTGGCGGAGAGTTGCGCGACGGCCCTCTGTACCAAGGACTGCCGGGTGCTTCAGGTGCCTATCGTCCCTGTTGGCTCCGAGGCGCGGCTCAGGAGCCCTAGTCTCTCGGGCATCGAGGAGGAGGACAGGGATACGCCGCGGAACCCGGCCAGCGCGCATGCCCGCAGCAGGCTTATCCGCAGCTGCCTTGTCCGCTCGTATCGGGTGACGTTTGCGACCGTGTACGCCTACCTGGGCGTCATCTACGACCTATACCCACGCTACCCCGTCTTCCCCGTCGTGGGCTCGGCCCTGACCTCCCTCACCCCGGAGACCTTTCTGGGCGAGAAGCATCAGCATGCTCTCAAGCGCCTCATCCGGCTCATACTAGCTTTGGACCCTGATTACGAGATACCGGACTTGGACCGCTGCTCCGCCTTCTTTGCGTCCTGTCCCACAGCAGGGGGCAACGGGACAGCACCGGGGGGTCCTGTCGGAGCCACAGGCACCGACCCACGTCTCTACCGACGCGCCTCTGGGGCTGCCAGTCCGAGGACACTCCGGGACAATGGGTCCCGAGGGCCTTCGTCCTCGCACCTGCCCCGGTTGTACGTGCTTCGGGAGGGCGAGAGCCCCCACGAGCTGGACGACCAGTCCCGCACCAGCCTCCACATCCTCGTCACCGGCCGCCTCCAGGTCTCCAAGCTGGACGCGCGGCTCTCGTCCGTCGATAGCAGCCAGGCACGAGGCTTCGACCAGTCGACCTCCTTGGGTATCGGCAGGTCTATATTCAGCAGCCAGTACGGGGCCGCTGCGATGGGCACTGCCCCGCCTCTCGTCAATCCCTTGGGCTCTCCTGACGCGGGGGCGGCGGCAGCAGCCGCGGCAGCAGTGCGGGGCGAGCATGGACCCGGCGCAGTTTTGGGCTACTCGTGCCTACTGACCGGTGCCCCGGAAGACTGGTACTCGCCACGGGGTAAAAATCGCGCCCGTTTGCGCCTAGAGGCATCTTGTGACTCCTTGGTGGTGCAGATCCCTTTGACCTTCGTGGAACACGCCATGAAACCCAACATGCTGGCGACGCTGGCGTTGGCTGCTCGAAAAACTCTCGAAACCATTCCGAGGGTGTTGCGGGTCATCGATTTTGGGGTAAAATGGAAGCAACTGCAGGCGGGGGAGGTGTTGGTGAGGGAGGGCCAGTCTAGCGATGGCTGCTTGTATGTGCTTCTCTACGGACGGGCACGGTCATCCATACAGCAGAATGTGTCAGCTCCGTCATCACCCTCTCACAACAGATCGAGTGAAGGCAGAGGGCTAGAGTCCCCTCACAAAGGAGGAGACCTAGACTTGTCCGCCTCTCTACGGGAACACCGCGAGGAAAACGAGAACGTGGTGGTGGTCGCAGACCACGGCCGTGGGACCTTAATTGGCGAGACAGAGATCTTGACGGGCGGTGCACACAAAACGACGGTTCAAGCTGTGCGCTACACGAGTTTCGCCACCATTCCCTCCTCAGTGCTTAGCTTCTTGATTCGCCGGCATCCGCGCGTGTTAGCCCACCTGGCCGAGCACGTGGTAGACAAAGCTGCTTTCAACAGCCGGCACCATCTACCTCTTTATCGGGGGCGCACGCCAATGCGAATGTTTACGTTGCCCACATCCAGTGCCGACGATGGTGAGAGGAGAAAGAGCGCGGGCTCACCTTTCTGGGCGTCTTCCCTCTCTTCTTCTACTACTGGGCGCCGCGTTGTTGTGGGCGAGCCTGGGGCGAAGACAATCTTGGTGCTGCCTATCTCCACGCACGTGCCCATCGAACGCTTCTCGAAAACGCTGGAGGCAGCATTGCTTCGCGCTCGGCATTCAGTCCGAACCATTACGAGCGCATTGGCGGCGTCCGTTTTGGGATTGGATGAAGACACGTATTACTCGGCGGCCTGGTGCCAGGACAACGTGCTGCTGCTGGAAAGTTGGCTGACGCAACAGGAAGAGCAGCACGAGATTGTCCTTTACCAGGCTGACTGGGAAGATTCCGAGTGGAATCGCATGGCAGCCGGGATGGCAGACGTAGTGCTTTTGGTAGCCAATGCAGCAGACCAGCCGGCGATCGTATACTTGGAGCAAAAGCTGGACCCCTTCATCCGCAACGCACAGAAGCTGCTCATTCTCCTTCACATCAATCCTGGCCCATACCACACACCTACAGGCACGCGGCTTTGGATTGAGAGCCGCGTCGGCATCCAACAGCATTACCACGTACGGATGCACACGCAGTCTGTCCAATTCGACCAGCAGCATATCCGCTCAGACTTCGCTCGGCTGGGCCGTATCTTGACGGGAACGGCCGTGGGACTTGTTCTGGGTGGGGGTGGCGCAAGAGGCATGGCACATTTGGGCTTGCTCCGTGTGCTCGAAGAGGAAGGGATTCCGATTGACCACATAGTTGGGGTAAGCATAGGCGCCTTCATAGGCGGACTCTACGCTAAACATAGTTCATATTTGGAAATTCTCCCTTTTGCCAGCCGCTTTGCTCAAAACATGAGCAGCACCTGGCTCTTCATCAAAGATTTTACCCTTCCCTTCACGTCATACTTTAATGGATATTCATTCGGGCGCGAGTTGGAGAAAGCGTTTGGAGACACTAAAATCGAAGACTGCTGGCTCTCCTTCGCTTGTCTGACAGTAGATCTTTCTGTCTCCCGCGAGCGCGTTCATCAGAACGGCACTCTCTGGCGGTACGTGCGTGGGAGCATGACGTTGGCTGGGTTGCTTCCTCCGCTCTGTGACGTGGACCCCAAGGATGATGCGGTGCACTACCTGGTTGACGGCGGTTACGTGAACAATCTTCCTGCGGACGTGATGAAAGAAGTTTTCTCTGCCGAGACCACCATTGCCTGCGACATCGGTGTGGACGTGACCATGACGGGGCGACAAGACTACGGCGACACTCTGACCGGCCTGCAGGTGCTGCTCCATGGCATGTCTCCCGCCTGGGCTCGGGGGGGGATGGCGGGGACACTGAAGGCCCCGTCTATGGGCGAAATTTCGTCGCAACTCATGTACGTACACTCAGTGCAACAGCTGGAGAGGGCAAAGGAGACCATCGACTGCTACCTGAGACCTCCTGTGACTCATTTTGGCATCATGGACTGGAAACGCCATGCGGAGCTTCAGTCTCTGGGTTACCTCTACTGCCGAGATAGTATTAGGGCGTGGCGGGAGGCGCTTAAAAAGGAAAAAGATGGGAGAGGCGCAAGCTCAGCGTTTCGGGTAGTTACGGGAGCCGCGGGAGATCACTTGATCCGCGGACGCTCCCTTTCCGCTCTAGATGATTACAACTTGTCTTAGGACAACAATTTTGTCGAAGAGAAAGCATACATGAGAATAAAGTGCAACAAAAGGGGAAAAATCACAGCTCATCCCTCATTGGTCAAACTCGTTTCTCTCTTCCCTCGGTCCTTCAATTCCTTTCCGCCATACGCTGTTCCAATCAATCACACATACCGTGGTGTTCCTTGCGGACATCGTTGTGTCTAAGGAAAGAGAGCTCAAGCGACGCTACCCACTATCTCCCTGGCCCTTGTCTCTACACGACTACAAAAGTTCAATTATTTTGACCGTATCAATCTTTCATCGTCGATAACACGTATCTGGCAAACCCAAGCGCATCCCCTATCGTCCCCTACCGCACGACATACGTTCCAGAGAGAAATATTGAGTACACACCCTCCGACAGCCCGTAGTGGTGGACATGGAGATTGCGGGAAATCACGCACAAGCATGGACTGCACATAAGCTTATACGATCTACACGCGATCGGCATTAGGCCAGAATAGCGCCCTCGGGGGCGTTGCGGACCAAGTCCAGCAGCCCGTCGAAGTCCTCTTTCTTGACCTGCGTCAGCTCGTCCAGCGTGATGAGCCCCGAGGCTCCCGGGGCCGTGGCCAGCTCGTACACCCTATTGGCCGCCGCCATGCGAGCCAGGTCGACTGCGTTGCGGACAGAGCGGGCATTGGAGAAGAAGAGTTTCTCCTTGCGCAGCGTGACGTACTCTCGGAGGGCGGGCTCGGCGTCGGGGGCGAGCTTGTACTCCATGTTGTTGAACATGAGCTTGCCCACGTCCACCAGGTCGTCGGGCTCCATATCCGGAAAGTCGATGTGGAGATTGACGCGGGACTGCATGCCGGGGATGTAGGAGAAGAACTGGTCCATGCGGTCCTTGTAGCCCGCGAAGATGACGATCAGGTCGGAGGAGCGCTGCTCCATTACCTTGAGGAGGATCTCGATGGACTCCACGCCGTAGTCGCGGTCGTTGCCGGCGTTGTACAGATAATAGGCCTCGTCGATGAAGAGGATGCCGCCCATGGCCTGCTTGATCACCTCCTTGGTCTTGGGCCCCGTGTGGCCGACGTACTGGCCCACCAAAGTGTCGCGCGTCGCCAGCACCACGTGGCCGGCCCGGCAGTAGCCCATCGCCTTGAAAATGTCCCCCATGCGGAATGCCACCGTCGTCTTGCCCGTGCCTGGGGCGCCCGTGAAGCACATGTGGAGGCCGTCGGAGATGAAGGGGTCGAGACCGATCGACTGCCGCATCTTGTCCACCACTAGCATGCTCGCCAGCTCGCGGACGCGGGACTTTACCGGCTTCAGCCCGATCAGCTCATTGTCCAGCCGGTCCAAGGCTGTCTGCACGCCGCTGTCCCAGCTGAATTCGTCGGCGGAGCCCACAGCTTGCTTGGGCGTAGACATCACCTCGTTCAACTTGGCCACTTTCTTGGCCCGGGCCTGCCGTGCGAGCTCCTCTGCCATTTCCCGCTGCCTACGCTCTTCCTCATTACGCTTCGCTTCCTTTTCTGCACGCACCATGGCGTCGCTCAACTTACGAAAGTTGCCGGCGTTGGCATCCCCCGACAGCGCTTTTTCCCGGTCGTAGACGAGGCCTCCGTGCTTGGACCCCCCCTCCTCCGCCATGCGAATTGGAAGGCCCCTCCCCATTGCACGGGGTGCAGGCATCTGACATCGAGACGCGGAAAAAGAAAAGCGACGTGATCAGGCCAGGAGGAGCATTTTGTTTGATAAAGGGATAGTCTCCCCCGTCCTGAATTTGCACCGTCCCCATGCCCAGCTAGCCCGACACTTACCTGAAATCCACTGGCCAAGAAGAGGCAGCCCCCCATCAAGGTCGCCTTCAACATCGTCGTCACCATTGTTCCAGTGTATGCGGTTGAGTCTGTGCATTATGATGCCGAAAATGGAACGCAAGCGTGGGAGTGTAATATGCATGAAGCAGAAGAAGGGTGAGACCAGGACAAGATCTTTTTGTTGCCGTGCTCGCGCGTTCTTTCCTACACCTCGTACCTGAGTAATCCCACAAACAGAGGCACAATAACCCTCAAACGTACGACTGGTACCGCATCGTGTCCACCATCGCCCTGCACACGTAGGAAGCGTATGTCTCAGCGTCTCATGCATTGACCAGGATCGCCATGGCAGTCCGCTGTAGGCGAGCCTCGCGGGCACTTATGATGAGAGAGACACCCTCGATGCCCACACCACGCCGTCCCCTGCGAGTCGGCGCGTGCGATGTTTTGAGGTGGTACCGCGGCAGGTTGTGGCTCATGCCGGGCAACTAATTAATACTTTTACCGGACAACGCACAGGGGAAAGTTTGGGAGGATTCGGGCCCTTGCTCCCGCTCCGTCAAACAATGAATGGAAGCAGCAAGCGACGACGGCAGGAAGTAGACGAGGAGGACGAGAAACTGAAAGCTTTGTTGCAAAGTTCCGATGATTACGTACCTTACGTGTCATTGAAGCATCGTCAAGGCCTCTCGCGGAATGGGAAAGACGCGGGCCACGAGGTCGAGGCGCGAGACCAGCAGGAGCGCACGGACGAGGACACCGACAACAGCGGAGAGCCCGTGGCTGATGGCATATTGAAGAGTCGGCTGGATTTAGACGCAGAGGTGACCGCAACCAAGCGTAGCCTCTTGGAGGTGACGGAGGAAATGAAAAAAAAACGAGAACACATGGACCCGATCCTGCTGAAGTTAGAGGCGCAGAAACAGCAAGAGCAGCGGATATTGGGGGAAGCAAATCAAGTGCAAACCAACGCCTTGCAATCAGCGGTAGAGCGCGCCCAAGGGGTTCAATACAGCCAAAGCCTCAAGACCGGGTGGACCCCGCCGTCCCACGTGCGCGCCATGAGTAAGGCTGACTGCGCGGCTTTCCGCAAGAAGTGGCACATTATCTGTGAGGGCGTGGATCTGCCACCGCCTATCAAGAATTTCAGAGATATGAAATTTCCCGCGCCAATCATGGAGGCGATGGCGAGGAAGGGGATCACGAAGCCCACGCCCATCCAGGTCCAGGGCCTGCCTGTGCTCCTGAGCGGGCGGGACATGGTGGGCATCGCCTTCACCGGCTCGGGCAAGACCATGACCTTCGGGCTGCCTCTGGTCATGCTGGCCTTGGCCGAGGAGAAGAAGATGCCGCTCGAGGGCGGAGAGGGGCCAGTGGGCATCATCCTCTGTCCCTCGCGGGAGCTGGCGGGTCAGACCTTCGAGGTCCTGGACTACTACTGCCAGGCTTTGGGTCGAGGGGGGTTCCCGCGGCCCCGGGCTTTGCTGTGCATCGGCGGCATGGACAAGCGCGCGCAGATCGATGCCGTTCAGCGGCAGGGGGTGCACATCGTGGTGGCGACGCCGGGGCGGCTGCGGGACCTACTGCACCTGAAGAAGATGAGCCTGAGCCTGTGCCGGTACTTCTGCCTGGACGAGGCCGACCGGATGCTGGACTTGGGCTTCGACGAGGAGGTGGCGGAGATTATGAACCACTTCAAGCAGCAACGACAGACCCTTCTCTTCTCGGCGACGATGCCCCTGAAGATCCAAGACTTCGCGAAAGAGACGCTCGTGCGCCCGGTGCTCGTGAATGTGGGTCGCGCGGGCGCCGCCAATCTGGACGTCGTCCAGGAGGTGGAGCTGGTCAAGAAAGACGCCAAGATCGTTTACCTCCTCCAGTGCCTGCAGAAGACGGCCCCGCCGGTCATGATCTTCTGCGAGCGGAAAAGCGACGTGGACAACATCCACGAGTACCTGCTGCTCAAGGGCGTGGACGCGGTGGCGATCCACGGGGGCAAGGACCAGGCAGAGCGGGACGAGGCCATCCGAGAGTTCAAAGGCGGCGTCAAAGACGTGCTGGTGGCCACGGACGTGGCGGCCAAGGGCCTGGACTTCCCCAACATCGAGCACGTGATCAATTTCGACATGCCCCACGAGATTGAGAACTACGTGCATCGGATAGGCCGCACGGGCCGATGCGGAAAGACGGGCGTCGCCACCACCTTCATCAACGCGGAGGTGGAGCAAAGCACCCTGCTGGACCTGAAGCACCTGCTTATTGAGGCCAAGCAGCGGGTGCCGCCGGTGCTCGAGGCCTTGGAGGACCCGGACCAGGACTTGACGGGCGCCATTGACGGTGTGCGGGGTTGCGCCTTCTGCGGCGGACTCGGGCATCGGATCACGGACTGCCCCAAGATCGACAAGGACGCCCGCAGGTTGGGCTCGGGGAGGCGGGATATGCTCATATCGTCTGGGGGCTACGGGGGAGAGTATTAGGCTGTACATGCGATTTGTTCATGAGGTTCTGTATTGACAAAGAAGAGAAGCGCAGCTTAGGGATCGGACTCTCCTCTGTTCTTTTTCTTGCCCCGCGGCACTGTCGTTCTCATCACATGGCCCCTGAACCCGTCATCTCTTCACCGCCCGGAACTTCCCCACTTGGCGCTTCTGGCGCCAAAAGAAAGTCCCCTGCACGTCGTAGATTTTACCCTCAAGCCGGACAGAGCCGGCGTTCATCAGGCTCCGGCGCACGTATCCCTTGTAGAACTTGGGCTGTGGCTCCCTGTCGTACAGACCCTGGAACGCCCGGGCTTCGAACTCGATGATGCAGGAGCGCGGCCACTGCCGCTCCTTGAATAGAAACTCAGAGACCAATTCCTTTCCCTCGAAAAATGTGACGACCGTTCCGTCCTTCCGGATCTCCAAGGTCGCCTCGCAACGTTCTACCTCCCCCCCCGGCTCAGTAATCTTTTGCTTCACTTTCCAGACGCCCAGCACTTCCCGCAGACTCACGTATTTATTCGGCTGAAAGAGACCAGCCACCTTTCCTACCGAACTGCTGGTGATTTTCGCCGCTCCTTTGAACAAGTCCGCCATCCCGTGGGACGCTCGTCGTCGGGCAGCCAGTCGCCGTCTCCTGTCCGCGTAATGCCACTCATTCCGCTGCCTGCTGCCGCCACTGCGTCCACTTTCGTAGTATTTCCCTTCTCTTTCTTCCGCCAGTTCTCCGAACTCCTCCTCCTCCTCCATCCAATCTTCATCTTCTTCCGAGCCCCACTCCTCCTCCTGCTCGTCGTCGTCGTCGTCGTCGTCGTCCACATGTACAGGCGGCGGTGCCTTTGGACCGAGTTTTTCCCCCGCATTATTCCCGTTTGATATCTTTTTACCATTGTTTTTCCCCTTGGAACCTCTTGCAGGCTTCAATCCTCCCCTGACCTCCATTACCATACGAGCAACCTGCGTGATGCCGGCGGCTTCTGGGGAGGCCACGATGGCCACCTCTGCTGTGACGGGCGGGAAAAAAGCTGTCAGCAAAGGGCATACGAAGATCAGATACAGGCCTGGACTTACCATTTGCTGATATCCATCCGCGGCAAAGCACCACGGCAGACAAAAGAAGACAGCAACACGACGAACGGAGGAGGCTGCACCTCATGTCACAAAAAAGCGAGGCGATCGTGCGATACGAAGACTGTATTCTTTCTCCAATTAAGACGTGAGCTTTACCCAGGTCTATGGGAAAACACTGATTATTTATGATACTAACGTGTGTAAGAAGGGCGGCGTGTAATGGAAACGCTCCGCAAAGAGGACGTTGGGGACGTCGAGCTGCTCTTTCTTTACCTTTAACCTCCCCTCCCTTTCGGTATCCCCTTCCATTATGTAGGTTGGCTTTAATTCACTCACCAGTAATCTCTATAACCAAACACCAGAGGCCTCAAGATCCTCTTCATAATGTCTGCGACATCAGGCACTCGATTCCTGGTGTTTATTACGGGTGCAAGCCGTGGTTTTGGAAGATGCTTAGCCCTTGAAGCTGCCCGCAAATGGGGCCCTGCTGTGGACATGCATCTGATTGCACGAAACGCGGAGGCACTCACGGCAGTAAAACGTGATATTGAGGCATCTTTATCAGACCAAAGTAAAATTGGTGTACGTGTATGGACATGGCCTTTTGATTTGGGAAACCTAGAGACGTTGGAGCCCAATTTTGCTAGAATTTTTGCCACCGTTGACGAATTTTCTGCAGAGCAAGAATCGACAGCAATGACAATGCATAAGTATGGCAAAGTCTACCTTTTCAATAACGCAGGATCAGTGGGACCAATAGCGTATGCGAAAGATCTTTGCACTGACTTGCCGGCCCTGCGTCAGTCTTTGGATCTGAACGTGACATCGTCAATCTTGATAACTTCCCTCTTCCTTCGCCGTTTTTGCACCTTACCTTCGCCTTCAAACAAAGTTCCTGCTTTATTCATCATCAACATTTCCTCAATGGCTGCCATTCAACCTTTTCATTCGTGGGGTGTGTACTGCGCGGGCAAAGCTGCGAGAGACATGTTTCTGCAAGTGGTCGCACAGGAGCACCAGGGAGAAGGAAGTGCGCGGGGGGAAGGTTCGATGGCAGGCGGAATGTATGTGCACTTAAAAACTCTCAACTATGCACCTGGCCCTCTCGACACAGATATGCAGATAGAGCTGCGAGAGAGCGAATCGATCCATCCGCCGACGCGTGAGTGGTCAGAGAAGGCCTTCAGAGAGGGCTGGCTTGTGAGGCCGGAGGAATCGGCTTCTAAATGCCTTCGTATCTTGACTAAGAACGACTTTAAGAGTGGGGTGCACATTGACTATTACGATGATATGTAGAGAGCCTAAGCGATTAGCGTGTCGCGACAAAATTTGAATGTGTGCATTAGAACAATTTGGTGGCACATCCTTCATTTATCTAGATTTTCGGTTACATCAAGTTTGAGTAGACAAGTGGGACATTTGCTAAGCCATCAACACCCAATTGATGGTCTGAGCTTTCCATCGTAGCCGCCTCACGCGTCATCTATCGCATCGAAACGCGTCGGCTTTCCTCCTACCTTGAGCGACAGTCCTCACAGCAGCTCGTGCCACTTAGTCCTTCCCGGCACCCTTTCTTCCTGTTGAACATCTCTCTCACACGGTGGCCCAGGGAGGCGACCAACCTCGAAGAAATACGGCGGGGCCTGGCGAGCGGCGTGGCAGGTATGCCACTTGCACTCGTGTCGTCGTTCCCATCCTCCGAGTCGGTCACGCAGGAGTGGATTTCCGAGTTGGGCGCCACTGCAATGTCAGTTGACCTTTGCTCTTTGATTTTTGTGGCATACCCTGACACCCGTGCTGAGCAAGGAGCGAGAGGAGCTGTGGCGCGTTCAACGTCCGTGATAAGTCGGAGCAAAGCCCCGATCTCTGCCTCCTTTAACGGACCCACTTTGCGGAAAAAGAGATTTCCTTCTTGACGAGAAACGCGCTCAATCACTGTCGCCAGAGTAAATGACCGATAGGTCCTAGGCGGCGCCCACAAGACCTTGTGCGAGGTAGCCTCCATATCTTCCCAGAGAAGAGGCGACTGCGCCTGCCGCCCACTCCGGTATTGATCCGTAATCGGCCAGTCTATCACATCGAACGACTCCAAACACCCGGATGGATTGGGAATACTTGTATCTGAGGCCGTAGTGGTGGGTACGTCCGCCTCTCTCGGACTATGCCTGACGCCTTCCGCTCCACGCCGGTATTCCTTTCCATCATCGTGCCCGTTTGTTCCACACTTGTTTGCTTTTGTAGGAGGTGCCTGGCACCGCAACTGGAGCAAGAGAGCCGTCCCTAGGACCCATTCATCCGGACAGCAAGCGCTGGATATTTTGTTGCCGAGTTTGAAGAGCTGCTTGAGGTCCGGGTACGCAACAATCAAGCGGGCGTGGCCCCGGGTCAATCCACACCATTGCACATGACTCACAGCGCTTTGCCGCAGTTTCTCATTCCGTTTGCCCCACCCAGACGCTTCTGTATGTGTATGTGTGTGTATGTCAAAATGTATGGCTTGTGAGCGATGAAATCGAGGGGAAAAGACTCGGACTCTGTAACCATGAAAATCGTGAAATCATTACCTTCCGGCTCCATACCTTTCAAGTCCATGTCTTCTCCGGGCGTGAAGGCTATTACGCTCCTAAAAGGTACTACATTCTTGAACACTCCCTCTGTTATCACAGATCGAGTTGTAAAGAGGGCAGACGGTGGCTGAATGGGTATGTCATACCCGGATACGATGTATATCATGCCCACCGATGTATCTCCTTCAAGCACCGCCTGAAGAGATTTAATAGTTGCATGCACGATACTTGACGAGCACCATTTTGTGCGAAGCCGAAGTTTTAAGTCATACTTAGTTGTAAAGAAGCTGGGATGGCTGATTTTTGTGTTGCGGAAGACGAAGAAGCGAATACGAGACGCAAATACCTGTGTGTAACGGCCACAGAAAAGGTCAAAATGTCGATTATGCAGAGTCATCGGAACTGAGAGCTAGTTCTTCCGTAGCACTTCTCAATTGTGTATACTAATGAGTTGAAAAGAGGATGGTAGTGTTCACGTCACGCTGTATGGGACTACCCGAACTGCGGGTCCCATGTCGCCCTGCCTCATCGAGCGAAACACCATTGTATTCGTAAAAGGTAAACCCGTGTCTTAAACACATGACTTACTTTATCACTTGCTCGCCATTTTTCCCATAATAGGGGATTCGTCACTCCATCGTGAGCTAAAAAAAGAATCCCCACGCTGTGCTGGTCCTTATCAGGAACACTATCTATACTAGCATTCGGCTTTTCAACATGTGTCCCACTTCTACCGATATCAAAATTGGCGTGTGATTTTCCGTCGACGCAATTTTCACTTCTTGAAGCATCTGGCCTAACAGGGGATGTTGATGCCTTTCGTTGGCCTTCCTTGACGTGGGAAGAGACCGATTTAAGGACGTGGCTCGGGCCGCCTTCAGCGCAATTTTTAACATTTTCGCCGACATCAGCATCACACATGATTCAAGTGGATCCTGTCAGGTGCTATTCTTGTGAAAAATTAGGTTGATCGAATATTGGGAAATGGGCTTTGAAACTCACGTCATGCCGTTGTCTGGTTGCTTTGACCTCTGGGGCCTTACGTTGAAATTCTCAGAAAACCACCAATAGATGATTTGAAAAACGTGCCCTTCCACTAGAGTCCCTTCAATTAATCATCTTGTACATCGCAGTGACGAAAACAGGACCAAAATGAGCCTCAGTGAGCTTCCCCAATTAGTAGGTCTCCGCGCTCCGCCCCCCCGTCGCCTCAACGGCTGGCTTGTGGGCGACTCGACAACCGATTTTTAACTTTTCTTGACCGCGATATCGCCTACATGAGGACATTGTTGCAATTAATCGTAACGCGCTAACTCGAGGCCGTCTCCAATCTTCTTTCATCTTTCCCGTAGCAATTTTAAGGCCTTTTTCAGTCTCAGGGATTGCTTCAAGAACGCGTTGGGAGGACGGCGACAGCAAGTCTTCTTGGTGTCAAGGCGCAGACACAAATTTTGGAACAATGGGAAATTTGAGTTCAACGACGAACACAGTGCGATCTACCTCACCAAGGAGGAAAGCCCAAAATGAAGTGGCAATAGCTGGACATGGACGAGTTGAATCGAATATATTGCCAGCTCAAAGTGCATCTCCACCTCTTCCTGTGACAGCCGCGCCCGCGCAGGCATTGCACCTGGCGTCGCCAGCTATCGGTGTGGACAGCACAAATTCAACTCCATGTTTTTCTGACCTAGCGCCGACGATAGCTGTATCGGTGAGCACGAGTCCACCGTCCTCTACGGCCGATTCTCTCATTTTCTCGGGACGCGCCGCAACATCTTCCCCATTGCCCTTATCCCCGCGGTCAAATTTGTCTGATGGGAGCAGTGTAAGCTCAACAGAAGGCCGAGACAACAGTTTTTTTTGGAATCTACAAGAGCAGTACAATAAGTACAAAATGGCACGGCGTCAAAGTCTTCTAGAAAGCGCGGGGTAAGAGCAAGCTAGGGTGTCCGCAAATTTCAATGGTAGTATCTTCGATATCAGGATCCTAAAGAAACTTGAACATCACTTATACCTTTCACAGTCATCTGGGTCGACCATGCCGACTTGTTTTGCACTCTATTACGGTACAAGGCGCTTTCGCGTCAACCGCTCGAATACAAGCAGAAGTGTGTGTTTTGCGCGAGAAGCCGCACCAGGGCCTCGTCCCCGATGCTCCTCCCGTCCGCACCCCGCCTCGCTTCCCCCTCAGGCCCGGGCAAGCCAACTTTGGTGGAGAATCCGATATCATCATCCTCCCTTCAATCACGACCTGTTCCACACTTAGCATCACAGTCCTCCTCCAGGATGTGCCTATCGGAACTGTATACTACCCAGTGGCCGAAGTGACGGCAACCTTACGGCCCACAGAGCTTCGCCTTATGCCTGGGAGGACATCCCCGCGATCCCCCTCTAATTTTCCGCTTCGTCGCAGGAAAGGATCTCCGACGCTTCGCCGCACGGGCGACACAGAGGCATCAGAGTGTCGAGGTAGGCTTTCTCCACCTCATTCCGTGAGCTTTCTGTCATCACCGCCTACCCCGCAAGCCATAGCAGCACAAGGAAAGGATACGAACGGGGGGATACAAGCCGCAGAAGGGCCTCCCAGGTTGTGCACCGTCTGGGGAGATCTCACATTTTACAATAACAGGAGGTACGGGAGAAGAGCAACATGACCACGGGAACCTGGAATACTGTACTGGTAAAAGATCTGTTTCACTTAAGTCCCTCTACACCCAATACAGTTCAGCCGTGGGCTGGGTGGATGTCATAGAGGAAGCGGGCAAACCGGTGAATGAGCCCAGGCTTCTTGTGGTCACTCCGCAGTCTTTTGGCTTGCTTGTAACCCCGCAGTGCGTTGTGGTACGTGTTCTTTCGTTCACTTCACTCTTACTTTGAAATTCTTCCATAAAAATTACCGGTCGGTATCGTATACCTCTACTCCAGGGAAATCTTGGGTTCAACATGAATCAGGTCAGGCACGTGGAGCCTGGAGGCCGTTTTCAACGACTGCCAGAACGAGAGGATGAGACAAGCCTCCAAAACATGAGCGTGAACGACAAAGGGGGAGGCTCATTGACTCTATCCGTCTCTCGTCCAGATGGTGGGGAGAAAGACATGATATTGGCTGTTGATAGCGAGCAGGATGCACGCCGATGGACTCAGCTTCTCAGACGTGGATCTCACGATGCAGCTTTCGGGTCAGGGGTGAGTTGGATGCACTCATCAATGTGAGCTTATAGCCTGTGGATGTCAGCTCACGGCAGGTGCGCTCATATATACTTAAACCAACGTTTTCTAAGACAAGGCTTTTCTTTTCCTCTTTCGACGCCAATGTCCATTTCCTTTGTACAGATTTAATTTCTGTAGTTTTGAGGCGTCCCGTACTCCCCTTCCCCTCGTAGAATCAATTGTCCACTCACATTATGGCGCAGGGCGGCACGGAAGCCGTCAACTAGTAATGTGAATTCTTCTGCAGTCAAGGCCTCCAGGTCTAACGAGCGTGCAGTTGTTATAAGCGAAAAAGCACGTGGAATGGGTTGTTGACCGCGATGATTACCTGCCGTCGCGAGAAGTACAGGAAGAATCGCGGAGGAACAACGACGACGTAAAGTTGCAGTGCCCAACAGACCGGGGTGCTCGGGATCAGGAGCCGTACTTTTCCGCACATCTCTCAAGTCGGTAATAGCAAGGGAAGATAGGTTTCTGTGCTTGCCCTGGTTGCGATCTGACGCCCAGTAAAGGCGTGTACAGTCCTCATTGCAAAAAATGAGTCTTTTTTTGGGTACCCCACGACGGCCGTGCTTTCCGAAATATGAATTGATTTGATCGAAATGATTAGAATCATACATTTAAAAATCAACAATTTGAGTAATGTATAATCTAGAGTCGGAGTCCGCCAAAAAGTGGTAGTGACCTGCCAGTCAAAAATCAGTCCCTACGGAGCAAGTGACGGTAATCCTTCGCTTACCTTTATAACACATATTCCTTTCTTGAGGGTCAACATTAGACGATCAAGAGCTGCCTTTTCTTGAGCGGGAAACGATGCAGGTAGAAAAAAGTGATCGCTAGTTCCGAGCAGAAAAATGCCAGCTGCCGGAGCCTGTATTCTCACATCTGTGCGCATTCCTGCTTCGACAGAGCTTCCTCGCTCTCCCTTCTCGTCGTGCGAAAAAGAAAGGGAGACAGTTTCTAGTTCACAGTTGGAGCTATCCACGGCCTGGAAAAAATCAAGAATATCTCGCTTGCGGGGTTCGTTAACCACTTTATGTGCTAGTTCGTTGATGTAGTAGGCAAGCCGGCTCTGGCGAGTCTCCAGAACACAAGCCAGTCCAGCTGTCAAATATAGACGAAACATAAATAAAATATAAACATACAGATGATAATATTGTTACTATGCACGGCATAGAAGTAAATAGTTAAGTAAATCTCAAGCTTTACAACGATTGCAGAGAAAATGCTTGATAGGATTGTATCGAACAATTTTACGCCTTCATATCGATATATAATAAGAAAATACACCACGTACCTTTGGCCCACAAGGAGCGGGGCGGAAATATGGCGTGCAATTCTTTGTCCACGATGAGATCATTGATTTCAATAAATTCGCGGAATCGACGACGCACAATCCATTGGCGCCCCTTCCAGCGCACACGAATTAAGTAGACCGTGTAAGTACGCGCTGATAAGCACGGAGAGGCACATTTCCCTCCAAAATTAATCATTCCTCGACAGCCATATGCCTCCACCTGTGACACGACAAGTTCGTTTCCAACGACGGCTGCCGATAAAGAAGGTTCTATATCTATTATATTTTCCAATCGAGACTTACTCTTTCGATCTGCAAGGTCACACTCACTCGTACGGATTAGCTCCATCATAATTCCTGCATCAATATCGAAGAGTTCAGAGAGAGTGAGAACAGCTGCTCATCAAATACTCATCGTAGCGCAATATTATTCATGGCTACCATATATATATGATGACACCTACTGAGCAGCTTAGATATAAGACACGGATCATAAAGACCTGGTTATCCCTCCCTCACCATAGCTTGGTGGCATTATATTGGTTACACCTTCGAAGGTTGATGAGCGATTAGAAATAAATCAAGCCTTGTGGTGATAAGTGACCAATTATGGTCAAATGAAAGACATACTTACGACCGTGAAAGCAAGAAACAACTTGACAAACAAAGAGTATTGAAATAGAAGTTAGGAGGATGAGGGAGCCGTTACGCGCCGTTACGTGGCGCCCCGGTTCAAATGCCGGAATGGAGTTCTTTGAGGCCGAAAATGCTTCTTCCTGCAATTTAAAGGGGCTTTCGTCAACCCGGCAAGATAGATCTCTCGTAAGGCTAAGACGACCATACAGAAGTTCGGTGAGGTATGAGCGTAAGTATCTTGTGGGGAAAATGCAAGGAACAAAAGTGAACGGGCAACGGCTAACGGACTGAAAGCGTGAAACGGGTGGGAATATGTGTAACGTTTCAAAGCTACATAGACCCCTTTTCCGTGATTAGATGTATTTAAACCGGAAAAGATAAATTCGAAAAGTCCCGAAAAATGCATCTAGGAAATAGGATCGATCCTATTATTTAAGGTATCTCCGGCGTGTTGAGTGAAAGCATTCCCGACGCGCAAGTAATTCATTCTGTAACTCCCGTTTACGTGTCTTCCTTCAGTAGATCATTTCCATGAGTGAAAACAAAAGAGACATGTGTGATTGGTCTTTCAAATTATGCCAGAGCTGTTCGAAGCGATGTTCTTCCGTTATTTCATTCCCATAAAAAAGAGTATAGAAGAGACATAAGTAATTGACTTAAGGACGTATGGTAGAGTTCTTGGAAGCGACGTGACAATAAACAATTGGAAAAAGGATGTGAAATACAACCACGGAATTATTTGCATAAGATGCACAGTAACATCATTGCAGGATTAGAAAATTTGCACAAGAAGAAAAATATCTCGTTTAGCGAGCCAAAACTCTACCCAATAGAATTAAAAAACAACGCTTCAAAAATGTCATTTATCATATTTTCGTCCGATGCAACAACCCCTACATGGTAACAAGACCTCTTGAATTCTAATCTACAACGCGAATCCGAACGAGAAGGCATTAGCCACAGGCTTGTTACTCATGGAAACCGCACTGGGGAGCTCTTTAGACATCAAAGGACATACAACTTTATCGCGCCGTATAACACGTGCACCCTTCTGCTCATTGCGCCGAGAAATGGCGATTAAATTACGAGTCCCTTGCCCAAAACGCTTTTGCAGTTTTTCCTTCTCTGTAGATGCCTCTTCCCAGTGGTCCAAATGAATGATACGAGCATCCTGCTCATCAAAGTCAATTTTGCTGCTTTTGCTGTTCCTGCTCGCGGCACTGGTTTCTGAATCTCGGCAACTCGCACGTGTTGGCTGCATACTCAAATACAAGCCTTGATCAGTAGGAACTTCTGGGTCGTCCTCGTTCACACCCTCTGGAGAATACATACGTGTAAAAGGAAAACAAGTGATATGTGAATTTCATCAAAGAGACGACGCATACACAAATGTGATGTTCAATATTTCAAGTTCAAATTCTCTCAGACATCCAAGGAAATTGGAGCTGCAGTAGCACAGCGAGTTGGCGTACTCGACAGGCTATAAGCTTGATCTGCGAATGGATTAAGGGAATTCGCTTTTCATCATCGAGATAAAACGGATCTTTACAAATTCACTTAGGAAAATACTATGTCCTTAAAACACTTACCTATCACAGGCTGCGGGTGTAGTTGTACCGACGTGTGAATAGATGGCTGGTCAGACGGAGACAACGGAGGAATGACGCCTGGCAGCTGGTGTCCGCTCGGTTTTGAATTATTCCGATACGCGGATTTATCTGCTCGATCCTTGTCTCTCCTCTTCCTCCCTTCTTTCTTCTTTGAACGCTTCTTGACATGCTCGTCTTTGCCAAGGTTCCAGCTGTCCAAGTCCCGGACAAAATCTTCGAGCGGTGGGTCATGCTTTCGGTCCCGCGTCCTGGCAGCGTCCTCATCGATTTCGAAGCCAAAGGTAAATGTGCGCCGCTTCTCTTGAAGCTTACAAGAAAGTCGAGTCAGCATTTTGTCCCTTCCTTCGTGAACATGGGAACCCGACCGCTGCTCTGGAGCGCCTGACTTCCGGGCGTAGAATGTGCTGGTCCGAATTGGGTGTGCCTGACAGGTACCGCCGAAAGGTCGTTGAGGCGTCCCTTCGTTTGCAGGATCTTCCATCCCATGGACTGAGTTTGATCGCAGTTCACGCCGGGCAAACTGACGGGCTAAACTTGACTTCCCCATCGTAAGTTCGGCCGACAGTGCGAAGGATTTTACGCATCTCTTGTGGCCAGACAGGAGCCTTCATTCCAACGCATCACCCCAGTCGTCATCATCTCCCACTCCCACATAGACTCAAACGGCTATCAGTTTTCCATCTCTGTTATTCGTCGTGTGACGTGAGTCGGGAAGTTCGCGTTGGTTTTGAGTGGTTTTGAGACACCCACGACAGAAGTATCTTATCGCCAATGGCGGGGCAAGGCGTGTGCTACGAGGGAAGTAGGAGAGAAGAACTTTCTTTGCACTGGCTGTGAAACACTTGTGCTAGATGAGCTTGGTACGTTGTTTTCAGGCTCTTACGAAATCATTGCTCAGTGCTACCTACTTGCTTGCTCTTCTTTCCTGTCGGGTAATATGGCGCAACTATTTTGGCCCATATTTCATCCCCATCCACGCACCGAATATCTGCTTCCGACTGTCTCGTGTGCCCACGAGCCACACTTTATCTTTCATTTGTGCGATTTGATCATCACACTTCAAGCTTGCATTGAGATGAAGATTCAAACGCATTTACTCGTTTGACATACATCTCGTAGTTTCTAAATAATCCCACATGTTCCCACGCTACACCAAACTCTTTCATCTCATGAGAGTTTTAAAGATAATCATAAAATTTATTAAATATTATCTTTTCCTCCTGGAAAGTTATTCCTCTTCTCAGCTCTCTGAAATCAAAAATGCTGGGACATATTCGCAAATGCAATCGAGGCAAGTCTATCCGCAAGCTCCCCCAGGAAGACATGGGTGGCAGCGGAAATTGGTGGCGTAACGGCACGACAGCTTTGTATCCTTGCAAGGTCCGTCGACCAGTCGTGCTTGTCATGGGCGACTCCCATACGCAAGGGATGTACGGCGCTAACTATGTGGAGGTACTCCAAGCGAGATTTCCGGCCTTCCGCTTGGTAAATGCAGGTCGAAACGGCGAGGTACTGGAAAGTATTCGACGTCGTACTATACCACTGCTCCAAGCGTTTGGCGGGGACGTTGTGGGTGTGGTCATATTGGGCGGCACGAACGACTGTCTGGCGAACCTGAATGCCTCGACTCGGGCTCTAATCCGCCTTTACAATCCCTTCCTCAGGGAGCTTCCCCTCCTTTCTGAGTACACCAAGATCCTTCACGACCTGCTGGCTACCATTTATGCGCACGAGGTCTCGTCATACATCGACATTTGCTGCGTGACTCCCCCGATGATTGCCGAGTGCCCCGACTCCCTCGAGAACAAGCTGGTTGACAGCGTATGTGACGACATTCGGGCCACAGTGCGGCGAATAACGCACAAGCGAAGGGAGAAGGGGGTCGAGAATCTCGTCACACAAGAAAAAAAGGGTGCAGATGGACGAATGGAGGTGACTACCGGCGCAGGGGTTCTTCTTCCGCCGGCTTTGTCCAGCTCCGAGCTTCCAAAGACATGCTGGCCTGGGGGCAAGACTGAGGAAAGAGACGCCGACGACTGGCAGCACGAGCAGGGTCATCGATATTGGCGAGCTCGGCAAGGCCATCATCGCTCCTCTCTAACCTCATCGGGGCCTCCTCGCCCTCGACGCCGCCTGCATTGTCTTGACTTCAACATGCATATGAAGCGGCACTTGGAGGAGGTAATAGCCGACAAGCCGCGAAAGGCATTCGAACCCGATTTCTTCAACATGTGCTTCAACAGCGGGGTCAGTCTGGTCAGTGGGTCTGTCTTAAAGTGGGACTCAGTCTCTGCCGCGCGCGGCCTCGCGCTGCACAATGACGGAGTGCACATGAACGAGAGAGCTATCGGTCCTCTGGTTGACGCTCTTGGCCTGTGGTTGGAGGCTTTGCAAGAAGAACTTTACATGCGACACACCCGTGAGGCCTATGCATCGGCTATAACAAGATCGTGTCCTTCAAATCCCATGCCTTATCCCCCGGTCAGGGCAGATAAAGCAGGCGGAGATGACCGTGCCAATTTTGCATATGCCTTTCCCGAGACGAGGAATTTTGGTCGTCGTAAGGGACAAGCTGTCGAAAAACCTGAGTATGATGAGAAAGTGGAAAAAGGCGTACAGGCTGCCGACGACAAGAGTCCTAGACCATGACCTCCGAGAACTAGATTGGCGTACTAGGGAGGCAGGGCGCACCACACAGAAGGGGTAGGGTTTCACTTCCCCTAGCACATACCTCAGGAAAACAACGACCGCAAATCTGAGATGAATGCTCAGATAGGATGGGGCGCTCTACCTCAATGTGCCTTGTACGCTTACAAGTCTTCAGCTTCGGACACTCCTCGTACAAACACAAGTAAGCGATGCACATTATTGTACGTTTTCAGTAAATCTTGTGACAAGAAACCTCCTGCAATAAGACATGTCTTCTTTTACCTTTATGCTATTTCTTTCATCTCGCTGGGGCACATCACCATATATTATTACATCTCGCTGGGGCACATCACCATATATTATTAAACCTCTCCGGGGCACCTAATTAGCTGCCTGTTCTGTCATACTGTTCTGTCATAAAGTAGATTTCAAAGGGGGCGACCTGTCGAACCTTGAATCGCCAGGACCACGTACTCATTCCTCTGCCACGCCACGTATCCACCCAGACAAGATGATTGTGTGAGCGTCAGACCCCATGCATAAAATGCAGAACATATTATTTGCCGACGCGGGGAAAAAACGTAGCTGCACGTCAGAAGTGGACCACATCGCGTGAAATCGCACAAACGTCGTTCTCCCCCACTCCCTCCGCGCAATTTCCCCTCGATGCACCCCAAATGGCAACTCTGCGCCTCTGTCAGCGACTTTGTTCCTTCTCATCATGACCGACTCCCGGCGTCAGGCACGTGGTTTGCTTTTCAAGACTGACTCGTGTGGCCACCCATGTCAACAACGAAGCTAAGTTTGCAAACTTGGTGTCACGTTTGGCAGTGGTCTCTATCGCGCTTGTCACGAGCTCTCTCACTCCAACATGTCGTGCCATCTTTCTCGCATCTCGCCCTGCTGCCTCTACTTCCACCAGGTCATCATATCAAAGCACACGCCGTTTAAAAGATCCTCCTTCTACACCAACTCATCAGCCTTAGACCTGGACTCCTAGTATGGTTCGCACGCGCAGCCGATCCCCTGAACAACCTGTCCCGGCCGCGGTCTTCCCAGTCGCAGCGGCCGCCACGCCAGCGGAGGACAGGCAAGGCTACAATGCGAACAGGAGTGCCTGGAATAGCAGCCACAGCAGCAATAGCAGCTGCGATTGCAATCGTAGTACAAATCATAGCAGCCATGACAGCAGCCATGCACCACCCTCACGGCCCTTGACTCCAACATTTTTCGACGCGGTAGCTTCTCCAGCACGAGGGGAGATGCTTACCCTGGGGGATTTGGAATGTGGTGTGTGTCTTGGCCTGCTATGTGAAGCGGTAACAACCCCTTGTGGGCATAGTCTCTGTCGACTTTGCTTGGTCCGGGCGCTGCAACGTCAGACGAAGTGTCCTGTCTGCCGTGCCGTTTGTATGATAAACGCTGAGGACCATGCCGAGACTCGACTTCTGACGCGACTGGCGAAGCGAGCGTTTCCCGCCCTGTACGAGCAGCGACTGGAAGAAACCAGACAGGAACGAGAGGCATTGAAGCTCTTGCTGCCCATCTTTTTCTATAACCTCCCCATCTTTCCCGGCGAGGCCCTGCGCCTGCACCTGTTCGAGCCCCGGTACCGGCTCATGATGCAGCGCATCGTGAATGGCAGCCGACGATTCGCCTATGTGCCCAATTACTCTAACTATCGCGCCAAAGCTGGTGATATTGCGCTGATAGCAGAATTGAAGGAGGTGAGATTCATGCGCGACGGACGAAGCGAATTGGAGGCACGGATTGCGGGACGCTTCACGATCGCGGAGGATCCTTACGTGGAGGATGGGACCGGGGGCTTGAGCTACTGTCGGCTCAAGGAATTGCGGGACGAGTCCCCAAAATCTGCGGAGGCCAGTCAGGCACTGCGGCAGGCAAGCGAAAAAGCGCGAGAAATGGCTCACGCGATTTTTCTGGAGCGACGTGACATCAAAGCCGTCGTCGTGGACCGGTATGGGGAGATGCCGGGCCCGCAGACACCGGAGGCCCTCTCTCTTTGGATTGCGGCTGTGCTTCCAACCGAGAATCGCCAAATCAAACACGACCTGCTTGTGAGCACAGACACCTCCCACCGCCTTGAGGTGTGTATTTCCAAACTACAGGCTTTGCGGGGGGCTGGCATGGGCAAATCATCTTGAGCATGGGATTTCGGAACGAAGAAGCATGCCACACCAAGAAAATGGACCATCATAAAGACATGCAGTCAAAGCATGGGTGCCCTCGCTTCCACGGACGGCACCGTCAACATCACCCGTCATTTTCCTCGTACTTCTCAACTTTAATGTGCAGAGTCATCCTGAATAGTAGACGTGAAGAGCGGTTAAAGCGTGTTAAGAGTCCTGCGGACGAGCAGTGATACGAGATGCAAGTCAACAAGGGAAACCCAGAAAGCAATCGAGGACCACAAACGATTTGCTAAAAATGAGGACACGCTTGCCGATATCTTTGGAGGCGTGTTTGATTTTGTTTTTTTCCAAGAAAAATAATGTTGCTGCCTGATTGCACCGTATCTCCTTGACTCCCTTTTCCTTTCCCCTATGCGGCCCTTTCGCCTGCTGTCTTCCTTTAAGGCCTTTTCCTTGCACACGAGGGGGATCAATAACATCACCCGACAGACGTCACTTCACAGTCACAATGGCACGTGACAAAATACTCTTTGGAGTTAACTTCATCTCTTCATTTCCTTTCTCTTTCTCGCCTTGTATTGTCCACCCATTTCGAGAAATACTTAGTACATCCCCCCCCCCACTCGGTGAAGGTGACTCACCATGATCCCCCGTAACCTCCTTGAGGCCCGAATCCGCCCTGAAACCCGCTTTGGGGAGGATACGGCACTTGTTGCTGCGGTTGCTGTTGGCCGTATCCTTGAGGCGGGGCCATGCCAAAGCCGGTGCCAGCGTATCCTCCTCCTCCCACACCGCCCATACCTTGGTGCTCATAGCCCGTCATGGGGTTAAATGCCTCATTGGCTAGCAGTGCTGGCGCACCGTCTGTAAGCATAAGTTGATTACCGTACAATCCGAGAGAGACCGCGGCATCCCCCACAGCAGCAGCTGCCGAGTTTTCGGCCTCCTTATGCGCCACGTCCAAAGAAGCCGTGCGGGCCTCCAGTGCTTTGATCCTCTCATGCGCATGTCGCAGGTACTGAATAATATAGGGCATGAAAAAGTCGTAGTAGTTATTACGCCAAGCAAGCTCCAAAGCCACATCGGGCCGGATAAGCTCGTAGCATGTGAAGAGGACGGCAGCAAAACATTCTCGATCCTGCACTGAAACAAAGAAGCGGAGCAGCTCCTCCACCAGATCTCCGTCTCCAGATTGAGCAGCAGTATCGATTGCGTCCTTGTACATCTTGTCCGCCTTGGAAAGAGAAACAGACTGGGCCCAGCGTTTATTCTTCCTGTAGAGAGCTGCTGCTAACCGGCGAAATTCCAGCAACTCGTGATTTTCAATGCGCACAGCGAGTGCGATCTGGTCAAAGTTGTCATAACTGTCAATGGACTCTCGCAACGCTGTATAATCCTCATCGTCAATATAAAGCTCATTCAAAGCCTCGTTCACGACCGAGATGTTCTCTTTTTGAACTGACTTAAGGTACGGCAAAACCAATGGGAGGTTCTCGGCGCGTCGTAGCTGGTGGACGACCCTTGCATGGTCCAAGTTGGGCGTGAGAAGGGTAAGCAGGCGTTCTAAAAGCATGGGCTGTTGCTCGAGATAGAAAGCAATTGCCCGGTAATACACTTCCTGATTGCGGGCCTTCTGAATACAGTCCAAAAAGAGCTCATGGTAGAATGCAATAGGGTGTTCGATCATTGTCTTGACGGCATTATCGGGTTGGCCGTCCTCTTTGTAAAGATAAACGGTCTCGTCCCAAAGCAAGGCCTTTTCGCACGCCCGAAGCATTTTGGGCACGTTCATCCGGTTGTGGAAGATCTTCAGGTGCTCCATCAACTTCTCGGGGAGGTACTTGGAGTAAAGGATGCCAAGCTCCGTGAAGATCCCCGAGTGCGCACCCTCCAACCCCAAGCCTTGTTCCAGTAACTGCATCAGTTCTTTGGGGTGGCCCGCCCGCTCATAGTGCTGGATAAGTTCCTCCAGGTGATCAGGATGGACTATGATATGCAAGCCGCAGATGGCCGCCAGACGGAACTCGCCAACCTTGACGCAAGCAATGTTCACCTCCTTCCAAGTCGAAATCGAATTGGCTTTCTGTGCCGCATCAACAGCCTCTCTGTACTGATTCAAATTGATAAAGCACAACGCAAGCTTGGAATTATTGTTGATATTGTTGAACAGAAGCTTGGCCGCTTCATAATTCCCTTCGTCGAAAAGGCGCTCTCCGATGCTCTGAATGTTCGCGACATTTGGGGCCGCAATGAATTCTTCGAGCTCCGGGAGTTTCCCCGTCTTCGCCAGTGAATAGATGTACTCTGTGTCCACGTGAGGTTCCTTAATTTGCTTCCTGACCATCTTCAAGTACCGGACCAAGTCTTCAAATGCTCCGTAGCGTTGAGCCACCGCGATAACATCTGAATAATGCGCGGGATCGTTGGCCTTGATGTAAGAATTCACCGCCTCGTGCACATTGTCATCGTCTAGCTGAGCCTTGGCCAGCTTTGACCAGACCTCTGGTTCGTTAATGCGCTCAGCAAACGCCTTAGCACGATCCAAGGCTCGTAAATTGTCTACCAGTACTTCGCAGGCAGCTCTATTCAGACTACCCCTCTCCTCTGCATTCTTCGCTGCTTTGGCGAATTTCACATAGATGGCGAAAGCCTCCTCGTACAGCTCATACTGCTCAGATGCTGCAATTTTAGCGATCTCCGGTCCGTCAAAATTGTCCAAGCGATTGATGTAGTCCTGTACGCGATCTTTCTCTGACTTAATGGCGGTGAGAATCAATAGGTTTTGCAAAGAGCGAGTGTTCGAGAACTTGGAGCCATGAAGGACAATGCGCTCGAGAAGCTCGATCAATTCTACACTCAAATCTGCGGCCATAAAGGCCTTCACAGTCTCCGAAACTTGTTCAGCGGTCTCAGTTTCCGGCAAGGCTGTCTGCACCACCTGGTCGATAAGGGCTCGTCGATGTTGATTTTCCTCTGAAAGAACCTTCGCCCACAGGTCGCCGTCACGTTTCTCAATCAAGTACCTGGCCTGGTCTTTAAAGAGGCCATTCTCGTTGGTCACACGAATTAGGTCATCATCACACGCTCCGCCGCCGCGCTGATAGGCTAAGAAAGCGAGAGATGGGTCAAGTTTCTCGCAGTACTTGCCAATCACCAACGGATCGTAAAACTGGTTATTTTTCAGGAAGTTCACTGGGTCCCGATTAAGTGTGATGTAGATCTTTCCGATGGCATTGTGCGTGGCGGTCTCCGTGTTACCTGTAGCTACCAATGACTCCAACCAAGGCTGCGCAATTCGAAGTCGATTCCGTCGCTCAACCTGATTCAAGCAGATGTACGTATAAGGGTTGGACAGAGCGTCAACTGAGCTTAATCCATAACGACATACGATTCATCCCTGCAATTTCGAGAGTATGAAATTCGCGACGGAGCTCAGCCAATATTTAAGGAAGGTGTCTCACGCCCCCCTCGGCTCCATTGTCCAAGACCACTCTTCATGAAGCGCAGTCGAGGAAGTCAGATTTCAGCAACGGATCGAGTTGAATGACATCCTTGCGACCGCCATCAAAGAAGACTCAAAAGTCAGCACAATGTTCGGAAAAGAAATGCAAATGCGCGCCCCTATAAAAATACTCCCATAGAAAAGATTATTGTCTTGCACCGGATGCCACCACCCTCGTTTTAAATTCAGGCTTACCTGTTCGACGAGTTCCTCTACAGGACACGCGATGCCAATGCTCTGAAGGAGCATACGAACAAAGTCCTCGTTGCAGTCCAGGTCCAGGAGCTTGCCGACCACCTGCGGCGTCTTGGTGGGCGACACCTTCTGCACGTACACCTCAATGTATTTTTTAAGATTGTTCGTATAAAGATAACCCGTCATTTCCTCGATAAACCCATGGCGGTCGCAGACGTAAATGAGAGGCTTAGGGTCAGGAAGTTTAGCGTCCATCAGGAAGGTCTTGACCTCTTGAGGGTTATAAACGGTGGAATCACGACAGACGCGCTCTACTTCTTTGAGCTGACCAAGCTTCGCCGCCGCTTCGATGTACTTAAAGTGCACGACTGGCTCTTGTGACGTATTGACGATCGCAGAAAGGTAATAGTAGAGACCCTCAAAAGATTTAAATTTCTCAAATAGCTTGATCAAGGCGCCCGCACCCAGCTGCTCCGAGTACTTCGTCGCCACTTGCACCACCAATTGAAGATTTTGTCTGAGATTGGCCCCCAGCAGGTCATTCAGGCATTCAAGCGTAGTGTCTTTGTTCAGCTTGCCAAAAAAGCCAAGCAGAAAGTCGGGACTGAGAGCCGAGCTGCCTTTCGCCATAATGCGCTTGATGTCGACGAGGTTGGTGTAGTGCTCCAACGCACGTTGAAAGAGTCCAGCCTGTTCGCACAACTTTGCGACAACAGCGCGATCATAATGCGAGAACATTTCGTTCTGCAAAATGGCCTCCGCAAACTGCGGATTGCCGCTCAAGAGGATAATCTCGAGAAGTTTCGTTTGCAGATGGCCCTCCTCCCGCTTATTTCCTTTCAGCGCCTCCAGGAGGAAAGCCGTCGTCTCCTGCACGCGGTTCAGCGACATAAAGATATCCACAACAGCTTGCGTGTCGATAAGAGGACCTTGTTCGTTTGCGACTAGGCGTTTAGCGAAGTCTACAGCGCCTTGGGGGTGCGCGCGGACCAGGTTCTGCAGAAGATGCGTGTAGTCAGCTCGATATCCAACCTTCTGTGCGTAAGCAACAATTTTGTCAAACTCTCCACGCTGCAAAAAGCAATTGATTGCCTTCTCAGGAACAGCGGCCCGAATATAAACTGAAAGCGCCAAGTTGGAGTCGACAGGGTAAAGAAGGTCACCAAGCTCCTCCGACGCCTCCAATTTATCCTCAGTCAGCCACTTCTCAATGAGCTGAGTGCGACCCTGGGCCAGCTCCACGAGCTGGAGAGACTCCGACTTATTTAAGGGCCCTACCTCTAACAGGATCGAGAAGTATTGAAAAATTGGCTGAGGCGCCCCGGCCATGGCTGGAATCTGCTTGAAGCGGTCAATTGTGTCCTGAGTCCTCAAAATTCCTTGCGGGGACTCGGCTGCCAGACGCGCCGCCCCCGCGGCGTCCCCTTGGGCCAAGAGCTTGTTGAATTCTTGCACATACAAGTCACGGGCCCCTGGGACATTCAGACGACGGGCAATATCGATGGCAAGCTGATTATCGCGCAGGACCTGCACGATATACGGGACAATAGTTTGCTCGTTGATATTCATCTGGAGGACTTTCCCCGACCGCGCAGTTATGCCGAGCACGCCCGCCGACACGTCTTGAGTGGTGGTAGCGAAAACTGTATCTTTCGCGATACGATTGGGTGTACGGTATATCGTTTTGCCCGTGTGGATATCAAAGAGAAATAAGTAGCCCATGCGGGTGATCATAAAAATAATATCCTGACCAGGCGCGGAGGTCATAGAGACAGGGAAGTCGTTTGGGGCCTCTGCCGGAAATTGGATCTGTTGGGGCTGCAGCCGAAAGACACCACCTGGTGAGTCCTTGTCCCGCCCAACCTCCATGACAAAGAGCTTTGCTGCCTGCTCAGGTTTTTTCTCCTCAAAAATAAGCACCTGAGCGGGATCCGTCCGACCGGGCACTTTAATGGTGGCGAAGCAACCGGCGTGTCCGTGCAGTTGCTGGTAGCGAGACTTCTCGATGGAGTAGAGGTGAATGCGCCCGTCGATGACGCCATTGGCTCCGGCAGAGATTCCCACCAGCAAGGCCCACTTCCCGTCGCCGCTCAGTTTGTAGGAGATGACCTGCGTACCCTCGGGAAAAACGTCGAACTTCTCGAGCTTCACAGGCGGTGCATCTCCCTCGATGGACCAATGGTAAACACCATTTTGCGTTACCAAGGCGATCGTGTTGGGCGTTACCCACCGCCAGAAAATGATGGGGTCTGGCGTCTGGTAGGACTTCATTTTGGCGCGGAGCTCTAGGTTGAATATCTGCAGCTGCGTGCCGGCTCTAAGGGCGAGGACCTTGGAGACGGGGTTCATGATGGCCGCTTCAGCCGAGATGGGCCGGCGCGTGACTGCGTTGTTCGCCTCGAGGTCGACCATGACAACGTTCTGCTGCTCTCCCACCGTCTCGCAGGTCACGATGAATTTGTCTGACTCCATTGTGGTGCTCCCGAACTTGACGGCCTCCGGGTTGACCCCGAGGGCTGGCAAGTCCAAGAGCTCCAGCAGCACGATGGGATGTTGTGCCATACTTATTTCAGATGCACGATCTTTTGCCTAAAACGGCTCTTGGCAAGTCACTCCCAATATCTGACTGGCGCAACGCGACAACAGTTACGACCAGCTCTTGAGGACCTGTGCAAAGGGATGCGTCAATCGTGAGAATAAAGCGGACGCCATGAAATAATGAATGCCTATCTTTAGAAAGTCCAGGGCCTTTGCCTTTGCACAAACTAGACAGAGCATGATGCGGAGCAAGGCATCCGAGTGCAGCTCTGTGCGTTCTGCGCCATCAAGTCATAACGGACGAATGCACCTTTCAGAACACTCTCTGCGGCCCCTCTCTTAAATAAGTAGCGTTACAAGTGGTGAGTGATCAGTACTAAGTCCATGCCCCTAGTTAGACAGGCTTGTCACCCTCCGCACGCAAGAGCCGAAATGCAAGAACCCGCACACCACCCTTGCGCAACTTCCAGCGATAACGGAAAGCCCATGCGTCACGTTTAATTAATGCGGACCAGCTACGACCCGGTCTCTATGCACCTCGCATGTGCTTATGAAAATTATTTGGAAAACAGAACCAAAAGGCAATTTCTGATAAACTACTCGCGGAGTCTCTAGAGGATGTGCAAGAAGAAAATGGAAGACTCGGCGACCGTTGAGAAGTCGATTCGCGGATGAATTCCTAGTTACCTGAAGTAAAGATTAAGAAAGGTAGAAATGTCCCAAGTGGAGATGAGTACATGTATGCTGCGCGATGGCGTCGTATCTGTGGCACCAAGACGTGGCGAAGGGGAATGGGAGCAGGCGGCAGGAAGGAGGAAGAAGGGGGGGGGGGGGGGGCGCGGGGGGGGGGGGGCGGACCGCCCCCCGGGTCGCCTTCCCGGAGCCCCGTCGCGGCGACGCACACCACCCAAACAG
>Ga0102934_1000068_pt1 | contig 53414 bp, 49 predicted proteins | sample SalPonR2_A_D1_MG_FD_78175 | JGI IMG/M metagenome (GOLD analysis project Ga0102934, IMG submission 78175) | Salt pond soil microbial communities from South San Francisco under conditions of wetland restoration - Salt Pond MetaG R2_A_D1_MG | ecosystem: Environmental > Aquatic > Marine > Intertidal... | reverse complement strand
TTCCGGGGTTTCCGGGGTTTCCGTAGCGGCCTCTTCACTCTCTTCAGGTGTTGTTGCTGCTTCCGCAGTCTTTTTCGGTGCGGGTTTCTCAGCAGGTTGTTCCATCCCATTCTCACCTACTACTTTCAACTTAAGTTCAGCCTCGTTGTTATCGTAGAGTTTTACTTTAACTGGGTATAAACCAACCATTTTGATAGTATGGCTCTGAAAGTCTATTTTCTTCTTTTCTATCTCGATACCTTCTTTCTGAAGCTTATCTACTATCATTGTACTTGTTACAGATCCAAACAATTTTCCGCTCTGCCCTGCATTCATAGTAATTAATACTTCTTTTCCATCAAGACGTTCTTTCAGGCTAAGCGCTTTTTGGCGTTTTTCCTCTTTCCGTTTTTCAATTGCAGCCCGTCGATTTTCAAAATTTGCAATATTTTCTTTGGTGTAAGGAAATGCCAACTGTTTTGGAAACAGATAGTTACGTGCGTATCCACGAGCTACATCACACACATCTCCCTCTTCACCAAGGTTGTACACATCCTCATTCAAAATGATTTTCATTTTTCTCTCCTTACCAGAAAGTTTTAAGAGCCCTCTTTAACAGAGTGATCGGCTCGATAGTGGATCCAGTATTCCGAGAGCCCTAATAGCGGCACTCCGACAATCAATACCAGGTTCAACCCGGGGGTCAACATGACAATTACTGCTGAAAAAGTAACCAGCACTTGTAATAACCTCGACACCCCGTGCTGCCGGAACAGCGATTTTAAAATCCCTATTCCTTGCATTGCATATATGCTTAACAGTATCATTCCATAGTTCCAAAACAGGAACCCTATGTAAGGGATACCTACCAACACATCCAGTAACACACCGGACCAGACCGCTATAATCGGCCATAAGAAAACTTCAGGTACGGTGAAATATTCTAAATTGTAGGGCACTTTTCCCTTACTTCTTCTAAAAATTCCATAGGAGAGGACCCAGCACCCAGTCAGCATCAAAAAATAACTAAAAATATAGTGCCGAACAAACACTTTCGATATCATCTCATAGAGACTATCGGCGTTCATTGCTGTAAGCAACTGTACACCATTATTACCGGCACCAGCGTTTAAACCGCCCTGAAGAGTTTTTAATACCAATTCAAACTGGTTCTGCAAGAACTCCATCACCTCTTGATTGCCGGAATAAATTCCGGCGATGGGTAAACTCACCAGCAGAACCACTACTGTTGCACTCAACAGCCTATATAGTATTCTTCCACGCCCCCAGAATAACAATGCCACACCCAAAATGAGAGAGAGAGGATATGCCGCCTCCATCATAAAGAAAAAACGGCGAAGTACTTCATCTTCGAGTCCACGGGTGCGGATAAACACCTGCACTAAAATAGCCGCCAGTAAAACTGAACCACCGTACAGTAATGCCTCATGCCCCCGCTTCAAACCTAAAACAATAAGCGGCACTGCTACAAGAAAAAATAGCACGCTGATTTGATATAAAAGAAATGCCGCTCCGGTGAATAATGCTACTTCAGTCCACTCTCTGGATATCGCTCTCCGTTCCATCCCTACCTTACTGTTTTACGTACGGAAGATATGCCAGTACGCGGGCCCGTTTTATCTCCCGTGACAAGGCACGCTGGTGCTTTGCACAAGTGCCTGTAATACGACGAGGAAGGATCTTGCCTCGATCGGTAACAAACCTACGCAGTTGATCAGGATTTTTATAATCCGCAACTAAGTCCTGAGTACAGAACCGGCATACTTTCTTTTTGAAAAATGGACGTCGACCGCCACCACCACGATATGGGCGACTGTCTCTTCCACCGTCTCTACTGTCCCGGTTGTCCCGGCTGTCTCTTCCACCGTCTCTGCTATCCCGGTTGTCTCTTCCGCCGTCCCGGCTGTCCCGGCCTTCGTTGCTTCTTCGTTGATAATCACTAGTGGAGGGCCTGTTCTCCGTTGGTTTGGTTTCGCTATTTACATTTTCATCAGCCATTATTGTTTCTCCTTCAATTTGTCAAAATGGTTTAGAATGGGATATCATCCTCGAATTGTTCCGGACCCCCTGAAAAATTGTTTTGACCGTTATCCGGTCCGTTACTTGGTCCGTTATTGGGACGATTGTTATAAGAGGAACCGGAATCATTCCGATTACCCCCAGGGCCGCCGAGAAGTTGAACATTCTGGGCATTTATTTCTACCTTACTTCTTTGCTGCCCGTCCTTTTCCCAGCGGTTCTGACGTAATTCGCCTTGTACAGCAATCTGCTTTCCCTTAGTCAGGTACTGGTGAATTGCTTCACCCTGCCGTCCCCATAGTACAATGTCGAAGAAATGTGCTTCCTCTTGCCACCCGTCACCAGATTTTCTACTTCGGTTTACCGCAATTGAAAATTTACATACAGCGGTTCCACCCCCGGTATATTTAAGCTCAGCATCACGAGTGAGGCGTCCAACGAGGGTTACAGAATTTATATCGTTGGCCATATTTATAACTCCACTTCGTTACTTTTCTTTTTTGATGAGAAGATGCTTAATCAGAGGATTGGCAAGCCTTAATTCTTCTTCCATTTTGTAGGCACTCTCAGGATCCATTTCGAATTCGTAGTAGAGGTAGTGCCCTTTAGCTCTTTTTTTAATTGGATACGCAAGATCGCGAACACCAAGATCATCATTCTTACCGATCTTAGCCTCGCTTTTTTTCAGAAGTTCTTCTACTTTCTCTTTACCAGTAGAAGACTCGTTTTCCTCGGTACCGAGGATTACAGTGAGTTCGTATTGACGCATGTGGCCTCCTTACGGACATTTTGATCCACCCTACGGGCGGATAAAGAGGTGATAAAAAAGTACCACAGGGGGTAAACTCTGTCAAGTAACACAGAGTTTACGCCGACATACTATGTATGGGACACTGGGTACATTATGAAAACGATATCTTTTTCCTCAATGAAAAAATACGCTTTTTAATGCGTAATTTAAAGCTGAATCTGGATGCAACCTATTTCGCTGAAAATGTCCATAAGGACCTGCTCTTTTTTGACAACCTTCTCTCTCAGTTTTTTCGCACTTTAAGCGCAAATCAAGTTATTGTTGAACGTCCACAAAATTTAAGATTTCTCAGTAAAACTAAACGATTGTACTGCAACCTCCTCGACAATATCGTCTCAGGCCATCTCGCAGACCACCTTGACCTTTCTTCTCATTTTGATGAGTATACTAACGCACAAATTCGTCAGGAAGAGGAAATTCGGGAGATACGTTCTCTGTTGAATGAGCTTATTTCTCAGGAAGAACCGGAAGAACTAATCGGTTCCGAAGAGTACAAATTCCTTTTTGACGAAAACTCTACACTGTAAGAATACAGTTAATAGGAGAAAACTCTTGATATCAGAGAGCCTTAATCCGTCTCTGGAAGAGGAATTCAAAAAAAAGAAAATCGACCGCACACTTACCATATCGATCCTCAATCGTTATAACAATGGGGATTTCGACCATTTCGTACCGATTAAAGTACATTCGCTACCCGAGGTTGACGGACAGCAGATCATTGATATGACTAAAAATGTTTCATATGAGATTGGGGCTGATCAATTCTATAAAAACATGGAGCAGATACTCCCTGAAGAGGTATTTCTTCAGTACTACCGGAAGTATTTTAAAAGAAGTAGCGGCAGAATCCACTTAGGGCAGTCTGAATTGTATGAGTTAGGAATGCACCTTATCCCAAAGGTGGCCTATGGGATTCTAAACGGCGGTTCTGCTACAAGTTATGTTGATGAAAAGAAAAACCGTTCTTTCTCACATGAACTTTTTCATATTACATCCCCGCTGTTTGAGCAGGCCGCTGAAATTTCCCGGGGTAAACCGAAGGGAGTCACTCCAGCGTTCATGAATCCCGATGGAACAATCGGACCAAGCTTTCTTGAACTAAAAATGAGGGCCCTTCTGATTAAAAGCCTTAAGTATCGACGTTATTTTTCCGGTGACCCGGTGAATATCAAAGAGCTCCTGCCGATGTTTCAAATGACAAGCATCTACACGGATACAGCAATACAAAGTTCCTTGGAAGAATACCGCCGCAGCCCGCTGATAGAGGGCTTTTACAGTGAACATCATTCATCAATTATGAACCCTCTCACTGCACTACAACCCCTAATTGCAGCATATACCCCTAGTTCGGAAGGCCAACCTAAAGGGTTGTTCACCAAAGCATGGGGCACAGAAAATACCCTCCTTCCCCTTCCCGGGGGACACGGTCAGAACTTTTCCGTACTCTCTAATATTTATCAAGACCTCTATGCCCAGGGCTTCAAATATGCCTATTTAGGTAATATCGACAACCTTGGAAACACGGTAAATCCTATACACATTGCCTTGCTGGCCCTGAGCGGAAAAGAGGGGGCATTTGAGTTTTCCTTCAAAACTCCCGTCGATATAAAGGGCGGAATTCTTGTACGAGATCAATCGGGCAAATTAAATGCCGCCGATATTGGACCAGCTATATCAAAAGATGAGGTACTACAAGCGGAGAATTCGGGAAAACCTATTCTTTTTAACTGTGCCGCCGGCATATTTGACCTTCACTATTTAAGTGAGAACCTTGACTATATTTCCCGCGAACTCCCCACCCGCTTCTCAGATCAGGATAAAGATGCAGGCCGCTACTCCCAAGCCGAGCAGATAACCTGGGAGATAATAGGTATGATGGAGAACCCCTTAATTTTAGGTGTTCAAAAATACGACCGTTTTCTTGCTTCAAAACTTTTGCTTGAGAACCTTATGACCAGCGGTATCAGTTTAGAACACCCGGACTACCCGCCGCAGTTGCGTCCCCTTGCCCTCAAACTTCATGCCGGCCTGAAGAGGGTTTTAGAAGGTCCCTACGGCCTTAAACTGGTACATAACAAATGGATACCTAAAACACCGGAGGAAATAGAATGAGCCCCCACGACAGTTTTCTTGATGCTATAGACTTTTCAAAGGGAAACGGTCTCGTTCCGGTAATAACCCAGGATGCGGAAAACAACCAGGTTTTGATGCTGGCATATGCCGACTATGAGGCTGTTAAAACTACCCTTGAAAGCGGTTTTGCCCACTATCACAGCCGCAGCCGAAACTCCTTATGGAAAAAGGGGGCAACCTCGGGGCATGTACAAAAAATAGCAGAGATTAGAATAGATTGCGACGAGGACACTCTTTTGTACAGGGTTCTACAGACCGGCCCCGCCTGCCATACGGGAAATAGAAGCTGTTTTTACCGCACTGTGTATTCTGCTTAAAGCCTCTTTATGAAGGGCTCTTTATGAAACTGCCGGTTTCACAATGCTGAATGAACCGGACATCTGTTTTTGTATCGCTTCTGCAATGGAATTCCGGTCGAGCCTGCACGTTTCGATAAGCTGACTGCGACTCGCCTGGGGCAGGAATACATCGGGAACACCGGCCCAGCGAAACTGGACCTTTAGACCTTTTCGAACAAGCATTCCGGCAACATATTCTCCTATGCCGCCAACTTGTGCACCATCTTCTACCATATATACCTGTGAATATTGTGATATCAAATGGGTGAGGAAATCTTCATCGATGGGTTTGATAAACCGCAGATTATAATGATCAACCCCGCGCCCATGTTCTACGTTTATTCTTGCCGCTTCTTGGGCTTCTTGGAAAAGTCCGCCCACTGAAATTAGCAGCATATCCGCACTATTTTTGTACGTCATCACGCCGCGCCCCGGTTCAATAGGAGAGTTCAACAATCCTTGAGTTTTCGGGCATTCTGATTTGGGATACCGGATCATCACAGGAGACTCCTGGTCCAAAGCCCACTGGAGCATCATCTCAACTTCCATCTCATCCGCCGGTGCCAAAAAGGTAAGCCCGGGTACACTTCGGTAAAGAGGTATGTCATAAAGCCCCTGATGGGTCTCACCATCACCTCCTACTAGTCCAGACCGGTCCATAGCCAATACTACCGGTAGGCCGGGAATCGCAACATCATGAATAACCTGGTCTACCGCCCGCTGCATAAAAGTAGAATAAATAGCGGTAACCGGTTTAAGTCCGGAAATAGCCATACCTGCGGAAAAAGTAATTGCATGCTGCTCCGCAATCCCCACATCATAGAATCGTTCTGGAAAATGCTCTTTAAAGTAGGACAAACCGGTCCCATCGGCCATCGCTGCGGTAACTCCTACAATCCTTGGATCTTTAGAAGCCCTTTTTACCAGATTCCCTGCAAAGGCTTCGGTAAAACTAACAGCGGCCTTTTTCTCCACCTTTCCGCCGGCCTTGGTGAGCGGTGAAACTCCATGGTATCGTGACGGATTAGATTCAGCCAATTCGTACCCCTTTCCCTTTTGAGTAACGACATGGAGCACCACAGGTTTTTTAAGGCGTTTGGCGTCTTTCATCGCCTGTCCGAGCCGAGAAAAGGAGTGACCATCTACTGGTCCGATATATTCAAATCCAAGTTCACTAAAAAGTGTTTCCCCGAGAAATGCCGCTTTAGCCGCCCGTTTAAAACGGACAAACAGCTCGTATATCTTGTAACCCAATATAGGAATTCCCTGAATTCCCCGGTCCAGGGTTTCACGCATATACTGGTATGCCGGAGTGGAGGTCAGGCGGCTTACATAGTTGGATAGTTTACTTAAGTTAGATTTAAGAGATAACCCGCCGACATTCGGGCTGATCGACATATTATTATCATTGAACACAATAATGAGGTCTTTTCCCAGATGCCCCGCATAATTCAATCCTTCGTATGCCATTCCGCCGGTCAAAGCTCCGTCACCTACAACCACTACTACCTTGCTTTTATCATGCAATACCCTCTTTCCTTCAAGGGCCCCGATTCCTGCGGAAATTGATGTTGAAGCATGTCCGGTTTCCAAAAAGTCGTGCATACTTTCTGTACGCTTGGGAAAACCTGAAAGCCCTCCCTGCTGTCGGATCGTGGAAAACTTATCGTTTCTTCCGGTAAGAAGCTTATGGGTATAACACTGATGCCCTACATCCCAAAATATCATATCCTCCGGAGAATTAAAAATTTTATGCAAAGATATTGTAAGTTCTACTACTCCGAGGTTTGAGGCTAAATGACCCCCGTTTTCCAATACAACATCAATTATTCGCTCGCGAATTTCCTTCGCTAATTGTGGTAAATGTTCTTTATCCAGGAGTTTTAATTCTTCAGGGGAGTTCACATAGGACAAAATATCTTTTTTTGTTTTGTTATTATCCATCAGCCCTTCCTTTATTACCAACTAAATATATAACAATTTTACTAGTTTTCCAATCATTTGGCTCACATCGGGCGGCTTTTCACGTTTCTTTTACATCAGTCGGCTCTAAGAGTCCTCTTATCGAACAGCTCCAATCAGTCGGCGGGGCCAAACAAGGTATTTATAAACCTGTTAAAATACTGCAATAGAAGTTCTCTTTGTTTACCGGGAGTAAGTTCCGGGCCTGGCCCTGTTCCATCTGTATCGGTTTCTGTCTGTTGAAGGTCCTCCTGAATGAGGATCTCACTTTGCTTCAAACCGGGGCTGGTGTACTCCAAAACAGCATTATATAGCTTATTGAACTCAACAAACCCCTCTGTACTTACGGATGCCGGGTCACACCACCCACTGAACCTGAGCACTTCTTCTTTTCCGTTTATTGTGATTGTACGACTACCGTCTACGCTAAATAAGCCCTTGCTGTCCCTCTCGACAAGCCGGGCGGGAATACTTGTCTCAAGGGTGTAAGAACTCTCCTCCTCTATTTCCTTTGTAAGGCTTGAAGAACCCTCCGGCAGAAAAGAAAACAGAGAGGTCCCTTCACCTCCGGTAAAACTGAGTTTTCCCTGCTGGGAATCTACATGTGTGGTATTGAGTGAGAGCTTGGTGTGTGGATTTAGAGTAACTAAAATGATGTCTCCGACTTCAAGAGCTGCCCCATCGGCTACATACCCTTGAAAATCGGATTCCCATAAGCTTTCGCTATTTACGCTGCATACAAAAAGAAACAGTGCCGCAAATACTGCGGCACCCTTTATAGAATTGTGGAATTCCCTGTTTGTACTTGTGGGAACCATCATACTACTTCTTCTTGTGTCGATTTTTCCTTAGCTTTTTCTTTCGTTTGTGTGTGGCAATTTTATGCCGTTTCTTCTTTTTTCCGCAGGGCACAGTAGCACTCCTTCTGTTTCAAGGCTTTTATATCAGTCTACAACTTGATATTTCTTTATAAGTACATATTTTTACACGGGAAATTATGCCTTTTTTAGGCCTACTAGTCAAGAGGGGCGATCATTTCCATGGTAGTACTAATTCATTCACTCTAGTATTGAAACCCTTAGAAACTAGATTTATAGTAGAACTAATGAAGAAACATAAGAATGAAATTCGTCTTTTTTCCACTGATGATGAAATAAACAGTATTATTACACAAGAATCACAAGCCGAAAAGACATCCTTTACCATGCATTTTGATTACAACGAAGACTTCTTCATTAAGCTTTCCGGTGCAGTTACTGTCCCAAGCTTCCCCATCCATCATGATATCTCTCAATCAACACCCTCTTATACCTACGCCCAGGCCCTTCACACATACATGCAGCGGGTGGTTTCTTTTGCCCCCCAAATATTTCACGGGCTTACCTATTTTTTTGATCCCTCGGATGTACATCGACCGGGATTTTTCCATCTCTACCGTATAAAAGACGAACTTTTCCTCTATTTACTTAGACTTGACCTGAATTTTCGAACTCACTATGGGGAAATTAAAAAAAAAGGCGGTAATGATTCCACCCATACATACAAAAGCAACGCCCTTTTCTTAGAAAATGATATTATCCCCCTATCTTCATTAGGGGAAGAAAACCGCAAGGTGCACTCCTTTTTTATCAAGCAACATCTTTCCGATACATGGATCGGAGAGCATGGAAAGGGCTATTTTGTTCAGGGAATATGGATAGATAGGGAGCTTACCAAGTTTTTTTCCAAACTTTTTCTTCCCGAAAACAAACGGACCTATCCCTACTATCCCTTTCCCTGCAAATACCAAACTATCTGTCATTCGGTGCTTGATTTTTCTCCGGAGGGACGTAAAAATCACCTAAAGCTTCTTTATCACGCCCGGTCTTTTCTTGGACCATACTTTGATGAAATTCAACAGACTTTAAAACATAGTGATTTTTCAGAAGATCTTCCCCTCTACCGCCGACTGAAACAGATTGTTCCAAAACAGCCGCTCGATGTCTGGCGCCCTCTTAAAATACACACCTATTTGAACGAAGATGATATGAAGGAGTTTCAGGTTGATTTTCACTCTCAATGATATTCAAGGATTAAAAATAACAGTTATGGGACTCGGGCTTCACGGCGGAGGACTCGCCTCGGCGCGGTTTTTTGCCGAACATGGCGCATCGGTCACAGTTACCGACCTTCGTGATGAACAGACCCTTGCCCCTACCTTGAAAAAACTTTCCGGGCTTCCTATTCGATACGTCCTTGAAAGACACGAAACCGAAGATTTTACCTCTGCGGATTTGGTCATTAAAAATCCGGCGGTGCCCAGGAATTCCAAGTTTCTGCAGCTTTCCTCACATGTGGAAACGGACATATCCGTTTTTTTAAGGCTTAATCGAAGGCCCCTTATAGCTGTTACCGGCAGCAAAGGAAAATCAACGACCGTATCGGCACTGTACCATATTTTAAAAGCCCATGATCCGAAGGTACTTCTCGGGGGAAATATCACAGTTTCACCACTCACCTTTATCGAAGAATGCCTCTCCCCTTCCGAAAGCCCTGTAATTCTTGAACTTTCATCATGGCAGTTGGCCGATATAAAGCCGATCAACCTTCTCAGCCCCGGTATTGCGGTTATTACCAACATCATGGCCGATCACCAAAACAGCTATAACAATATGCAGGAATATGTTGAAGATAAAGCCCGAATTTTTTTAGGTCAGCCGGCAGATGCTCAAAGTATCTTCTTTTATGACGATTCCTACGGCCACGCCTATGCTGGGCGTACACCGGGGAAGCCGATGTTCTACTCTTCAGAACCAATGCCCACGGAGGTCGGTGACTGCGCCTATCTCCACGATCAGATAGGCTATGCACTTATTGATGAGAACCTCCACGAAATTGTACCTGCCGATGTACACATAGTCGGGACCCACAATCGTTTGAATCTTTTAGTGGCCGGTTTTATCGCCCTTCTGCGGGGAGTTCCACCTCAAGTAATTCGCCGCCAAGCCGCATCTTTCTCCGGAATTGAACACAGGATGGAGCTTATTGGAACCTTAAACGGGGTCCGTTGGTACAACGACAGCGCCGCTACTATTCCGGATGCAACTGCCGCCGCTCTTGAAAGCCTTCATTCCGCCGGAAGAGTTCATCTTATTACCGGCGGGACCGACAAGGAACTCGATTTCAGCCCTTTGGAAGAAAAATGGCACATCCCCGCCTCTATCCATCTCCTTGAAGGAAGCGCCAGTACTCATATGAAAAACAGCCTGCACACCAGGGGAATTTCTTTTTTTGGCCCCTTTGATAACCTGCATGGGGCGGTACAATCTGCTTCCATGCAGGCGGAGTCCGGCGATTCGGTACTCTTTTCACCCGGTGCAACTTCCTTCGGCATGTTCCTAAATGAATTTGACAGAGGCAGATGTTTTAAGGCTATTGTTGAAGACTTGACAGGTTCCGCGAGGTAATTCTCTTTTTCTAGTGCTACTGTACCCTCACGGAGGTACCGAATTTCTTGGCTTATCGCTTTTTAAATTTTTTGAAGTAATAGGTGCGTGCTCTTTCTACCTGTCTAAATATACCGTACCTCAGCTTTGATGCCGCCACGTCGTAGGTACCCGGTCGATGCACTACTCTTCCTCCGAAACCGGTTTTAAATCGATACAGCCCGTGCATTGGATGTTCCGGGTCGTCGGCGGGTGGTATTCCAAATAAATCATATTCTTTGCAGCCCGATTCTTTTGCCAGTTTAATAGCCTCCCACTGGACGGCATGGGAGGCCATTACATTGCGTTTATAGTTTGAAGAAGCGCCGTACATATAGGTCGCTCTTTTTCCATATATTCCAACGATAATTCCCGCAAGAAGATCCCCTTCATGGTGTGCGCTTATCAAACGAAGTCGTGGCCCCTCGCACGGCTTTTTCGAAGCATGTTCAGCGGCATCAGCAGACTCCAGCAAACTGTGGTAGTATTCATAACTGTGAATGGCAATCTGATCTCTCTCGGCAGTTTCCCGATATAACTCGTACCAACTTTTGAGAAAACTCTTTTCTTCTACCTTTGTCGTTACACCTTTTCTACCCGATAGTCGTATGTTATAGCGGGTTTTACTTTTCATCGACCCTAACAGCTCATCTTCTCTCCCCTCCAAAGAAAGAATTACGGTGCTCGGCGGCTGAATATCCATAGGGGCCTTCCGGGCTTCGGGTATGCCCCAATTCGAAAGATTAAGCGGCAGTTCCCATGCAAGGTCGTACCGCACACACAGGGTATTCCCCGGCAAGTACTCCGGAAGCTCCGCGGTGGATTCTCCGAGCAACGTGCGCTCTTTAGGTTCGATTTCTTCAAAAGGATGGGGCACATAGGCCATAGAGACACCACCGGGCAGCCTGCGCACCAGTACTAGGAGGGGATGGTTTTTTACAGAAAATGCGTAGGGCCGCCAACCGAAGGATGATTTAAAGGCGGCCCAGAATTGCGACTGCAGAAAATTTGAACTCTCGGGTAGTTCTTTTAATTCGACCTGCTGAATTACTCCCATCAATCCCTTTTAACCAACTTTTCCTTCAGCAACAGTTGTAGTGGTAATCCGTTTTCCCTTTACAGTCAGGGGAGTAGTACCAACCATTACAGAGTGGTCCTTGACGGATATTGGAATTTTGAAAAAATCGTCGATTTTCAGTTTTTTCGGTGCATTTTCCGGGAGCGAATGTCCTTCTAAGTTAAGACGTGAACCAGGTTCTACATCATCAACAAAAAGAACTTCCACAGTGCTATGGTCTTCGTCCCCTTCTTTTTCCGCGGCTAACAGCATACCATTGCTCTTAACACCTCGCAGTTTAGCCGGTTTCAAATTATACACTAAAATAATATTTTTATTTAAAAGCTCATCTTCCTCGTAAAAAGGAACAAGCCCACTCACTATCTGACGCTCTTCTTCCTCGCCGGTATCTATTGTTTCTATATAGAGCTTGTCGGCTTCAGGGTGTCGTTCTATTGCGGTAATTTTTGCAATCCGAAGATCCACTGATTCTATAAATTGCTCTTCCAGACTCTTTTCCGCTTTTTCTTCTTTTTCCCCATTTTCTACCTTGTTCTGTTGCTCTTCCATCGCCTTCCTCTCTTTCTCTTTTTCCCGTCGTTCGGCCTGACTACCGGAAAAACGTTCTCGCATCGCCTTAATTTTATCATCTTCCAGGCGCTCAAACAAAATCTCGGGGGAGCTGATTTTTTCTAACCCGGAAAAATTGCCCACCACCTCCCATGTGGCACCTTCCTGCCCAAGAAAACGAAGGATTCTTTCCGATGTGTCCGGTATATACGGCTCTATCATTACCGCTAAATCTCGCACCACATAGGCAAGTTCCATAAGCAGTTGATCCGCCGCCTCGGGATCGGTTTTACGGGTTTTCCAGGGTTCGCCCGCCTGAAAACATCGGTTACCATAAGAGGCCAGAGCAAAAATTTTTCTAAAACCCTGCCGAAGCTCCGCCCGTTCTAAATGAGCGGTAATCTCTGCTTCCCGGGTTTTTACTTCCTTTACAAAATCTTCTCCCGGCGCTACCTGCGGGATCCTACCTTCCTTGAATCTGCCGATAAAAGAAAGGGTCCGGTTTACCAGGTTTGCCAGGTTTCCTATCAATTCTCCGTTGACCTTTTCCTGAAAATCGTCCCAGGTAAAAACCGCATCGGAGCTTTCGGGGCGATTGTAAAAAATATAAAAGCGCCACACGTCTGCAGGGATGCCGGTATCCTTTGCGTCGTTTCCAAAGACTCCGACCCCCTTACTTTTAGAAAACTTCCCGCTCTCGTAGTTCAAATACTCGGTTGAGGACATATGATGGAGCATTGTCCAGTTTTCACCGGTTGCCAGTAAAGATGAGGGAAAAATCACCGTATGAAAGGGAATATTATCCTTGCCGATAAACTGAAAAAGTTCAACATCCTCGGGACTTTTCCACCAGTTCTCCCACTGGTCGGTTAAATCTGCGGTGATTGAAATATATCCGATAGGGGCGTCAAACCATACGTAAAAAACTTTATCCTCATAGCCCTCTTTTGGTACAGGAATGCCCCACTTGAGGTCCCGGGTAATTGCCCGTTCCTTCAGCCCGTCCCGTATCCAACTTTTCGTCATCTGAATTGCATTTCTCGCCCAGAAACCTTCAACTGAAGCCTTATCCATCCAAGCCTGCAGTTTCGGCAGTAGCGACGGTAGATTTAGATACAGATGATTAGTTTTTTTGAAGGTGGGAGTGGCGCCGCAGGTTCCGCAGCGTGGTTCAATCAGATCAGTTGGATCGAGCAGCTTACCGCAATTTTCACACTGGTCCCCCCGGGCATCCTCATACCCGCAATGGGGACAGGTACCCCGTACATAACGGTCGGCAAGATATCGTTCGCATTTTGCACAGTACAGCTGCTCGATAGTAGCTTCGCTGATATAACCGTTGGCATCCACTTTTCTGAAAATATCCTGCACAATTTCGGTTTGCTCGGGCCTTGAAGTACGGCCGAAATGGTCAAAGTTTATCCGAAACCACTTATATATTTCATCGTGGACTACAAAATAGCGGTCGCACAGCTCCTTCGGACTCACTCCCTCTTCAAGGGCTTTGGTTTCAGTGGCGGTACCGTACTCGTCGGTCCCGCACACATAGAGGGTTTCATATCCGTTACTGCGGCAATACCGCGCAAACACATCTGCAGACAACACCTGGATTAAGTTTCCGAGGTGCGGAATATTATTTACGTAGGGGAGCGCTGAAGTTATAAGTCGTCTCTTTTTCATAACTTTAGACTATAGGTTCTCCCGTGCATCTATGTCAACAGCTATTGAATACTCTCCGCCTGTGAGGGGTATTTCAAGGCGTCCCTTCTCACTCTGCTCACATGCAAAAGGCCGGGGCAGCTTTACCGAAGTAAGTCGCAGCGGGTCCGCTGTTTTTTCAGAAAGCCTTGTTCTAGAAGGTGTTGTTTCGGATACTACAGGTCCACCCCCCTTTGAAGTTGTGTGTGCGGATTGACCACTGCACCCCTCACCGCCGGTGTGAACCCGCACATTCAGCGTGCTCCACGGCGGCTGGAAGCCCTCATTCTCATAGCGTACCTGCACTTTACCCTTCTGATATATAAAGGCTATTAGACTGTATTCTCCATTACGGTACCCCCAGCCCTCTTCAGCATCACAGTAAAGTTCTCCCGCCGCCCTGTCGTTTTCATCGGGGTACACATCCAGAAAAAGGCCTCCACTTCGCTCAACCCCGGTATGCAGTCGGGGGGCTTCATGGGGAAGAATACTTCCACCCCTTACAAACAGAGGCAACTTTCCTATTGGGGCTGAGACCAACTGATCGCTTTGCCCCCTGTACAGGATGTCCTCCCAGAAGTCGTACCACAGCCCTTCCGGCAAATACACATGTTGCCACAGGGTATCCGCTGTAGTAACCGGGGCGGCCAGAAGGGACGGACCAAACATATATTCGTTGTTTACCTCTGCAAGTCGTTCATCCCCGGGCCATTCAAAAAAGAGCGGTTTCATCACCGGTTCGCCCTCGCTCTCAGTCCTAAAAAAGGCGGTGTATATATAGGGCATAAGGGAGTACCTAAGCCGGAGATAGTGCCTTGTAATATTCAGTACATTACCTCCGAAACTCCACGGTTCGTGGGGACGGGTATCATCGGCGGAGTGACTGCGAAAATAGGGGGTAAAAGCGGAAAAACAGAACCATCTTGCATAAAGCTGGGCCGAGGCGTCCTCCTGAAAACCACCGGTATCGCTGCCTACCAGGGACACACCGGAGATGCTCAAACTTAAAAGCATAGGTACAGCCGAATCGAGATGCTCCCACCAACTGCAGTTATCTCCGGTCCACACTCCTGCGTTTCTCTGCACTCCGGCGTAACCGCTTCGGGTAATCAAAAAGCCCCGGGTCTCCGGCTTATGCTTCGAGAACCCTTCGCGGGTCGCACGGTTCATTCCACCGGAATACAAATTATGAAAACGGGCAAAGCTCACGGCTGTGCCGGTATCAGTAGCTGCCCTCAGTTCATTGGGGACGGTGTAATCGGGCCTGTATTCGGAGTCTCCGGTAAAATCAGCGGGTTCGTTCATATCGTTCCAAATGCCGGAAACCCCGTGTTTGAACAACTCACGGTGTAGGTCTCCCCACCATGTGCGAACTGCCTGTCGTGAAAAATCGGGATATACCGCCTTTCCCGGCCACACTGCACCCTGGTAGATAGTTCCGTCGGGGAGTGTACAAAAATATCCCCGGGATAGCCCCTCTCTGTACACTGAATATTCCGGATCAACCTTAACTCCAGGATCAACTATTGTAACCACTTTAAAACCGGAATCTGAAAGATCATCAATGAGTGATGGGGGATCGGGAAAGCCTTCTTTATCCCATGTGAAAATTCTGTAGCCGTTCATATAGTCAATATCAAACTGAATCACATCCGCCGGTAGTTCATTTTTCCTGAACTCCCCTGCTACTCTCCTGACTTCCGCGTCAGGAGAGTAGCTGTAGCGGCTCTGATGGTAGCCAAGCCCCCAGATTGGCGGCAGAGGGGTGACCCCAGTGAGTCCTGTGTACCGACGCAGCACCTCCCTCGGAGAAGCACCTTCCATCAAATAGATGTCCAGATAGTCGTCTTCCACATCGATGGTCAGTTCCTTCTGATTGCTCGTTGCAACATCCCAATACTGTCGCGCCGGATTATCTACAAAGATACCGAACCACCGATTCTCAATACCTACAAATGCAAAAGGAATAGATACGTAGAGGGGATCCCGACTCGGCACATGTTCCGGTTCATCGGTATTCCACATCTCCCAGACCCGGCCGCTGCGGTCGAGACGCCCCATCTTTTCTCCCAGACCATATACCCGTGGAATGTGACTGACAGACTCTAGGGTAAAACGCAAAGCCCCAGGATTATACCGCCATTTTCCAATCTTAAGCGGCCCGAGCACAAATTCCGGAGATGAGTTTCGTTCTTCTAGGGAAGGAGAAAACACCTCAAAAGCTGGGGGAAGTTCCACGACCGACCAGGATGAAGGCACCTCACCTTCCCCTACCCTTATTCTGTATACTCCCTCCGCGTGGCCGCTACAGGACATGTAAAGGGGCTTTTTGGTATTTTTTTCAGTCCTTGGGGCACACAAGTTGTACACCTGCACCCCACTGGCCGCTGTACCGGTCACCGTATCTTTCCCCGGCCCTTTGTCTTCAAACTTCAGTTCGGTAAAACTGCGGGCGGGCGGCTTGGTCCGTCGAGTGGGATTTTCAGTATGAGCAAGATCTTTGTCTTCTTCGATCTCTATTCTATTATCCTGTTTCAATAGTTCCTCCATCTGCTGCTGTGTCGGTAGGTAAGTCTGAGGTTTACTTAATTGCTCCCTGGGTAACGCCTCGAATAATATACTTCTGGGCTGAAAAATAAAAAATTATTACCGGTATAATAGCCAAAGTTAAACCAGCTAAAGCCAGGTGCCACTGTTTTGTATACTCTCCAAAGAAGAAAAACATCTGGAGGGGAATAGTTTGCATTCCCTCTTTATTGATAACCAAAGAAGGCAAAAGGTAGTCATTCCATATCCAGATGGTGAGAAGAATTATTACAGTGAGAGTAATTGGATTTAAGATGGGAAATATAACCTTCCGAAACAACTGAAACTCACTGCAGCCGTCGATAATTGCAGCTTCATCAAGCTCTTTTGGCACGCTTTTCACAAAACCGTGATAGAGAAACAGTGAGAGGCTTGACCCGAAGCCCAAATACATAAAAATAAGTCCCAACCTGTTTAAGAATCCCAGCTTCCCCATAATGGTAATAAGGGGAAGCATCACAGATTGAAAGGGTATGAGGATCGCACTTACAAACATAAAAAAGATTACACTGCTCAGTCGGGTTTTTGTTCTCACCAGTTTCCATCCTGCCATCGAGGCAAATAAAACCAACAAAAGAATAGAGCCCGCAGTTATAAAAAGACTGTTTGCAAAGGCCTGCATAAAATCCAAGCGCTCAAAGGCCTTTACGTAGTTGCTCCATTCTAGGCCACCCGGTAAATTGAGGGTATTCTGAAAAATTTGCGGTTTTGTTTTGAAGGAGTTTATGAGCATAATATAAAAGGGAAAGAAAAATACTACCCCTATCGCACTACCGATGGTTTCCATCAGAAAGAGAAATCTCTTTTTCCTTGTCATACCTAACTCCTTTAGTACTCCACTTCACGTTTTTTATTCATTCTCACCTGGATGATTGAGACCACGGCGACCACCAGAAAAAAGATAACCGCCTTTGCCTGGGCGGACCCCATTTCATCAAACTGAAAAGCGGTATTGTAAATATTCATCGCCAGCATTTGGGTGGAGTTGAAGGGCCCTCCGTTTGTCAGGGAAAGGTTTTGGTCATAGAGTTTGAATGAATTGGACAACATTAAAAACATATTAATTGTAAACGCCGGTGCTACTAGAGGAATAATTATATGCCTGGTTTTTGACCACAGGGTGGAACCATCTATTTCCGCAGCTTCAAGGAGGTCCGACGGAATACTTTGCAAGGCGGCAATATAAATTACCATTGTGTAGCCGGCCATTTGCCATGTCATAAGTATCACCAGCCCCCAAAACCCTGTCTCCGGTGTGGCCAACCACCCCCGAAAAAATTCGAGATTCAACAGATCCGCCAGGGAAGAAAAAACCTGGATAAAAATAAACTGCCATACGAAACCCAGAATTAGGCCTCCAATGAGGTTCGGCATAAAGAAGACCGTACGCAATGCATGGGAGGTACGTAAAGGTTGTGTGACCAGTAGTGCCAGTGCAAAGCCAATACCGTTTATGAGGATTACTGAAACCACCGCAAAACGAGCGGTAAACCAAAAGGAATAAATGAACTGCTCATCTTCGAACAGATCAATATAATTCTGAAGTCCCACCCATTCTACTTGGGACCTCACAATTCCATTCCATTCGGTGAAGGAGTAATAAATACCCCACAAAAAAGGCACTACCACTACTACAAAGAAGGCAAATACCAGGGGGCCTACAAAGGCCCAGAACAAGAGGCGCCGTTTGATACTTTCCTGCATAGGTTCTCCTCAAATAGAGCTTACATTATAGCCGGAGGAGGTATATATATCCCCCCTCCGACTTAATTCGCTAGTATTATTGACGTGCCTTTTCCCACTCTTCTGTTGTATGGGCCGTAAGTTCGTCCCAACTCATTTTGTCGGCCACGTATTTCTGAATATCAACGCCGAGTACATTCTGTCCCCAACCGGTGGGATATCCCATGAATACCCAGGGTAAAGTCTTTCCTCGGGCTGAGAAATCAAGTATATCACGGGCCAGAGGATCTGAAACCTTGGATACGTCGTATCCTTTATAGGCGGGAATAAACTTGAACTCTTCAAGCACATACTGTTTCCCTGTTTCGGATGTGTACATCCAGTTTAGGAAATTCTTTGCCGCCTCTACTACTTCAGCATCCAACTGTTTGTTTACTCCCCAGTACATCGGTACTCCAACTGGAATTCGGTCGCCGATCCCGCCTTCTACCGAAAGGGGGATGAAACCGATGTTGGAGGCCAGTTCTTCGTTTACACCGGCGATTGACCCGTAGGCCCAGTTACCCTGCTGGATGAGTGCTACTTTTTCACCCGAGAAAAGCTGTTCAACCTGCCGGCTGTAGTCGAGGGACAGAGTGGGCTGAACCGAGTAATCGTTCTGCAGGTCGACCAGTTTCTTAAAGCCTTCACTGTATTTGTATTCAACGGTCTTGGCGTTGAATGCATCATTTACATTATCAAACTCCTGGGAGAGAACCGCGTTTGATAGGTGGAGCCCTGTAACCCAGGTCTCTTTTGCAGGGAATGCAAATACCGCTTCTATTCCAAGTTCCCCTTTCATTGAATCAAGTTTTTTTACTGCTGCTTCGAGCTTGGTGTAAGAGGTAATACCGGCAGGATCTATTCCTGCTTTTTCAAACATAGCCTTATTGTAAATCAGGCCGTAACCTTCCTGGTTATAGGGCAACCCATACACTTTACCTTCCATCGTAACACCACCGAGCACTCCGTCAAAAGCTTTTTCTGTAACATCCAACTCGTTCAACGGGGCAAGATACTGCTTCCAGTCGGCAACATCCTGGGGGCCTCCAACATTAAAAATAGCGGGTTCTTCTCCCGAGGCGAATCGGGACCTTAGAGCGGCACCGTAATCATCACCACCACCTACTGTTTTAATAGAAAGATCAACATTGGGGTTTTCCTTCATGTACTCTTCAGCCAACTGGGTGAATTGATCTTTGAATTCTACCTTGAATTGAAAGATATCTACTTTCACCTTTTCACCGGCATCGGATTCACTACTTTCCTGGGCACCACCAGCCCACAAAGCGGGGACACACATTACAATGAGTGCGATCAACAGAGCAATACTCTTTTTTGAACTCATTTTTTCCTCCTTTAAGAATAAAACATGAGAATTTTCTAATAGCATTATCACCCTGCAATGCTATATTTGTCAATAATAAATTTATTTTATTATTTTTTCTGCAAATTTTTGCATTTTTTGAACTATATTCGGTGTTTTCGAGAGATTTATAATGTTTTCTTGCAAATTTTGCATTAACGTGTTTATAAATGAAGCATATTCAGTTTTTTCTTGCAAATTATAGAAAATACCTGTACTATCTATCCGGAGTGTAATATGAAAAAGGTGTCACTTACAGACATTGCTCAGGCTGCCGGCGTCTCCATTTCAACAGTATCTCGGATAGTAAACAATTCGGCCGGAATAGCAGAAAATACCCGTAACCACGTTCTACAGGTAATGAAGGAACAGGGCTACCATCCCCGTCATTTTTCAGGTGGCGCAAATAGCCGTCCCAGCCGCCTCATCACCCTCGTAATTACCGAACATGAAGCAAATATTTTTGAAAATACTTTCTTTATCATGGCGATAAAGGGAGCTAATGCCTGTGCCAGGGAACAACATTTTCATGTAATGGTTTCTTTTTGTGAAAGCGAGGGGGAACAATATGGGTATTTACAGGAGCTGGTGTCGGCAAACTGGACCGACGGGGTAGTACTTTTTTCAGTAGAACAAGAGGATCGCTCTATAAACTACCTTCGGGAAAAGGAGTTTCCCTTTTCGGTAATTGGGCGTCCGGATAAACCTGCTGAAACATTGTGGGTCGACAACGACAACTTTCAGGCAATTTATACATTAGTAAGCGACCTTATCGACCGCGGTTTCCGCAACATTGCATTTATTGGTACAAAGTGGAGCCGCCGCTATACCCTTGACCGCTATGAAGGCTATCTGCAAGCCCTCCGCAGCCGTGGTCTTGAAACCAGGGAAAGCCTCTGTTCACCCGGTTCTGAAACCGGAATGGATGCCGGAGATGCAGCTGAAGAAAAAGCTGGAAATGCGGCTGAAGCAGGTATAGGAGAAAAGGACAAAACTTCTTCATCCGAAGAACTGGGCTTTCTTTTTATGCAGGAAATATTAAAAAGAGATACACCGGATGCGGTGGTAGCCACCGACGACTTTCTGGCCTTCGGCGCCCTTCGGGCATTAAGTGAAACATCTTCCGCCGATATCCCTTTATACGGATTTAACAACAGTATCCGGGGCCGCTATCAGACCCCCTCCCTTGCCAGCGTTGACATACATCCGGAACAACTCGGCTACCATGCTACCCGATTGTTGATTGAAAGCATTCAGGACACTACCGGCGAGCCGACCCATCAAATTGTCGACACCTCAGTTATTCACCGTTCCACCAGCCTGAAGGGACAAGAATAAAAAACTAATAACACAGCCTATCTCGGGGGACATTCAAAACAGTAGTTTGAAAACGCTCACCCTAAATAGAGGTCTACTTGGGAGTTCTGATTATGCAGCACTATTATAGAAAAAAGGGCCGCCCGGAATAGATACCCGAATTAGCTACCCGACGGCCCCGTCATATACACCTAATATACCGGCTTGAGTCCGGTTTGAAAGTGGCGCAGCCGCAGCTCCGCTCCGCGGGTTATTTTTACTTTTGGTATTTGGTCTCGGTTCTTATACAGTTCACTTACCGCAGCTACTGTATAATCGATATGCTCCCGGCTATAGGCATTTCTCGGAACGGCAAATCGTACCAGGTTCAGAATACCCTTCCGCTGTTCTTCATTCTTCTGGTCCCACTCAAATGCAAAGGGCCCTAGTTCGCAGGCACGGATGCCGTAGTTGCGCAGCAGTTCGATAGTAAAGCCTACCCCGCCGAAATCGTCTATCTTCATATCTGACCCCTCGAAAAAGCGGTCCATATCCAGATAAATCGCGTGTCCGCCGGCAGGCAGCACTACAGGAACTCCATTTTTTGCAAGCCCCTGGGCCAGCATCCGGGTTTGTCCAATCCGATTGTACAGATAGGACTGATCAACAACCTCGTGAATACCTACGGCCAAAGCCATGATATCCCGGCCGCTCAAACCGCCGTAGGAGTCGTTTCCGAACCATACAATCTGCTTCTCCTTCAGACGTACCCCCACATCCTCTTTTTCAGTGGAGAACCGCTTTACAAAGTTGCCGCGATCACGGATAAAGAGGCCGCCGCCGATATTGGAGAGACCATCTTTTTTAAGGCTGATACTGAAGCCGTCGGCATAGGAAAACATCTCTTGAACTATGCTGCGGATAGACCTTTTCTCGTAGCCCTTTTCAAACTGTTTAATAAAAGCGGCGTTTTCGGCAAAACGACAGGCATCAAAGAAAAGGGGTATATCATACTCGGCGGCAATTTTATGAACCTCTTTTATATTTGCAAGGCTCACCGGCTGCCCGGCTACGGTGTTGTTGGTAATTGTGAGGTAAATAACCGGAACGTTTTCCCGCCCCTTTTCCTGTAAAAAAGCCTTGAGCCGTTCTACATCCATATCACCCTTGAAGGGATTTTCCGTATCCATTTTGTCCCAGGGAAACTCATCCAACACCCCCGGCTGAAACATATTCACAGGTTCTATGCCGTTGGCTGCAATATTCGCACCGGTTGTATCGAAATGCCCGTTGTTGGGTATCCAGTAGGGTTTACCCGGTCCGTTCTTCTCATCCAAGACTTCGCGGATAGTACTGAACAGAAGGTGCTCGGCGGCACGTCCCTGGGGGGTGATAAAGGCGTTCGGCCGGCTCAGCTGATTCGGCCCCCCGTTCACAAAGCCCCCCTCATCCTTGGTCAGATACAGTTCGTCCATCAGCTTTTCGACGTTCTTTTCTCCCGCCATTATCAGCTTCAGGGACTCCCGCGGTGAATCTCCCCTTTCGAAGGTATCCCGGATGGTATCGAGAAGCACGAAGTACCCCTTGTTTCTTCCATAAGACTCATCGCCGTGAAACAGTGCGGCCCACTGCAGCTCGCTCATGGCGGTGCTGCCGCTGTCGGAAAGGTAATCCAGCACAAGAAGATCTGCAGGGAAGGAGAACATATTGTACTCCGTCTCACGCAGCGCCCGTTCGCGCTGTTCGAGGCTGACGTCCTTGATCGGACGAATTACATGGGCTTTATGCGCCGGGACCGGCACGCCCAGTTCGTTCATTGATTTCATATTTGACCTCCCTTACAGAGCAGCAATACCGTCAATTTCGATATCGGCGCCCAGAGGCAGCTTGGCTACCTGATACGCACAGCGGGCAGGATAATCTCCTGAAAAGAAACTTCCGTATGCTTCGTTCACCCGTTTGAAATTACCCATGTCTTGTAGAAAGATAGTTACCTTCAACAACCTGTCAAGAGAGCTGCCCGCTTCTTCCAAAATCGACTTGAGGTTTTCCATTGCCTGTCGGGTTTGATCCTCAATTGTTTCTGCGACAATTTTTCCCTGTACCGGGTCAAGAGGCAATTGACCCGACACATAGACTGTGTCGCCCCAGGCTACCGCCTGCGAATAAGGTCCAACCGCTGCCGGTGCCTTATCAGTGTGAATAACTTTGCGTTCCATGTACTCCTCCTAAAAAAATGTTTCAAATAAATATATCGTACCGCACCCCGAGCTTCCGGTAGGCTCAGGTATACAGTTTTTCGATTTCATTTTCCCCCAGCACTGTTTTTACTTCCCGTATGTAGTTGTAGATGGTGTACCTAGAGACCCCCAGTTTTTCGGATACTATATCGATTCCGTTTTTAATATGAAAAATTCCCCGTTTGTAGAGCTCTTCAACAATCAGCTTATTTTTCTGGGTAGGTGAAATTCCAATTTTTCGATTTACCTCGTCCACCACCTCGTTAAAAGAGGTTTCTACCAGGTCCTTTGCGGTAAGAGGAAAGTGTTCCGACACATTTTGTGTACCTGCTACTTCGGGCAGCATACTCTCCATCATCTTCGCAAAGGGAGCAGACACATCGAAGTTCATGCATAACAACCCGATTGGCTTATGATGATAATTGCGAATAACTATTGTGGTTGACTTCAGCTGCTTTCCTGTCTCGGTGTTGCTGTAGTACACGCCATATACATCCTTTGATTCCTGATCACAGCGATCCAGTACATTCAAGGCAAAATCGGTCATAGGACCGCCGATAGAGCGGCCGGTCACCTGGCCGTTTTCTATGGCTACGATTGAGTTATCGTAGTTCTCTAAAGTGTGGACTACAACTTCGCAGTACTCTCCAAATTGTTGTGCAATTCCCCGGGCGACGGCTGAAACTACCTCAAGTTGAGCCCGGTCTTCTTTAGTAAAATCTTCTGTATTAATAGAGAGGTCTCTCCCATTTTCCACCTTAAGTACTCCTGCTTGTTCCAATTTTTTAATATATTTTATCATAATTTTGTATTTAGTCAAATATTTAGTGGATCGAACCTAGAATGACCACATTTTTAAAGTACAACTGCATTTCAACAGCCAAATTGTGTTTTCTTGTTGACTCCCTGCCCAGGTATAGGTACCCTAAAATAGTAATGTAATTACAGATCTGATTTAAAGGAGGATATATGTCCGAACGTGACGTTTCACCGCCGGGACTACCATTTTCGATAAAACCGAAATATATAGTCACTGTGGTAATTATAGTTGTGGTCATAGCCATGGTCTTGTCAAGTTTTTTTGTCGTTGACCAGACTGAACAGGCAGTAGTGCTCAGATTCGGCAAAGTGACCCGAATTGTAGGCCCTGGCCTTCAATTTAAGCTGCCCCTGGGAATTGAAAAAAATTACAACGTTCCCACCCAGCAGATACAAAAAATGGAGTTTGGGTTTCGCACCCAGCAGGCCGGAGTAAATACCGCATACTCCGGAGCGGATTTTCCCGAAGAGTCTATTATGCTGACTGGAGACTTGAATATAGTCGATGTTGAATGGATTATTCAGTATCGAATTACCCAGCCGGTAGACTGGCTGTTTAATGTGGAATTCCGTGAACAGACCCTTCGGGACATCAGCCAATCCATCATCAACCAGTTGGTCGGTGACCGGGCAATCCTGAATGTAATCGGCTCAGAACGTGCAAACATTGAACAGAAGGGCCAGGAAAAAATGCAGGAGCGCTTTGACCAGTACGAGTTGGGTATCACTGTGAATACGGTGAAACTTCGGAACATTGTCCCCCCAAAGGGCGAGGTTCAGGATGCATTCGAGGATGTTAACAAGGCCGTTCAAGATATGAACCGCTTTATCAACGAGGGTAAAGAGGCCTACAACCAGGAAATTCCAAAAGCCCGCGGTACAGCCCAGCAGCTGATCCAGGAAGCCCAGGGATATGCCGCCGAGCGTGTAAATAACGCCGAAGGTGATGTGGCCCGTTTTGTTTCGGTACTCGACCGGTATGAATTGAGTCCCGATGTTACCCGTACCCGACTCTATATTGAAACCCTTGAAGATATTTTCGGGGAAGATGAGAATACTGATTTGATCGACCGCGGCTTGGAAAACTTCATTCCCTTCAAAGGCCTGCCGGCACAGGGAGGTACACAATGAAAAAATTAGTTACCACCGCAATAGTACTGCTGATAATTGTCGTAGTTTTTGTACTTCTAGGCCCCTTTTACATTGTTGAACAGGGTGAACAGGCTGTAGTGACCCGTTTTGGTAAAATTGTTGCCACCAACACTGAACCGGGCTTGAAGTTTAAAATGCCCGTTATCGACAACGTAGTAAAATATTCCAAAAAAATCCTCAGCTGGGACGGAGATGCACAGCGGGTACCCACCGCTGAAAACCAGTTTATCTGGGTGGATGCCACCGCCCGCTGGAAAATAAGCGATCCCCAGAAATTTTATGAAGCGGTATCTACCCTCGAACAGGGCTGGGCCCGCCTGGATGATGTAATCGACTCGACAATTCGCCGGGTAATTACCAGTAATAACCTGCGGGAGGCGGTACGAAACACCAACATTATCAATGAAATGGAGGCTGCCCCGGAGATCCTGCAGCAGCAGGATGAAGAGGTTGACGAAGAGGAACTGCGAGAACTGACCCAGACCGAAAGGACCTACGAAACCGTTAACCGCGGCCGTGAAGATTTGTCCCAGGAAATGTTTGAACTGGCCGCTGATCTAACCCCCGACTACGGTATTGAATTGGTCGATATTATTATCCGTCAGATCCGTTACTCCGACGACCTTACCGAGAGCGTCTACAACAGGATGATCAAGGAAAGAAACCAGATCGCCGAGGCGTATCGATCCTACGGACAGGGGAAAAAGGCCGAATGGCTCGGTAAGTTGGAGAATGAACGAAAAACCATCTTATCGGAAGCCTATCAGGAGTCCGAAACGATTCGCGGTGAGGCTGATGCTGAGGCTACCCAGATCTACGCACAGGCATATGAGCAGGACCCGGATTTCTTCGAGTTCTGGAGATCGATAGAATCTTATCGAAAAACTATGCCGCAGTTTAAGAAGACCCTTACCACCGATATGGATTACTTTAAATACCTGTACAATGAAGAGGGCAACACCGAATAGTCGTTTCATAAAAGGCTAATTGAGAATTTAGTGGGCTGCGGCACCGAGCAATCGGAAGCCGCAGCTTTTTTATCACCCGAGGCGCTTTCAAAAATCGAAGATTTTTGAAACCCCACCAATTTAACCTTCAAAACGGCGGCGTCCTAGGTCTTCCAGTTCCGATAAACCCAGCCGGAGAACCGTCAGATGCTCCCCATCCCGCTCAAGAAGTTTCTTCAGGCACTGCACCTCCGCATTCCACTGGCTTTGGTATTTTTTATGGGTAAACTTTTTCAAAATGTGAAGCACCTTTTTCTGATACCGCCGGCACATAGACGAATCCTGTTCAGCCAACATCAGGCTTCGCACCACTTTAAGCTCTTCCTGCCGATCCCTGCAGGCGGCCGCTTCGAGTTTTTTCTCTAGGCTCTTTAATTTTTCAGCAGAAAGCTCCTGTAAAATTTCTATCCGGGGTATATCGGAAAAGAGATACAAATTCTCCGTTGAGAGCCAGCCACATCGATTTTCATCATCCAGTAATACCGCGTTTCTTTGGGTAGTAAAGTGGTGGGCTACTCTCTCCGGCACAAAGCCGGCCTGAAGTAAAGACTGTATTCGATGGGCTGGAAGAAACCGTCCAAGGTCAGGTTGTTGGGGAGGTATTTTTTTCTGAGAACTTTTGTCTTGTTGCAGGTTAGGACCGGCTCGCCCCCAATCGCTTTGACGCTCTACTATGAGCTGAAACTCCGTGTTGTAGGTACGCCGATTCATGCTCTGACGTCCGCCCCGGTAAGTTATATAATCCAGGCTATTGATTTCGATCCTCCCAAATTCGCCGAGAATATCCATCAGCTCTTCCATCGGAATTATCCCCTCACTGTTGTAACTGAGCACAATCCAACGGGTATCCGTTGCCGCCAGAACTTTACGGAGGGCACCCGGGGCACCGGCTCGGGTGCAGAAATCCGAACGGGTCTTTTTCCAGTCCCCCCGGATACCTGCTTTTGAAACTAAGCTTCCGTCGGCTCCGATATCATTATTCACCTTAGGAAAATCCCAACGGGCAATTGTGTTCAGCAAATGATAATTACTTCCGTATTGATGGATATTGTACGGCGGATCCAGATAGCAGAGGTCACCGCTACGGCCGGACAAAAAATCTGCTGCATCCATCTGCTGCATTTCGCAGTTCGGATTCCCATCGATCAGAAGGGGATACTCAAGCTGCATCGGCGACATAATACGCGTAAGGGCATCCCTGCTATGGCCGCCGAAGCCCTTATGATACGCCTTAAACACACCGGAGGTGTTCACATGGGTAGCCGATTCATAGAGAAGCAGGGCCGTCAACACATCATGCCCCCTGCCTCCGTCGGGAAACCAGCGATCTATCTCCTCCCGCACCCGGTCGATAAAAAGTGCATTTTCCCGGGTATAGAATAAACGTTCTGTGCGATAATTTGCCTCCTCCGTCGATGCAGGGGCGTAATAGCGGCTGATAAAGGGTGCCTCAGGTTCGGCCATGGGTTCTTCCTGCACACTGTTCAGCCTGGATAATGCACTTTCTAGACCGTTAAAATGGACAAACAGCTGTTCCGCCTCTTCTGGAGAAAGTGTAAGATATACCGTATTGATTATTCTCGAATACTCTTCCCAATCGTTGGCCGCAACCTGAAAGCCCATTTGTCTAGCCAGTCGTGCTACTGCCCCGCTGCCGGCAAAGGGGTCAAGAAAACGGCTAATCGGATGCTGTTGATGCAGCCGGGAAAAGATGCGGTAGAGAAAACCGAGTATGCGCCTTTTGTTGCCTATGTAGGCAATTAGTTGACGAGTTAGATATTCCCTTGAAACAAAGGCCCCATCACTTGCCGAAAGACTGAGGGCCTGATACCATTCCGGCATGACCGAAAAGAGACTATCAGCTTTACTTGCAAAAATCAACATAAACGAGCAGCATGGTCCATCTGATCCATATATCACCGACCTTGCGTATGACAGCCGGGAGGTTCATGGGGGAAGCCTTTTCTTTGCATTGAAGGGGCTCCATACCGATGGACACGAATACATTGATAAGGCGATAGCCCTGGGGGCCGCTGCAATTGTCCACAGCGAACCGCTATCCACATATGCCCAGGGCACAACATATATTCGGGTTGATAACAGCAGGCTCGTTATGTCACCCATTGCGTGCAGTTTTTTTGACGATCCCTCCTCGGAAATGACGATTATTGGTGTGACGGGAACCGACGGTAAAAGTACTACAAGTTTTTTTATTCAGCAACTTCTAAAACTCAGCGGTAAAAGAACCGGACTTCTCACAACAGTACAATTCGACCTGGGCGACGGTCCTCAAAAAAACTACCTCCGCCAGTCTACCCCCGAGGCCCCCGAAATCCATCGGCTTTTACGTGCTATGCGTGAGAATAAATGTACCCATGCCGTAGTTGAGGCAACAAGCCACGGGCTTTCACCTTTAAACAATCGCCTCGGCGATGTAAGTTTCGACGTGGGAGTGCTTACAAACATAAGTCACGAACATCTTGAGTTTCATAAAACCCTCGAACGTTATATAGATGATAAGGCAAATCTTTTTCGGGCCCTTCCCTTAAAAGGCGGCTTCGGTGTAGTAAATGCCGAAGAAGCCCACAGGCAGGCTTTTATCAATGCAACACAGTGTCCTGTCCACCTGTACGGCACCGAAGAGGCCACAAAAGCCGGCATCAAAAATTTATCCATTATTGCCCGGGAGATTAAGGAAACACCGGAGGGTCAAAGCTTTCTCGTGTCCTCTACCACTGAAGAGACCCTAAATGAGTATGTAAAATTGCCCCAGCCCGGTCGCTTTAACATAGAAAACAGTATAGCCGCCCTATTGGCGGTCGGCTGTCTTCCCGGTGAGTCCCTACACACCTACCTCCCCCTGGTTTCATATCTTCGCCCTATTAAGGGGCGCATGGTACCGGTAGATGAAGGGCAACCTTTTCAGGTTATCGTTGACTACGCGCACACACCGGGATCTTTTCGAAAACTTTTCCCTGCCCTCCGTTCGCAGGTGAATAAGGGCAATCTTATTGCCGTTTTCGGCTCGGCGGGTGAACGGGATATTGAGAAAAGGAGTCAGCTGGGTAGTATTGCAGCCGAATATTGCGACATTATAATTCTTGCTGATGAGGACCCTCGTGGGGAGGAGCCCCGTGACATCCTTGAGGATATCGCCACAGGCTGTAAAAGGATGAAACGTAATGAGGGACTCTTTTTAATAGAAGACCGCCCTGCCGCGATTCGCCACGCCTTCACCCTCGCTGAAAAAAACGATTTAGTAGTATTACTCGGCAAGGGACATGAGGGAAGTATAATTTACGCCGACGGGCCAATACCCTGGGATGAAGAGACTGCCGCCCGGGAACAGTTGCGTGCCCTCGGTTACACACATCCATAAAAAGTAGTTACGAGTAGGAGGGAGAAGAAAATATGAGCACAACAAAGGTCGGAATATTATTCGGCGGAAAATCTGGTGAACACGAAGTCTCCTTACAATCGGCGGCATCGGTTTACATGCATATAGATAAGGAGCAATTTGAACCTGTTTTAATCGGCATAGATAAGGATGGGCGCTGGTATCTTCAACCGGAGCCCCAACTTGCCCACGGGAATTCTACGCTGAAACTCAGTACCAAGCCTGAGAATTTGGTAAGTATCCTCCCCAGTCAGGGGCTCTGGAGCAGAAAGGGGCAACTTAAGCTTGATGCTGTGTTTCCTGTTCTTCACGGTACCTTCGGGGAAGACGGCACAGTACAAGGGCTTCTTGAAATTGCCGGTGTTCCCTATGTAGGTGCGGGGGTACTTGGAAGCAGCCTCGGTATGGATAAGGCTATGGTAAAACGCGTGTGGCTTCATGCGGGGCTTCCTACAATTCCATTTGTCGAAATAAAAATTCACGAATTTAAAAGTTCTGAAACAACCGCCGCAGTTATTGACCGGGTACTGCACAAATTTCAGTTTCCCCTCTTTGTAAAACCCTCCCGCTCCGGTTCTTCTGTCGGAGTAAGCAGAACAAGCACTCGCCCCGAATTACAGATAGCCTTACAAGAGGCCTTTACATACGACACAAAGGTGCTGGTCGAACCGGAAATAGAGGGCCGGGAAGTTGAATGTTCCGTAGTTGGAAACGACAACCCGATTGCCCATGCAGTAGGTGAAATTGTCCCTGCCCACGAACATAAGTTTTATGACTACGATGCAAAATATCTGGACCCCAACGGGGCCCTCTTAAGGGTACCCGCCCCTCTGCCTTCAGAAACAGTATCGGCAGTACGTGAATTGGCGGTTGCAGCCTATAAATGTGCCGATAGTGAAGGCTTCGCACGATTGGATTTTTTTATAAAGAATGAAAAAGAGGTACTGCTAAACGAAATTAATACAATTCCCGGTTTTACCAGTATTAGTATGTTTCCAAAGCTGTGCGAAGAGGCGGGGCTTGATTACACCTCTTTAATCACAAGCCTTATTGAACTTGGTGTAGAGAGGTATCAACAAAGGACTGCTCTCCTCTACACTCGTGAATAAATACTACCAGTGATCGTAAGAAAACAGTTGATCAAGGGGTCGCCGCTCTGCTTTCATAGGGACCTCTTTTGCATAACCAACCAGTAAAAGTGCAACTACCCGCATTTGATATGGAACGGTAAGAATTTCCCGCACCTGTTCTTCATCGTAGGTGGTAACGGCATGAGCTCCCAAACCTTCTGCCCGCGTCTGGACCATCATAAACCCAAGGGAAATTCCGATATCAATTGGATATGCAAGTTGGCCGTTCGGCATCTTATAGTCAACATTTGTTGTGCAGGCGGCGATTATCACCGGAGCTTCACCAACATGTTCCTGCATATAGGCGGCATTGTAAATTTGTTCCCGGGTCTCAGGTTTTTTTACTGCTATCAGCCTCCAGGGCTGACGGTTCTTTGCTGATGGTGCGCGCTGTGCCGCATAAATAATCCGCTCAAGGGATTCCTGGGGAACACTATCTTTCTTAAACTGAGAAATACTCACCCATTCAGCTATCTCTTTTAAAACTTCCATACGCCCTCAATTGTGTGTGTATATTCTAAATAAAGCTTGACTCTAAAACGCTTCTTCTCGTATTGTAAATTCAGATGTCGTTGAAAAAAATTCTTCTTACCACTGTTTTAAGCATACTCATATCAGTACCATTTTTAAGTTCATCACCTGTAGGCCTATCTTATCATACATTTGAAGATCTGCACACCTTTTCAATTCTATATCCCCGCGCGGAAAATAGTCACAATGAAGAACTCGCCTTCGATTATATTAGCGGCACCCTTAGTAGAAATAATATTGAGTATAATCGAATAGGTTTAGGGGGCTTTGAAAATTTTCACTCATTTTCTTCTATAATAAAAACTCACTTTTCCGGAGCATCCGACAAGGATGTTTATTTTGTATTTCCGGTAAATCATCCTTTTGACACACCACAGGATGAAAGCGGAGCTGCGGGATTGGCACTTGCCCTGCAACTCTGTAAAAGCTTATCAAAAAGAAATCTTCCGGTAAATGTACATGTACTTTTTATGGGAGCTGAATACGGTCGTTCAAAGGACTACCAACTAGGTACACGGGCGTTTTTAGAAAACTATTACCCGGAAACACCCTCACAGGTTGTATATATCACCCTTCCCTCCGATACAGTACAACTGAACCTTCGAACTTCCGGCACTGATATTGTTGCCCCCGCCTGGTTAGTGGAATTTGCAGCGGATTCTCTCATACAAAACTCTGTTGATTTTACTTTTTCAACCATTCGTTTTAACCTGCATCAGATGGGGCTTAATGAAGAGTCCACTAGAATCGATCCATTTCTTCAGGCCGGCCTGCCGGCCCTTCACCTCCAGGGGGTATCCTCATCTAAAGGTATCGATATTCAAACTCTCCACAACTATCTTTTAAATTTTATACACACCTATCCAACAGAGATCCCTTCCCAATGGGACACCCATTATCTTTTTCTTAAATATAAAAATTTCACCCTGCTTATTCAGGAGTTTTCCTACATCATCATTGTGTTATTACTTTTTGCCTCAGTATTGCTTTATCCGTTTTTCCGCCGTAAACGTTTTTATCGTTATTTGAAGTCGATAGGTCACAACGGCTGGGTCTTACCAATCATATTCGCCCTTATGTTTTTGTATTTACTTTTAGCAACACTTCTTTTAGAAGGTATAGCCGCCTACCGACAATCGAGCTTAATGTGGCAGCAGGTCCCGTCTCTCTTTCTATTACTTAAGGTCGTTTTTGCAGGTTTCCTCTTTGCCCTCAGTCATAGAATAACAATTCCCTTTCATTTTACCCGATTGAGGGGAAGTTTCTATTCCGCCTCGGGCCTGCTATTTTTATTGATCAACGTGCTTATTCTTACAACCTACAATCTTTCTCTCACCTTGTACGGCGCTGCGATTTTTATACTTGGTTTTTTGTTTACAATTGTACGTCATAGACTCACAAAACTCATATACCTTCTTATCTCTATCCTTTTTATTACAGTAACTCTTTTTTATATATTTAGAACAGGATCCAGCCGGGCAATTTATGGAATAGTGCTCTCCCGTTACCAAGGAAACCTTCTAGTGGCCTTTCATTTATTGCCCTATATGTTGTTTATTCTTCGTTTAAGGGTATTATACCATCATCCAAAACAATCTCTTACCAGAAGATTGACCCTGGCTTCCGACCTCCTTTTTGGTACTATAAGCGCCGTTTTGTTCACCTATTTACTCTTTTTTTACTCTCTAAATCCCGGAAACAGACAGCTGATACAGGTAAATGAGCAAATTGACAGTACCCAGCATACCCACTCGTTGCTTTTTAAGAGTAGTGAGCCCTTACACTCCTTTACCTATGGGCAGGTTTTATTTGCTCCGGAAAAAGAGGTTAAAGTAAACAGTGATGATCGCAATGTAAAAAAGAAACTGCCCTATATAGATTCCGTTATAACTATCTCAATTGACACCCAGGAGTTTCTCGGAAGAACAACCTATACACTCACAATTATCACTCCCTTTCCTCCGGAAAAACTCAATGTAAAGCTTTCATCGATGGAGACGATTACATTGTTTGATTCCGACTTTCCGGTCTCCCCCTTACGGGACCCCCATACTCTTCAGTTCCATATAGGAAGGTTCCCGCAGATTCCCTTCTCTTTCTCCTTTACCGTACCGCAAAAGCTTGAGGGGACCCTGGAGACGACAGCCCACTTCTACTCGATACCCTATCAAACTACAATGGATCGAAGCCGTTTTGAAGTTAATTATCACCTTGAAGCTGTAAGTTCGGTTTCACTGCCCATCTCAATTGACAGTACTACTAGCTTAAAGTAGGATTGTACAGTATGAAAAGAAACAAATTATTTTTAGTGTCCCTTGTTCTATATACAATCTGTGCAGCTCTTCCGGTGTGGTCCATAGCGATTGTTGATACTCCCCTAGGAAATGAATTGGCCGATCTTTTTCCCGGCCTCTCAGAGGGATATATCGACCTAAATTCAAATGGTTCTATGGACCGGCTTGAGGATATGGATGAAAAGGTATCAGAATCTTTGGTTCAGGACGGGGTATTACAGGTACAGGAAGTTCTCGATTTTATAATTGAACAGTATCGGTTTTTCCCTGTAGCAAAGTTGGAACAAATTCAGAGTATATTAGCAGAAGCGGAAGGGCAAATTGCCGAGATTATTGCACTTTCCTTTAAAAATCGAATTGCCGAGGTGATCGAGAAAAAAAGGGAATTCGGCTCGGATGATCTGTATCTCACCCCCTCCGCCCTCCGACGGGCCCACCAGGAGATGGGCGGCTACATTTCAACTATGCTCCACGCCTACAAGAAAGAGGAGCAGGAGTACGTACAACAGTTTTCAGAAGCCCGGGAAAGCCTCTTTTCTATGATAGAAGCGGGGTATCCCCTTCCTTCAATGGGAGCTGAGGACCGTGATTTACTAGTAAGCGCGATGGTCCACACTATTCTTTCTGAAAGCGATCGTAATCCACGGCGGGTAAAAGCAGCAATAAATACCCTCGGCAGGCTGCAGGCGGAAAACGCACTCCCTTACTTAAAGGATTTACTTGATTCTTCTGAGTATCAAGTGGAAGCGGCAGGGGCCCTTGGGGAAATTGGGAACACCCAGGCCCGATCCATACTTATGGAGGCACTCAAAAACTCTGAACCCGGCAACTACCAATATGCACTTATCCGGGCAGTAGGAAAGGTTGCAGGGGAGGAAAGTGCCGAATATATTTTATCGATGCTGCCTGAAGAAAAAACCGGGGAGGAGGACAATTCCCTTCCGGAGGAAAAAGAAGAGACCCTCGTGAAGGCCCTGGCGGACATAGCAACGCAGGGAAGCCGCAACCGTAAAATCTACACAGTCCTCTCGGACTACCTTAACCATAAATCCCCGCACATCCGTGGAGTAGCGGTTGAAGGAATTGCAGGTTTTGGTGCCCGTATGGCCACCAGCAAACTCTTGCCCATGCTTAAGGATGAAAAAAACGAGCAAGTAAAAATTACTCTTGTCCGAAGTTTAAATACCCTTAACGATGCATCGACAATTCCTACTTTTACAAACCTGTTGGAGGACCCCACTACTTCGACCACCCTCAAACAGGAGATTATTCAAGCTATTGGCATGAACGACAACGGGACAAGGGCAATACCATCGGTCATGGCCTATCTAAACGATGAAAATGAAACAGTACGAAATGCATCTCGCCGGGCAATACTGAATCAATATAATAAGGACCCGCAATCCGTTATTTCAAGCCTAAACCGCGGTGTACTTCAATCGGAGGATCCCCTCTTTCTAGAAGAAGCAACTGCAATTATTGCGGAGGTAGCAGATCCAGCGGCGGTCAATACCCTGCTCAAGCTTCTGGATACTCCCTATCCCGAGGTTCTCAAGAACGTAACCTGGGGGTTCTACCGTATTCGCCCTCAGGACAATGCGCGGATCGTCGGTGAAATTCAAAAACTTGTGACCGGTGAAACCCAGCCTCTCCAGGTAAGAATAAATGCAGCACGGGCCCTCGGGGCGATGCAAACCAATAACTCGCAACTTGAAGTACATAAAACTTTGCTCACGACACTAAAATTAGGGTCGCCTGAATATTCAATGCTGCGCTACTATGCTATTGACTCGCTGGCAAAGCTTTCCGCATCTCAACCAGAAGTAATAGAGGCCCTTGCACAGCTTGCCTCAAGCCCAGAAGAGCAGTACCTGCGGTTGGCTGCATTACAAGCCCTGAGAACAATCGGTACTTCAGGGGCAGATACTATTGATTCTGTCGCCGGTATGGCCAATCGCAGTGACAATATCGAGATAAAGATTGAAGCTGTTCGTCTTCTCGGTGATGCCGGCTTCGCTGAGGCCACAAGTATCGCTCGATCGATCATTGAAACAGAACAGACTTCCGGTACCTACGCAAAGGTTGCCTATTCTCTCTCTCGCATTGAAAATGATGAATCAGTTGAGTTATTGATTGATTTGGCGGCAAAAACTGATCAGAAAGACTTCATTATTGGACTTCTCCGAGAGATGCCCCCTTCCCTACTAAGAAAAGTCGTACAACAGCGGAGACAGACTGAAAGCAACGAAGAGATACAACAGGTGCTCGAAACACTTGATTCGGCCTATACCGCCGGGCCCTAAAGACTAGGGGATAGGGGTCCTAAGGTCCAAGTATATGGAGACAGTAATATTTCATGTAGATATGGACGCATTTTATGCTGCTGTTGAACAGGGGGATAATCCCGAACTTCGCGGTACACCGGTTATTATTGGGGCCCGTCCGGGCACTCGTGGTGTTGTCTCAGCATGTTCATATGAAGCCAGAAAGTTTGGTGTACGTTCTGCGATGCCAATTTCGGAGGCGTACCGCCGCTGTCCCCATGGAAACTTTCTGCCGGTCAGGATGGGAAGATACCAGGAAGTAAGCCGGAGCATTATGTCCCTGTTTGAAGATTTTACTCCGGACATACAACAAATATCAGTGGACGAAGCATTTCTGAATATGACCGGCACTGAACGTTTATTCGGCCCTCCGGAAGAAGCTGCAACACTGATAAAGCAACAGGTGAAAGAAAAAACAGGACTGGTAATTTCTATCGGTATTGCCGCCAACAAGTTTTTAGCGAAACTGGCCTCCGACTACGACAAACCCGACGGGCTCTACCGGGTAATTCCGGGACAGGAGCTTCAGTTTATCGATAGCCTGAAACTGGGAAACCTATGGGGTATCGGCAAGAAAAGTCTTGAACGGCTCTACGAACTAAACATTACCACTGCCCAGGAGCTACGGGCGGTAAAGCAGGCATCCCTGTGCCGCTTATTCGGAAAGTCAGCCGGCGAGTATCTGTACCGCGCATCCCGGGGTATCGACCCCGGGATACTGCAGAAAGAAACAAAGAGCCACTCCGTCTCCGGAGAAGTAACCTTCGAACAGGATACCCGGGACCCGGAGGTTATAAAACAGGTAATTTTGGACCTTTCCCATCAAATCATGTTTCGTCTGCTGAACTCTGATAAAATCGGCTATACCGTTTTTATTAAACTTCGTTTTAACGACTTCACTACAACCACCGCCCAAAAACGCCTTCGAAGGCCCTTGTACTCCGCAGAGGAACTTTTTGACGTAGCCCATACACTTCTTCAAAAAAGATGGAGCCGGCAACAGGAAATACGTTTGGTCGGCGTAGGCGTTTCAAGCGTATTTTCCTCCTCCGAACAAGCCGAACAGCAAGAACTCTTTTCCGATCCCTATGATCGCCAAAAGAAAGTGGAAAAAGCGGTGAGCTCCATAAGAGCAAGGGGAAACCGGATTGAAAAAGCAAGCTTAATTGACTCCCTCCCCGAGATGAAAAAACGCGGGGAAAAGCTTTTTTCAAGCCCCTCCGATGAACTTCATTCCGACGAACTTCCTGCAGATGAATCCCGGGGCACTGAACAGTAAGATAAGTAATTTATCTTAAAGATGTTGGGGGTATTCTCTTTTGGAAAACATAAGACTTCCAAAATGAGAATACCTTTTTTTATTTTAAACTCAGCCTGCCGTAGCCTGCCCTCTAATTCCAATCGGAGAGAAACGCCTGGGCCTCTTCAAGGTTATCCTTTTCGCTGCCCGTCAAGCCGTATTCACCTTCAAGCTCCCCGACAATCCACTCCATAATTCCAACGGCTTCTTCTCTATCGGACATCCCCTTAACACCTCCGGAACTATAAGGCTGGGACTTTGTAGGATCAAAGGCCGCATTAAAGTACTTGTACCGTTCTACCGGGTCCTTCGCTTCGGTAAAGTCACTCGACTTTTTACGCGCCTCTCTTTCACGCTTGCGACTGCTCCAGTCACGCTGATACAGATGATCACCAAGCTTAAGATAATAAGAGTATTTTGTTTTATCCCCACGATATGCATCTATCGCACGGCGACTGTAAGAAACAGCATACTCCTTATTACCGAAGGAAATTAATTTCGGTACGGAGGCGTATAACATACCTAATACATAAAAAGAGTCTGCGTGGGAACTATCACTGCGTACCGCCCGCTCCAAATCTTCCCTCATCGGGCCCGCTTTCATCAGGCTGTTGAGCACACCCTTTGTCTGACCCCAACGGCCAATGTTAGAAGCCCGCCAATAAAAGGCAAAATGATTATCATCATCATACTCTAACGCCTTGTTGGCCAGCCTTTCACCCTCCTCGAATTGTGACAGTAATTGTTCAGAGGAAGCACCATTTCTTTCCGCCTCATCCCCCAGATTGAGGGTAGTACGGGAAAGCCGCCAGTACAGTTCCGCCTTTTCTCTATCCGAACCGACTAAATTTTCCGCCCTTTCAAGTACCTCCATAGCCTCTTGGTGTTTTTCTGCCTCATACAACTCATCAGCCTGTTCAAAAAGCTCATCTACATTTGTCTGTGCCCATACAGCGGTGCTAATCCAGAGAAGCAATACCATCCCAATTTTCAATGTTCGCATTCAACGCCTCCTTAATGTGCTATTGTTATTAAATTGTGACTACCTTATCCGGAGATACCTCTTCCAGAAAGATCTCACTGTATCTGCCCGAATCACTTGGTTCCGGCCGGTCGGGAATATATGTTTTAGAAAAAAACTGCAACACATCCAGCATATCATCCATGCTGTCGGTGAGGGTAAATCGATAATAACACTGATATTTATTTAATATTTTACGGTAACTCTCTTCCATTACTAAGTCGGGATCGGTATCGTGCCTGAGTGTAGAACGCAAACCGCCGTACCACGCCCTGGATATGCACATTCGTCGTATACGCCGGTCTTCATCCATATAATACAGCTCAAAAATACCGGCCATGGAGGGAACGTGCCGCACTATATCGAACTTTTCCGCTTTGCGCAGGGCAGACCAGAATACTGTATAATAGACCTTTTCCCCTTCTACCCTTTTTTCTAAGTGCGGGGGAGCTTTACGCATTTTCTCCGGCATGCTCCTATCAACTCCTTTGCCCTATTCTTACCTAGCCGGGCCTATATTGCAAGCCCCTTTATTTTTCGTTATCATACACAGCATACTACACGAGGTAACCGAATGTCGCTTTATAGAGTACACTTTACATGGAATGAAAAAGAGGTCACCCTGAAAGCACGAAGCTTAGACCTTACCCACCCCTATTTCGTTTCTATTAAAGAGATCATTCTTCCGAAGAAAAATCAGCTGATTATTGATCCATCGGAAGACGAAGTCCTAAAAACCTTTGGTGAAGCTGATCATTTAATGATCCCCTTCCAAAAGGTATATCTTATTGAAGAGTTGAAAGACAATCCTGAGGATGATACATCAAGGGTAACCCCTTTTACACTGGTCGACTCCGACGGAGAAGAAAACGCTGATGAAGACCAGCTTGATTAATTTCAGCCGCCAATCCATTCGCCCCATCAGCTTGTATACCAACTGCCTCCGTCCTTCCGTATAAAATCTTCACCGCCCTTCGGCCCCCAACTGCCGGCCGGGTAAATTTCCAGGCAGTCACATTCTTCCCACCATGAAATAAAGGGATCGGCAAATTCCCACGAAGCCTCTACTCCATCCTGACGTACAAATAAAGACTGATCTCCCCCCAGGCAATCTCTTAACAGTCGCTCATATGCCGATACATAGGTCCGATCAAAATAATCGCTGTATTTAAAGCTCATATGTACAGGAAAAATCAGATTATTTGATTCAGGATATTTTACTCCGAGGCGTAGACTGATCTCTTCTTCCGGCTGAATTGTGATAACCAGGCGAGAGGCATCAAGGGGAGTGCAATCGTCACGAAAAAGTTTAAGTGGAGGCTGACGAAATTTGATAACCGCTTCCGTTACACGGCGGGGCAGACGTTTCCCCGTTCTCAAATAAAAGGGAACCTCCGCCCAGCGCCAGTTATCTACATGTACCTTCACCGCAAAATAGGTCGGCATCCGGCTTTGAGGGTCCACATTATCCTCTTCCCTGTAAGCCTTAACCCGTTCACCCTCGAATTCGCCGATCCCATACTGACCTGCAACCGAAACCGATGGAACATCCTTGTAGGAAACAGGTCGTAAAGATCGAATGACCTTTACTTTTTCATCACGCACCTGCCTTGAACTAAAACCTGAGGGAGGCTCCATCGCAATGAGTGAAAGGACCTGGAGCATATGATTTTGGAAAATATCCCGAATAACACCGGTTTTCTCATAAAAACGACCGCGCCGGCTTACACCGATATCCTCGGCCACAGTAATTTGCACGCTCTCAATGTAGTTGCGATTCCATAGCGGTTCGAACAGGCTATTGGCAAAACGAAAGAAAATAATATTTTGTACCGTCTCTTTTCCGAGGTAGTGGTCCATACGAAATACCTGATCCTCACGAAAGGCTCGATTCACCGTTTGGTTCAACTCCAGAGCAGTTGCAAGATTTTTACCGAAGGGCTTTTCAATGATAATACGAATACCCTCACCCTTTGTCGGTAATTTTGAATCGGCGATTTGTGATATAACCTGTTGGTATAAAGTGCTTGGTATTGAAAGATAGTAGAGTATGTCCAGTTTGAATCCCCGGCTTTTTTTTCGTACCACCTGCTCGAGATCATTGTAATGCTCGGCTACCTCAAAATGTCCATAAGAAAAAGAGAGATGCTCCACAAAACTTTTAATCCGCCCCTCTTCCGGTGTACCTACCTCGTTGGACTTTTCAATATGCTCTTTCACAAAATCTCGGTATTTAGTGTCATTGAGGTCCTGCCGCCCAAAACCAATTATTTCAAATTGCTCCGGCAAATTTCCACGTAAATACATAGAAAAGAGGGTGGGCAAGAGCTTTCTTCCCGCCAGATCTCCCGCGCCCCCGAAAATTACAAATACGAAGGAGCTGATATGCGAAAAATCGGTACTAATATCACATTTCTGTAGTTGCTGCTTCTCATCCACTGTAGTTCTCCAAAGTCTTAATAAGCACCCCCTTATCGCGCATATCATCAACACGCTGCCGGGCAAAGCCTGCCGGCACATCTACAGGACGGCTCAAATCTTCAAGAAGCACCGTTGAGTATCCAAGCCTTCGTGCATCAAGTGCTGAAAAATAGACACACCAGTCCAAGGCCAATCCAACTAGAGTTACCTCTTGAATATCAAATTCCTGAAGAAATCCATGAAGTCCAGTTGGAGTAGTACCATCATTTTCAAAAAAGGCCGAGTATGAATCAAGAGAATGCTGAGTACCCTTGTGTAAAATAAGATCTAAATACTCTTGCTCAAGTTCAGGATGCAGCGCTGCGCCCTTACTACCGGCCACACAATGCACCGGCCATAAATTTTGCGAGAGACCATCCACCTCTATCTCTTCATAGGCCTCATAGCCTTCATGCTGATTGGCAAAGGAAATGTGATTTTGAGGATGCCAGTCGGCGGTCGCTACAACTTTATGAAATAACTCTCTCTTTTTTTTCGTATTTCTGTGAAGTAAATTATTGATGGGCCGGATAATTTTATCCCCCTCTGCAACGGCCATTGAGCCTCCGGGACAAAAATCGTTCTGCATATCCACAATTATTAACGCTCTTTTACTCGTTCTTTTTCCCATTCTCGTGCCTCCTTATTCAGGATCTCTGCTTTCAAGCATACTGTTGATTTTACGGATAAGCGCCCCCTCGGTAATCGGCTTGTGGATTACTCCATTCATACCGTGCTGCATGAGCTCATCCACTAGCTCTTTTTCCGCGTAGGCGGTTAATCCCAAAAGGACCGCAGGCTCCCTTCCCTGCTTTTCTTCAATCGAACGGATTTCACTTGCCGCGTGCTTCCCCCCCATCACCGGCATTTTAACATCCAAAATAACTATATCGAAGGGGGTGTTTTCAAAGATATCCACCGCATCGCGGCCGTTAGACACATCTTCCACCGTCCATCCGTGAGCGACTAAAATAGTTTTCACGAATAGGCGGTTGATACCTTCATCATCTGCTATCAAAATTTGAACACTCATATCACTACTATAAGAGAAGATTATTCCGATCGCCACCGTAAACATGAAATTGGATTATAAACTCATTTTCCCTTTGCTCATGTACTCACATATTGTATATTAGTAGCATGAAACCTATAGATATACATACGGTGCGAAAGGATTTCCCCGTACTCTCCTCTTCTATGAAGGGACATCCCCTCGCCTATTTTGACAACGGAGCAACCGGTCTTACATCTGCACAAGTTATTGAGGCCGTTGATAATTACTACCGAAGGTCCTCCTGCAATATTCACAGGGGAATTTACGAGCTGAGCGAACACACAACCGAACAATTTGAGGCGAGCCGAACTGATATTGCCGAGTTCATCAATGCCGCATCAGAAGAGGAAATAGTCCTCACCCATGGGACTACCGAATCAATAAATACTGTTGCCTACGGCTGGGGGGACCACAATATCAAGGCCGGAGATGAAATTGTTATAACCGAGATGGAACATCATGCGAATCTTGTTCCGTGGCAACAGCTTGCTGAACGCACTTCCGCCAGACTTAAATTTATTCCCGTCGATCCAAAGACCGGCCTTCTTAGGATGGAGGAAGTTGATCACATTGTAACTCCACACACAAAATTAATGGCCGTAAGCGCTATGTCAAACGTAACCGGGGTTGAGAATCCCCTTCCCCAACTTGTACGGGCGGCACGCAGGGTCGGTGCCCGTATCTTAGTGGATGCAGCGCAGTATGCGGTCCATGCAGAAGTTGATGTACAAAAAATAGATGCCGACTTTTTAGTTTTTTCGGGGCACAAATTGTACGGCCCTACAGGAATCGGCGTACTGTACGGGAAAAAGGAACTTCTCAAGGACATGTCGCCCTTTATGACCGGTGGGGATATGATCTTGGATGTACATAAGGAAAAGACTACCTTTCGTGAGCCTCCCTATCGCTTAGAGGCCGGGACCCCTCATATTGCCGGCGCCCTGGGACTCTCCGCCGCCGTTAAATACATCAAGGGCCTAGGAATTTCTGCAATTCAAAACCGGGAGAAATCACTGATGGATTATGCCCTGCAGCGGGCGGAAGGGGTAAAAGGAATCCACGTGTTTGGCCCCCTCGACACAAGTATTCAGGGCTCCGTCTTCTCTTTTAATATTGAAGAGATTCATCCCCACGACCTTGGAACAGTGCTGAATGAACACGGGATCGCTGTGCGGGCGGGATTTCACTGTGCCCAGCCGTATGTCGAAGCAATGGGCAGCTACGGTACAGTAAGGGCCACCTTTGCATTTTACAACACAGAAGAAGAAATTGATCGGCTTTTTACTGCCGTCTCCGAAGCTATTCAGCTTTTCAAATGAGGCGATTCTAGGAGCTCTCTGGAGTTTAACGTACATCCAGTAAAAACAAGTTCTCAACAAAAAAAAGCAAAAAGAAGCAGAGTACCCCTGCAACAAGGGGAGTCGCTATCCAGCCCAACCCTATTTTTATAAGCAAATTGTATCTGATATTTTGCATTCCCCGGGCAAAGCCGATACCTACTACCGAGCCGACCACTGCCTGAGAACTTGATATAGGTACCAGGGGCAGCGCCGGCAAGCCCCTTTGTACCAACCAATCGTGAAGGCCTTCAGAGGCAAATAAAAACAGAACAAGTGCGGAAGAGAGAACCACAATAAAGGCTGTAATCGGCGAGAGTTTGAAAATATCAGAGCCTACCGTTTCCATCACGCGCTTTGAATAAGTAAAGATGCCTACTGATATTGAAAGAGCTCCCAGGAGAAATAGCAGTTGTACTCCGGAGAAGCCCCAACCGGATGCAAAGGTAACCGGGGGAAAGGGATTTATAGGTACAAACACACCCATCACGTTTCCGATATTGTTTGCCCCAAGGCTGTAAGCGCCAAAGGCCCCGCTAATGATAAAGGCAATTCTTGTGTAAAGATCACGCCTTAATATGTGAATATGAAGGCGTTTTATGAGAAAACGCATTATGTAAAAAAGGATGAATCCGAAGACCGCCGCGATAATCGGACTCGAAACCCAACTCATAAATATTTTGCTTAACACAGTGTAATTAACCATATGACCGGCGTATATATTCCAACCCAAGATTCCGCCGACAATAGCCTGACTTGTAGAAACAGGTAAGCCCGAACGGGTCATAAAAAACACACTTATTGCCGCCGCCAGGGTGACGGTGAAGGCCCCGGGAAGGGTGGTAATAGCACCAAGGCGTCCCAAGGTACCGGCGGCACCCGAGCCCGCATAAACTGCGCCTAATATAACCGCCACACTGGCAACCACGGCGGCCATTTTAAAACGGACCATACGGGTGGCAACAGCGGTACCGAAGACATTGGCCGCGTCATTCGCCCCCAGGGACCATCCGAGAAATAGCCCGCCTGAAAGAAACAATATCAGAGATCCCACAGCTGCCTCCTCTTATCCCTAAAAGTTTCAGTCATTTTAGTCATTCTAAAGACTGCGCTTGATCGCGGCTACCGAAATCCGTTCACATACCGCTTGCGATTCATCGGATAAAGTGGCGACATATGTAGCAAAATCTCGAATATGCATTCTTTCGGCCAATTCGGTTACGTCGTTAGAAGAAAAAACTTTTCGCTTAATTAACTCTTCGATCTTATCCGCCTCATGTTCGTAAAAATACACTTTGTGTACAAAATCATTGATAATGTCGCTGTCCTTGAAAAACGCCCTGGCGGCTTTTACGGTGAAATCAAGGGCATTCTGAGATGTTGTTACCAGCTCTTGAAAATCTTTTTTCAGGGACTCACAAATTTTAGGCTGTTCAATATCAATTTGAAAAACAATTTTTTTTGTAGTATCAATCACATTATCAATATTTTCCAGCACACTTAACACATCTCCCCGGGACTCGGGAATAAGCATTTTTGAATACAGTTTATGCCGAATTTCTCTCCGCAGATCATCCGAATCAGATTCCAACTCCGCAATCTCATCAAGGCGAGTATGAAATCGATCGGGCTCATCCTCCAAATACTCTTTTAGAGCTAGGCCGAACAAAATTCCGGCTTTAGAAATGTTATCAAGAAAAGTATCAATATCCGCAACTAAATAGGCGGTTTGTTTGAAGAGACGACTCATTTTCTACCTCCACGGCTGAACTGTAAAAGCCAAAATATAATTGTACCGCAGCTTGTCCTCCTTTTGCAAGGCACATTAAAAATTTCCGGCCCTTCAACTTTGGTATTTCAGGGTCATTTCAGAGGCCCCCAAGGTGTAATTGCCTGTTTTTATCAAGTATGCTACTATTATCTTCAATACCCACTTAAGGGAGTTTTTATGAATATTTGTGTTTTTTGTTCTTCCAGTGATAACACTCCATTTATATACAAAATAGCGGCTGAAGAGTTGGGGCAACAGATAGCAACCCGTGGTCACAACCTGATTTTTGGTGGAGGTAATGTAGGTTTGATGCGCGAAGTAGCCCAGTCAGCACTTCAATCGGGCGGGAAGGCCGTTGGGGTAATACCGGAATATCTCCGTTCCAAGGAACAGCGCTTCGATAAAGTAGACGAGCTTATTATAACCGACACAATCCACGAGCGTAAGGCAATTATGATGGAGAAGTCCGATGCATTTATTGTGCTTCCCGGAGGGTGGGGTACAATGGAGGAGTTTTTTGAGGTAGTCGCCGCAAAATTTCGGGATAACGACCGACGACCCATTGCCTTTCTAAATACAGCCGGTTTTTATAATCAGATGTTTGCATTTTTTAACTTTTTATCCCATGAAACCTTCATAAATACCCAGTGGAAGGACTCTTTTTGTATAAGCGAAAAAGTTTGTGATATACTTGATTATGTAGAAAACAACAGCTAAACATACTGGAGCACACAATGGCACAAATTCTTGTAGTAGATGACGAAGTATATATTCGTGAACTAATAAAAAAGGCCCTTAGCAGCCAAAATCATACAATTATAGACTTTGACAACGGTGTAGATGCAATCAACTACATTAAGGAAAATCCGATTGATGTGGCGATTATTGATCTGGTAATGCCCCAAAAAGGCGGTATCGAAACGCTTATGGAGATTAGAGATTCAAATAACCACATTAAAATAATTGCCATTTCCGGAAAAATCGAGACAAGGGCTGATGCTATTCAAGGCTTAGCCCAGCAATTTAATGTTGATAAGGTCCTCTCCAAACCCTTTGATATCGATGAAATGATCCAACTGGTTGAGGAACTGATATGAGCAATAATTTACGAGCCACTGTAGCTGCAGCATGCTTTACCGCGTTAATTGCAATAGGAGCCTATATTTCTATTCCAGTTGGTCCAGTACCGATCGTTTTCCAGAATTTTTTTGTACTTTTAAGTGCCCTTCTCCTTGGGAGCAGAATTGCGCTTTCAAGCGTTTTTGTGTATCTGTTCTTAGGTGCATTGGGTTTGCCTGTTTTTGCGGGGGGGACCGGCGGAATTGCCCACTTTTTCGGGCCCACCGGCGGTTACCTTCTATCATACCTTCCCGCAGTGGTAGTAACCGGATCTATCGCCCACGCTAGAACGGAGGAGAGGGCTTCACACATTCCTCCCGCTTTTCTTCAGTGTACGGCCCTTCTAGCAGGTACTCTGTGCATATATCTAGTGGGAGTTCCATGGCTGAAGGCGGCTACTCAGATGTCCTGGAAAGCGGCCCTAGGGGCGGGCCTCCTTCCTTTCCTCATTGGAGATTTTCTTAAGATTGTTGTTGCTTTTTTTATCGCCCGCGGTTTTTCCCGGAGAGTAGAAGAGTTTTTACAAGCAGATAGCTGAAGGTCGGATAGCTAAAGGTGTCTTCCACACATAGTACTCCAATTATTGAAACAGAAGAACTCACCCACGAGTTTCAGGATGGAACTCTTGCACTCAAAGGCATACATGTGACGATCCATAAGGGTGAATTTGTGCTCTGTGCAGGTCGAAACGGTTCCGGCAAAACAGTTTTTTCACGACATCTAAACGCCCTCTATAAACCATCTTCGGGGTTCGTTAAAATTGATGGAAGGGATACCAAAAAAAATCCGTTCTATGCACGTCAAACAGTAGGACTTGTGTTTCAGGATGCGGATAGTCAAATAGTCGGCCAAACTGTAAGACAGGATATTGCTTTCGGCCCCCAAAATCTTCGCTTGGGAAAGCAGGAAATTGAGAACCGGGTCCAGTCCGCTATGGACACTCTCCAGTTGAAGCATCTTGCAGACCATCGACCGCATCAACTGTCGGGCGGAGAAAAACGGCGACTGGCTATTGCATCGGTAATCGCAATGGAACCTACTGTTGTTATATTTGATGAACCCTTTTCAAACCTCGATTTTCCTGGAGTAAAATCTGTTCTTCAGCATATTGTAGGATTACATCAGAGCGGCCACACAGTACTTCTAGTAACCCACGATATAGAAAAAGCTGCTGCCCATGCGGACCGAATGCTTATATTTGATGAGGGTCGGATTGTTCGCGACAACACCCCCCAACTATTACTCTCGGAGGTAGAAAAATACGGAATACGCCCCCCGCGAACTATTGGAGGGAATGTAAGCGAACTCACATGGCTGAAATAGTAATTCTCCACTACCATCCGGGAAACTCAGTTCTCCACCGTCTTGACCCGCGCTTCAAGGTGCTTCTTATGATCAGTTATATTGCAGTGCTTTTTACAGGAAGCTGGGTTTACTGGAGCACTATTACAGTCATGACGGCAGTCGCTTCTTTTCACTGTGGCGTGCGGCCGGGGACTTTTCACCGGGAGTTAAAAGTATTTGCCCTGATAGCCTTTTTTATTGGCCTTTCTCAGTTATTAAGCTCCTCCCATTTGGGGATATATGCAGCCCTGCGGGAGGGGGGCTTTTCGGTATGGCGCTTTATACTCGTTGTGTGGCTCGGCATTCTCTTCACCGCCGTCACAGAGCCTACAGAGCTGCATGCGGTGATATTCTGGCTCTTACGTCCAGTACCGGGGGTCCCAGCGGGAAGGCTGGCCGCTCACGCTTCTCTGAGCATTGTTATTATTCCCCTGCTCCTTGACGGGGTCCACGAAATACGGGAAGCCGGCAGGGCCCGCGGGATTGATCGCCGTCGAAATCCCCTCGTGAAATTTAGGTCCTTGTTGAATCCGCTTATGGAAAAACTGCTGCTGCAAATGGAGGAACTCGCCCTTGCCCTGGAAGCCCGTAATTTTGATGAAACAGTGCTTCATACAAGTCTACAAGTAAAAACCCGCGACCTTGTGACTACTCTATTGTTAGTGCTCCCACTATTTTTTCCCCTTGCCCTTCTACAAATCGTACACATATATTTTTGAGTTTCGAAAGGTATTGTAATAGTTCTGCTTTTTACGTGCAATTTCATGGAGCTCACCCTCTCGAAAACCAAGCTTTTCAAACCAGTCTGCTGTTTGAGTTGTAAGGGCGAACACCCGTTTCAAACCGCGCTCTCTGGACTTTTCCACAAGATACAATACCAGTCTCTTTCCAATTCCCATACCCGCAAAGGCCCTATCAACTGCAATGCCGGCAATCTCGCTCTGATCATCGGGATATAAATGAAGGGCGGCGCAGCCGTGTACCCGGCCATCCATATCGTACACTACATAATCCTGATAGTGTTCTTCTAAACTCTGTGTATCCCGGGGGACCAGGATGCCCTGTGTAATGAAGGGTTCCATAACCCGCAGCACCTCCGACACATCATTTCGTTCCATAGGTCGTATGGATTCAAAAATGCTGGTATGAATCATGGTGCCGATTCCGATATTAGAAAATATTTCCTGTAGAATTACCCCTTCCTGGAGTCCGTCGACCAGATGGACGCGATCAACTCCCCCCTCACAGGCTTTTCTCCCAAGATCAATTTTTCTGACCATCGGATTATCCACAGCATTATCCTGGGGGTTTAATTTTACAAGCTCACGAGCTTCCTGAATTGTAAGCCGGCTGATTCGATCACCCGGTGTAATATTCAATACCCCCGGCAGCTTGAGCTGTTCAGAATGAATTGCCCGGCCTTCACCTGCGAAAAAGAGTTTCTCCGCACTAAGCTGGGTGCTTATTGCCACCGCCAGCTCATCAGCGGCAACGTTGTATGTTTTTCCATTTGCATTCCAACCGATCGGAGGGAATACAGGTATTACCTCCTGATCAAGAGTAGTAGTGAGAGCTTGGGTGTCTATACGCTCAACCTTCCCGGTATACTTATAATCCACCCCGTCAATAATCCCGCGCCCCTTCGCCCTCACCCAGTTCCCAATCACCGATCTTACTCCTTCTCCGGCCAAAGCCGACATCAGCTTGTTTGCGATGTTGAAAGAGACCATTTCGACAAAGGGAAGGGCCGCTTCGTCGGTAATACGCAAGCCCCTGTAGGAATGGCCGGTCACTTTATACTCCTCCAGGGTACGATTGAGCTTCTCACGTGTACCAGGGACCAGTACCATCCGAATACCGGATTGATGGAGGGTCGCAATATCCTTTATGAAAATGGGAAAAAACTGATTTTCTATTACCGGCAGTTCTATATGCAGAACAAACAAACGCCCGCGAAAACGTTGGGCGTAGCCAAGACTTTCCCGGATTATATCAAGCTCTCGATTCGACGCGCACATCTACGTGTCTCCCTTTACGGTAATCCTGCACCATCTGAGCAGCGATTGCAAGCGCTATTTCCTCAGGGCTGTCTGCGCCTATATTAAGTCCAATCGGCCCGTGTAGCCGTGCCAGATCTTCTTCGGAATAGCCCCTCCCTTTTAACCTTTCAAGACGGTCGCCAAAAGTTCTTTTGCTTCCCAATACTCCAACGTAAAAGCAGCCGCGTGCAAGGGCCGCGCCTACCGCCTCGTCGTCTATCTGCTCGCTATGGGTCACAGCTGCCACTGCCGTATGCGCTGCTGGGCCTTCGCTCCGACAGCCCTGCCCTCTTTTTTCAGTTAGCCCAAGTGTATCAAAGGCTTCCCCCGGCCACATATGCAGCAGGTTATCCGCCGATGAAAAACGCTCCGGCGGCGAAAAAGCTTCGCGGGGGTCAATAACGCTTACCCGCCATCTCAGGGCCTTTAGTTGTTGGACCAAGGCCTCCCCAAGGTGGGAGCCCCCTATCACCAGTGCATGGGGAATGGGTGGCTTGTGGTGAATAAAAAACCGCGGTTCCGGGGCTTCAGACTTGGCCGCTGTACCTTTGATTTGTGGGGCGGATAGGGGGCTATCGGATAGGGGGACCTGTAGGCCCCGCTCAACTGCTCCGAATTCTATTGGTAACAAGGGAAAAATACAATCGGCAAGTTGGGAAGCTTCGGTTCCCGGTATACTCACAATTAAAGAGTCCTCCTTGTCGAGGGCAAAGGAAGCGCCGACCCACTCTTCAGGCCCCTCGGTACACACTCCCCATACTATATCCATCCCGCGGCTTAGACGGGAGGCAAGGGCATCCCCTACATGAGAGGCATAAGGATAGATACATACCTTCACCGTCCCTCCACAGGGCGAAGGGGCCCCCATAAGAGGATCGTCACTGGGGCAAAAAGTTATAAGACCTGAAGCATTCTTTGGACGAAGGCGCTGTACCGAATCGATTACCGTACTCTCAATGCATCCGCCGCTCACCGAACCGGCTAAGGAGTTGTCTGCGGCAACTCCCAGAGTCGCACCGGCCCCTCTGACAGCAGACCCCTCAATTCCTATAACCGTCGACAAGTAAATTGGTGTTTTTTCCGGATCGGTACTCCATTCTTCAAGCTTTTTATATATGTCGAACATACGAAAACTCCCTCATAATTTCTTTTTTAGAGTATACTCAAAAACTGGTCTATTCCAACCCCGTAGACTTGATCCCCTTAAGAGAGGAGAGATATTTCGCCCCTGCTTTTCCGCATCTTTTGCACATCTTTTACACATCTTTTACCCCATGTTTTCTCCCGCATTGGATTTTAGTCGCTGCAAATGCTATAATTGGCGGTAATTGGAGAATAAATTATGCGTAAAAGCAAGCAAGACTATGTCGGCATTGATAATCGCCGGCGTATTTTAGAGGCTGCAACAGAACTATTTATACAACAGGGATCACAAGATACAAGCCTTGCGGAAATTGCCAAAAAGCTGAACATCAGCAAGGGCACACTTTACTATTACTATTCGAGTAAAGCCGACCTTATTTTTGATGTTACCGATGCGTATATGCAGGAACTTACAGAGGGTCTGCTTGACTGGGTTAAGGGATTACAGGAAACAACTGCCCCGGAGAACGTTTTAGAGACGGTGTTTCATACAATCTTCAACGCGAAAACCCGGGGAAAGCTGCACATTTATCTTATACATGAAGCTATTACAACCCATGGGGAGCTGCAAAAAAAGATCCAGGCGGCATATGGTCGCTGGAAACTGATGCTCCAGGAAGGCCTGGATACAGTGTTTGGAGATACCCTGGACACGAAAATATATGCCGAGATTATATTGACAATGTTGACTGGTGGTATTGTTCACACCATTGTCGGGGTGGAAATGGCACCTCTAAAAGAGCTCATTTCACCCCTTCTCAACAAAGAGTATAAAAATAAGTAGAGAATAAATTGCTGGAATAAGTCCAAAAAAAACCGGTATCCCTCAGGATCCGGTTTTTTCTATTAACAGGGCCGACTTTTTGTAGACCCGAAAATACCTTATTCAAACCTTATTTAAGCAGTTCATCATCAATAACCTGTTTAAAGGTTTCCTTCGGCAAAGCGCCGGCTGCCATCTGCGGCTTCCCATCTAAAGGAATAAAAAGGAGTGAGGGGATACTTTGTATTCCAAATGCGGCGGCCAGTTCCTGCTGAGCCTCGGTATCGATTTTATAGAAATCTACTTTACCGTCATACTCTTCCGATAGTTCTTCAACTATAGGAGCAACCATTTTACAAGGTCCGCACCAGTCGGCGTAGAAATCAATTACCGCAGGAAGCTCTCCTTGAAATTCCCACTCTTTCTTATTTTCGAAGTCAAAAACTTTTTCTAGAAATGTCTCTTTTGTCAAATGTTCCGGCATATGCTCTCCTTTAATCAGTATATATCTTATGATATATATATTTTTCTTATTTATAAATAAAATACTAATCCTTCATTCAAAAATCAAGCCTCATAAGAAAAAAAGTAGCTGCGCCCTAACGGAGGCACTATACAAAAACAGCCGGTCTTACACAGAGCCGGCTGTCGATAAAAGGTTCTTTATGAAAGATCGATAAAAATATTGTTAACCACTTACGGCGATACGTTTGATATCGGCATTCTGCTTCTTTTCTTCTAGAAAAGCCTTTTTTGCTTCCTGCAATTTTACACGCTCAAGATGCGTTTTAATATTTCCCTTTACCTCTTCAAAGGGAACTGTAGCAGCATCTTTGTGGTCTGTAAGCTTAATGAGGTGATACCCAAAGGAGGACTCAACTATATCGCTGACTTCCCCCACCTCCATGTTAAAGGCTGCCTCTTCAAACTCTGGTACCATCTGGCCGCGTCCAAAATAGTCCAAGTCGCCTCCTCGTTCGCTGCTGGGGCCTTCGGAAACATCACGGGCTACTTCACTGAACTCTTCTCCATCCTCAACTCGCTTTTGTGCCGCCCTTAGTTTTTCCTTCGCAGCTGCCTTATCTTCTTCCGTGGCCTCTTCAGGTACTTTCACAAGAATATGACTTGCTCTCACCTGCTCAGGCTGCTTAAACTGCTCAGGGTTGTCATCGTAAAATGCCTGTACTTCAGAAGAATCCACTGTAGTTTGATCACCGAACTTATCTTCTTCAAACTGTGTTTTCGTCATTTGCTTTGCGAGCTCCTGCTTCAACTCTTCTTCAGACAGTCCCTGCTGATTCAGCGCTTGCTGATATGCATTTTCATCCGCAAACCGCTCTTTGGTCTTTTTCATCTCCGCATCCAATTCTTCATCGGAGGGGCCATAGCCATTATCCTTTGCAATCTGATACATAAGCTCATTATCTATCAAACTTTCTAGTACCATCACTTTAAGTTGTTCAAGCTGCGGACCCTGAATCTGCATACCCTGTTGCATATACTGATATCTAAAATAGTTGAGCAGTTGCTCAAACTCCTGTTGGCTAATTTCTTCACCGTTTACCATTGCTGCGGGGCCGTTAGCTGCAGAATCCGAGGCTGCTGTTTGTCCCGAACTCTCGGGCTGTACATCCTCAGATGTGTCCTGCTGTGTCGACTCTTGTTGAGAAGTCTCCTGCTGGGACTCTTTCTCTTTTTCAGAGGATTTCTCCTGTTTGCCTCCGGCAAAAACCAGGGCGGAACTTACTAACAGCATGATACAAACAGCTGTAAAAAGGCGAAGCATACGTCGTATGTGCATAATTTACTCCTAATGCATAGATTTCTTCGTGAACATCTTACGTGCTCATAATAAAAAAGTCAAAGGCATACCCCTATGAGCAAAACCTTTGACTTCTTCTTAAGATAACAAATTCAACTCCCTCCCTTCAAGGCTCAATTAATAGAAACTTACAGAATTTAACAATACTCATATCTACTAACTCGTCGATTCTACCTCTTGGAAATTTTTTTTTGTATTCGTATATTGTAGGCATGAAGGATTTTAAGCATCTCCAGATACCGCCACCCCTAGAGCCGGAGAATATTCCTGATTTTCTGCCCGGTTACATGCTGATTTCCGAGTCAGAATTAAAAGATCCAAATTT
>Ga0102934_1000067_pt1 | contig 53642 bp, 50 predicted proteins | sample SalPonR2_A_D1_MG_FD_78175 | JGI IMG/M metagenome (GOLD analysis project Ga0102934, IMG submission 78175) | Salt pond soil microbial communities from South San Francisco under conditions of wetland restoration - Salt Pond MetaG R2_A_D1_MG | ecosystem: Environmental > Aquatic > Marine > Intertidal... | reverse complement strand
CTGGCTCACTTGCAACTTTTGGCCGCCGTCTTGGAGAACTTGCCTTCGGGCGGAGAGCTCTGGGTGCTTTGCGAGACTGTCGAAGGAGAGGGCTTTGTGGAGCTTGTAGGCGTACTGGAGAACCTGTTGGTATCACGACGGGAAAGTGTGCTTCTCCTGTGGACCTTGGTGGCATTGCTCGCACTGGCTCACGTCTGCACTCGCCGCCCGATGCCGGTATTCCCGTCGGCCCAGCTCGGTGCTGCTTGGGGTCGAGTCCTCCATACCATCCTCCGTCCTGATCTGAAATGCTGGTCAGCTACAGGCCGTCTAGATTCTCAACGGGTAGGACTGGGTGACGGCGTTCTCCGACTGCTAATCAAACTGGTAAGCCACCCTATTCTCCTAAGCGAGGCTACACTAGCGAGAAATCAAGACCTACTGTGGAGATTGCCGGCGTTTCAAAGCGTGCAGGACTCTTTGAGTGCCATAAATTTGTTGCATGCTTTGCTACAGCGGGGGGAGATATCGGACGGCCATGACAGTATAGCCTCACTTTTTTTTGGGTCCACGGGTGTAGTCAGTACGAGTGTGCCATGTGGTTTTTTGGACCACGCCCACCTTTCAAATGGTGGGGTACGTGGAAATGGAGAGAGCAGTGAAGAAAATGAGAACCTGCTCAGGAAAAGGCAGATGATGCTACCTCAGGCTCGAAGTCGCGCGGAGCGCGTGAGCGATTTTTTAATGGGATTTCTTAGCCTTCAGCTCTTCCGATCGCATGCTTCGATCATAGATCGGTGTCGAGCTATTGCTCGGGCTATGGCAGCATTGGTGGACTTAATTGGGGCTTCTCGCTATCGACTGCGCACGGTGACTGATGAGGACGGTACGCAAGCAGAAAATTGTGCGTTACCCTGGACAGTGGAGTCGTCATTTGCCGTCGGAAAACTGAGGTGGTCTCTCTCGAGTCCCTGGCGAGTGCTTGCGGAAGAAGAAGGGAGGCGGCGCAAGGCTCGGTCGTTAGGAAGTCACACTGAAGCCGAAGGAGGGAGTAGTCTCGATGAGAGTGGGACTATTCGACATTTCTTTTGCATCCACGGAGAGCGCAATCTATGGCGAGACCTGACAAGGAGTATCGATGACGCAGGGACAACGTTTCAAACGGGAGCGACTTTCTCCACGTCTGGTATGGCCTCAACAAAAGCAGCCGCTACAGGATATTCCACAACTCCTACTCGAGGCTTCAGTCCTGATCTACGGGGTATTACGGTGCCTAGTGCCTCTACTAAGACAGCCAAGCTCTGTTCTGCAGGCGGACACCCTTTGCGACGCCGATGCCACGGGCGGAGATTTGAGGAAAATGATATTCTCGGTGATGCGAGGGCAGTCCAAATGAATAGAGTTGCAGTGCGTGCTGTACGACATGTGGAGGCCTGGACAGAAGCAATACGCTCCTTACTGTTTGGAAGCAGCGCGCAAAAGGGATCTTTCAGTCGTGAATGTATGGCTTCCACGAACACCCAGGCTCAAGTCAAAAATACTTCGATCGCTTCAAATATTGACGGTGTGCATATTTCCTGCTATTTATTGATAGAAACGCTCTTTCTTCTCTTGGCCGTGAGAGTGGATGAGGCAACGGTTGAAGCAGGTGAGCTAAAGGACGAAAACGATTCTTTGGACGCTGTTGAGGATGAACAGCCTTCTGACTGTTCACGTGTAGTTCTCATGACTACAAGAGTTGAAGAATTACTGGGAAGAATGCAAGATTGCTTACATTACCTATCGTGGCCTGGCATGGGAAAATGCGAGGGGCTGTCACGCAGTCAGCGAGGACTTAGGGAAGAAGCTGAAGGGTTTGGAGAGAAGGCGGTTCCAGGGGCAGTGGCAGAAGCGGGAACCTTGGTGCTCGACGTGTCTAGGTCTCTTCTTGAGGAGTTGCCTCTTACTTTCGCGATCGATGGTGTGGGGGGCTTAGAGAAGACTGGCTTGTGGGTAGAAAGTACCGAGGGCCTGGGTGGAGGGTGGTCTAGAGAGGAAAAGTTGCCCAGAGGAGCACACGACGTGTTGCGTTTTTTCCGGAGCCGTATTGATGAGGCGTTGAGCCGAATTCTTCCTGAAGGGTCGGGAGAGGTAATACATGGAAACAGCTACGATGAAACTGATATTGCACGTGGGGAAGCAGACGAGGAAGGAGGGTATTTGAGTGATGGAGAAACATCTTCATCGTTTAAAAATCGCCATTTAAATTCGACCTACAGAGATGAGGATGACCTGATGGCTGATTCCGATGACGAGGACAAGGTAAAGGGGCTCTCCTATGTAGCGCTGGCTTCACAGCGACGACCGTTGACACAGCATCGCGGCAAGGGTATCAGAGTAAGGATGGGCCATGTTGAAGGAAGGCAACTGCGTCGAGAGAATTGTGCATTTGTCTGGGAAATTTCAAAGAACAGCCCTTTCTCGGCGCGCCAATTAGCTGCTTGGGCCCGCCTAGCCCTCGTTCTGAACCCGACCAACCCGTGCGCATATCGGTATATCAAAGCCGCAAGCTCAATCTTGCTTGACGACCGGGATTTGGATTTAGCCCAATTATGGTTTGACACCTTATTCCTCATGGCAGATCCAGAGGACTATGTTCAACATTTGGCGGAGCTTCAAGGATGGGTCAATCACGACCTAAGCGCTGTTGCTCTGTCTTTTGAGAGCACCGCTCGACGTGAGGTAACTACAGGGCAAGAAATCCGATTGAACTGCCTCTGGCGACTTCTTCAGCAGCTTTGTAGTCGAAAGAGTCCAAGCTGGTTAGTGGAAGGGCTAGGTTTTGTACAAGACCGCCTGTGGTCCTCTTTCACATTATTTGAAAGGGAAGAATTGAGCTGGTACAACCGATGCATGGAAACGGATGCCAGACATGCACTTTTTGAAGCGTCAAATGCTGTGCGAGGCGATGACGGGACACGTAAACTTTTCTTGACCTGCTTGGTACACAGTGCCCGGCATGGAGACAGTGAGGTCCGTCTGTCCATGTCCCGCGCCTTGCCTGCAGTCTTTCTCGTCTACCCCAATAGCCTGAGTGTTTGGGAGCAGTACCGTCGACAAGGTGTACTTTCGGGGCCGGGAGAGGGCCCAGACACCAAGGATAGGGCGAGTACTGGTTCTCGGTCCCACGTAACATTGTCGCAGTCGACTCTCTCTACTCTATATGTCTTGCAACGCCGCTTGGGACTCTTGATGGCCTTCGGCACAGCAGCGCAAGCTTCCCACAAGGTGACGCGTTTGGCCATCCTTACTCTCTGTCGATGGTGGGGTTCACCAACCGGAGCAATGACTGGAACACACAGCAAAATTGCGGAGCTGCAAGCAGCAAAAATGGTGAGACCCTTGGTGGAAGCCGTGATTTCCTCGATCGCTGGTGGACTCAAGTACCCGTCGGTGGCGGCATTATTGCGGGAACACCTTATTTTCTTACTGTACGAATGGCTCGTCGTCCATCGTTTACCATTATTAGATTTTCCCCTACACATGCTACTTCTCGACCTAGAGAGTGGAGAATTTCCTTTTGGGAAAACAGAAGACGAGTGGAGAGGACATGGAAGAAGAGCCTGCAAGACTGAGGAGGGGGAAGAGGACGTGGGTTCAGCGGGAATCCCTGTATGTTTAAATATCACTGGTGCTAGATGCAGTAGATTTAATATGCAATATGGCGATGTTACAAAAGAGCAAGAAGCTCTCCTTCAAGCTTTCGTCGGAAGCACGCTTTCCATCCTGGTACCCATAGCGTGCCTAGCCTCCGGGGGTGATCCTCCGACGTACCGTTTGGACCTCTTGGACAATTTGGCACTGGCCGCAGGTTCCCTGCATCAGAATCAGAAGAAGAAAGCGACGCCTCATGCTTCAAGGGGGGATGAGCACGAAGATCCGACGATATTCCGGGAAGGCCGCATTGCAAGCCTCATAAGTGCGTATATAGTGGAAATCAAAGCCCTTGAATTTCTGCTTTTGAGCGCATCCACCGTCCATAAGAACGCTGGACTTCAGCTCGCTGATTTACAAGGCTTTCTTCAAAGGTCCTTTCCCAAAGCAGGGGAAGAAGAGCTTAATAGTAGGGCAGGACTCGACCCGGAACGTTTTCCGCAGGATGTGATAGTAAGCATGTTGGATTTTCTGAGCACAGAACCACCTCTTGCTTCACTGCCCTCTGGCGCGACAAGCAAGAGCGCCCTCTGCTCTCTTGAGCCTAGTGCCTTAGGTCCAGCACTTCAGGCCTTGGCCGAGCGTATCTTGGGGGCATCACGGGTATGTCGCACAATTGGCAATAATGAGCGGGGAAAGGAAGATAGTGGCGTAGTGGACTTGACGGTGCTGTGGTCAAATTGCAATCCAGTGGAGCTTTTGTTCCACCTTAAGGTTCGTCTCGCGCAAGCATCAAATCCTATTCGCGCTCAACGCCTTCTGGAGGTGACCAAGGAATTACTAATGATCCTCGGACCAGTAGCTCAGTCTCCAGCTGCGCTGCACGTGTGCATTCACCTGATGCTGTGGGCTCTGGAACGTCACGCATTTGCCCTCACACTCTCGGTGCTAGATATGCTAGAGAGCTACCTAGATGCTGTTTTGGATCATAGGAGTGCAGATGGCCACTCAGTCGGGGCCGAACGTTTGCGTGTGCATTTAGGCGGCCTGGTCGTTTCGCTTTTTACAATATTGGTTCAATTACGGGTCTACACACATCGACGTCCGAGCGTGGGGGGGACGGACCTGCATGATGATGATGTGATGTCGGAGAGCTCATTGTTGATGTTGCCATTGCACTTCTTTACCCCCTCCATCAATGAGCGGGCTTCTTCGTCATTCGTCCTCACCGAAGATGAGACGGGAGCTATCGCAGCAAAAGTAGTTTGTATCCTGCATCGCTTGATAATACAAGAAAGCAGTCTGAAGCGTTATATTTGTGACCTCGATCCTCTGCCTAGGCTTACCATTGGCAGCTGGTTTCGGGAGTCGGATGCGTTGGAGCGCACACTGGAGGAAGTCCGCGTAGCTATTGTGCGGGCTACAACAAGTGCCACAATAAAATGCGGCGCAATAGACCAAGGGGAATCACGTCGACAGCTTATTGCTCATGCGAAGCGCTTTACCGTCACATTGGCGCGAAGTGCTGGACAGGGTCGTGCGGGACAATTTACCCGCTTGGTAGCCCTCCAAGCGTTGCTGCACCGCTTAAGTCCTATCCAAACTTCCGCAGATGATCTTTCCCCACCTCAAGTGACTCCTTTGGATCCTGGACCAGAGGTCCGCCGCCTCTTAGTACCTGCATTGCTAAGCTTGTGTCGACCTCGGGAATGGGAGAAAAGGTCCCTTGGTGGAATGTCAGATTTATCAGGAGCCTCACACAGGTCCGGTGGCAGTGGCACGGAGGAAATATCCATTCGACTAGAGGCTGCCCGTGTCTTGGGAGCTCTCGGTGCAGTCCCACCCAGCGAATTAGTTCTATGGGTACCTGCAACTCATATTGACCAAATCCATGGAAACAAAAGTACAAGCACAAGCAATGGGAAGAAGAGATCATTCGGCGCTGGCTCCTCCCGTCGCTCCCTTGGTGCTTCGTTACCTGCACCTCCTCCACTTCTTCTGCCCGCAACACCATGCGAATCTATTGTGGGCAAGGCACTAAAGATTCTGTTGGGACTTTTGACAAGCTCGGACGCTCATGCTGTACAACTTGCTGTCCTAACCCTTCGAAGCACATTGCTTCGGTCAAAGTACGACGAGACAAAAAGCCAGAAGGAAAACAGCGACTTAAGTGCAGACTCTGGTCGAGCTGTACAAAATTTTGAGATACGGCCTTGGATGAAATCGATTTGGAAGTCACGACAGCACGCCGCGGTCTTTGACGAGCAAGAGGCGGCCTTGTTACAGTCGTTCGAACGGTCTTCCACCAAGCGTCGCATTCGCGACACGGAGGCATCGTACCGATGCGATGTAGGGCAAAGAGAACCATTCGCAGCGTCGTATTTGGTGTCGTCAAGCAAAAAACGGCTTCAAACTCTCTTTCCCAATGCTATACGTCCAGTTGATGCAACTTTTCCGCGTGCTAAGAACAAGTGGTGCAGTCGACGGATTTGGGACCCTCGTCGGCTACCGTACGAGGACTGGATCACACAGCTAGTTTGGACGCTGGCACAGGAAGTTATGGTTCGAGCGTCCGGGCGAGAAATCGAGAATCACCTCGACAATTGCGAACAGGACGAGAGTGAGTTGACTACAGTGTGCCGATTTCTGATCCAGTGTAGTGGAACCTGCCGAAGTCAGCCGGTGCTGGCAGAGGTATTGTTGCCCGTTGCATTATTCTGTCTTGTGCGACTGGAAAGAGATTGCTCGTTGACAGCAGTGCAGACAAGACAATCATTCAATACGCGCGAGAGGGCAGATCAGCAGCAGCAAGGAGAGGACGAGGAAAAAATGACACGCGAATGGGTCTGTCAGCAGCTGACGCGATGCCTTCGACTGTGCCTTTCCCAAGCAAAGCCCCGTCCATCGCAAGCCTTAATTAGCGCGCTGACTTTCCTTCGTATGCAAAGCATCCATGAAGCTTTGCAGGTACGCTTTCCTTCTCCTCCCGTTGTCGGCAAATCTGTTGGGCGCAAAAGCACTGAACGCACCACTCCTCCTCATCTCGAAGCACACGAGGCTGTTGCAGCTGTGGGGGGCATGATGGGCTTGGGGTTGAACAAGCTGGAAATAGCGCGAGCGGCGATTCGATGTGGTGCGCTGACTGCAGCGATACTTTATTTGGAGCTTCACGTGGAGGACGAACGACAGCACGATCAGCTTCAGGCCCGTCACTCAGGAATTCATGAAGGAGCACACGATGGGACGGGCAGAACACAAGACTACAGTCGCTCCGTGGACCGTATAAGCAGAGATATCTGCACCAGCAGAGGCAAAAAAGGTTACGGAACGCAGGACAAATCCACTCTGTTATTGGGCGAAGTCGGGGAAGTCGAATCCCTTCTCCTTCGTATATCGGGTCGTCTCGCGGAGCCTGATGGAGCAGATGGTGTACAAGCAGGTACTGGCCTTGAAGGGAGGATGCGAGCGGCAGCTGCGCAAGAAAGTCCTGATTGGCGCCAAGCTTTGGCAGAGCATGACTGCCTTCTTCAGCGTTGGCAAGGACAAAATGCTAGCAGAGCGTCCCATAGCTCTACTTCCTGTTCGTATTTTCCGCCGAATGATAGCAAAGATACTGCTATTTCTGCGGGATCGGCGATTGCTCTGCAGAAACTGGATTTAGGCCATGTTCTGGATACATATTTGGCTGGGCTGAAGACGCGCACGGACATCGGTCATGAAGCAGCTTTACGGGAGTTGGAATTTGAAACCTCATGGCGGGCCTGTCGATGGCAACAATTCCCTATCGCGAATTATAATCGGTCCTACTTATCAGCCCTTTGGGGTCCAAATGTATGTGTGGCTCGGCATCAACCATCCTTACTGGCTACTACAGCACACAATTTTGGGAATACAGTCCTGCCTCTGAGCCTTGATGACGATCAATCAATTCAAGCTTGGCATCAAGAGGGCAGTGCTGTGGAAGACCTAGCGGGTGGGCCGTCTCTGAGTCTTCTACGACGACACCGCTATCATGAGCATATTCATGCGGGGCTGCGAGCCTTAGCGGCCGGAGACAATGCAATTCTCTCACAAAATCTGCGGGCAGCGCGTCTAGGATTGCTTAGTTGCTTGGCTGAGGAGATAGCCTCAGAACCTAGTCGCTTCCTGTCGCCTGTCTTAGCCCGTTTACAGTCGCTACAGGAGATGGAAGAGGTGGCAGCACTGCGAGCAGTTTTTACCTGCAGAATGGCTAAAAGTAACCATGCGAGAGATCTGCACGCCGCCAGTCTGCAACAGCTATCGGGGCAAGAAGATTACGATGCTATGGCTTGCAATATTAATGCCACATCCTCCTATTCTGGCATCCATAGCAGAGAAAAAGGGCGCGCGTTGATAGATATTTGGCAGGCACGGTCGCACGGTGCGATTGAGGATGACTTCGAGCTTGCCGAACCGATGCTGGCCGTACAAGAAGTGCTGATTCGAGCGCTTTGTCCGCCCTTAGATTGTCGTCAAGCGCTTGTGCGTCATGCGCAAGGTATAGCCGCAGCTGCGCGTGCGGCAGGAAATTTGACAATCGCGGCGAGTGTGATGGACAGAGTGGAGAGCCTTCTACTTGCCCCTGGTGCTAGCCCGAATGGAGTATTGACAGTGGAGCGCTGCGTCTGCAAGCTTGAACAAGCCCGTATCCTCTGGGCAAACGGGAAAGGAGACCTTGCCATCCGAACTGTGACAGCTCTGGCTCCTGCCTTGGAGACTTTGGACCGAGACGTCTCTAAAAAATGTTCAGATGATGCCAGAGTACGCGGATTGGAGATTCAGGCTCGACAACTAGCGGGGCGGTGGATGGCGATAGCCCGATCCGAAAGCACGCAACGTATCATCGACGGACATTTACGGCCCGCCGTAGATCGAGCTGGTGCAGATGGAGGCACGCCCGCGCAGCGTCGACAGGCTCATTTGACACTGGCCGATTTTCTCACTGACTTGTATCAACGTCGCTCTGAACGTCTGAAATCTGACGAAATGGTACGACAGGCAGAGTTACTGCAGCAGCGTAAAGTGGAGCTTGAAGTCAGGCAACGGGAATACGAAGGGGTTAGCGAAAAAGATCCGAAACGCAATGAACTCAGACGGCGAATTGGAAGCTTAAAGAAAGAGTTAGCGCTGGATGAAGCCGATTTTAAGGCACAGGTTGACTCTTTATCTGGAATCCTTCTTGATGCGTTGAAGCATTTCAGACAAGCACTGTGCTTTGACGGTTTGGTGGGAGGTGGGCACCGGCGGAAAGCTACAAGGAACAGTTGCGAAGGTCGTCCTGTCCTAGCGAGCGACTCGGAGGCAAAAGAGCACGAAGAGGATGATGGCTCGGGATGTGGAGATGATGATGACTTGGGTCCCATCTTCAAGGTGATAGCGCTTTGGTTCGATCCAGTCAATGCGGGAAGCCTTGTCGTGAATGCAGAGCTTGCCAAGCTGATTTTAGAGATTCCCACTTACAAGGTTGTACCATTGATATATCAGATTTTATCGCGATTGGGCTCGGGTACTCGTGAATTCAGCAGCGCTGTGGAATTGCTAGTTTTCCGGACTTGCAAAGAACATCCCCACCATACCCTGCTCCAGCTTTTCGCTCTTCGGCACGGGAAGACGCTCAATTCGGCTGCAGCCCGAGAAACCTACAATTGTATGGCGCACCTGGAAGAGAAGGTCCAAGCAGCGCAAGGAATCTTGAATCGCTTGCTGTCTAGTGGTTGCCCCGTCTTGGCGGCTCTCGTCACCAACACAGAAAAACTTCTTGATGGGTACATCAAATTGGCTTCGATCAAGCGCACGCAGGAGATGAAGCAGTCCCGGAACCTGTCTTTTGTGTCCCTTACCGCCGAGCCGGCCGTTGTCCGTAGTTTTCCGGACATTCTGCGACGTGGCGCCGAAGGTCCCAGAAGCGGAACTTCGAGCAGCGGCGCCACCTTGGCCGCCTTACCTGCCGTCTTGACCAAATCACCGCCGTTGGACCCGATGGCGAGGTATGACGCTGAGGATCAGGCATGGGGGTGTTCCACGCATGTGGTGCGTGTAGAGCGCTTTGAATCCCGCTTTGCTCTCGCCGAATCCGGACTAAGCCGACCTTTGATAATTGCTTGTCTGGGTACTGACGGCCGGCGATACAGGCAGGTTTTGAAAGCGGATGACGTGCGCTCGGACGCTATCATGATGCAGGTATTTGAAATGATGAACACTCTCCTTTGTAGGGACCCTCGGGCCCGGCGCCGCGCCCTGCATATCCGCACCTACCGGGTAGTGCCCATGACGCCTGAGTGCGGCGCGCTCGAGTTTGTGGAGGACACCAAAACACTTGGAGGGCTGCTGGTCACATCAGACAGTTCCTTGGGTCTGCATGAGCGCTACAATGGGGAGGATGACTTTAGCTCCCGGGAGTGCCGGGAGCTCCTGCGAACAGCTCGGACAAGTGAGGAGCGGCGAGACGCCTACCAGACCATCACTGAGAATTTTCATCCTGCCTTCCGTTTTTTCTTCCTCGAAAGCTTCCCAGATCCAGCGGTCTGGTACAGAAAGCGCTTGTATTACACCCGCTCTGTGGCGGTGAGCTCGATCGTCGGCTACGTGTTGGGGATCGGGGACAGACACGCCAGCAACATCCTCGTGGATCAGGCCACGGCAGGTCTCGTGCACATTGACTTCGGCTACACCTTCGAGCAAGGCAAGGTCCTACCACAACCAGAGACGGTGCCCTTTCGCTTAACGCGAGACTTGGTGGACGCCATGGGGGTGACGGGCACCGAAGGTGTCTTCCGCCAATGCTGCAACACGACCATGGCAGTGCTGCGCCAGCATGCCCCGTCGTTACTGACTATATTGGAAGTCTGTGTCCACGACCCTCTACACAGCTGGATACGTGCGGGTATGCCTGGCGTATTGGCCATGGAAGGTGGTGAGGAGGCACGTGCGGGCGTCTCGGCGGTATCGGGCAAAGCGAACTGTGTGAGCGGGGGAGACGAGGAGGAGGAGGAGGAAGGAAGTGGACGGCATCGTCGCGGTGCGGCCCACAAGGTGCTGGGCTTTGAAGAGCGGAAAGCATGCGAGGCGATGCGGCCCAATAGCGACGCAGAGCGAGCCTTGCTGCGCATTCGGCAGAAACTCAAGGGATATGAAGACCCTGGAGGGGATGCAATGAGTACCGAGGGCCACGTCAAGTACCTCATTTCGCAAGCAACGGACCCGGATAATTTGTGCCGTATCTTTGTGGGGTGGAGCCCATGGTTGTGAAAAGCGATGATACTGGTAAACTGGTGACAATGTAGAGAAGCAGCTGTTCAAAGTGGTTGATGTACAGTAAGCAAATGCACAGTCGCAAAAGGTGCAGTCGCAAAACATACGAACAATAATTCTTGAGGCCCTTTTTGTTTCATTGCTCTCCAATATGTGTACAGCGAAGCCACTTTCAATATCTGCGCTTGCACAACTACGTGATTTTCTGAAGGTGTGGTGTGATAATATAAAAGTGCTTTGTGGTCTGTTACTCGACCACAATGAAGCCCAGCAATCGAGGCTTGTCTGAATGTTTCGCGAAAGTGGATGGTAGGACCATTCATTCGAAGCTTCTCTGTTGCTATCTTGGGGACATGTTGAGCAAGGACCCCCCTTTCCACCAAATTAGACCTCTAAACTATCCATGCATGCGTGCGGGAACCTTGTGCAACATTTTCTGCATAAGCTGTGCCCGTTTTCATCTATTATAAGATATTATGGGTCCGTAGGCAAGTATCAGAACACAATGCTGCGCCAAATCTCCCTTAAACCGACTTTCCCATCATATAACCTCCTGGTAACGCATCAGGTGATGCCATGAACATAAAATGTTGTGGCTCACAACTGGCCTGAAGCGTCCTTGTTTTTTTCTTGGTGATGATAGAGCTTGCATATTGTGAAGCCGATGAATATCTCGTTCCGAATATCCACCTTTAGCGCGAAAATACCCTTGTTTACTGTCTGCTCTGTTCAGCACGCCATTGAAGGGAACCAAAATTTTGGCCTGAAAGAAAGGAATACACATGTGACCTGAATTGATCGATGCAGTGAAAGGAAAAGCTTCCTCGTACATTTTTCTTACGCAGCAATGTGCTGGCAAGGCGCCTCAGTAGTGCGTGGTCCATGAATAAGACGGTGCTGCATTTCCCTGCTCGCCGAGGTGGCCAGACGCCCTCTCTCGTTGATGTTGCTCAAGCGAGCCCTCCACCACCGCAGAAGAATTCTCTCGTATCTAAGGCACTAGTAAACACCTCCACGCACCAGAAGTTGAGCAATCAATGCCTCACGCTTTCCGTCTTCCATCTGTTTGACAGGAATGAGCCGATCTTCCTCCACGTCTTTTTTAACCCTCGTCGCTTGTCTCGTGCTTTCCAGCTACAGCGCATCTGCCTTCATGTTACCGCGAATTTCCTCCTTAGCCTTCCAGCGCGTGGGACCCTCGGTTGCGCGTGCACCCGCCCATGCCGCAGGCCGTCGTATGATGCTTTCCCGTAACCTGGCCATGGCGGCCAACCCTCAGGTGAGCGGAGGTTGGGAAATCTAAAAGAAACGCGAAGATACTTGGCGTTGCCTTCTCGTCTCCCCTTTCCAAACAGTCTGACTAAGCTACTTAAGAGTTGGAATCGCCTGCCAAAAAGCTTCGATTTGAACATGCATATATATAACTTCAATTTCATGTCGTCTCCTGTATGGCTTTCTCGGGTAAAGGTGTATTTCGACGTTGAAATCGGGGGCGAGAAAGCTGGTCGTATCACCATGGAGCTCGCGGCGGACGTGGCTCCCAAAACTGCGGGTGAGTTTCTGCGGGACCTCTCCGCCGTATAGGTCACTGGTTGTAGTCTGATATCCCCTCCCTGTTCACCCGGCAGAAAATTTCCGGCAGATCGCCACCGGTGAGGCTGGTTTTACGTACAAGGGGTCTGCCTTCCACCGAATCATCCCGGACTTCATGCTCCAAGGTGGAGACATCACCCGAGGAGATGGCACTGGTGGCCAGTCTATCTACGGCCGAACCTGTACGTCACACAGAAAACGGAAATGGATCCACCGCGAAGCATTTGGAAGAGTCTTTCTCGCTCTAGGATAGCACGGTTGAAGCCCATTCATGGCCCTCCTTCTCCTCCCCCTTCCTCGTTTCCTTCCTCTCCTCGGACTACTCATCCCTATACCACAGTCCCGGACGAGAACTTTACGCTCAAACACAAGGGCGTCGGGCTCCTGTCCATGGCCAACGCCGGGCCCAACACGAATGGCTCCCAGTTCTTCATCACCACCGTCGAGACTCCTTGGTACGTATCGGGCGGTTCTCCTCGCCTCCCTCCCCTCTTGCTGCCTTTTCCCGCTCTGAGAATGGCATACACCCCCCCTTCCCCTCGTGGTACCTTTTCCTTGTTCCTCGCGACAGGCTGGATGGCCGGCACACGGTCTTCGGGCGGGTCACGGAGGGCATGGACGTGGTGCGGAAGGTAGAGGCGGTGGGGTCCCCACGGGGAACGCCGAGCAAGAAAGTGGTGATCGTGGACTCGGGAGAGCTCAAGTAGACGGGATGAGCGTGGGTATTGATTAAGGGGGGGGAGGGAGGGGCGTTCAGAACTAGTGTCGGTGGAGGAAGCGGATCTGGAAAAGGAAAGCGGAGGGTGGCGCGTCACCTGCACTGCATCGACAATGTGATGGACGCGAAGCTTGACCTCACTAATGTGCGGAGCAATAAGGGGCACAATAAGGGACACAATCATTCCAAATCCTCGACAGGAATGAGTCCTGTCAGAATAATCCGGCACGCTCTCAAGCGGGGCGAGGTCTTGGTTCTTCATTCCTTTATTTCGTTAGCAGCCTATTTGCCTCCATGTACACCCGTGCCATCCCCCCGTCATGTCCCCTTCCTCCCAGCGTCCACCATTTTCCTCAGCTCCTCCACCTCCTTCCGCTGCTTCTCCAGGTTCATGCGTTTCTGCTCCTTCTCAGGGTGGAAGTAGAGGACCACCAAGTACCGACCGCAGACATTGAAGCCATTCAAGTGCTCAAGTGCGTCCTTGGCGTCGTAGATATCTTCGTAAATGACGAAAGCCTTCCCTCGATTTTCGTTCGCGGCTCCAACGCGGATCTATCCGTGGGGCGTGAGGAACATGAGAGCGGTCTACCATGGCTGTCTTTCCGTTTCTTTGAAAGAAAGGAAAAATTGCAAGGTTGCATCCAGCATCTCCATCATGGTATCGGGGGGGACGCAGCGTAATATCATCCTCAGACATATTAAAAGGTGGGAATGAGACGAGAGATCTGGACTAATAGCACTCCAAATCTCTTTACGATTGTCTCCCAGGCATTACCTGTCTTATCGGTCCATATTTGCCAAAAATGTCGTAAAGTTCCTCGGAGGAAAGCTTGAAGGGAAGGTTACGAACGTACAGCACGCGAGTCACGTCTGGAGAGAGACGGTTCCGCTGCCGAAAGTTGGCGGCATCCGCCATGATGAAGGCTCGTTGCCGCGAACCGAGACCTAAGAGTGCAAGAAGGAAAATAAATAGCGTAAGGGGACTCGACAATGCAGAGGGCTTGACATCGGTGTGAGTAGCTAGTGTGTGACCAAGCCGGTGTCTGTCGCGCCATGAGGCATGCACCAATTGAGGAGCCGGAGGTCGGATAGAAAGGGAGGCAGGTAACCACGTGATTACGTTCATGCGTGCCTCGGCCATGGATACAATGACCGTGGCCCCGATTCACGACGGAGACTTCCACCCTAAACTCCATCCCGGCCACAGGGAAGGAAGACGCGACACTGAGTGCTAGGCATAACTATGTGAAGAAATGTCTTCCCTCATCTCCTCCGTCCAAGATGCGTAATATCTCATTTCCCCTTCCTAGTCGACGACGTCGCTGCTTCGCGTCTCCCCTCGCCGAGCCGCAGCATCACCAGACACGTCCACAAACCGCCTCCAGGGTTGTCCAGCCTGCCTGCAAACACACCGCGGCATTGTGGAAGAAAGCGTCCTTACGATTGTCACGCGTCTCATCGTCCTTTGGACATTTCGCGGCACCGTGGGATCGGAAGGCTTTCCTGGCTCGCCTGTCCCCACGCGAGAGTCTGAAGAGCGAGTCCAAGCCCGACGCCAGCAAAATGCAAGCAAAAATGCGTACCACGACCTACTATTTCGTCGTTTTAGTTCCTATCTCCTTAATCTGGATAGACCATCCTTACCTTTTAAATTGAATTTGTACCCAAAATTCAGGCATTGCACTGTCAATAGGCATAAACTACGTCCCAGCGAAGAAATGCTCGCGCGCGTCTGTGTCCTCGTGGCCACATTTTTTGTGATGTTTTCTTCATCTGCATTGGCTTTTGTCGCCCCAGCTGTCCGCATGACTGCGCGGAGCGCTGGAGCGCTACGTATGATGGCTGCAGATGCTGGCGAGAAGGCTAATGTGGCGATTGTGACGGGTGCCTCCCGCGGAATTGGCAAGGCTTGCGCTCTCGAACTTGCCCAACATGGAGTGAAAGTAGTGGTAAACTACGCATCTTCCGCCGACTCTGCGCTCGCCGTGGTGGAGGAGATTAAAGCCTTGGGCTCGGAGGCTGTGGCTATAAAGGTAAGAAAGTCTTCGTCGGACCGATATCAAGGAAATCACTTCATCACTGAGTATTCCTCCCTAATTTCTTGTCCCTTCGAAGGCTGACATGTCCAAGCCGGAGGAGGTGGAAGCCCTCTTCAAGGAGACAGCGGCAGCATTCAAGGACCCTGTCAACATCCTTGTCAACAATGCCGGAATCACCAAAGATGGTACGCGGTACATTCAGAATGGCTGGTGTTTACGAATACGTGATGTTGCGATTGTTTACCTTCCACAATTTCAACATGACTGCAAATATACTTCGGTGTCTTGTCCCAGCAAAGGTGTACCTTTTGGAAGTTTACCCTCCAATTTTCACTGTCGGCCTGCTCTAGTCTGCCAAGCTGATAGGGCCAGGGTTTGGCTCTCCCGCTCTTGCTTTTAGTTGTTTCCTCTCTCACGTCCCACCTTTGTGCATTCGTGTGCTACCTCCCTCCGTCTAGGCTTGGTCATGACGATGAAGCCGGAAGCCTGGCAAGCCGTCATCGACATCAACCTGTCAGGTGTCTTCTACGCCTCCAAGGCGGCCGCCAGCGTCATGCTGCGGGCCCGACGGGGCCGCATTATCAATATGGCCTCGGTCGTGGGACAGATCGGCAACCCCGGACAGGTATCCACATGCTACGTTTACCGTCCTCGCGGTTTTCAGGCTTGTCTCTTTTTGTCGACACCGACACATGTCTCTAGATTCCTGAGCCTTTTTGCTTGTGACCCGATCCTGACAATCGAGAGCTTCATTATGAAGGCTGTGACGCAATCTATACCACCTTTGGTGCTATACATTCTGTGATCATTTGTCTGTTGCCTCTTTCTCTGAACCTTGCGGTACTCTACTTCTCTTGTCCCCAGGCAAACTACGCGGCGGCCAAGGGCGGCGTCCTCGGTTTGACCAAGGCGAACGCCAAGGAGTTCGCAGCGCGGGGCGTGACTGTGAACGCCGTTTGTCCGGGTTTCATCGAGAGCGACATGACGGAAAAGCTTGACTTGGACGGCATTAAGAAGGCGATCCCCCTTGGGAGACTGGGGAGGGCCTCGGAGGTGGCGGGCATGGTCCGGTTTCTGGCTGTGGATCCGGCGGCTGCCTACATTACTGGGCACTCGTTCGACGTCGATGGAGGCATTGCTATCGGTTCTACTTAACCGAAAATCGAAGAGGAAGGAAGGAGGGAGGCAGGCTTTGGTGTCGATGACAGCGTGATTACGGTGAAGCGCGAGTATTGTTGCTTGCAATGTATCTGTGATATGTGTCTCGCATGTGTGGGAGTTCCATGAGAACGGCAAGGAAACCTCGAGAGTCGATGCTGATATTTTAGGAGAGCGGTGACGCGGAGGTGTACTCTCCCCAAAAGTCACTCAAAACTTCCGAACTTCAGAGTGTTGAGACGGCGATGATCGTGGGTTTGCAATCAGTTGCTAAAACAGGCTCGTACACCTCGATGTGATTTGGATGCATTCTTGTGTATCGCTTCTCGGCTTCGGCGTTATGCTTTCTTCCACACGTCTTGTTAGATCAAAGTCAACGCCGTGACGCGATAGTAAATCGTGTAATGTGTGCGGTGATCATATCGTGTTAAATTGTCAGGTAGAAATTAAGTGTAAAAGGATCGTGGAATTAAGGAACGAATCTCCTGCCATGCGCCAGTATCCTTGACTAATATTCAGCTTTAATCAAGCCCGGCGGTCAACTTTTATTTATGCGATGAGATCGTTGATTTCGAACGTACGCTACATATGTCGAAGAAGAACGCGGAATGCACCCTCAATCGGTGGCAACAAGCAAATGCAAGCACTTCGTCCGTATCAAAAGTCTCCTTATTTTTACAACATTAATGCGTCGGATTTTTCTGAGCAGTACATTTGACTGCTCTTTATGCCTCATAGCCTGAAAAACCTGTGCATATCAGGCGAAAAAGGCGAGGAGTTCCATCTTCTCTTCATAAAGCCCGACTTCGGGTAAAACAGAAATACTTGCCCAGAGCTTAGCAGGGGAGCTCCACAACATGAATGAGGAAATAGAGGGAAGACGTTTAAATGATGTCCTTTACACTCACAAAATAAGGATGCCCGTTTCTTGCGATGGACGGGATGCGGGAAAAACCTTAGATACTTAACATTTCTTACGCCTGAAGAGCACAAAAACGGATTGACCCTCATGGCCTTCCTTTTCATATCGAAGCGAATTGAGTACTGAGGATCCCACATTCAATCAGAATGTTGGTATCATCAAGCATAACACGGATTATGAGTCCTCAAGACCTTGCTGGAGTTAACCAGCTCGGCCATTTTACTTGAACGCAGATCATGATGTTGTTGTAGTTGCAAGTACAATTTAGCGCCTAACTTAGGAGGGCTTCACGGTCTATCGAGCAACATCATTTTCAGAAAGACTTCGAAAGTGCGTTCAAATTTTCGCCTTACAGCTTTGTAGGCTTAAATGTGGCGACGAGACTTATCGCCGATGTTATAACATGAAGTCAGACTACTTTCAGAGCGTAACCAGCAGAATGCTTTTGGAGGCGACGATAACTGTCAAATGTCAGTGACTACCTCGCGTGAGCTTAGCAGTAGCGTCTAAGAGACAGAATAACAAATGATGCAAGCACTCGCCTTCCGTCACGATTGCTTCTTCTGTAATATGCGTGCGTGCGTATTGCCGACAGGGTCGATTAAGTCAAGTGGCGAGTTGACATGAGGCCCGCCCTCTCATGCCCTCCGTCGCATTCACTGAAGCAGCACTCCTCGGTTGACGGTAGCCACAGGGAAGGAGAGGCAGCAGATATTCCGGAGGGGAAACATGTGATTACCTCTTTCTCCAGGAGAAAAAGGTACCTTTCCCTTCAGTCGGGTGGCCCGTCGCCTTCAGCTGGCGGGTGGTAGCCGCGCTCTTCCATCTGATTCCCCACGAGAAATCTCGTTCTTGCTTTTAGAACACACTGTGCTTTCAAACATCAGACGTCCTCTTACCATCGATTCCATTTCCGAAACATGGTTCTCCTATCTACGAAATAGAGTGCCTTCTATTTGCCGCGTATTTCCATTTTTTTTTCTCTCGAGTAAGATCGGTGCGAATTCTACGATAGACCACCGTACTTTAACCGCGACGCTCGGGAATTTACCATCTGAAAAACGGAGTTTTCGCGCCCGGCCTTATATGCTGGTTGAAAATCAAGCATCTGATTGCATGCCTGTCCTCGAAAATGATTCAAAGGAGGGCTCTAGGCATCAAGGTTAAAGTTCGTGTAAATTGACGCCCCGTTCTAGCGACCATAGCCGCTAGCAGCGACATACATGCCATTCAGATCTGCTCCTCGCCACTCATTAGCAACACCCCGCACTCTTCCAACTGATTCCTCTTCAAAATATCGTTCTCGCCTTTGCGATAGCTAGTGCCTTCAATTGTAGCCGCGTTCTTTCCATTGGTTCCTGACGGCCTCTTGAGAAGCATCATTCCCACTTTTACGACAGACAGTGTCTTTCAACACTAGCCGAACGCTTCTTAAAAGCAACATCATTTTTATTTCTATGGCAGACACTGCGCGTCAATTGCTCGCGGATTTTCCCAAATTGCGCGGTGTCGAGGTTTTTGTGTCAGAGAATGGCACTTGATGATACGACTGTCAGGCATATTTCAAGAGGTAGGCATCAAGGCTCCAGGGCGTGCGAAAGCACGTCACTAGAGATAATAGCTGCTTGCAGCGACTGCAACAAAGTCCGCTTTTTATAAGAAAACCCTCGGTGACAAAAGCTGTGGTAGGTGGCAACACTTTACAATCTTTTCTGGGTCCATTAAGCATGGCATGTGCTGCGCACATGCGCGCCTGACCTTCTTATCCATAAGCCTAAGCACTAACTCAATTGCTTCTCGTCGAGCGAATGTAGACAGTATCGAGGATTTCTCCAATACTGGAGACTTCGTGAAACCATGCAAACTCTACAGCTATCTGTTCGTATGTTCTTCCCTTCCTCCTTAGTGAGCTAGCCTTTGCTTGTTATTATTGATTGTGCGTCCAAGCTTACAAATATTTCACGATCAACGATCATCGGAAGTCTTTTCACAGATGCTTCTTTCAAGAAAGACAACGGCACAGGACAGCGCTCTTTCATCCTGGTGGACACTAGCGGGTGAGCTCGGTGTGCCCAGTGGACTTAGACAGTATGATCATTGCGCCCTAGCTGCACGCAAGTTTGCGCAAGTCGCCGCCCAATTGAAGGCTGTGGGGAAACTTCAGCATGACAAGGCCCTCGCTATAATGTAAGCGACCGCGCTAGTATGACAGATCAGGTGGCTGTGGCGCTCGTATGTGAGGTCAAGCCTTGTGTACCCTGCGTGCGCGACCCTTTCATGTTCCTCCTTCTGCTCGTATTTGTCTCCCAAGATTAAATACAATAGCACTGGTTTGACGTCTTAAGATATTTCTTCTCAAATAAAGTTACTGCTAAAGCTCAATATATGCCGCCTCTTAATTAATGTCCGCATAAACAGCCGCACGTGGGATAGGTGTTGTGAACTGAATAAAGTAGATGCCACTTGTGGCGTTACGAACCTCCTCCTGCGCGTACTTGCCTCTCCGACTCCCAGTGGTGTCGCTTGCATTCCGCAAGTCCAAATGCGAACCGATCTGTCTTTATGGTTGCTCCCAATAGACAAGCTTATGGAGCCTAAGAACATGCCTGCTACTGTGCGTAGTCTACGAGAGGAAGCAGTGTCGATGTCATGCGGCTTTGTGCATGCACATGGGACCTTTCGTGTATGGACAAATGACAGATTCTCGGCAGAGTACATGAGCGCAGAGACGGTGAACAATTGGCTGGCGGACACAGGTCTGCTGCCGTTTTTTTGTTTTGGAACCATCTTCTCTCCAGCGTCGCGTGACAATTTCTATGAGTACATGGCTGAGCATATGCTTGCGGATAGCTCAGAGGGTCATACCACGTCGATGGTATCAGAGACCGTGGGCAGAGATGGTCGGCGCATGAAGCGGCTTCTCACGATCCGGTACGAGATCTTGAACGCAGGGCAGAACTCATACTTCGCCATGAATCTCCGTCCACTGCAATATTCTAATGCAGCTGTCCACGACTCTATTGCTACCTCCGTGTCATTCTCTTCGACTCTGATATCCACGCCCCAGCTGTCATTGTCTCCAAGATCAATGAGTCGAGCGCGAATTGGTGCGTTCTTAGCAGGGGGAGAAAAAGGAGGAAAGAGGATGGAAAAAAAGAACGAGGAGGCTGTAGCAGATTCAACGACGGAATATAGGGACTCACAAGAAAATTGCGTACGAGACGCCGCCTCGGGTGAAGGTGAGATAGTGATCGCGGCGAGAAGGGCGCGGCACCATGACAAAAGAACCTGCTCTGGCTTCCGCCGCACCATCTTTGTAGGCCACGCGTGTAGTGAAAGCCACGCACAGGCATTGCAGCATCAGCCAGAAATTCTTCGACCATCACTGGGGCAGGCCAAGGCTTCATCAACGGACTGGTTTCCTTGCTCAGGTGAGAGGGGCGATTGTAGCAAATAGTCATGTGCTAATAGCATTAACAACGATCACTGTCGCGCTGGAATTTAACGAGCCAAGTATCAAAGCCATTTTTTTAATGAGAAAATTTTCCTCTCTGAATGCCGTCCGACAGGTGGACTTCACAGAACGACGCAGGAAAAAAAATCGTTGGGAAGACATCATCCTTGTTATGACAGTAGCCATGAGTCTAGGATTTCCGATACCGTATGTAGTATAAATACACTCACCTCTGCTGCCGGCTCGACCAGCCTTACGCATAGTATGAGGGCATTTGAGAGCGACGCGTCCAAAGGTCAGGCGCCCGCAATTACTCAAGCATCTATATCGCCGACTGACATAAAGCGGCAGCCACAGCAGCAGCAAAATGTGCAGCAGCAGGAGGAGCAACTATACTATCGTTATCTTGCGAGTCAAAAGCACCTGTGGCCTCCTTCACCTAATGGCCGTTTGACACGGCTCAATAGACCGCAGTCTTGGGTGACGTGTCAACGACAGCAGCAGCATCAGGAGCTCTCAGTGCAAGCATCTGCGAATCAAGTCAAGAGCTCTCAGCAGTATGGTGCTAAATTGCCTTCGGAAAAGCACTTGACGCCACAACAACAGTGGGATATGGCCAAAAAACAACACACAACACAGCTACAATACCAGCTGTCGCATCCAGCAAAAGCATCCTACGGTCCAAAACATGGACACAGAACGTCGCGAACAAGGGTTCATCATCAGTCTCTTTTCAAACGACGGTATCCACAGCCGCCGGGAAACGTTCAAACAATATCTTGCGATGAAGCAGAAATTGATAGTGCTTCCAGTAGCACGTCCTCATCTGCATCTCTCCCTGGCTCGCGATCATTTTCCTGTTCTTCGGATTCCACTTCTTCGTCTGGCTCAGGCTACGAGAAGTTCCGTCTCCACCATTCGCAAGATCCTGCCGCCCAGAATCTCTGTGGGACCGGTGCGTCCCGAACCTTCGGCTCTCGTGTATTTGTTGGTGTGTCTCCTCTGCGACTTGATAGCGAGGATGTGCGTCAACACTTAGAGCTTCGGCCACCTGAGTGCTACCAACCTTGTCTCGATCGTAGTAGAGACAATTTCAACGACAGCAGCGCCGACGGAAAGGAAGACATCTATCTCATAGACAAGACCTTTACCCGTGCGGGTGATGGCGAGGCCGAAGGAGGGCAGGAGGACGAGCGTGCGCTGAGGAGCAAAGAGAGCCCAAATGCGATGCTTGCCGAGCTGGATGATTATTTCTCAAGCGACTGGCGCATTGACTAACTCCGTGACGGCGAGGTCCAATCATAGAGATGAAGACCCGGAACAAAGCACAGAAAAAAAATATAGAGCGGGCAACGCAATCGTGGACGTTTGCATTAGAATGCATTCGCAAGGTTTGGGTGATGATAAAATCTTACATACGTCAGATGGACAAGCACCGTTAGACAAAAGCAAATGAGAGATCGACATCTGCAACCTAGAAGGTGATTCAGGTCAAACATGGAGTCATTCAGTACCAAACGATTAAAATCATACGCTTGCTTGAAGGCACTTTGCTTGAATAAACGGCAGTAAGTGTCTGTGAAATTCGCAATTCTCTGTCAACCTCTGCGAAGCATCTATTATTTTTGCGTTTTCGACGTTCATCTTCACACCTATATTGACGCGTCTTGCCCACAAGCGGTTACAACTTCCTTTTAAACTTGTTCTTGGGAACATTCTCCATTGAGACTTTCTCTAGCATGTCCGCTCCACCAGCCATCCTATACCTGGCGACACATACTTTCATGCCATATGCCATAAAATAGCCAATAAAGTCAAAGCAATTGAACCGCTAATTGTGCTCCTGTCCTCCTATTTTCGCTAGACGTGATTGAAACTCAGGCCTCATGCCTGTGCTCCTTACTTTGCGTCCTTTTTTCATGCGCATCTTGCATTATAAATCCAGTCACTCCTTTCCTTGGCTACCTTTGATTTCTTCCATGGTCATCTCATAACACTTGAGGGTGGAGGGTATCCCATTCCAGGCGGAGGTCCTCCTCCCATCCCTCCAACCACCCCTTGTGCCCCCCCCCCCATCCCTCCCGGCATTCCCCCTCCTCCACCTCGACTCACCATACCCATGAATTCCGCGTAATTATACTGCCCTCCTGAAAATGCCGCGCGGTCCTCCACAAGGTTCCGATACAATGAAGACGCCTCCAACCCTGCGTCTCCTTCTTTCACAACCTGCACCTGCAGCCAACGCAAACTTCTTTCTTCCCTAAGAGCCTGAACAATCGCGTGCACCCGTCGCGAGTAGTCCCCCTCTTCTTTGCCTTCCTCAAACAACTGAGCGAGGACGCCTCCGTCCGCCCCCTCCACAGAGGTCATCCCGCCGAACAAAGCGGCAAGTTGTCGAGGATCTGCCCTCGCCCCAACCCACAGGTACAGCGAAATGCCATTTTCCAGGAGATAGATGCCCTCTGAAACAAACCTTTCACCCGACAAGTTGACTGCTACAGGCAAGCGGATCTTTTGTCTCCCTGCGGTGGGTGCTTCGTCCGTTGAGGAATCTTTACTCGGAGGAACGGGCAGGCCAGCTTCATTTCCCATGGTGTGGAGTGCGAAGAGGTTAGGATGAATAAATGCACGGGAGGTTGCCACGTTCATGACGGAAAAGAGCTGCATCATGTACGTGCGAAGATCGGGTCGAATGTCCGTGCCCCCCCGGAAGGCCACGTTCTTGGTCATCGCCATCGTGTAGAGGGGAAGAAGTTCTAAAGTGGACGGAATGCCCGCCGGTTGCTGCTGCTGCTGCTGATGATACCCGGAAGCCCTCCCCTGCGGTTGGTGCGCACTAAAGGCACGGCAGGACCGAAGGAGGTCTGCGCACAGCTGTGTCAAACGATGCCGGGCCGCATCCAAACCCGTCTTGAGCGCCACTTCCAGCGTTCGTTTGGCCATCAAGTTGCAGAGGGTGTCCACATCCACCGAGGCAATCACTTCTTGCAAGACCGCCGTCACGGGCGCGGCAACGGTGTGCACTCGAATGCGACGTTCCCCACTCGAGGTCGTATGCAGCAAAGCCGCCTGCACGCAGATGACCGACGCAGTCAAAAATGCTTCATCGTGAGCCATCTCCACCCCGAACACACTTTCACTCGAGCAGTTTGGCAAAGCCAGGAGATCCGTGCCTCTGATATAGTAATTTCCGTAAAATTGTGTCACTTTCAAACCCCGCGTCGCCCGCACCCGCATGACCGCCTCGAAGCCCGTCGGCCGCGTCAAGATCCCTCCCATCTCTTCCTCCAGCTTCCTTCCGTCTTTCTCCATCGCAAATCCTGGATAATAGAAGAGGTTGCCACCCGTGAATTTCGACAAGGCCGTCAAAGACGCCAAGTCCATGAAAGGAGTTTGCTGTCCGGCGGGCGCCACACAGAAGAGATCCACGGAAATCTGCACGCGCGAAAATTCCACAGCCTTGGTACGGTACCAGCTTTCTTCGGGATTGAGCATAGCATGCTCCCGCTCGGTTCCCAAGGCTCGCAGCTCTTCTCTGGGCTTCAGACGGCCGTCGCCCAGGGTGGGCATGCTGGCCAAGACCACGCACATCTTCCCTCCCACGGGGGCCATGACCCGATAGGCCCCTGTTAGGGCGGGGCCCAACGCCGAATCCATGTTTCGCGTCTTTTCGTACATCCCAGGCAGACTTTCCAACAACAGATCAATCACCTCCCGGCTCTCCTTCAGATTAACCAGCATATCTTCCGGCAGGGGCAGGAAGAGCTCCGAGATGTCGGGAACGACCAGCACTTGAGGCATCTTCAAGGAAGGCTTGAAGTGGTAGAAATGTACTGTAGAATCGAAGGTGACCAGGCCGAATTGCGTGCGGGGGTCACCGGGCAAGGCGTCTAAGTTTTTCTTGATGGTCTCGACAGTGCGAGCCAACAGCCCACTCGCCACGGAGGAATAGGACACGTCCACGACGAAGAGGTACACCGGGGGCTGAGGCGGGCGTACCATGTATTCTCCCGGCGCCACCAGTTCCACAGACCCATTCGAAAGCTCCGGTCGCTCGTGCTTGTCCCGTCGTTGCCCGTGTTCATCCAGGTGGTTGAAGTAAGAGGACGACACGTCGTTCAGAGTCCCACAGACGTTGCACCGCCAGCGCCGGCCCGCGTCGTGCCACGACACGAAAGGATTGATGTAGGTCCGACACTTTTTGCAGCGTACAATGCCCGTGGCCCCGAAATTGACCACGTCGATGGAGTCCTGACCTGAGGCGTCCAGGGCCATAGGTTGGATCACCACACCCAGCGGAAGTTTGGTGGCCGCCGCGTTGTTCTGCGAGTTCGGGATCTTGCTGACGGTGAAACGCATGAAGCGCGGGTCGGACGCGATGGAGAGATCCACCTCCGAGAGCATGGGTAGCTGGTTGGCAGCCTCCATGCCGGGCACGGGGCTCGGCCCCATCACTTGGGGGTGGGGCGCGCCCGTGTAGTCCATCGAGGGAGGTCGGTAGTGCCCCGGGTAGCCCGCTGGGCCCGACCCTCCTTGGGGTCCCGCCAAGTCTGGATGTTGTTGGGCGTGGGAGGGTTGGGAGTAGGGGGACGGTGGGTGCGTCGGCGGGGGGGGAGGTTGGTGGGGCGGACGCAAGCCCATCTGCGAGAATTGACCCGTCAGCTGTTGCACTCCCGGCCCCCCCCCCGGTGGCGGGAGTGGGTATTGTGGCGGTGCTTGTTGTTGTTGCTGCGGCGGCTGCATCATGTTCATGACCGGGGACGGACCACCCGCAGACATGGGAGGGGGGGGAACTCCCCGCCCTGGGAGGGGGCCGGTGCCAGAATCCTTGTAGAAGGAAGCTGCCGGCCGCGGGGGGGGGGGCTGAGGGGCATGCGTGGTAGGCTGCGAAGGGGGGGGAGGGGGCCCTCCCGGCGCGGAGAGGCGCGGAGAGGAGGATGGAGGGGCCAGCCCGTGGGGTCCGCGGGCCGGGGGTGGAGGGGGCATGGACTGACCGTACACGGGTGGCGGGGTGTCGGGGACTTTGGGCGGTCCGACTGGCCCTTTCGATGGCTGGTACTGCGCTTGTTGAAGGCCGTGGCTGGGAGGAACAGCGGGGGTGCCTTTCAGCATCCCACCCGCCGCCGCGGGCCCGGGGGAAGGTGGCGGCATGTGCGGAAGAGGAGGCCCGCCCCTTGGAGGCTGCATCATGGTGTAAGGTGCGCCTGGTCCGGGTCGGGGGGGAGCCGCGTTTTGGGGGCCGCCGACGGCAGCCGAGCGGGGACCGAGAGGTTGAGGGCGCCCGTACGTGCCAGGACCCAGAGGTTGTTGCTGGTGCGGCGGCGGCTGCTGCTGCTGCGGCGATTGCTGATAAGGGCTTTGATAGTGTTGTGATGACGCAGGGTAGCCTGGTGCCGGGCCAGAGGGGCGTGGAGGGGGGGGCTGCTGCTGAAAGGGCTGCTGTGGCGGCATGCCATTCATGGGCGGTCCCCGGGGAGCCCCGTAAGGAGGAGGGGGCGGTTGAGACATGTCACTTGCCTGTGCTTTGAACATGGTAGAGCCGTCGTGTAGGGGGGAAAGAGATTCATCAAGTTCAAGGTCATTAGCATAGCATTGACCGTGGGCTCACGACGAGTGGAGCGGTTTCTCGCAGGGTCATCAGATGACGGGAATGGGAGCCCAAGCTCACAAACGTACGAAAGTCCGGCAACATGCATTACCTGATTACAGCCACTTCATAGGAATCTATTTTACCTTTGTCGACTCCGTAAGAACCTTCAAATGAGAGCGCTTGGCTTTTTCCCCCAAGGTATAGAACAACACTTTTCCATGTCGCTAAAGAGGAAGGCGTTTGAAACGGAGGCCCCACCAAGGTCAAAGGATGCGAATCAAAGCCAATCTTTCCCCAATACACCGCCGCGCGGCGGGTCCAAACCCTCCACGCTACCCACATCCATGCACACCTCAAATTCGGGCGGAAAAGTGGCCGCCGTGGCGTCTTGCAAGGAGCTTGAGTGCTCTTGGACTTCTCCTCTCTTCTTCTCCTCGCCTTCAGGAGAAGACGAGAGGGCGGGAGGCAAAAGCCAGGGAGGTCACCACGTCCCGCGTTCGCGCGCCCGTGACCAATGTCGCATGCCTTCGCAATGTAGGCGCGTGGGTACCTCGGGTGAGGACAATGCTGAGATGTACCGTTTTAAGTCCATTTTGGGGCCCAGGGCCCTCGGATCAACCGGTGAGAGAGATGATATCATACTGTCCGCTTTGTCGCGGGACTGATTGCCTCGCAGCCGCCTTTCATCCTGAGCGGATTACTCACAAATCGCCGTCGAAATCCACGATGATGCATTGAAAACACCCACACTCTGCTCACAGGCTCTTGAAAAGAGCGGGAAGACCCAGGAAACTCAAACGAGACTGGGTCGCAGCCATAGAAATCCTTTTTGATACTCAAAGAAGCAAGGCACCATTCAGCATCTAGCCTCTTTTCTCACGCGGCGCCCGACAAGCAGCGCCACCTCTTCCAACGAAGAGCAGCAGGCACCTGCACCGGCACCAGCTCCCTCCGGATCAGACACAGGAGGTGGTCAATCCCAAGCGGCGCAAGGGAGGGAAGGCGGGGGGGAAGGGGGAGGACAAGGGGGGGAGGACAAGGGGAAGCCGCAACAACGCTTTGGCATGAATGGAGGCCCGCAAAGCAGCGCCGAAGAAAAAGGTTTGTGAGTTCCGATCTCCCTCGCAGCCCGTCAACTTACGGGTATCCCATGTATCGTGCCCTGGGAGGCCAGACAGGTCCTTTCTGACGAATCCGTCTTTGCCCCCATCCACACAGGCGAAATTCCGGGAGTAGGACCCACGAGACACATTTATACTGGGCAAGATGGGAAGCGTATGGAGATAAGGGAGGTTTGGCTGGAGAACCTCGACAAAGAGATGGTGGCTGTTCGCGAAGTATGTAGAGAGCGCGGGGAGGGAGGGAGGGAGGGAGGGAGGACGGACGGAGGGAAAAGAACAGAGCATAAAGGAGGGTGGAGGATTGGGAAGTAGGACGATAGACATGTTGATGGATTTGTATAAGCCCGCTCATTGCGAATCGAAAGCGTCTCATGTATGCCGTGCCTGGTAGGTGGTGGAGCAATACCCGTACGTGGCGATGGACACCGAGTTCCCGGGCGTGGTGGCGCGACCGGTGGGGGACGTATCGGCGTCAGACTACCAGTACAAGACGCTCAAGTGTAACGTGGACCTGCTGAAGGTGGGGAACAGGGAGGGTGGATGGGGAGAGAGGCGTAGTAGGCAGTAAAATTAGGAGGGTTACAGGGCGGTCCGTCGTCTGCATCGGGCCCTCCTCCTCACGAATCCCTCCTGTCTTTTGAGGCTGTATCCTTCGCGATTCTGTGACAAATTCTTGTAGTTAGACCTTCTTCATCCCTTTTCTGGTGGTGGTTTCTCCCTTTTCCCCCTCAGATCATCCAGCTCGGACTTTCCTTCGCCGACTCGGACGGCAACAGCCCCCCGGAGTGCCCTACCTGGCAATTCAACTTCCGTTTCTCCCTATCCGATGACATCTACGCGGAGGACTCGATCGAGCTTCTTAAGCAGAGCGGGATCGACTTCTCGAAGCACGAGGTGCGGAAGAGGGGGGGCATCAGTCGGAGGGAGGGGGGGAGGGACGAAGGGAAGGAGGGAGGGAGGGAGAGAAAAGGATGTAAATTGTTCTCGACCGACTTTCCCCTTGCTGCGCTGCAATCATACAGTCCCACGGTATCGATGTCTTCCGCTTTGGCGAGCTCCTCATGACCAGCGGCTTGGTGCTGATGGACGAGGTGCGGTGGATCTCGTTCCACTCCGGGTATGATTTCGGATACCTGCTCAAGGTCTTGACCTGTGCTGCCTTGCCCTCGGACGAGAACGGGTGCGTGGGACCCTCCCTTGCTTTTTGAGACGCTGGGCGGCGTCGGAGCCTTGCTTTATCTCTCATGCTTTCCTCACCTCCAGCGCGCTTCGGCCGTATTGACGCAGCCCATCGCCTGCCCTGCCCCGCACTTCTTCCTCACTCACTTCCCGGATCCCCCCTCGCTTCCCCTATCAGGTTTTTTGACCTCCTGCGTACCTATTTCCCGTGCTTCTACGACATCAAGTATCTGATGACGGCCTGCCAGGGGCTCCATGGCGGCTTGCAAAGAATCGGTACACGCCACCCCTCTCACCCGCGCTTGTATTATCTGCTCCTTGTCCCTCATCTTCCTGTCCCGTGGTAGAATATCCACCAAGGGGTTCCTTCCCTTCACCTTGCATCACTTCATTCGACTCATGATCTCGCACGTGGCTCGATTCCTCCCTCCTTCCCTCAGCCGAAGAGCTCTCAGTGGCCCGCGTGGGGCCCATGCACCAAGCAGGCAGTGACTCCCTCCTGACGGCTCAAACCTTTTTCCGTCTCTGCGCAGTATCTTTCGATGGCCTCAACAATCTCAGCGATGAGAAATTCAAGGGAGAGCTCTTCGGGTGCGTTCAGGACGATGAAAGGGCAGAAGCCGGGAAGGATGCTAAGTCTATGAAGCCTGAACATGTCAAGTTTCTTGTGGGCTCTCTTTGGACAGTGAATCGCGCACACACATTCATTCGCCCTGTCGATGGCCATGAACCGACTCTTTTTCTGCCTCGATTTGTTCTTTTGTTTTCTCATTCTTTATTTGCCTCCCACTTCTCTCGTGTGTCCCAGACTGGGTCATAACCACACGGTCTACCGGAGCAAAATGCAGAATACCAATCGCCATGGCCACGGAGGTGAGTAAGGCTTATGTTTCTGTCGTTTTCTCTGTCTCCTCGTCGTGATGTTAATGGTGTCGGGGAAGATTGGACGTCTTGTATACATTGCATCGGATTGCGTTCTTGAGCAGTGCGAGAGTAGGCAACATTAAGTGCGGACATATCGGCTTCATAATCTCATGTGGCTTCTGGTCGTCATTTAGGTCTTGAGAGACAGCGGGAAGTCCCCCCTCTTACCGACAGGGGCGACAGTGTAAGCACTTCCCAGTCTATCAGCTCAACATCAGGACCGCGACGCGTAGGTACAGGTACGCAATAGAAATTCGGAAGACGACGTGCTGAGCGTTCAAATAATGTGGCAATTACAAACCTGTCTCTTCCCCCTACCCTCCCCCCCAACAACAAATGTAAATTGAACCGACGATGTGGTGATCAAATTGGGTGACAGAAGCTGCTGCTACCTCGCCTTCTGCTGGAACCGGGACAGGGGGCAATGGGGACGCAAATGCGATGTCCGACTAAGATATGATTTCCTACGAATTCTTGTTTCCAGAAAATGTGCAAACAAAAGGCGTATGTACAGAATGAGAGGAGAGATTTGGAAAGAAATACTCGGAGGAAAGCGATTTGAAAGCAGCGCTAGAGCCGCCAAAGAAAGGACTCCTCGTCATTCTGCCTGCAACACTCACAAATATTGCTGCTCCGTGTGTAGTGTGCTCTATACGCGAATCTGAACAGAACATGTTGATTTATTGTAAACTTGTTTCGCCTTGAAATCATCTTGGTCTAGCATCTGCACTCCTTTTTAATATCTCTTCACATATAAATGCGATTCCAGGTCAAGACGTCGGGCGTTACCCGTATGCTTGTTGGAAGGGTTGCGCATCAATCCGGATCTGTTCGCACGGCCTCGAATCCTCCGCTGTACGTTTGAGTGTCATGATTAATAAAGAGCTTTTTTACTTCATTTAGAGCCACGGATGCCATGTAGGGGCCATCTGCGCCACATATTCGTGCTTTGCCGCCCGTTCCACGAGTAGTGTCGCCCTTGCGTCTATCATTTCCCCTCCGGCACCGATTGTCGCCATGCCGGAGCTCATCCCACCGGTACCTGCCCCATGCTGCAATGGGGAGACAAACGGGTGCTTTTCGGACGGTAAAGCTGGAGCACAAACGACAAGGCGCTCCAAGACTTTTAGCACATTACGATTGACACGGTCGGCAAGAACACTTTCCATCTTCTTCTGATCTAACATGGCCTCGCGAGGCATCGTCGCTTTTGACATATTCCACGCTAAAATGTCGTCCTTGAGCATTAGATGCAAAAAGGGTTGAATAAACTCTCGCTTCTGTGTCATAGCCTGGGCGACCGCCGCCATGGTCGGGACAAAGACACCATCGACGAGAAACGGGGAGAAGACAGCCATCAGATTTGGAGACAGGCGGAAAGGAACTTCTTCATTGCTCTCTAGATAGCCTCGAATTCCGTATCCGGGCCGCAAATCAGCTGACTGGATTGTAGCGTTGAGTTTATGGAAAATGAGGCGGCCTGGTGTGCGCTCTCCACAACTCAAAGCAAAGCAAAAAAGGCTCGACACAGCCAGCTGTTGGGCAAAGGTATGCTTCCACGACCAGATAGCTTCAGGTTCGCCGCCAAGGGTCGAATGCACAAATTGCGTAAGAATGTGCTTCGAAACGAGTCCTCCAGGACGCGTCACTTCTTGGAACACAGCCAAGCGTTCCCGGCGCAAGTATTTCTCAATCTTGGTCTGATAAGCTGACGACTGAGCCACCGGAGCCGGTGGAACGGGCAGCCCTGCATTTGTCGACTCTTGAACAGCTATCGTATGTCGAGCTTGCTCTGCAGCAACTTCGGCATCCACCTCCTGCTTGGCCAATGAAATAGCGACGGAGCCTCTCTCTCGTCGTAGCATCACCGGACCATCTGGGTCCAGGCCTTTGGCATGACGTTCCGCCTCATAAACCTCTCCCAAAGAGGTGAATAAGCGATGATCTTCCATCAGACGCAGCCGTGGAGTGATAGGTACTACTACAGGGATACTCACTGCGATAGACCGGCGCTGAGCCATATTGGATTTTTCAAGCAGCCGATTTAGCAGCCAATACAGTTGCATCATGCGTTCATCAGAACGAGTCGTGTAAGGAGTAGCACCTTGCGCCACGAAGTAGTATTTCCGTCCGTCATTGCCTAACAAACAGAGTCGACGATGGAATGCGTGATTCCGATAAAATACCTCCACCTTGGGATCAAATCCCAAGAGCTTTGCATGCATGTCTGGGAATGGTTGCCCGGGACAGGTCGCATATTGTCCAGGAATCTCCACCGGTGTCGTCGTCACTGCAGAGCTTCCTGACAGGCCCATTTTCATAGCAGCTTCAGCAGCCGAGCTCCCACTTCCACCTCCGCTGCTGCTACTCGAAGTCGACAATGCCGAAGTTCGGAGAACGGAGGGTGGTATCTCGTAGCGCATGGCGGCGAGGTGTGGACTGCACTGGTAAAGGGCGAGAGGCTGCTCCACAGGTGAAGTCCCTCCCGCGGTATGCTGGTCTTTCAAAATGCAGTAGAGCAGGAGTTGTTTCCATTTTCGAAGAGTCAAGATAACTCTATGCAGCGACATCGGTTCTACTGGCGCGGGATGACCTTCTGCTGGCGGTGCCGGGGCGAATGGGGGAATAAGCATGAAGTCTTTCTCAAATGCGTCCTTAAAGGTTTTGACAAAAGCGGCCTTTTTTGCGCTGACGCTATTTTCAGCCAGCACAGGCGATGATGGACTGGTTGAAGGTAGATAAGGACCCGAGGAGCGAAAAAATTTCTTGGAAACTCGCAGAAGAGTTTCACGAAGACTATGAGGCATGGGATCGTCCAAGTGCATGTAAATAGACTGGAAACATCGCCGCAGCAATGTATGCAATGTACCCAGCAGCTCTTCTTCTTGCTTGGGGCGAAAACGCACAATAATCTCTTCCAGCATTAATTCCATGTCGTGGGCCAAGCTGGGATGGGATTTGCGAAATTGGTTTACTACTTCCTCCGCATGCTGGAAGGCACCAACCTCCTGTATCGGAGCCGGGGTCGCTCCTCCCCCTCCGCTCACACCCCCACCAGCTACTGATTCAGATGCAGCAGGCGCAGAAGGTGGCGGCAAGTTGAGTAGAATGGCACCCTTGTCCAACGCCCCACGAACTTCAGCCACAGGACGACCCGCCTCCACTTTTACAGTTTGTGCGACTAAAGATGTTCCAGGCTGCTGTTGAGGTGTTGCGAGAGAAGGTCCTGGCTGACTTGAATAGCGCAGGATCACAGGCTGAGTCAAGGTTCCCGTGGCTAAGTCTACACATGCCGCGAGCTGCGGTGGTAGACCTGCAAGAGCAGTCGAGCTTTGTGGAACTTTCTGATCATCGGTGGTGGCGGCACCATTGGCGATGGAAGGAGCAATCACAGCTTTTTCAGTATTGCTAGCCACGCCAGCGTCAGCGGAAGAAAGTGTGCCACTTCTTGTGCTTGCTGCTGGTGCAGAAGATGTGACAGAGGTCGTTGACTGTGTGGTGGAGGGCGGTAAAAGAGAGCTTTGCAAGTCCCGCCGTTCGATAAAATACGCGCGAATCGTGCAGTACACTGCCTGTGGATAGCTGTTGGTCACCTGCTTGAGAATACCCTTCACGACGTGAGCGCCAGGGCGGGTGAGGAAGGCGATAAGTGTAGGAATCCAGGGAACCCATATCCAGTCCGGCAGCCTTCTTCCGTGTCGATCCAGGACAAGCGCTGCGGATTCTTCGTCGACCAGAAGCATTTGAAGTACCCGAGACAAGAGCAAACGGGCCCCTAATGCATTGTGATGGATCGCCTCCAAGTAGCACGCCATCGCATTCAAGGCTAAGAGCCGTTGCGCCGTTTCTTTCTCGAACAATTCATCGGAATACCGTCCCCAGGCCAACCAAGCCTTCCCATATTTTTCACACACTTGCACGGCGTGGCTAAAAGCTTGATTCGCATCGGCTCGCAGGTCCGCCGCACCCAGTAAGAGACCTTTCAGGCGGAAGAGTTCCGCCGTCTGCTCATCTTCGAAGTATTCGATATTCGTGTGGTTGATAATATTCAACCCCGCCTGTCCCAGCTTGGACGGCGTCAAAGGAACGCTGCCTTGGCCGGCATTCGAGACAGCAGCAGGGAGAATTCCAGAAAGATAATCTGATGCCATGGAGCCCAGAGACCCCACCACACGCAGAGCGTGGTAACAAATCATTACCTGCTCTCGGAGCTTGCCGTATGCATCCGACACGGCCATAGTGGCCATGGGGATGCGGCAGAGTACGTTAAGGGCCACGTCATTCAATTCTTGTTTCCGCGCACCTTTGGCGAGGGTCACCATCGTCCAGGCAGTGTCTTGAAATTCCGGCGCCAGCCGCGAGGGATCAGGAGGTCCCATTCCTGCTCCCGAGGAATTCATGGCCGCAGCAGCAGCCAAGTCTCCACCAGCAGCTGCCAGCTTCCTCTCTTGAACCTTTTGGAACACTTGCAGCCGCCAGTACAGAACGTCATCCCACTCATTGAGTGGATCCCATGTATTCGGAAGTCGATCCCGCCAAAACCGTACCAAATTGTGCAGGTGTGTCGCCGTAGCTGAGGCAGCGCCTGGCGAAGGTCCTCCTAATCCTCCTCCACTCCCTCCATCCCGAACAACGCCGGGAGTCCGTTTCATCGCCGCATCATCCATAATGGTAACAGATTCCTTGATTTCGTGGAGTTGATGCATGACGTGAAGTAAAGGCTTGTGCGATGGGCAGCCCTGGTAGACACGAGGAAGTAGCTGCCATTTGCTTAGAGCCAATTGGAATGCTTGTCCGATTGACCGGTCAATGTCTACAGGAGGTCTTCCATCCGCCACGGCCAGGCGCGCTTCATGCACACGATGCGCAGGGCTCCCAGTTTCTTGCTGGAGGATCAGTTGGTTGCTTTGTAGAAGCGATCGAACACTCTCCCAATCCGCACTTTTCCATGCACACTCCAGGGCTAGCTCAGGATGCTTTGTCGAAGCAGCAAATTCACCCAGCGTTGGCCATTGACTAAGTTGCTTGCTGCATTCTATCCACCTTTCTTCCCAAAGCTCTAACTCAAACTGTGCTAAGCCCCGAAAGCTTGTCGTCCCTCCAACACCTCCACCTGCGCCTCCTCCACGCCCTCCGAGAGCGTCCCGCTGAATAAGCTCGTAAAAGGCTTGCTGAGCCTCCAGCACTTTTCCGTACATTTCCAACGACAAGGCATACTTGCTTTCAGGTAAGGCACAAAACCTTTTTCGCATCGCCGCCCGGAGGTCGTGCTCGCCCATCATGTAGTAGAGAGTCGATAAGACCTGTATCCAAGGCTGTTTCTCCGCCGATCCAGTTACAGAGGTAACTTGATGTTCTATTAAAGGCAAGACAGTAGTCCACGCGTTATAGTTCACTGCAAGGGCACCCAACAAATCGGGTGGCAAGTTGGGCATGGGTCTTAGGGAAAGGAAACCGTGAAGGAGTCCCTGCACGGTATTTATCTGGTGTTGCACCGGAGAAAGGTGATAGGATGGGAGCACAAGGGCTTGCCTGTGAGAGCCACGAGTCAGGACAGATACCATACCGGGCACGAGATCGTTTTGAAGGGCATTAAAACTTTCATCTGGCGTGCCAGAATCTGTGGAAGGAGACACTGGCATAGAGAGTGCGTCGGTACTTGTCGCCGATGGAGGGGAGGATACGGGCTTCAGAGCTTTCCAGGCGTTGCGTAGCAATGGAATCCACAATCCTCTCACAACCGTCAGATCCGCATGCAACAACAGGCGAAGAGCGGCAATAATGGATGGCCCAAGACCCTCCTTTGAGGTCTTCAGCTCCCCTTGCGTTTCAAGATAAAATCTGACGACGTCGGAGGACGTCCGTGTGCCGCCTTCTGCAGCTGCTAGGCGAGGCCTTGCCAAAATCAGGGAGGGGTTCACAGGCTGCAGAGATGCACTATTTGGGGACAATGCTCTGAGCAACAAATCTACCAAGACCACAATCCAGTAGCGTCCACCCACGACGTCCCATTCAGCTTTGCAAAGAAGATGAGTGAGTCTCTTGCCAGGGTGTGTACTCACTCCTCCTTCCTGCATTCCAATATGAGGATCATAAAACATCCTCGTGTATTGCTCTCGGAGTCTATAATCGACAGTTATTAGCCCAGCGGTGACTGATCGCGCCGTTGCCTGCGTCACCCACTGTGGAACAGGGCCAGCGGACAGCTTTGCAGGCGCAACAGGAACAGATGAAGGAGTAGCTGAAGAGAAATGGACTGTGACACCAGGGACAGCACCAGGTGCGCCTGGTAACGAGGTACTGGAAATTTCGGTGGCGCCTGCCTCTCCATTTTGACCCGTTGCAGGAGAGGGCAAGATGGTCGACGCGGCACCCTGCGTCTTTGTGGCAGCTGTTGTCTCAACATCCATGTCGGCAGGTGCCGGAGCTGCAGATGCTACAGATGGACTAGCTCCTGTCAGTCCTGCAGAATCAACGACCTCAGTTCGCAAGGGCGCCGGTGCAACATTAGGCTGCGCCTGCTGCTGCTGCTGTTGGAGAAATAGAAGGACAAACCGATGATGAACGGCGTGCAAGGGCTGAGAGACCACCTCTGGCGACCGCTCCAGGGCCAAGCTCATTTTCGCCAGAAGCGCAGCTTTCTCCTTTTGCTGTAGGACTGCCCGCAAATTCACATCAATCTCTTCCTCATATATTTCATCTTCCACTTTCTCCTTATCCGCTGCCCTATTGTCATTATCCTCTTGTTCTACAATAGTGCGGAGAGAGTATCCCAAGGTCCATTCTGCGACAAGATGGTAGATGGCAAGAAGAAGCGGTATAGAATCTGACTTATCCAAGCAAGCACCCATCACAGCCAAAAGCGCTTTCCGTTGGTCCGCCAGTCTCATCGGATTGGCACCTATGCATCGTCCGGTGAGCTGAATACAACGGATCAGGGTTTGAATGGCCTCATCCGGGGGCTTCATTGCCGAAGAAGCACCGGAAGAAGGCGATGCATTTCCACTACTGCTAGCGGTTGAAACCGTTGTTGCGGTAGATGTGGCTGTCGAGAGCGCTTCGTCGAGTATCGCCATTGTTGGTGTTGCCATGAACTGAAGCTGTGCTATCCCCGGCCGAGCATTTATGAGGGCATTTGCGGTGTGATGCCGCGTGAGATGAGTTGCAAGCTTGAGCAACATAGAACAGTACGGTTCAAGGACAGCTTGATTGATATTCGGGACCGCAGAAGGCGCCATTGTACCGCTCCCTTCCTCGACTATCCCACCATCACTGGAAATCTTGGTTACAGCTGAAGCCGAGGTTTGTTTGACAATGGTGCCTAGAATCTGCACGATGGGAAATGCGGAACAGCGACCCGTGTCCTTCTGTTGCTGCTGGTGTTGCTGTTGCTGTTGCTGCTGCGGACCCAGGCCTCCAGTTTTGTTGCCTCCTGCACTGTCAGTCTCTATCGCTTGATAGATCTTCTTCTCCATGATCGTTTTCATCCGCACGTAAAAGCTGACTCCCGGTACTCCACCGCTTCCCGGCTCTAAAAATTCCGGAGATGGATCATGTGGAGGCCACCACTTCGTGATCAAAGCAAGAACACGAGTGAGACGCTTTCGAATCTCGGACTCTCCAGAGCAAGCATTAAAGCATGGTACCAAAAAGTGCGCGACACGGCCAACATTTTGAGAGACAAAAGGGGCAGGTTGAGGACCGTGTTCAAGCACAGCGAGCAAGATGTCAAGCACGCAGATGAGGATTTGGGGAGTGATTTCTTTGCCACCCTGTTGCGCCACTCCAGATGAGGAGGGGGCTGAGGTGGATGGAATCGTCTCCGGCATTGAGCTGAGGACGCGTTCAAGGTATGGAAGACGAAGCTCAGGGCACGCCCATAGTGACAAGGCAGAGCCGATGTAGTGCAAAGAGCGGGCGGAGACTCTAGCGCTCTGCGGATCGCGAGAATCCGCCGTCGCAATAGCATTCTTGATAAGGAAGTTCAAAACAGCTTCCATCTGCGTAACGTGACCAAAGACGGGTACACTGTCGTCATCATGATTCGTGGTTGTCGTTGATACACCCGAGGACGACGAACCCGCAGATGTAGTCGAAGACGGCGGAACAGGCGCTGCTGCTGGAGAAGAGACCGCAGGAGGAAAGGGTGAGCCGCTATCTGCTTTGCCACGTTTATTGCTCTCGCCCCCAGCACCTTCCGCGACGGGAGATGAGACGTCCATATCACTGCTTGCAGGACGCTTGTTACCCACTCCTACACCGGCTCCCTTCGTGACAGTTGTTCCTGTCGCTACGCCTGCCCCCGATGTTGCCACTGCTGCGACCACACGCTCTCGTCGATGTATTTCCCAGGCGATGAGAAGGTCAGAAAGAGCTACGCCAAGCTGCCGAACATCGGTGGTTATTACGGAGGGCTGAGAAAGCTTCTGCACGCACGTGATCAGCGGAGGCACAAAAGACGAGCGGTAAGGATAGAAGAGCGGAGGATGCTGGACCAGAACATGAGCGAGATGTGCCATTTGAAAAGTGTGAAGCCCATCCTCAAAAAGGGCACTGCAAAAGAAAGGAGGGCAAAACAGAAGGGGTCAGGGCGAAGATAAGGGCGTTCGCGATGCAGACAAGGCAAGCGCGATGTCGACTGAGAAAGAAATGATTGATGCAAATGAAGTTGTTTAAAAAACGTACCGTTTCGTATACCGCACCGCCTTTTGATAATCAGGTAGAGGTAGCCGACGAGGAAGCGCAGGGACGAGAATCTCAAGAGCCGTGCGAACAAGCTCGCGCGTATCTTGCTGGTAGGCTTTCAGCAGAAAGAGGTATACTTGCAGGATGAGGGGGGGCAGAATTTCGTAAACCTACGATTTAAGAATAGATAATAGAGTGGATCAGTTCATGAGGTCGTCGCTTCAAGGTAACAATTTCGCAGACCCACGTGCCTGAATAAGACGACAAACGTGAATGTAGGCCCAATGACGGAGCAGCGAGTCGTCCTCACGTTTCAGGAATGACCAAGCGAATTTCAACATTTCCTTCTTGTGACCCATGAATTCCCTAGACATCCAGATAAGGAGGAGTATAGAAGTACATGAGCATGTTGAAACGGTCTGACTAATCATGCCCCTTTCTTGCTCCATCTACTGGCGTACCGTCCCATGTATTCAATCAGCAACGTGGCGAGCTTGTGAAGCTCGACAAGCAACCCGTTACTATAGAGCAAAGGCGATCCCTCCTTGAATGTATGCTCCTTCATACCCCCGAGAGAAGCATCGAAATGGATGGGGTGAAAAGCATGTTGAATCAGGCCATCTATCACCGCGCTCTCCACGACTTCACCATTGGCGATCGCCGGACTCTCGAAAGTCGCTGCCAATAAAGGCAGGATGAGATGGCGCAGAGTGAGAATTTTGAGCTGCGAGGAGTAATGTGGTGAAGGAATGATCTCGAAGACGAAAGAAGAAAGAATGGAGCGCTTAGTATCGGCCGAAGCGTCCAATGCCAGGTCCTTCCGGAAAAAATCGCGCAGAAAGTTGAGGTCTGTACGAAAAGAGGATGATAATGTTTGATTCTGAGTGATTCTTCATCCTGACTATTCACGTAAACTGTCCCACCACTTCTTTTTCGTACCCGTAAAAGTTGGTCGTGTGAAAATCTCAAGCAAGGACACCAGCCCCTGACAGTCCTTCGGATGGGTCTTTGAATACTGCAGTAGACATTTCAAAATCAAGATCTGGTCTGCCTGAGCCCGTGTATGGGCAACATCGAGCACAGAAGGAGGGTGTGTTGTAGGCGCTCCGTAGTAGGACGGAGAAGACGTGCGGTGGAGCGACCACAGGTACCTCAGAGCCTGCATGACGGGTGTACTCCCAGTGCCCAGCAGCCCACCCGTATCCGCATCGTCCTTGTCTCCTTCCATGCGCAGAAGTGTAGATAAAAGGATAAGCCCATGATTGACGAGGAGACCAGTGTCATGCTGCTTCCTCTCCTCCTTCAACTTCTCCACGGTCCACGTGTCTTTCTGCGGTTTAAGCAATGGCCATTCGGGCAGACCTTCATTTGTTACTTCCCCATACAAGTGTACCCCCTCCAAACCGAAAGCAATGGTCAAAAGAGAGTGTAGACCTGGTGCACTTAAAAATAAAGAACGGAAGTCTTCAGCATCTGGCGTTTGAAGAACATTTGTGAGAAGCTGGAGCGTCGGGGCGGAGGCAAGCTGTCGAGGCTCCAAGAAAAAAGCGATCACCTAGGAATGAACGATGAAATAAACGAAATAATACTGTCAACTTAAAAAACTGCTTACATCTATAGCGGCAATACGCATCTCGAAGATAAGCTGCGCAGGTAATAATGACTATTTTCCATGGTACTTTACCTGATCTGAGCAGTCCGGTTCGGCAACAAAGCGATTCAAAAACTTTGCCAAGGGCACTATGAAGGGAGAGGCTGCAACAAATCCTTCTTCGCCTTCCTCTGGAATATTCATTTCAACGCTCTCATTACCTTCCTTCTTTTGTGCAGCTGCAACCGCTGCTGCAGTGGCTGCTGCTCCCGTCGTTAAGGGCAAAGGAGCAGCGGCAGCGATATCCATGGCACGTTGAATATAGGCAGCGGCATTTTCGGCCGGAGCGGACGGATAATTATACCGGTACTTAGGGAGGACATTTTGAAGTGCGATGGTCACTTGCACAAGAGGAGCCAGAAACTGTGCGGGACGTGAACGAAATGAATGATTTTTTGTCTTTGACTTATGTTTTTCTTGCGATCATAAGAATAGAGACGAAACACGAAAGCGATCTATGTTGTTTACCTTTTCGCAAAACACTGGGCCAGGCTCTATGAGATGGAAGAGATGAAGAATCGAGGCTGCAATTTCCGGTTCCATCCATATAGGTGGACGTTCAGCACCGTTTATGCCTACACGGACTTCACTTAAAATTTTATCCTCCGGCTCCGTCCAATTCTGAACAGGTGAGGGCGAAAAAAAAGAGAAGGGAAATATGTGATGTCCACAACTTTTTGGTCGGAGCGATGAACGAGTACTTAAGTCCATAAAACAACTGAGCCGAACGCTCTAAGGAGTGGTAAAAACCAAGATGATACGACAAGCAGTACATATCTTCGCTTAAGTATTCACATAGCTATGTCAATTTAATCCAATTGTGAGGGGACACCTTTTTTTCTCGATCATTAAGTAGATATTGGCACAAGCAAGCGTGTATGTAATACTGCACCTGCAAATGTTCCAAAAGCTTTTCGGGAAAATTGACATTGAAGAGGCGAGATGATAGGTTTGACAGGGAAGCTAGGATGCGTAGAAGGCCCTAGTGAACGGAATGATGATAGTAAAGAGGTTAGGGTAACAATTTCAGTTTACTAAAGGCAGGGCTCGTCGTCAACGTTATGCATCCAAACCCGTATTTTCCAGATATAATCCCTACCTCTAAGCTGGCGACACTCAGCAAACGATAGTCCTGAACCGATTTGAGAACTGGACGAAGGCAATTGTGAAGCGTTTCTTTTGGCAAGTTCTTGTTTATGCTTGTCAACAAAGTAAGAGTCTAAAAATGGGGGAAAAGGAAGTGAATAACAAGGTGGAGGATCCTATAGATACTATCTGACGATACATTCACACATGTTACAGTAAGTGTACTAGTAAAAACACAGCTTTGAAAAGGAACACACCTCCAAAGCCACGTCTGCCACGGGATCGCACTGCATAATGATAGTTCGGAAGCATAAAACCACCACTCGCTGCCTGAAGTCTTTGAATTCCTGTAATTGAATATGTGATGCCAACGGTAAGTATTTTTCCAATGGAAACTGGAGATAAAGAGGGAGGGACTATTTATATTACATACTTCAGAAAAGGCGATCTCGTGCTTATTTCGGAAAGTCGCTGCCACCAACCGAAGCGTATAAAACCGGAGTTGCATGACATGGGGAAGCTCGCCTACCATGAACATGTCATTGACATGCTCCGACATCCTATAATTGAAACGCAGGAAACATGAGCTAAGTCATAGAAGGAGTTTCTGTTAGAATTCTAGATCCATTAACCTACTTGCTCTGCGCCTCCAAGTATTTTCGTGGAGTTATGTCGTAAGCACCTCCTCTGCCACGGCCGCGATCGTCTGTCATCGCAGCAATATTACCTGCGGTTTTGGTACATAAGCCAATGGTAAGATTATCGAAACGCGTCAAGAGAAGTAACACAAATTTCTCAGAGCTTAATGAAGCATCGATTGCATCCTCTAATTCGATCAGCTCAACACATCTTTTTCAACAACAAACGTCATGTCTGAAATGTCACATGGACACATATCTGAGTCTTCCGACTCTCCGAGCACTCGTCGATGGGTGAAAAGCACTGACTCCTTTTTATGCAGTACCTCTTCCACTATAAGTCTTACACCGTCATGACGTACCTCCCTGCGGACCTGAAACAGCATTTCCACCACCAGTAGCGCCGATATCTTCACGACAAGAGGAATCAAATACTGAAGTAAAGATGTGACAATTGTGAGAAATGTTCTAAAAGAATACCGGATGTATCGAGATATATATTTAGAAAATCCAATCCACCAAGTCTACGTACCATCAACCAAATGCTTCATCAGCTCCGTTGATAATTGCACGATCGGATAAGCAAACAGTCGTTTTTCCTCCCTGATATAGAAGGATATAAGAGAAACATAGGAGGAGTAAGTCTTGGGCAGATACATCACCTACGTAAGTCGAAACGCACCGTCGTAATTGCTCTTCCTTTTCCTTCTGCAAAGCTTCGGCAGCCTCTCGCACCATGGTTGGCAAGTCCGTCCGTTTCTTTTTCTGGACAGATGTAGAAGCGGCAGGCATGGGGCTTTCGATCTCCTTCTTTTCTTCATCGGCCGCGCCTACATGAGGAGGAGCTTGAGCAGGAGGAGGTGCGATAGCCATGGAAGGCACTACAGGCTCTTGTGTGGTCCGTAGACAGAATGTGAAGGCGTCGATGAGTGCAATTTTGCTTGTGTTGATATGATGCGCCTACGCCATTGAAAAAATGATTGTTGATTGAGACGTATGTAAGAAAAGCTTATGAATAATTTGGAAGCTCTATGTGGCCCGGGCGTTCATAGTTCTCGAGAGTATTCAGTTTTGTCATGGGCTTCGTTTCTCGGGCACCTACCTTTTTTTCCAGAAGACGTTTTAGCAAAGCGTCTTTCCCGTCGACCAGCATTTCATAAACCGTCATCATTTCATTCGTGCTCCCCTCCACCTTCCTTGATTTGGAATGTAGCTCATCTAGATGCGCAAGCACGACCTACAGAAAACGAATGAAGAATGAGCTCCTATTTTTGTCATCTTGCCTCCCACTCCTTTTTTAACAAGCGTACCTTCACACCCACGCGAACGGCAGGCTTTCCATTCTCCAAGTCTTGAACAACCAAGTTTACAATCTGCCGCAACATCTCTTCTTTTTCTTTTATTTTTTTCCCCCTCTCTGCTTCCCCTTCCTCCTCTTCATGAGTGTGGCAAAGCGTAAGGAGGGAGAGGAGAACGGAAATGATGTCTTCTACCACAGGAGCTGAAGCATCATACGGTTGATCCTGGGATTGATAGGTTGAAAGATAGTCAGATGAGTTCACAGTGACCAGATCAAAAAGACATCTATCGATTTATATTCTCATGTACCTTACCTTGAGGACGAAAAACAAGTCCTTGACCACCTGCAACTCATGCCGCCGCGTCCACTCAGTCCCCATTGCTTCACACAAAATTTTCACGCCCTTAGCTGCGCCCAGCTTGGAACGAACCCGTTTAAGGTAAAGGCAGCGGAGGGTGGAAGAGAGTAGGTCGTCGAAGAAAGGATTGAGAGAGTGGCGGTGCACGGGTAACGTGGTCGAAGGAGCTGCGAGAGAGTTGAGGAACCACAGTGCGGCATCCTGTGAGGTTTGATGGCGCGGGTAGAAGTCAGGCTGCTTTAGAACTTGTCTCAATGATTCTATGCATGTTGCGTTCATCATCTTTACCTGCACACCAGGTCGAGCATCCACCAGAGCTAATAAAATGACCTCTTTCAATACAAGAGGATTTAGCGAAGCTTCAGAGACAAGAGGATCGAGCTCGTACTGTAACAGATTATGATAAAGGAGGAAATGAGCAAAGCTATGACGATGTGATTCCTATTTGATGAAGTTTGTGCTGAGCGACAAGCTCTCACCTCCGCACTCGTTTCCTCTGGCGCTTGGCCCGGCATATTTTCTAATTGCATATCCTCTTCTTTCTCATCCTTCTCGGTATTTCCCACTGCCTTTTTCAGTTTCTCGGTATGCGTCGCCATCACTAGAAGAAAGTGGATACCGAGACCACGCGCAAGCTTTCGCGCTTGGGCTCCCAAGTGGACATCAGCACAAGCACTCACGACCACGCTTAAAAGTTGCCTGAGCAGCTTATTTCCTTTTTCCAAGCAGCGTCGAGTCTTGATGGTACTGAAAAGAAGTGACGTGTCTACCGTCTTTCCATCATTAACTGTCCCGTCTTCTTTCTTTCCTTCTTCAGTGGAAGGTGAGTTGGATGAGGGAGGGCGAAAAAGTGGAGGAGGTGGCAAGGAGCTGTGAAGCAGCTCTGCAAAGCGATCTTGCACAGTTCTCTTCCTTGCTTTCACAGCACCGTCCGGATCCGGGAAAACGAGTTCTGAAGCTAAGTCGTGTAGAGGTAAGAATAAAGTTGTGTCAAGATTGGTCGTGTCATCCCTTCGTCTCCCGCTCTGGTCCTCCTCTCTCACCGTCTTCAACAATTAGAGCTGCAACACATGCCACAATAACCTTCCATGCCGCATCTTTGTGTTTTTGCAGTAGCACATCTGACGACAAAAAGTTGGTTGACACGAGGCTCATCTCATTTCCACCATCTATTTCGTTTGCAATCCGAGTTTCTGATTCCTCATCGAAATTCAACTTAGGCGGCGACGAAGGTAGGAGCAGACGATCCAATAAAGAAGTTATTGTGCAAATACATCTATCCAAAGGCAAAGCAAAAGGAGGAGCTTCCTTCTCCCCTTCCTTCTTATTCCAATCGAACAATAAAGGTAAGAGGACTTCTTGCATATGCCCGTCCTCCTCATTTCCAAATGAGGCCTCATTAGTGGAGACATCAAATATAGAAGGGGGCACAATCAGCCCTTCTCCATTTTGCGTTTCCAAAAGGCCTCCACCCATCCCAATTCCTGCTTTTCCACCTCCAATACCAGCACGGCCTTTTTTCACCTGCGATTTGGAACCCCCGAAGATGAGAAAAATACAATAAATGGCTCTAACAGTGACGACATGTATGACGAGCGTAAGATACCATAATAATGCCACACCGTTTCTTTCTCCCTTTTGATTCTACTCCATACCTGCATGTTTAAAGATGGCAGAGGGGGCGGGGCCTCCTTCAAAAAGCTGCGATTTCTCCCTCCCAATTTTCCTTAGGGAACAAAAAATAAACAGAGACGTGAAAACCTTACATATCTAATAAAAACGTCAGAGAAGCGTACCAAGAAGCCGAGCTGCCAAGTGCCCGTAGGGATACGGCTGAGGACGCAAGTGCTCGCAAAGGGCAGCAAAGAGGTCGCTTAATATCGTGGGCTGTTGAGAAAGAATGTGCCACAAATAGTCCTGTTAGAGGAAAATGGAAGGAAAAGGAGCGGTGGAGTTGAAAATTGATTAAGAATTATAGTTATCATATTCGGCTTCGGAAACCGATAAAAACCTAGAAGCATGCTGAAGGACGATTTTTGCTGTCAGAAGTACTGCCATCTCCATCATTTCGCCGTGTTAGCCTTACCACGTTCAAATTATCAACCCAGAATTCCAATGTGCGCAATCCGATGTGTGCCAATTCTGGCTTGCTACGAAGTGCCTGCAGATCAGTATACGAGGTATGGTATTGATACATTGAGGAAAAACATATTTAAATCACGCACAGAAGAGAGTCATATTCTCGAAGGAACATCACAAAGCCGAAATGATACATGTTTGATGCCATCTTCCTTCCAAACTCTCCAAGCACCGCCCTGGCCCCCATTCAACCTGTACAATCATTCGCATCAGAAGTGCTACGAAAGGCACCATTGAGGATAAGCGCGCAGGGACGGTAAGAGAAAGTTCTACTAGCAGATCCCGCACGTGATCGTCGGTGTCGTCTTCCGTGCGCTCATGAAGTTTGTAAAATCCTGAAGGGCGAGAATAAATTTTGCGAGATTAAATTAATGAAAAATGGAGGCGATCAAAGCTGCAACGCCCAATCTTTCCCATTAAGGGCATAGATACCATTTGCAGAAAGTATGAGACTACAATAGCTAGCTACATACCGAACAACAGATGAGGAAGCAAAGGGAACATTTCTCGCATCAGCGCATCCAATTTCCCGCCTGAGATGATCCGGAAGAGGACTCGAAGGACACTTAGGTACTGAGAAGGATGCCGGCAGCTGTATTAAAAAGGTGAGAAAAGAAGAGAAAAAATACAATGTTATGAGTATATGCGAATAACGTTTTGGCCTTGATCAGTACTTTCAAAAACAATTAAGTCGTGCAACGTGAATCCAGCGGAAAGACGTGTAATGGACAATTCGTACCATAAAGCATTTCGCTGGCAGAGCAGGACAAGTCGCTTCAAATGAGGGCGAAGGATTATCTCGTTATCGGAAAATTTTGCGATGGAATGAAGGGCGACAGAGAACATGCGGAAAAGAGTAGATGCCACAGTAGAAGCATGAGATGAAGTCGGTGATGCAGAAGACGGATTATCCGGAGTGAAGGAAGGCAGAGGGAACACAAGAATGGGACGGCACGAGCCGTCGTCTTCTCCGGACAGCAATTCGATGTGAGCGAGGAAAAAATGTACCAGCATGTCGGCTACGGACGCGGATACGGCTATGTATTGAAAATAATGAGAGGCCAGACATAGCAGAAAGTGAGCGGTATATTTCAGGAAAAAAAAATGTAAGAAGAGTGAAGCATCAAGATACACAGGTATATACCGGCATTGTTTGATGACACAAGCTGTTGCGCGATCGCCAGGAAGTGGAAGTCCTGTTTCCATGTAAAGGAAGCGTCCAACTGTCAAAAATAGGCGAAATGATCATCGCCTCGCTTTGCCGTCCACCTACCTGCAACACGACATTAAAATAAAGCTCAAGATTGCGACCCATGACTTCTCGCAAAGTGGGAGCCTCCATGACCTAAAAATTAGAAGAGCGGAGGGATAAGGAATACTCTTGATTGACGATGGGACAAGTTGCATCACCTCCCACATTAACATGAGAATGTAAATAAAATAAATCCCATATGTAAAGAATGTAATAAAAAATTGATCATCGACGGACGTAAAAGAAATAAAGCGTTCCGATAAGAGAAGGAGGGAAATTGTCAGTGGAAATCAAGTACTGCTTATGGCAAATAAAACCTGACCGACAATGTGAACATACCAGTAACGCCCCCACAAAGAGCTCAAATATTTCCTTCGCTTCAGGCCCAGTGGAGCCTGTGGCTTTGCTGTAGATGCGGAGACAAAGGAGCGCCCATTCGAAGAAATTGACGAGAAGGGCTGTCTCCTCAGCGGGTAAGGGTGGCGACGCTTTTCAAAAAAAGGAAAAATGAGAAATGAGAAGATTAAAGGCGCATATTTTGGTTAAAAGAAGCCATGGGCCCAAGTGCAACCCCTACGGACAGAGGAACAATACGAAGCATCATCGTATTGAGTAAAAGGAACGTTAAAAGGGAAAATGAGGGACTTACGCGCGTGAAGTCCAACAGGAGCAGGCTGACCTTGGGCACGTGCGGTTGCCTGATATATATACAGAAAAGCCACCAATAAATCAAACAACGTCCATGAAAAAGTGATTTTCGGTGAAATAGGACGATCTATGCTAATCCAAGACGACAGCTTACCTGCTGGGGATTCAAGAGGCACCATATCACGGTTTTTAAACCAACCATCATCGTTTTAATCAAGTCCTTTCCGGCCCGTATATTTTCGTTCATTTCCACGCTTTGAAAACGCAGAAATAGGATTTTTCGCACAATAATATCAGAGAAGGAGAAACCAAGAGTCAATATGTGAGCATCTGAAAATTATTTTCAACAGGATCTGGCAGATCCACCTACCGCTCGACCCGCTCGATGACTGCGGGATTGGGTTTACGAAACGCGATAGACCCCGGGTTGGCATTCATGCTCGGTGTTGCGGCTGTCACAGACGTGGATAGATTACCAGCTGTGTACGGCATGGGAGAGGAGAAGGGACGATGAAAGGGAGAGGATGCAGAGAACGCCGGAGAGGGAGACGGAAGCTGTCGCAAAGCCCCCTGATCGTGAACTTCTTGTTCCATAGCCTTTACTCGTTCCTGCGCCTCTGTAGCATGAGAAGATGTAGTGAGGAATATGACGTACGTGGAGCCAACAAAATACATGAGAAATGGGGGAAGACAATACTTGGTAAGATGGACATTTCCCAACAAAAAAACAACGTCTTACCGAGCTTAGGAAGGTAGGCACGCAGCGATCCAAATTTCTCCACCAAGGTTTGCAAGATCCAGACCAGAAGACGACGGCCCTAGAGAAGAAAAGACGAGTAAGGTATTTCTCTTCATAGCGCAGTCTCCTCTCACACGGCCCTTGCTAGTTTTAACTTCCCTTTTGTACGATATCTGGCACGAGACATAAACAAAGAGCTGAAAGCCAATAAGTCCTACCTGCTGTAACCCTTCCTCACTTGAAGCATTTCGACAAATGCTGTCGACTAGATGCAAAAGCACGCGTACAGCAAGCGTCTGAGTCGCAAGGGGAAGCGTGGGGTCGTGCACATGCTTGGAGAACAGGTAGACCACGGCCGAAAGCTGAGAGAAATATAGGGCAGGGTGACGGCATGTGCTCAGCAAAGTCAAGGCAACATTTCGTGTGACGTGGATGAAAATACTTAACATCTTCATTGATCTGCGTAATCTCACCTGTTGCGTCGACAGCTTTTCACGCAAGGGTGAGACCAGTTCACTCAGCATATTGAGGGAGGAGGTGCGGAGTGCATCGTGAGGCCGGCCGGCGGAGGAAGTGGAAGACGAGCTGGTTAAGGACGATGGAGGGATCCCTTCCAGAGTTGCTTCGTCCAGTAGGACATCAACTGATGGCGCATGTGAGTAGATAAACGGAGGGAGTGTCACGATTTAGGGGCCATCGGGGCTGATGAACGAACAAGACTGTAAGACCCTTACCATGAACAAGGAAACCCTCGCGCATTTCGCTTTGAATCATGTAGCGCATGGCGGTCAGGAGTTCCTTTAAAAAAAAGGGTTGATGAGGAATACATAAAGCCAAACGACACAAGAGAAAATGGACAGAGCCCAGTAAAGAGAGTGTACCTTGCGGTTGCTCGCGAATTCTCCGGGGCAGTTCTGCAAGAGCCAGACGGCGGAGGCAATCATAGTGTCCTGATAGGGAACCAGCAGCTTGGCCTGCGAAATTTCAGGGTGAAAGAAAAGTAAGTCACAAGAATGGCGATAGCGAGTGAGCGGAGGGAGGAGAGAGGACAAAATGCGACGTCGATGCTACGATGATAGAGGGAAGAACAAGAAGGGAAAAGGCTTACATGCTGCCGATTCCAAGACAGGAAATTGACTGTCTTGATCTGCAAAGCCAGGAACTCCCGGAAGAGCACTCGTTGCTTCAACGCCGCCTGAGGAAGATATGAAATGTTAAACTGGAAGAAAAATCAAATTCGCCTCTCGATGCTGCCCTTACTAACGGAACGCCAGCGTACTCCTTTTCCCCCCACCCACGTACCTCTCTACTTCCATTAGATCCATCCCCCGCGCACATACCTTCTCAGGAGGTCGAAGCTCTAATCCCTTGATAGCCAGTCCAATCAAATCCGCCACCCACGGATGTTGTTGGACTGAGGGGTAGTAGGAAGACAGCACCATTATCAAAAACGGACACTCGACCAGGACCTGGAAGGAGGTGGAAATAATGAGAAGAGGAATAAAGAGGCAGGGAATAGAAGCGATGAAAGGGGTGAACTTTTGAGACACCAAGACGAGGCATCAGAGGCAATTCGCTTCCAAAATCTTGCTTCCCTCTTCCCTGCCAGCATCTTTACCTTGAAGCTTTTCATTCCCAGCGGCAATGCTCCATTGCGTCGATCTGATTGCCCACTACCGTGTCCAGACGCGCTTCCTTCCGATGGTAGCCTGTCCAAGGTAGGAGAGGCCGCTGCCATACCCCTAGTGCTTTCCTCCTCCTCTTGTTGCTCCTCCAGGGCCGAGGCAGAAGAAGGGGCGAACGCCTCGGTGACGGCTTCAGGGAGGAGCTATACCGTGTAAGAGGGTGAAAATCAGATGGTCCATGCAAGCCTCCTTACTTTTGTCATCATTTTCCCCTTCAGTCATGTCACTTACCCGATACATGTCCATGACCAGAAGGAAACAAGGCTCGACGTGGTTCTCAAGTTTCCCTCGGTAGGCTTTGAAAAGGTTGGAAAGAATCTGGCAGTGGCATACAAGGTATGAGAAATGCTGCTAATCCCTGATCTACATACGACAGTGGAGGACAGGCGTTACCTTGGCACCGAGCACCGCATTCTCTTCGTTGTCCTTCCGGACAATCTCGAGGGCCAGGGAAAGAAGACGGTCTTTGTAGGGTTTCAGGGTCTCCGAAGGAAGCAATCGTTCAAGCATGTCAATAATTGAGTGCCTGCGTGGAGAACCACGGAATCAGGGTGCGGAATAAAGATTTTCAGAAGGTCGTGAACGAGAGGCAAACACGAAGAATCGCGGTCGAGTCGCGGAGGAAGTAAGGCGGGAAGAATATGAAATAAAGCAACGAACTTAGAGGAACGTATTTGTCAGAAGCGGATAGAGTGGCGACGAGGAGTTTAAAAGGGACCTGGGACGTACCGTATTTTGTGTTGCACATTTTCAAGGCTTTGAACGGGCACGGTTTGAAGCACCAATTCGAAGACGGGGAGCAAGTGTTCCAGAAAAGCTGGATATTCCACCACTGGAGTAAGGATAAGATAAGTATAGCGTACGCATGAAATATTCTATCGTTTAGAATGAAAGATGATAGAATGAAAGATGATAGGATATTTAAAGAAGCCTCGTTCCATTGTCATGTTCGGAGGTTTCCTTCTTAGGACCTACCTGTCGTCGCAAGTGCAGTCTCGATGACCCGGTCCCTCAGTTCACACAAAATCGCGACTTGGTCTTCTGAAGTTATCCCGTCTGTCACCGAATGATGATATAATGGTCGAAATCGTCCATACAATTTCTGATTACATCGTCCCTAGCAACTTGCTTACCCGCTTTCAGTCGCTCTGCCTGCACCTCCCATATTGACGGCCTTGCAGAATTTATGACATTAGAGTTACTGAGCTCTGTAAGCTTCGAGACATCGCTAGGTGGCTGCTGGGATTGCCCTGACACCGGATAGACAGGCGGCGTACTACCAGCTGAAGCTGAAAAAGGATTGGTGGTCACGGGCAAAGCGGGAGAGGCAGATGAGGAGATTGGAGCGCCTTCAGCAGACGCACCAGCGTTCCAACCCTGGCGCTCTTGTCCAGCAGGGTCGTTCGGAGGCGGTGGAGGGTTCATTGTCGAGCAAAGAAGCTACAAAGATGCAGGCGTAGAGTGGTCCGCTATGATCATCCGAGTGAGGACAGGCAAGCGAGTTGGCAAGTTTATGGTAGTCAACAGCTATATGCAAGCCAGGCCCGTCCGAAACGGGGTAGATCGAGAACGGTTTACTCCCGCACAATGCAACTATGCCTATTTGTGTTCGTGTAAGCGACATTTTGATGTGAGTCAATGTGGCTAAACCTGTGATGGAATGGCATCGCTGAGAAAACGTGAAGGCTGCTGCAAGCATATGAGCGTGGCAGTGAAGCATGTGAGGTGCTTTATGCCGACCTACGAATACATTCACCTAAGCAACGCGACGACAACGACATTTCGGTTGTGCATGACTACATACTAGCTCTGGTAGGGGAAAAAAATGTGCCCTGTAAAGTACTCTATTTTTGACGAAGCCATAACAGGAGTGCGATTTAGAAATGTACATCTCGCCCGCGAAGCTTTGCTTGGGGCAGATCCGAGCCGCTAATTTTTTGTCAGATCTCACGCGCACAGCATCCAAGTTAGACTCGTTCATATATCGACTACCCTTCACATACGAGAAGGAAAAAATCTTTTTACAATCGCATGCCAGATGCAGAATTAGCTTACAAATATGCACGAGACAACAAGCTCCTGTTCGGAGTTTCGTCGCCAAACGGACCATCGCTTACAGAAGACCTTCCAGGATGTCCGATAGATCTGACCCACCGTCGTCTTATTTTTTAGTCGTTACGACCGTGCGTTATTGAAATGGATTAGGTTGTGTTTCATATTAGTTCCAACTTTTAGAAGTTCAGAAAAGGAAGTCTTTTGTTGCTTGAAGATCATCACCGTTGAGTGGGCTGTGAAGGGTCAACCACAGCAACGCACAGTACATCATCCGAGGTTAAGCTCATGCAATTGGGAGTACCCCACGGGAAACGCTTCTCGGCGTCAACTTGGTCTATGGTTTGAGGGCAAGTTGCGCTCTTGCTGAAAATTCTGAGTCTGATTTCCTTCTTAAACCCTTTGTTCCATTAATGCACAGCGTAGTTGGAGCGGAATAGCTGCCATAAGGTGGAGCTATGATTTCGAAAAGCGTCGAATACGATATACCTCTTTAATTTCACGAAAAGTATTGTCCTACTAGGATACAAGATTGCAAGTTTCCGCCTGTCACTGACATTTTTTTTCCGGACGTGATTCACTCTGTCGTGATTGAGACTTGAATGGAACGCTGTGGATCATCCGACCTGAAAATGGAGCAAAGAAAAAGCAAACAAACACAGAGTCACACAATGACAAAGAAGTCAACAAACCTTTACTGATATTGAGGGGACCATTGCGTATCGCTGAAAGATACCATTCTTTTGTTCCTGCGTGCTTCATCCAATTCTTTGCTCATAAATAGGGAGGACAACGAATGAATATGGGATTCCTTTTCAGAGTGGCAGGCAGACATACCTGCAATGCTGCTTGCGGGGGAGAAGAAGACAAGTCGTGGTGTATACAGTTCATGGCACTAGTAGTCAAACCACAATCAAATTGCTTCACAATGCTAGTACACAAGGCAGACAAGCTGCCTCCTTTGAACGTCGCACACATACTTCCAACTCACAACCAGTGCGATGGACACAAATGGTAAGGACAGCAAGCTGCAACGCTAATAGCCTACTTCTTTTTAGACGGCCTGCAGCAGTCGATCTTGGTCTTCTTGCCTCCTGTCTTGCCCTTTTCCGTGCATTGCTCGGTGGCTGAGGTGGTAAAGACAGTAGTCGTATTCGGAAACTGAACTGAAAATATCGTGGTAAGAGGGGTCTGGACAGGCTGTTGCAGGAAGGTCAGCCGGCGAAAGACACCTTTCACCTTGTAGAAAGCGCCTTCGCTTGATTTGTTGCGTACGCTCGGATCCTTCGTCTTCTTGAGCCGTAAGCGAGCACCAGTAGTCTTGCAAGTCACGCCTCGTATATTCTTCAACGCTTTGCATTGCGGGGGTGTGAAGAAAGTAGAGCTCAGAGCCTTCTTCGCTGCATCCTGGAGCACTGCAATGATGCCGTACTGGCCAATATTCACGACCGCAGTTTCTGCGGGGTCGTTGAAGAAGCCCGTAATGGTCCATCGATTCCTTTTCGCTTTGAAGGACTTGGCAGAAGGATCGGTATGAAAATCAACAACGCGAATGCATGTGGAGTTATTAACCAGGACCGGGGTATTGAAGGGGTCGATTGGAGTGACCGGAGCGGGCGTAGTGGGAGCCGGGGAAGGCCGCTTAGTAGGAGCAGCCGTGGGGATCTTGGTAGGGATCTGGGTTGGGGCGTCAGTAGGGGATGGAGTGGGGGCCGGCGTAGGAGCTGGCGTGGGGATCTTGGTGGGGGCGTTAGTAGGGGATAGAGTGGGAGCCATTGTAGGAGCTGGCGTAGGGATCTTGGTGGAGGTGTCAGTAGGGGAGGGAGT
>Ga0102934_1000066_pt1 | contig 53961 bp, 45 predicted proteins | sample SalPonR2_A_D1_MG_FD_78175 | JGI IMG/M metagenome (GOLD analysis project Ga0102934, IMG submission 78175) | Salt pond soil microbial communities from South San Francisco under conditions of wetland restoration - Salt Pond MetaG R2_A_D1_MG | ecosystem: Environmental > Aquatic > Marine > Intertidal... | reverse complement strand
CAAACGATCTGGTTGCCGGATGGCAGCGTCTGCTCGATCCTGCCACGGCCTCGCCCCAGGCCGCCTGGCTGGACCGTGTTCGCTCGGCCGTGGCCATACGAAACGGCCACCTGCCGCCGGACCGACTCGGTATCGAGGTGATCTCGGACCATCAGCTCCTGATCCACCTGGAGCGACCCACGGCCTGGCTGGCCGAGCTGCTCACTCATCCGGCTACGTTTCCCTGGCCCGGGGACGGCGTGCCGCGATACAGCGGTCCTTTCCTGCTCGATGATCAGGTTCCGGGTTCGCATATCGATCTGAAGGCCAATCCCGAATGGCACGCTGCCGAGCAGGTCAGGCTGGAGGCGGTGCGCTGGCACGCGATCGAAGAGCCGACGGTCGAGCTCAATCGCTATCGCGCCAATGAACTCCACATCACCGAAACCATTCCGCCGGGTCGGCTCGACTGGCTACGCGATCAATTCGGCACGGAGCTGCGCATCTCCCCCTATCTGGGCAGTTTCTTTCTCACCTTCAACGTGGCCCGGGCACCTTTTCGGAATCAGGTCGATCTGCGACGGGCGCTGAGTCTGGTCCTGGACCGTCAGCTTCTGACCGAGCGAGTGCTGGGCTCGGGCGAGCTGCCGGCAGACCGTCTGATACCGCCGGGCATGCCCGGTTGGCCCGGCGATTACGCGAAGTCCGACGAGGATATGGCAGCGCGTCGGGCGCAGGCGCGCGAGCTGTATCGTGCCGCTGGGTACTCGGAGCGTCGCCCGTTGACCGTCGAGCTCAGGGTGAATACCTCGCTGGCCCATCGCCGAATGTCGGCCGCCGTCGCTGCCATGTGGCGCGAGCATCTGGGCGTACGCACGCGGCAGGTCAGCGAGGAGTGGAAGGTGTTTGTCGCCAATCGTCGCCACGGACGTCTGACCCAGATCGTGCGCGGCGGCTGGATTGCCGATTGGCGGGATGCCGGCAACTTTCTCCAGCTCTTCGTCAGCGACAGTCCACTGAACTACAGCTTCTGGTCCGATCCTGATTTCGATTCGTTGATGCTTGAAGCCGATCTCGAGACGGGAGGAGCCCGCCAGGCGCTTCTGTACAGGGCCGAGCAGCGCCTGCTCGATGCGCAGGTGATCATTCCGCTGTACTACTATGTTTCCCGTCACCTGGTGAAACCGGACATACGAGGATTCGAAGACAACCCGATGGATGTGCACCTGTCGCGCTGGATCAGCCTGGAATGATGAGACGCCTCTGCCTCATCATGGCGCTGTCGCTGGTGCTCATCGCCTGCGGCAACGATCCGGCTTCCGACACGAATTCTCAGCCGGTCGGGCTGATGGCCGAACCGGTCCCGTTCGAGCCGACCGAGTCAGGCCGCCCGCCGCTTTCCGCGTTGGCCGCCGAGCAGATCGTACACAGGGGCAATGCCGAGGAACCCCAGACCCTCGACCCGCATCTGGCCCAGGGCGTGCCGGCCGCAACGATTCTTCGAGATCTGTTCGAGGGCCTGGCAACCACCGAGCCGGACGGACGAATTGTCCCGGGGTCGGCGGCGCATTGGGACATCAGTCGGGATGGCCTGGTCTACACCTTTTATATCGATCAGGACTCGCGTTGGAGCAACGGCGAGTCACTGACAGCGCATGATTTCGTCTGGTCCTGGAAGCGCGTGGTGGATCCTGCGACCGGTGCCAGCTCTGCGCGAATGCTCGCGCCGGTGAGCAACGCCGAAGCCATTCTGGCCGGAGAGATGAGCGTCGATGCGCTCGGCGTAGCGGCCCTGAGCGAGTCGAGTTTTCAGGTCACGCTGGAATCGCCCACCCCGTATTTTCTCGGCCTGCTGACGCATCCAACCACTTATCCGGTCCACCGGCCGTCTCTGGAGGCCTATGGGGCTGCTCATGTACGCCCCGGGCAACTGGTGTCCAACGGCGCCTACAGCCTGTCGGACTGGCAGGTCCGAGCCTTCATCGAGCTGGTCAGGAATCCACACTATCGCCAGGCCGATGAAGTCATCGTCGAACGCGTCCTGTATTACCCGTTCGAGGACGAGGGCACTGAATTCAATCGTTTTCGCGCTGGCGATCTGCATTGGACCTATCAGGTGCCCAGCAATCAGTTTCGCTGGCTGCAGGCGAATATGTCCGAAGCCCTTCAGGTTACGCCCTGGTTCGGCACCTACTTTTTCGGCTTCAATCTCCAGCAACCGCCATTCGAGGGCAATCTCGCGCTGCGCCAGGCTCTGAACCTGGCTATCGACCGGAACATCCTGACCTCACGCGTGACCCGTTTCGGTGAGATCCCGACCTACAGTCTGATTCCGCCCGGCCTGCCGGACTACACCCCATTCGTGCCCGAGGAGGCCGCCTGGACGCAGGCCGAACGCGAAGCCGAATCGCGCCGTCTCTATGCCCGGGCCGGCTACTCGCAGGACGATCCCTTGACCGTCGAGCTGCGCTACAACAGCTCCGAAAATCACCGCCGGGTCGCCGTCGCCGTGGCAGCGATGTGGAAACAGGTGCTGGGCGTGCAGACGCGATTGATCAACGAGGAGTTTCGTGTCTTTCTCCAGAATCGCGCGATGGGTCGGGTGACCGAGGTGTTTCGGGCCGGTTGGATCGGTGACTACCAGGATGCATTCACCTTTCTCGAGTTGTTCCATTCCGAACACGCCCGCAACGACTCCGGCTACAACAATCCCGGCTATGATCGCCTGCTCGAGCAGATCGCTGCCGAACGCATTCCGGCTCTGCGCCGCAATCTCATGGTCGAAGCCGAGCGCATGCTGCTGGCCGACCAGGTCGTGCTGCCGACCTTTGTCTATGTGTCCAAGCGATTGGTCAATCCACGCCTGAAGGGCTGGCAGGAGAACGTCATGGACCATCACCTCACCCGCCACATGTACCTGCTGAAAGCGAGATCCTCGTCGCCGGTCCCTGATGAAGTCCAGGAATCTGCTGAAGATGGTTGAACTGACCACTGGCAGGTTCGCCGAGGCGCCGGACTCGGACTCACTGCCGCCGCAGCCGGAGGCGTCGTAGTCCATGCTGACCTACTCCCTCAAGCGTCTGGCCTCCGCGGTGCCGACCCTGCTCCTGCTGATCACGGTCGCTTTCTTTCTGATCCGGATCGCGCCGGGTGGTCCCTTCGATTCCGAGCGGGCCCTGCCGCCGGAGATCGAGGCGAACCTGGCCGCCAAGTATCATCTCGACGAGCCGTTGGTCGTTCAGTACGCGCGCTATCTGTGGCAGATCGTCCGCTTCGATTTCGGGCCGTCGTTCCATTATCTGGACTGGTCGATCAACGATCTGATTGCCCAGGGCGCGCCGGTCTCCTTCACCCTGGGTGCGCTGGCCCTGCTCCTGGCCCTGCTGATCGGCGTGCCGGTCGGTGCCTGGGCGGCCCTGCGTCAGAACCGAGCCTCGGACTACACCGTGATGTCGGTAGCGATGATCGGCATCTCGATTCCGAACTTCGTCATGGCGCCGCTGCTGATTCTTCTTTTTGCGGTCATCCTTGGCTGGCTGCCGGCCGGGGGTTGGGCCTTCGAGCCCTCGCGCATGGTGCTGCCGGTCATTACCCTTGCCCTGCCGATGATCGCCTACATCGCGCGTATTACCCGGGGATCGATGATCGAAGTCCTGCATTCGAGTTTCATCCGAACGGCGCGAGCCAAGGGAATGCCAGAAAAAGAGGTGCTGATCAACCACGCCCTGCGTCCGGCCCTGTTGCCGGTGATTTCCTATCTGGGGCCTGCAGCGGCCGGCATCCTGACCGGCTCGGTCGTCGTCGAGCGCATCTTCACCATCCCGGGGATCGGTTCCTACTTCGTTCAGGGTGCTCTGAACCGTGACTACACACTGGTGATGGGCGTAGTCATCCTCTATGGGGTCCTGATCATCGCCTTCAACTTCCTGGTCGACCTGCTGTATGCCTGGCTCGACCCGCGGATTCGCTATGACGAGGCCAGCGCGTGAACGAGCCTACCCGCGATGCCTTCGAACAGGCGCTTGATCTTCGTGTCGTCCAGGGACGTTCGCTGTATCTCGATGCCTGGCATCGACTGTTGAAGAACAAGGCGGCGGTGACCGGGCTGGTGATCCTGCTGACGATGGTGCTGCTGGTGACCTTCGGCCCCATGCTGAGCGACTGGGATCACGAGATTCCGGACTGGGACAACTACTCCACACCGCCCTCGCTGGAAACCGGCCACCTGTTCGGCACCGACGCCCTCGGCCGTGATCTGTACGTGCGGACCCTGATCGGCGGGCGAATCTCGCTGCTGGTCGGCATCGTGGCCACCCTGGTGTCGCTGGTCATCGGGATCACCTACGGGGCGATCGCCGGCTATCTGGGCGGGCGGGTCGACAACATCATGATGCGCTTTGTCGACGGCATCTACGCCATGCCGTTCATGTTCTTCGTCATTCTGCTGATGGTGATCTTCGGCCGGAATATCTTCCTGATCTTCGTTGCCATCGGCGCCATCAACTGGCTCGATATGGCCCGTATCGTGCGCGGCCAGACCCTGAGCCTGAAGACCAAGGACTTTGTCGAAGCGGCCCGAGCCTGCGGCGCCACCGAGTGGCAGATCATCCGCCGCCATATCGTTCCCAACCTGCTCGGCGTGGTCGTGGTCTATGTGACCCTGACAATCCCGCAGGTGATTCTGGTCGAGAGTTTCCTGAGTTTTCTCGGTCTTGGCGTCCAGGAGCCCCTGACCTCCTGGGGTGCCCTGGTCAATGAGGGCGCACAGGAACTCGAAACCGCACCCTGGTCCCTGCTGATCCCGGCCAGCTTCCTGGCCGTGACCCTGTTTGCCTTCAATTTCCTCGGCGACGGGCTGCGCGATGCGCTCGACCCGAAGGATCGCTGAGCCGGGTCTGCTCTGCCAGGTCAGTGGTTCAATCTACCTGGCCGCCGCTTTCGTAGGCAGTCTCAGTCGGGGTTTTCCGGGCGGTCTGGGGCCTGCTCGAGTCCGAGCGCTTCGCGCAACTCGTCGAGCCACGGAGCGTAATGGCGCCATTGCTCCACACCGGACCGATAGATGGGCTGGCGCACCTGTTCCGAGCTGGCTGTTCGAACCGAGCGCTCCGTGCGGTGGAACTCGACGCAGGCCGGATCGAAGGGGAGCTCGAGGTAGTCGAGCATCCGACGGACCTGGGATTCCAGATCGCCGACCACGTCTTCGTAATTCACCTGCAGGATGCGGCCGGGATAGACCTGGTGCCAGTGGTCCATCAGATCGACGTAGTCGCGGTAGTAGTGCCCGATATCGGACAGGCTGTAGCTGAACTCCTGACCCTCGGCAAACAGCTGCTTGAAACCGGAAAAGCAGCAGCCCAAGGCCGCGCGGCGTGCGTCGATGACTCTGGCCCGAGGCAGGATGGAAAAGATCAGGCCGAGATGGCGGAAGTTGTTCGGCATCTTGTCGAGAAACAACGGTGCCCCATCGCGATGGACGCGGGTTTCCTCGATGAATTGCTCACCGAGCTGGCGGCGGTCCTCGGGCGAGAGCTCGGCCAGTATCCCGGGGTAGCGGGGTTCTTCATCGCGACGCCGGCGCCCGTTCAATCGGTGCGCCATGGCCAGGATATTGGGCAGCTCCAGCGTGCCATCGATGGCCGGATGGGAGGCCAGAATCTGCTCGATCAGCGTTGAGCCTGCCCGCGGCAGGCCGACGATGAAGATGGGGTCGGGCGCCTCATGGCCACCGTCGAGAAGCTCGGCGGCGCGCGCTTGCGTGAAAAAGGTCTTCTGTCGCTCGAAGTCGGCGGCCATTCGATCAGCGCTGTAGTCGATGCGAGCGCGTTTGATCGCATTGCCACGGGCATAGTGCTGAAACGACTCCTCCCAGCTCTCTCGATCCTCCAGCGCCTTGCCGAGGGCAAATTGCAGGTGGATTTCATCGGCAGGCGTCAGGCCGCCGGCCTCGATCAGTGAGCGCAGCTGAGCGATCTGCTCGTCGTCGAATCGGAAGGTTTTCATGTTCGCGAGTGACCACCACGCATCCCCGAAATCCGGTCGTCCCTTGTAGGCGGCGCAATAGGCAGCGATTGCCTCGTCCTGCTGACCGATGGTCTTGAGCGCATGGCCGCGCAGCATCTGGACGTGCCAGGGTTGGGGCGAACGTTCGATCAGGGGCTCGAGCACCGCCAGTGCTTCATCGTAGCGACCGATGGCGGCGCACTGATTGGCGTAGGCCAGTTCGGCGGCCAGATTGCCGGGCATGCGTCGGCGCAGTTCGGACGCTGCTTCCCAGGCGTCGGCAAACTTCTGGCGCTGATGCAGCACCTTGACGTAGTCCATCCGCGCCAGATCGAAGTCGGGCTGGAGCTCGATGGCGCTTTCGAGCAGGAACTCGGCGTCGTCATAGATATGCAGCTCCATTCCGATCGCGGCCAGGAGCCGCATTGCCTCGGGATGGTGCGGATTGTTCTGGAGAAAGTGTCGGCAGATCTTCTCTGCCTTGTAGATCTTGCCCTCGTGAAGCTGGCTGGTGACGGCGACCAGCTCGCGCGGCAGGTCGGCCAGGCGCTTGAAGTTCGACGCTGCGACGCGGGCGCCTTCCTCATCGCCGCTGCGCTGCCGCAGTTCGGCCAGGCATCGCCAGGCCGCCATCAGGCCCGGGTTGAGCTCGGTGGCTCGGGCGTAGGCCTCGCAGGCGGGGCCGGCTCTTTTTGTATCGCGGTAGTTGTGGCCGATTTCCTGCCAGGCTCGCCCGTAGTCCGGCGCCAGATGCGTCAGGTGCTGTAGCGTCTCGAGCGCGTCGTCGAAGCGCTTCAGATAGCGCAGGCAGACGGCGGCAAGAAAAAGGGCTCTGGTGTTTTCCGGTGCCTCGTCCAGAACGGCCTCGGCGGTGGTCAGTGAATCACCGAAGCGCTGCTGCTTGAGCAGCGCTTCGGCTTGTTCGAGGAGAGAGTCCGAGCGAGACGGTGTCGTCGGTGTGCTGGTGTCAGTCATCCGACTAGTGTAGCCGCCTCGCCCGGGCTCCTATCAGGACTTACAGGCCCTGATAGCGGTAGGTGAACCGGACGCCGCCCGTCAGCGGACGGTTGGTGGTGATCCGGGCGATGTCGTCCTGGGTGTTGATGAACAGCTCGGCGCGCTCATCGAATAGATTCTCGACGAACACCTCGGCGGTCCAGCTATCCTTCGAGACGCCAGCAGCGGCGTTGAAGATCGAGTAAGCGTCCTGCTTGCGCCGCTCGGCGGCCACCAGTGAGCTGTATGAATCTCCCGCGTAGCTGCCTGAGACCTGGACGTAGGCAAAGTCTGCCCAGCCCCAGTCCACCGGCCGCTCATAGCGACCGCGCAGGCTGGCCTGGATTTCCGGTACCAGCGGAAGCTGGCTGCCGATCGGGGCCAGCTCGATGACCTGCGCATCCACGTCGGTCAGCTCCGTATCGTTGTAGGACACGGCACCGAACAGCGTGAAATCGTTGGTGGCTCGCCAGACAAAGTCTGCCTCGAGGCCCATGATTTCCGAATCGGCCGAATTCTCGATGAAGGTCAGGATGGAGACGTTCTGCGGATCGAAGCGCGAGACCTGCATATTTTCCCACTCGATGAAGTAGGCCGCACCGTTGATGCGCAGGGTGTTGTTCAGCAGCTCGGTTTTCCAGCCCAGCTCCCAGTTGGTCACGTCATCGGTGTCATAGGTGGCGCTGACGGTCGGGAAAGCGGGGTTGGCCGACGGAATGCCGCCGCCGCGGTTCCAGCCGCCGGGGCGGAAGCCCTCGGAATAGGTGAAGAACATCATGGCATCGTCGGTCGGCGTCCAGGAGACGTTGACCTTGGTGATAACGTCATCCTGCTCCAGCGGGTCAGGCGTGTGGCCGCCGTCGACGTCGTAATCGCGGCCAGCGTCGCCGTCGATGCTGCCGGCAAAGATGCCCTGGGCGAAGTTCGACGAGCCCCGGAAGTCCGATTCGATCTCGTAGGCGCGCAGACCCAAGGTGGCCTTGAGCGTATTTGGAATCAGGTCGTAGCTGAACTCACCGAAAAAGGCCAGCTGTTCTTCCGTTCGCTGGATATCGTTGAAGAAGGCGACTCCTACCGGTCGGATATTGGGGTTGACCTGGAACGCGGTCGAAATAGGCGCGTTCTGCGCAAACCCGATGTCCGGCGTTGCTACGTAGTAGTAATCGTCCTGCGTGTCGATGACGAAATCATCGTAGTAGACGCCACCGACAAAGCGCCAGCGATTCTCGGCGGGCGTTGAGATACGGAACTCATGGGTGGTGCGCTCGTGTTCCTGCAGGATGTCGACGCCCTTGGTCGGGTCGAGGCAGGCGCGATTCTCGGTGATGAAGCGCGGATCGATATCGTAGTTGGTGATGTAGGCCGGGTTGTCATAGGTGCAGGTGTAGTAGGCAATGAACGCACCCGCATTGTTGTAGCCGGTGTAATCGACCTGTTGATTCACCTCGCGATCGAGATAGCCGCCGGTGTAGACCATGTCCAGCATGCCGAGGCGGCCTTCGAGGGTCCAGGTCGTCTGATTGAAGGTGTCTTCGAGCTCGTCGTTGAAGAAGCGCGATACTTCGAGGTCGCCGACTTCCGGGTCGTAGTCGAACACGCCATCCGCGCCGAGTTCTTGGTAGGTGTTCTGCACGAGCAAGGACCAGTCCGCATTGAACTCATGGAACAGGCCTGCGCGGAAGCCCTTGTAGTAGCTGTCGTTGAAGTTTTCTTCGACGAGCTCGGCGTTGTTGACGGTCTCGTAGGTCGCGTCCGGTCCCAGATCCACGGCAGACAGCGGATTGATTTCGGGGTCAAGCGTGAACTCACCCAGCTCGTTATCGATGTAACCGCCGAGATTGACGTTATAGAAAGCAAATCGCGCGGCGGTGAAATCGCCGAGCGGAATGTTGAAGAAACCCTCACCGGAACTGTTCATCTCGCCGCTCTTGGTGAACGAAGCTTCACCGCTGAAGCCGGCATCGAATACGCCGAGTTCCGGCTTGTTGGTGATGTAGCGAATCGTGCCGGCTTGAGAACTGGCTCCAAACAGCGTGCCCTGCGGACCTGGAAGAACCTCGATGCGCTCGAGATCCGTCGCGTAGACATCCAGGTTACGTCCTGGGGCGGTCACCGGCTGCTCATCGAGATAGAGCGCGACGTTGGGGTTGGTGCCCTGAGCGCCTGAGAGCAATACGGTAATCGGCTGCACGGCCAGGCCGCGAATGTAGATGGTCTGCTGACCCGGTCCGCGGCTGGCAGCATTGATTCCTGGCACGCTCATCCTGAAATCATCGAAGTTGCCGATGTTCATTTCTTCCAGCGCTTCCTCATCAACGGCCTGAACGGACAGCGGCGCAGACTGCATATCCACTTCTTCGGTTTTTGTCGCCGTGACTACGATCCGGTCGATTTCTCTTGAAGCAGTTTCTTCGTTTCTGGCGCTTTCATCATCCTGAGCCAATACAGCCCCCGATGTTGTAGCGACCAGACCCCAGAGCACTGCCTGTGTCAAACGATTACGTTTTGGCATTGATCGGTTCTCTCTCATTTTTAGTCGAAGGAATGAACGTCCAAAGCCTGGAATTGGACATAGCCATTCCAGGACCGGGAGCACCTGCCGAAATCAGGAAAATATAGTTTTATTTGGTCAGCGAATCGATCGCGACCGGATGGGTGCCGCAACAATGAAGTTGCGGAACTGTCGGTCCATCACGGCAGTGCCGTTGGTGCCGAGCAAGCGAGTTATGACAGAAGACTCAACCTACCTACAGCGGTGACGAACCGCGTTCATCACTTTTCCTTTGTCTACAGTCGGCATTTCAAACTGTTCATGAAATCGCCGCTTTCGGCAAAATGGCTGTCCCACTCTTTGAGCTCAAGCAACCACTATAACATGATCGAATGTGAGCAAGAACTCCAGGCAGCACCTGCTCTGCGAAACGAGAACAATAACAGAGCCTGATGCTTTTATATTAAGAAGAATATTGTCAATAGCCGCAAGATAGTCTAATTAAACCAATAATGGATATCAGCTTTCGAGGAATGGCCTCTTGAGGCCCTGTCAACCAGGCTGGATATCGAGAACTGCTACCATACAGAGTATTCAGCCTTTGCGCCCATCCTTCCATCGTTGTTGGTCAATGAGTGGCTTCGCGCTCGGCTTTCGAATTTAACTGCCGGAGAATCATGTGGATGAATCGAGTATCGATGCTCAAGAGCTGATCGCGGAACTGGAAGAAGTTTACGAGACAGAATATGAAATCGGACAGGACAATATCGAACGGCTCGGTCTCGATATGCACAATCCGGTGTTCTTCGTCAGTGCGGGTCTGATTGTTCTATTCGTTGTTGCTTCACTGCTGTTTCCAGATGCGGCCAAATCCGGCCTGGAAGCGACCAAGGCCTGGATTCAGGTGACCTTCGACTGGGTTCTGCTTTCGGCTGGTAATGTTTTCGTGCTGTTCTGTCTGGCGCTGATCGTCCTGCCGGTTGGCCGAATCCGGATCGGCGGCGATGATGCAACGCCTGATTTTTCATTGATGTCCTGGTTTGCCATGCTCTTTGCCGCCGGGATCGGTATCGGGCTGATGTTCTGGGGTGTCGCCGAGCCGGCCGCTTATTACACCGATTGGCACGGAACACCGCTGGAGACAGCGGCCTACAGCGATCAGGCCAGACCGGCCGCGCTCGGTGCGACCATGTACCACTGGGGGCTGCATCCGTGGGCGATCTATGCCGTGGTCGCTCTGGCCCTGGCTTTCTTTGCCTACAACAAGGGCTTGCCGCTTACCATTCGTTCGACCTTCTATCCCCTGCTCGGTGACCGTATCTGGGGACCAGCGGGAAACGTGGTCGATGTCCTCGCGGTTCTGGCCACGATCTTCGGTCTGGCGACCTCGCTCGGGTTCGGTGCGCAGCAGGCTGCTGCAGGGCTCGGTTTTCTGTTCGCGTTTACCGATGGCTTGACGACTCAGTTGATCATCATCGCCTGTGTCACCGGACTTGCGCTGATTTCTGTCCTGCGAGGCATCGATGGTGGCGTCAAGCTGCTGTCGAATATCAACATGTTGCTGGCGCTGGTACTGTTGCTTTTCGTCATCATCGCTGGGTCTTTTTCATCATTTCTCACCAATTATATTGAAACCTTGAAAGGGTATACCCAGTACATTCTTCCCCTCAGCAATCCGATCGGTCGAAGCGACGACATCTTCTACCATGACTGGACCATCTTCTACTGGGCCTGGTGGATTTCCTGGTCTCCCTTCGTCGGCATGTTCATCGCACGCGTCTCGCGCGGACGGACCGTTCGCCAGTTTTTGACCGCAGTGCTCGTTGTTCCGACCCTGGTGACGACCATCTGGATGGCTGCTTTCGGCGGGGGTGGGCTGGATCAGATCGATGAGGGGATCGGCAAGCTCGCTGATGGTATAGGTGACGAGGCGCTGGTGCTCTTTCAGATGCTGGAGAACCTGCCCCTGTCTGCCATTACCTCGATGCTCGGAATCTGCCTGGTCCTGGTGTTCTTCGTAACCTCATCGGATTCCGGCTCGCTGGTGATCGATTCGATCACCTCCGGCGGCAAGACCGATGCACCGGTTACCCAGCGCGTTTTCTGGGCGACGATGCAGGGCGTGATCGCCGCAGTTCTGCTCTCGCTGGGCGGTTCCGCTGCCCTGGATGCACTGCAGGCCGGTGCGGTCAGCACGGGCCTGCCCTTCACGTTCGTGCTGCTGGCCATGTGTGTCAGCCTGGCCATGGGTCTTCGGCATGAACACCAGCTCAATCAGGCGCTTCAGGCCTGAGGCGCAGGAGGGAAGACGAATGTTCAAGCGAATCATGGTGCCCGTCGTACTGGAGCATACCGAGCGAATGCAGCGCACTCTCCAGGTGGCTGCTGATCTGGCCCGTCAGTACGAGGCGTCGATCATCTTCGTTGCTGTCACCGGCAAGGTCCCGAGCGCGATCGCGAGCACGCCGGAAGAATTTGCCGCCGAGCTCGATCTGTTCGCCCGCGAGCAGGGCGATCGGGCCGGTGTCCCGACCGACGCTCTTGCAGTGCTCAGCAACGATCCGGGCGCGGAGTTGGAAAAGCAGCTGCTGGAGGCGGTCAGATCCACTGAAGCCGATCTGGTGGTGATGGGCTCGCACCCGCCCGGTGTCGCCGATGCCCTGCATCTGATCGGCTCGCATAGCGCCTGGCTGGTTCGTCACACCGAGGTTTCTGTCTTTGCGGTGAGATAATCATTCTGCCAGGGGCCGAAACTCGTTGGTCGGAATCCGGCAGGCTGGTCGGGGTTTGATGCAGAATGGAGTGGTCTGACCTGAGACACGGTGAAAATATGATTCGATTTCCAGATCATTGTCCTGGGATCACCCTGCGGGCCTCCGGCCCAAGCCCATCCTGAAGAGTAACGGCCATGGCTCTGCTTGAGGTTCGCGACCTGACCGTTGCCTTCGACACACCCGACGGAGTCGTTCATGCCGTCAACGGCATCAGTTTCGATCTGGACCCGGGCGAGACGCTCGGCCTGGTCGGTGAGTCCGGTTCAGGGAAGACGCAGACCGCTCTGGCTCTGCTCGGCCTGCTGGCCGAGAACGGTCAGGCGCAAGGGTCGGTACGCTTTCGTGGACAGGAGCTGCTGGGCCTGTCGACCTCGGAGCTGAGCCGGATTCGCGGGTCCAAGATTTCGATGATCTTCCAGGATCCGGTGTCATCGCTCAATCCCTACATGACCATTGGTGACCAGTTGGTCGAGGTGCTGACGCATCACCGCAACCTCCGTCGACGCGAGGCACGTTCGCGGGCCGAGGAGATGCTCGATCAGGTGCAATTGTCGGATCCGGCCAGTCGAATGCGCCAGTACCCCCACGAACTGTCCGGCGGCATGTGCCAGCGCGTAATGATCGCCATGGGACTGCTGTGCCAGCCCGATCTGTTGATCGCCGATGAGCCGACCACGGCCCTGGATGTGACCGTTCAGTCGCAGATCAATACGCTGATGGGCGAGCTCTCCGAGCAGTCGTCGACGGCGATTCTCCTGATTACCCATGATCTGGGCGTGGTCGCGGGTCTGTGTGACCGCGTGCTGGTGATGTATGCCGGTCAGGAAATGGAGCTGGCCGAGGTGCATGATCTGTTCGGCGACCCCAGACACCCCTATACCGAGGGCTTGCTCAACTCCGTCCCCCGGCTGGATCAGTTGCGCTCGGGCATCCTGAATGCGATTCCGGGCAACCCGCCCAACCTGCTGCAGCTGCCGGAGGGCTGTCCCTTTTCCAGCCGCTGCCGCTACAGCTTCGAGCGCTGCAGCGAGCGGCCGGATTTCGAGCGTGTCTCGGAGGGGCGCTACAAGCGATGCCATCTGGATCGGATCCCGGCCCAGGTCGACCAGGAAACGACGGAGTCTGTCTGATGCGCCCACCCGTCCTCGAGGTTCGCGATCTGTCGGTTCATTTCAGAATCGATACCGGGCGTTTCTTTCGGCACGATTATCAGACGATCAAGGCGGTCGATCAGGTCAGTTTCAATGTGCATTCTGCCGAAACGCTGGGTATCGTCGGCGAATCGGGCTGCGGCAAGTCAACGCTGGCCCGGGCCATTCTGGGTCTGGTCAAGCCGGTTGCCGGTAGCGTCGACTGGCTGGGCGAAAATCTGCTCGGCCTGACTGAAGAGGCAATGCGGGCCAAACGCCGAGAGATTCAGCTGATTTTCCAGGACCCCTCGGGATCGCTGGATCCGCGCATGACCGTCGGAGACATCGTTGCCGAGCCGCTGAGAACCTTTTATCCGTCTATGACCAGGCTGCAGGTGCGAGAGCGGGTGCAGGGCATGATGAAGCTGGTCGGTCTGCTGCCCGAACAGATCAATCGCTACCCGCACGAGTTCTCCGGCGGGCAGTGTCAGCGCATCGGCATTGCCCGGGCCCTGGTCGTCAATCCCCGCCTGGTGGTCTGCGACGAGCCGGTCTCGGCCCTGGATGTTTCGATCCAGGCTCAGATCGTCAATCTCCTGAAGGATCTGCAGAAGAAGCTTCAGCTGTCCCTGATCTTCATCGCGCATGATCTTTCGGTTGTCCGACATGTCTCGGATCGGGTGCTGGTCATGTATCTCGGCCAGATCATGGAAGTGGCCGATCGCGACAGCATCTATCTCAACCCGCGCCACCCCTACACCCGGGCGCTGATCGAATCTGTGCCGATACCGGACCCGGTCAGGGAGCGCGAGCGCTCCCGCAGATCGCTGAAAGCGGACATGCCCTCGCCGATGAATCCGCCCTCGGGTTGTGTCTTTCGTACGCGTTGTCCCTATGCGATCCAGGCCTGCAGCGAGACCCGGCCCGCGCTGGAAACGCTCGACAGCGGGCGACAGGTGGCCTGCATCAGGCATCGCGAGCTGGCTGACGGCCTGGAAGCGCCCGACCCCGAGTTCGTCGACCAATAAGCCGGCTCCCAGCCGGCCTGAGCCGATGCGGCACTCAGGGCTGGGGAACGGGGTAGCGAAACTCGAACCGGTCGCCCTCGACGACCAGCCATCCGCGCTGCCTGATCTCATCGATCCAGGCCCGGATCGATCGTTCTGCTGTCCCGGCGCCGACTCGCGCGCCCAGTCCGACGATGGGCCGCAGTTCGCGGGTCAGCGCATCGATCGACCCTTCACCGCGGATGTCTGGCGGTCCTGCCTGCGTGACCCAGTGCCCGGAGAAGCGGCTCTCCGAGCCGATCCGAAGCCCGTCCAGCCGGATCGTCAGGCCGCTCTGGGCGAGTTGCTGCCAGGCGCCGGCAACCGTCAGCAGGGCGAACTGACGCGCTGTAGATCGGGGCTGGGCCTGAGTCCACTGCTGCAGGCCCTCAATCAGCTCGGCGAGCGCATCGCGTTGCACCGGGGAGGCCTCGATGATCAGGCGCAGGGTCGGGTGCGGATTCGAATCGGACAGAAGCATCAGGGCCAGCCTCAGATCGAGAGCATCCGCTTCCTTCGGCGCCGTCGCCGCACCTCCGACCGCCGGATCCGAGGGCGACCAGGCCAGAGCAAGTTCTGCCGTGCTGGCCGACAGCAAGTTGCCGAGCTGATCGCTCAGCGCAAACGCTTCGATCTGCCAGCTCAGTTCACTGACCTGGTCGAGCCCCTGATTCAGGGTCAGGAGAGACGCGCTGCTGTCGAGTTGCAACGGACCCCCGATCGCCAGTTCCGTAGCCTCAAGCCTGACCGAACTCAGGCCGGTCAGGCCGAACTGACCATCGATCAGAATCGGCGCCGGGGAGATCGGAGCCTCCAGTTCACCGTCGATGCGGATCCAGGCAAGGCTCAGCGGCGGCACGTGTCGGCCGTGCAGGTCCACGGCATAGTCATCCTCGATCTGGAGGCTGGAGGTGAACCAGCCGGCATCGAACTGCGTCGTCGGGGCCATCCCGGCTTCATCCAGCCATTCCGGTACCACTCGGCCGAGATAGCTGCCGACAAGCGCGGGCATGGCGACCAGCCAGATCAATCCAAGCGCCAGGGCCAATATAATGAGGATCTTTTTCATGCGGGAGTCGGGTCGGAATGGAGTGGGAATCCAACGCGCTTTCGCCGGAATTCGCGCAGCTGGACGTCGATCTGGCCTCCGGCCTCGAGGCGATGGGGCTGATCTCGAGTGCCGGGATGCGCCACAGGCTCCTGGCCTATCTTGCCTTGCTCAAGCACTGGTCGCGAGCCTTCAATCTGACGGCCATCGTCGAGCCGCGGGAAATGTTAGCACGCCATCTGCTCGACAGCCTGAGCCTGCTGCCCTGGATCACCGGCGAGCGGATCGCCGACTCAGGTACCGGTGCCGGGCTGCCCGGCGTGCCCCTGGCGATCGCGCTGCCGGATCGGCAGTTCACCCTGATCGACGGTAACGGCAAGAAGATCCGCTTCCTGCGGCAGGTGCGGCGGTCGCTGGGCCTGGGCAACATCGAGCCGGTGCAGGCGCGCCTGGAATCCCTGCCTGACCTGCCCGTGCCCGACCTGATCACGGCCCGCGCCCTGGCACCGCTGCCGCGGCTGATCGAGTGGCATCGGGACTGGCTCGATCAGGGTGCCCGACTGCTGGCGATGAAATCACGCGAGGTCGAAAATGAGCTTTCCGACCTGTCTGCCGTCTACAATGTGGAACTCATTGACCTGGCGGTCCCGGGCGAGCATGCTCGACGCTGCCTGGCCATCGTGACCAAAAAGTGACGCAAGCATGACCCAACGCAAGACTCGAATCGTGGCCGTGGCCAACCAGAAGGGCGGCGTCGGCAAGACCACGACGGCCCTGAACCTGGCGGCTGGCCTGGCCGAGCTCACCAAGCGCGTCCTGCTGATCGATATGGATCCGCAGGGCAACGCCAGCACCGGCTCGGGGCTGGAGCTGAACGACGATCAGGCGACGGTCTGCGAGGTGCTGCTGGGTGACACCGATGCCCGTTCAGCGATCGTCAGGGCCGAGGGGATGCAGCTCGATATCCTGCCGGCCAACGGCGATCTGACCGCCGCCGAGGTCGCCCTGATGGAGCTCGAGGATCGAGCCCGCGTCCTCAAGACCGCGCTCGAACCGCTCAAGGGTCACTACCACTACATCCTCATCGACTGCCCGCCAGCGCTCAACGTGCTCACCCTGAATGCGCTGACCGCCGCCGATGCGGTGCTGATTCCGATGCAGTGTGAATACTATGCCCTTGAGGGGCTGACGGCCCTGCTCAACACGATCGAACAGATCCAGGATTCGGTCAACCCGGCGCTCGAGATCGAGGGCCTGGTGCGCACCATGTACGACATCCGCAACAATCTGTCCGGGGCGGTGTCCAGGCAGCTCCAGGAGCATTTCGGCGACAAGGTCTACGGCACGGTGGTGCCAAGGAATGTTCGCGTCGCCGAGGCCCCCAGCTTCGGTCAGTCGGTCATTCACTATGACCGCGAATCGCGCGGCGCGGTCGCCTACATGGGGCTGGCCGGAGAGTTTCTGAGGCGTAGCGGGGAGCGCATCTGATGGCGACGAAGAAAAAACCGCTCGGCCGCAACCTCAACGCCCTGCTGGGCAAGACCCGGGCTGCCGCCGAGAAAGCCGACCCGGAAGCCGAGGCATCGGCCCTCAGGGAACTGCCCCTGGATGCCATCCAGCCCGGCCGCTACCAGCCGCGATCGGCAATGGACCCGAAGAAGCTCGAGGAGCTGTCCGAGTCGATTCGCGTCCAGGGCCTGGTGCAGCCGGTGGTGGTTCGCCCTCTGGCCAAGGCCGGCACCTATGAACTGATCGCCGGCGAGCGGCGCTGGCGCGCCACCCGCATGGCCGGCAAGACCACGATTCCGGCCATCGTGCGCGAAATCGAGGATGAAGCCACGCTGGCCCTGGCCCTGATCGAGAACATCCAGCGCGAGAATCTCAATCCGCTGGAAGAGGCCGTCGCGCTGAAGCGCCTGATCGACGAATTCGGACTGACCCATTCCCAGGCGGCCGAATCGGTGGGTCGCTCGCGCGCGGCCGTCAGCAATCTGCTGCGACTCCTCGAGCTGGCGCCGGAAGTGCGCGAACTCGTCGACCAGCGCCGGATCGATATGGGCCATGCACGCGCCCTGCTGACGCTGGACCGGGCCGACCAGGTCCGCGCGGCCAATCAGGTCATCAATCTGGAGCTGTCGGTGCGCCAGACCGAGGCCCTGGTCAAGCGGATGAAATCCGGTGCACCGGCAAAGAAACCAGCACCGGCGAGGAGTCCCGATCTGGAGCGCCTGGAGCAGGATCTGACCGAAACGCTCTGCGCGCCGGTCAGTATCAGACATTCGTCATCCGGCAAGGGCCAGGTCACCATCAGATACACCAGCCTCGATGAGCTGGACGGCCTGCTCGAACGTTTCCGGCGCTGACCCCTCTGGCTTCTCGATTCAGGCTGATCCCTGCGCCGGCTCAGGCCTGATAGTTCACGTCCGAACCCTGATTTCGTCGGTCAGCTTCACTTTTGCTGGCGCTTGAGGCGGGCCTTGGTGCGACGGCCCTTGCGCTCAAGCGCCGGGCGGACCGCGCGTCCCAGGCCGGGAAACAGATAGGTCAGGGTGGTCAGAACGCCGCTCAGACGCGGCATCGGCGCATCCCGGCGATCATCGCTGACCAGCTTGACGATTTCCTCGGCCACCTCCTCGGCGGTCACGATCGGCTGGGAAAAGGTCAGGTCGCTGACCGCGTCGATATCGTCCATGATGAATCCCGTATCGATCGGTCCCGGCGAGACGCAGGCGAACTTGATCCCTGAATCCCGCATTTCCTCGGCCAGGGCCAGGCTGAAGGCGCGCAGGCCGAACTTGCTCGCCGAGTAGCTGGCCGATCCCGGCACCGGCGTGCGACCGGCCAGGGACGCGACCTGGATCACGGCCGGCGACGCCGACCGGCGCAGATAGGGCAGGCTGAGTCGGGTCAACTGCATGGGTGCTTTCAGGTTGACGTCGATCATCCGCCCGATCTCGTCGGCCGTCACCGATTCGACCGGGCCCCGGGCGTGGAATCCTGCATTGTTGATCAGCACATCGACGCGGCCGAAACGACCTTCAGCGCGCTCCAGAACGCCGGCGAAGGCGCTGGTGTCGGTGACATCCTGGGCTTCGATGGCGATCCGATCGGGATCGCCCAGGCCTTCGGCCAGCGCTTCCAGCCCGGCGCGTCCGCGCGCGATCAGGACCAGATTGGCGCCCCGCGCGAAGAACGCCCGTGCCGTGGCCGCGCCAACGCCCAGGGAGGCGCCTGTGATGATGACTGTCGAGTTCTTCAGCGAATTCATCCTTGCTCAGCATGGTTTGGCCAGACGATCACTCTAACTCAGGGAACGCGCGTCCTGCCTGAAAGAGCCGACACGATCGGCCTGGTGGAAATTCGTACAGAATCCGTCCGTTTTCGATTGCCGAGGGCGGATTGCTCCTGCTATACTTACGCGGATTTGCAGGGCGCTATTCAGATGGCGCCCTGTATCGGCTTGACTCCCGGCTGCATCGCATTGCCGTAATCCGGAACCCAAGGATGAAGGCAGGCTTTTGTGCGAAGGTCAGACGGAGGCTAAGGACAGCAGTGAGCAGCGACCAGGCGGTTTCCGAAGGTTTTTTTGCCAGGACCATTGTCTGGCTGCTCCGGGTCCAGGCCCTGCTCGCAGGCGCCGCGGCGCTGATCTTTGCCCTGATCGGGGGGCTCGAGCAGTCGCTTGCCGCCCTGGCCGGTGGCGCAATTGGTATCGTTCTGACGGCGATCACCGCACTGCGTATCGGCACGAGTCTCGGGCGCGATGCGCAAGCCATGATGGCAGCGTTCTATCGCGCCATGGCATTCAAGCTGGTGATGGCAGTGGTCCTGTTTGTCATCGTAGCGAAATGGTTTGCCGGTTATTTTGGACCGGTTTTGACTGGATACATTGCCACCGTGGTGGCGTACTGGCTGGCGATGTGGCGCGTTGCGCACCTGGCGCCGAATCTGCAGCAGCACGACAAGTAAAACGCTAAGGAACAGTGAAGAGTAATCATGGCTAGCGGCACTCCGTCACCGAGCGAATACGTCAAGCACCACATTACCAACCTGAGCTACGGCGAGGGTCTGTGGACGATCCATGCCGATACCCTGGTCGTTTCGGTCGCGCTCGGCGTGTTCTTCCTGTTCTTCTTCATCCTGGCCGCCCGCCAGGCGACTGCTGGTGTCCCCGGAAAACTGCAGAATTTCGTCGAGATGATCGTCGATTTCGTCGACAACTCGGTCAAGGACAGCTTCCACGGCCCGCGTCAGTTCGTCGCGCCGCTGGCCCTGACGATTTTCGTCTGGGTGTTTCTGTGGAACCTGATGGACCTGGTGCCGGTCGACTATCTGCCGCTGCTGTCCTACAAGCTGTTCGGGCTGGAGTACACCCGCGTCGTGCCCTCGGCCGACATCAACGGGCCGTTCGGGCTGTCCATCGTGGTTTTTGCGCTGATCCTGATCTACTCGGTCAAGGGCAAGGGCTGGGGCGGGTATTTCAAGGAACTGCTGTTCCACCCCTTCGGCAAAAATCCGATTCTGTGGCCGGCCAATCTGCTGCTGAACATCGTCGAATTGATCGCCAAGCCGGTCTCGCTGGCCCTACGGCTTTTCGGCAATCTCTATGCTGCGGAGATGATCTTCATCCTGATCGCTCTGCTGCCCTGGTGGGTCCAGTTTCTGCCGGGGGGCGCCTGGGCGGCCTTCCATATTCTGGTCATCCCGCTGCAGGCCTTCATTTTCATGACGCTGACGATCGTCTACCTGTCGCTGGCGTATGAAGAACACTAAGTAATCGAATCATCAAGTCATCGACGTAGTTCGTCATCAACCGCAACAACCAAGCACAACATTGTTAGGAGACTTCAAGTGGAAACCATTGCTCTGATTCAGGCCAACACCGCCATTGCCGTCGGCATGATCTTCGCGTTTGCCGCCCTCGGTACCGGTATCGGCTTCGGCCTGCTCGGCGGAAAGTTCCTGGAAGGCGCCAGCCGTCAGCCTGAACTGGCCGGTATGCTGCAGGTTCGCATGTTCATCATCGCTGGTCTGCTCGACGCCCTGTCGATCATCGGCGTGGCCTTCGCGGCCCTGCTGCTGTTCGCCAACCCGCTGCTGGCACCGATTCAGGCTGCCGCCGGCGGCTGATTGTTCGCAAGCGTCCATTCCAACAACGATTGACTTTGTAAGGTTTAGCTATGGACTTGAGTCTAGGCACCATCATCGGTCAGGCCGGCACTTTCCTGGTCTTCATTCTGGTCACCATGAAATTCGTCTGGCCCCCGCTGGTCCAGGCCATGGAAGCTCGTCGGCAGAAGATCGCCGAGGGTCTGGCTCAGTCTGAGGAAGCCGAGAAGGCGCTGGACGTGGCTCAGGGCGAAGCCGACGAGGTGATTCGTGAAGCCCGCCGCAAGGCCGGTGACATCCTCGAGCAGGCCAGCCAGCGCGGCAATCAGATCATCGAGCAGGCCAAGCAGGACGCGCTCGGTGAACGCGATCGCCAGGTGACTGCCGCCGAAGCGGAGATTCGCCAGGCCACCAACCAGGCCCGTGAAGTCCTGCGCTCGCGTCTGGCTGAACTGGCCGTGTCGGGCGCCGGAAAGGTGATCGAGAAAGAGATCGATGAGTCTCGTCACCGCGACATGCTCGACAAACTGGCGGCGGAACTCTAGGTCATGCTGAATCGAACCACTCTGGCACGCCCCTATGCTCGAGCCGTCTTTCAGGTGGCCCGGGATGCAGGCCAGCTGTCCGATTGGAGTGACGCTCTGGCGTTCGCAGCAGCGATCGCCTCGAGCGACGACATCGAACAGTTCTACGGGGATCCGCGGGTCGATCGCAAGCAATTGCTTGGATTGATTACCGATCTGGGGGGCGACCGGTTCAACGATCAGTTCAGGAACCTGCTCAGGGTGCTCATGAACTACGATCGCCTGGGCCTGCTTCCGGAAATCGCCTCGCAGTACGAATTCTATCGCCGCGAAGCCGAAGCCCGACTCCGGGTGCAGGTCTCCTCTGCCATGCCGATGAATGAAGAACAGACGCATCGGTTGGCGGAGCGCCTGAAGGAACGCTTCGGCCGGGAAATCGATCTGGACGTGGACGTGGATGAATCATTGATCGGTGGCGCGGTCATCCGGGCAGGCGATCAGGTGATCGACGGCTCGGTGCGTGGCCGACTGGAACAACTGGGCCGACAGCTCGCTGGCTAGTCTCGGCCAGGTGCCGGGACCCGACTATTGTTAAGGATTGCAAAACATGCAACAGACCCTCAACCCGACTGAAATCTCCGATCTGATCCGCAAACGCGTCGAGCAGTTCGAAGTCTCCTCACAGGCTCGCACCGAAGGTACGGTGGTCAGCGTGTCCGACGGCATCTGCCGTCTGCACGGTCTGGCCGACGTCATGCAGGGCGAGATGATCGAATTCCCGGGCGAGACCTACGGCCTGGCGCTCAACCTCGAGCGTGATTCCGTGGGCGCCGTTGTCATGGGTGATTATCAGCACATCAAGGAAGGCGATACGGTGCGCTGTACCGGCCGCATCCTCGAAGTGCCGGTGGGTGAGGGTCTGCTGGGTCGCGTCGTCGATGCACTCGGCAATCCGATCGACGGCAATGGTCCGATCGAGGCCGCCCGCAACGAGCCGATCGAGAAGATCGCCCCCGGCGTCATTACCCGCCAGAGTGTTGATCAGCCGGTTCAGACCGGCCTGAAGTCGATCGATGCCATGGTGCCGATCGGTCGCGGCCAGCGTGAACTGATCATCGGCGATCGCCAGACCGGCAAGACCGCGGTGGCGATCGATGCGATCATCAACCAGAAGGGCAAGGGCATCAAGTGCATTTACGTCGCCGTCGGTCAGAAGGCCTCGTCGGTCGCCAATGTCGTTGCCAAGCTCGAGCAGCACGGCGCCATGGCGCACACCATCGTGGTGGCTGCCAACGCGGCAGAGTCTGCTGCCCTGCAGTACATCGCACCCTACGCCGGCTGCTCGATGGGAGAGTACTTCCGGGATCGAGGCGAGGATGCGCTGATCGTCTATGACGATCTGTCCAAGCAGGCCGTCGCCTATCGCCAGGTCTCCCTGCTGCTGCGTCGTCCCCCTGGTCGAGAAGCCTATCCGGGTGATGTCTTCTATCTCCACTCGCGTCTGCTCGAGCGCGCTGCGCGCGTCAATGCCGACTTTGTCGAAGAGAAGACGAACGGTGAGGTCAAGGGCAAGACCGGATCTCTGACCGCGCTGCCGATCATTGAAACCCAGGCCGGTGACGTATCGGCGTTCGTCCCGACCAACGTGATCTCGATCACCGATGGTCAGATCTTCCTCGAAACCGATCTGTTCAATGCGGGGATCCGCCCGGCGATCAACGCCGGTCTGTCGGTCTCGCGCGTCGGTGGTGCGGCCCAGACCAAGATCATCAAGAAGCTGGGTGGTGGCGTTCGACTGGCCCTGGCCCAGTATCGTGAGCTGGCGGCCTTCTCCCAGTTCGCCTCCGACCTTGACGAGGCAACCCGCAAGCAGCTCGAGCGCGGTCAGCGCGTGACCGAACTGATGAAGCAGCCGCAGTACTCTCCGCTGTCGATTGCTGAAATGGCGGTCAGCCTGTTTGCCGGTAACGAAGGCTATCTTGACGATCTTCCCCTGAACAAGGTCGTCGATTTCGAGCGCGCCCTGCATGATTTCATGAACAACAGCCACGTTGAACTGCTTGACGACATCAACCAGAACGGCGACTGGAACGATGAACTGGCGGCCAAGCTGAAAGCGGCTCTGGATGACTTCAAGGCGACCGGCAGCTGGTAGCTTGAATGACACCCGAACACCAGATCATGGTTGAAATACGGATTCAAGAGCAAAGCGAGTAAGGCATGAGTGGATCAAAGGAAATCGTTGGCAAGATCAAGAGTGTCCAGAACACGCGCAAGGTCACGCGCGCGCTCGAGATGGTCTCGGCCAGCAAGATCCGCAAGGCGCAGGATCTGATGCAGGCCTCGCGCCCCTACGCTCGGATGATGAAGCAGGTCATCGGTCACCTGGCGCACGCCAACCCCGAATATCGCCACCCCTTCACGATCGAACGTGAGCAGGTCAAGCGGGTCGGCTACGTGATCGTGGCGACCGACCGGGGGCTCTGCGGGGGCCTGAACAACAACATGTTCCGCAAGCTGCTGGGTGAGTTCAAGCAGTGGCAGGATGAGGGCGTGGAAGTCACCACGGTCATTATCGGCAAGAAGGCGGGTCAGTTCTTCCGCCGTCTGAAGGTCGATATCTCGGCGGCTGCCCAGGACCTGGGAGAGAAGCCGCGGCTGGAGGACCTGATCGGTTCGATCAAGGTGGTACTCGATGACTACCGCCAGGAACGACTGGATCGGCTCTACGTCTGCTACAACCATTTCGTTAATACTATGGTGCAGAAGTCGACTTTTGATCAGCTGCTTCCCTTGCCGCCGACCAAAGACGAGCCGATGCTCGAGCTCTGGGATTATCTCTACGAGCCGGATGCCGAAAGCCTGCTCGACGATGTCCTGACCCGGTATGTCGAATCGCTGGTCTACCAGGCGACGCTGGAGAATCTGGCCAGCGAGCACGCGGCTCGGATGGTCGCGATGAAGAGTGCATCCGACAACGCATCGAACCTGATCGATGACCTGAAACTGGTCTACAACAAGGCGCGACAGGCAGCGATCACCCAGGAGATTTCAGAGATCGTCGGCGGGGCTGCAGCGGTCTGACGATCAGAACAACCGCGAGGAGCGCCCGGTCTGGCAGTATCGGCCGGCACTTGTCGCTAAGAGAATCAACGAATCGATACACCTGGCTCTTGAAGACGAAGATCGCTCGAGGCCGAACCAAAACTGAGGAATAGCGCAATGAGTTCCGGAAATATCGTTCAAATCATCGGTGCCGTCGTCGACGTGGAGTTTCCGCGAGGTGAGGTCCCTCTCGTCTACAACGCCCTGACTGTCGATGACACCGACATCACGCTGGAAGTCCAGCAGCAGCTTGGTGACGGCGTCGTCCGGACCATTGCACTGGGTTCAACCGACGGACTCAAGCGCGACCGCAAGGTGACCGATACCGGTGCAGCCATCCAGGTTCCGGTCGGTCAGAAGACCCTGGGCCGGGTCATGGATGTCCTTGGAAGGCCGATCGACGATGCCGGCGACGTCGGCTCGGAAACGCACTGGTCGATCCACCGTCAGCCGCCGGCCTTCGAAGACCAGGCGGCCAGCAACGAGCTGCTCGAAACCGGTATCAAGGTCATTGATCTGATCTGCCCGTTTGCCAAGGGCGGCAAGGTCGGTCTGTTCGGGGGTGCCGGTGTCGGCAAGACCGTGAACATGATGGAGCTGATCCGCAATATCGCCATCGAGCACTCCGGTTACTCGGTCTTTGCCGGTGTCGGTGAGCGAACCCGTGAGGGCAACGATTTCTATCACGAAATGAAGGATTCCAACGTCCTCGACAAGGTCGCTCTGGTCTATGGTCAGATGAACGAGCCGCCGGGTAACCGTCTGCGCGTCGCCCTGACCGGTCTTACCATGGCGGAGTACTTCCGCGACGAAGGCCGCGATGTACTTATGTTCATCGACAACATCTATCGCTACACCCTGGCCGGAACCGAAGTCTCGGCACTGCTCGGTCGTATGCCATCGGCGGTGGGTTATCAGCCGACCCTGGCAGAGGAAATGGGTGTGCTGCAGGAGCGCATCACCTCGACCAAGACCGGATCGATCACGTCCATCCAGGCCGTCTACGTGCCGGCCGATGACCTGACCGACCCCTCGCCGGCAACGACCTTCGCTCACCTTGACGCGACCGTCGTCCTGTCGCGCGGCATCGCCGAGCTCGGCATCTACCCGGCCGTCGACCCGCTCGACTCCACGTCCCGCCAGCTCGATCCACTGGTCGTCGGTCAGGAACACTACGATGTGGCGCGCAAGGTCCAGGGCACGCTGCAGCGCTACAAGGAACTCAAGGACATCATCGCGATCCTCGGGATGGACGAGCTCAGCGAAGAAGACAAGCAGACCGTGGCACGTGCTCGTAAAGTGGAGCGGTTCTTCTCCCAGCCGTTCTTCGTTGCCGAAGTCTTTACCGGTTCACCCGGTGTCTATGTCAGCCTCAAGGAAACCATCCGAGGCTTCAAGGGCATCGTGGATGGCGATTACGATCACCTGCCGGAGCAGGCCTTCTATATGGTCGGCACCATCGACCAGGCGGTTGAGAAGGGTGAGAAAATGCTCGAGAAACAAGCCGCTTGACGACGTGCTGCGCGGCTTCTGGCTGCGTTTTCACGGCGGGTCGAGTGCTCCGTACTGCTGTACGCTGCGCGCTCGACCCTTGTTCAAGCCTTGCCAGAGACCACGCATCACGCCGCCAACGCCTGATTCGTCGTCCAGGGTTTTAAGGAGTTAGAGAAGATGGCATCGACTATTCATTGCGACATCGTCAGCGCCGAAGCTGAAATCTTTTCCGGCGAGGCCGCGATGGTCGTGGTCAGTGGCGAGGAGGGCGAGCTGGGTATTGCTCCGCGTCACGCTCCCCTGCTGACGCGTATTCGACCTGGCCAGGTTCGCGTCAAGCTGCCCAACGGCGAAGAAGAGTTCTATTACGTCTCCGGCGGCCTGCTCGAGGTCCAACCTCATGTCGTCACGGTGCTCTCCGATACTGCTGCTCGTGCCAGCGATCTGGATGAAGCCGCCGCGCTCAAGGCCAAGGAAGAGGCCGAGCGAGCCATCAAGGACCGGACGGCAGGTATGGAGGTCGCGCAGGCCCAGGCCCAGCTGGCCCAGGCCGTTGCCCAGCTTGCTGCTCTTGAAAGGCTGCGCAAGAACCTGTCGCGCTGATCGACTTCGAGCTTCTTCCTTTTACCGCCGACAGCGCTGTCGGGCTTCAGTCGGAGCGCTGAGCGCAGAATCTCCATGCCTGCTCCTGCAGACCAATGCCGGTGTCTGTCCAGAAACCGCTTGACCGAGCCCGCCTGAACTGAACAAGCACCTGATCAGAAACAGCTCAAACCCGGCCCCGGAGGGACCAGGCGAGTGATCGTCGTGTTGCCCTCTCCGTAGGCCGGATCGTTCGCTGCCCAACTGACCCGGCCCGTCTCACAGTCGAAGAACTCGATCGTCAACTCACCCCAGGGAATGACCTCTACCTCCTCTGCCACGAATCCAGGGCCAAACCCTGAGCCGCGCGTCCGACTGACTTCGACGGTCATCGGAGTCTGGCGGCCGGGGGACAGGTTTTCGGCCGAGCCTACCAGATAGAGAGGCTGGCCGCCCTGATCATAGGTATAGAAATACACCACCAGACCCAATGTATCGGCACCTTCGCGCTGGAAGAGGTCGAACACAAAACCCTCGCCGCCGCGCTCCGGGTTGAACCAGCTGCCGGTGATGGACCCTCCCAGACCGGGCCATGCTGCCACTCGTGATGGCAAGTCAAGCCAGTTCATCCAGCGCTGTCCGGCCGGCCGAAGCACTCCGTCCTCATCGTAGATTCCGGTGTCGCGCCAGATCGCGAGCGTCTCGTCACCTCCCAACTGTTCCCAGATGGCATCGTAGTCACGCAGGACGAAATTCACGACGAACCGAAACGCCATGGACTGGGCGGAATCGAACAGCAAGCGCATGTACTGGTCCTGTTTGGCCGGGGTGCCTTCGAAGGTCACCGGCCCGTCGGGAAAGGTGATCGTGAAGGGTTCGGCCGGGTAGCCGGTCTCGGCAACTGCCATGGGTTTGTCGCTCAGTGCACGAAGGCGATGGAAAAGATCATCGGGGATCGTGTCCGTGACGAAACTGGATATGAACGGATACAGTGACAGAGCAAAGAAGTCGCTGTAGAGCAGGATCTCGTCCAGGCCCTGAATCTGCGCCTGATGATCGACATCGCTCGCCCCTTCGAGCAGATCGATCCCGATCACCGATACCATGATGGGGAGCCGCGGAAACTCCGTTTTAAGGACCGTGTAAACGTATCGGTGAAGGCTGAGGTAGGCAGACCATTTTCCCGGTGCGTTTTTCAGCAGTCCATTGACTTCGATCCCGATGACCAGGTAGTCGGGTTCGAAGTATTCGATAACGTTGCGCGCGTAGTTGAGATAGGCAATTTTGACGTCCGGGTGGTCGAAGGCATGATCCGACCAGGGCTCAGGGAGAGGCACGACACCCTCCGGGCTGAAATAGGGTGCCATCCGAGAGCGTGAGATATCGATCGGCGTGATCGACACGAGCGTCGTGCGGTCGGCAGAAAGGGCCTTGCGGTAACTCCACTCACTGGCCAGCTCCCCGCTGACCGGCTCGGCCTCGCGGGCCTCGACCCAGGGAACCCCCTCGTCCAAATGATGCGCGATCAGATCAGCATCCAGACGCAGTCGATCTCGGGTGTAGTCGAGGGCTTCCTCCGTCGTATCGTGGGGAAACGGCGTAAAACCCATCCAGAAGCTGCGTGCCTCCGGCAGGGCGGATGCGCCGTTACATGCCAGGAGCCAAAGAAGGCAAAAGCAAAGGCGCCCCACTGATCCATAGAGCCGCAACGAGCTCCGCACCGGTGACTTTCCGTATCTTGCTTGCATCCAGCCGCAAAAACCGTTGCCGTCCTTGCCGAGATACCTTGTGTAAATGGTCATTACAGGCTCCATTGAATCTGGCTGTTGATCACTGGCTTAAGACACCTGAGTGTCCTCGAATGTCGCCCCCTTGGTTGTTTGAGAGACCTTGGTTTAGCCATGTAGGCACCACACGCTGTCAATCCTGGACTCCGCTCCAGCAGCGGGCCGAGCATTGGCTGGCCGTGCCGGAGCTCGTCGAGAGATTTGCGTTCTGACCTTCAAATGCGGCCAGAAAGCAGGCTTCTAGGGCCATTCCGATCAGCACCCGGCCTGACTATCCTACGTCGATGGTGACCTCCGGAGCAATTCGACACCGGGTCAATGGAACCAATTCAACGATCTGCTATTCTGAGAAGATAAGGAGGAACTCACAATGAAAAAGCTTGGGGTAGCAATAGTCCTGGTTTTTATGGTGATCATGATCGTCGGTTGTGGAGGCGAGGAAACCCTGCCGAACAATGATCGATTACTGTCTGCCTTTGCCGATGGAACAACGGGGGTCTGGGTCAGCGGGCACGGCACTGTTGTGCGGCCCTTGGGATCATCAACCAACAATCAGCGTTTTCTCATTCGGGTCAATGGTGAACTCTCATTGGTTGTTCGTCATCAGGTCGGAGACCGGGGTCCGGTTCCCGCTGACAGCGACGACATTATCGCCTTTCAGGGACGCTATGAGTTTCACGGCGGCGGGGGAGAGCTGATTCTTACCCATGCCGATGCCAGCAACCCCGGCGGGGGGGGCTGGATCGAATTCAACGGTGTTCGCTATCAGTAAATCGGGGAGATGCCGAAGAACAGGCATCTGACTCCCCGCTACATGGAATGTTCAGGTCCGCGCTCGCTCCTGCGCGGGCAGATGATCAGCTGCCGTCCCGATCAGGATACGGCATCGCTTCAGCGCCCTGGATCTCCCCGACCTGGGCGGTCTCATGGATGTAGAGGTCGACGTCCTGTTCGAAGACAAGGGGTCCTGCAACCTCGACGTTTGGGCCGATGAAGATCTCGGGCCGACGACGGCTGTCTCGGGCTTCCTTGATCGTGATCTGACCATCGATCCGGGTGCCTTCGCGCAGGTCGATCGTTCCGTTTCGAGTCTCCAGGCTGGCCGCACGGGTGCCGGTCAGACGAATGCTGCCGTTCGTGGTGCGAATAGCTTCGGCTACGCTAGTGCCGGTATTGAGCGTCACCGTGCCATTGACTGTCGCCACTTCACCGCCGATCTGAACCGACAGTCCGCCGTTGACGCTTCCGTTGACCGATCCGACATCCCCCTCCACGGTCACCTCGTCGCCCAAGGCGATACTTCCATTGACCGTTTCAAGCGAGCGTGTCGAAGAACCATCGCCGATACGGATCGAGCCATTGACGTTACCGACCTCATTGACCGTTGAATTGCTGCCGATTCTGATCGACCCGTTGACGTTTCCGACATCGCCCTTGACGATCGCCTCATCACCGATTTCGACCGCACCATTGATTGTGCTGGCATCCCCCTCGTGACTTGCGCCATCGGCGATCTCGACTGAAGAATTGATGTTGCAGCCGGTCAGGGCGACCAGGCACGCGGCAATCATCAGGGCCGGTATGAATTTGAATCTGTTCATTTCATGCTCCTGAAAAGGGTTCCCATATTTGTGAGTTTCGCTGATTAGGTGCGCTCTGACCAGTGTCGCTAGTCATGGTCCCTCAGTGGCTCGGCGGCAAGGCCGGTGAAATCGAATAATTGTCGATCGCACAATTGGGAGGGGCTGACTCGGGACAATGCCCGGAAGATATTCATTGTTCGCCCCGGCTGCGCCCGCTCCCAGTCGTGTAGCATCTGCTTGATGTTCTGGCGTTGAAGATTGGGCTGGCTGCCGCAGAGATTGCAGGGAATGATCGGATAGGCCCGATCGTCGGCAAAGCGCTGCAGATCCCGTTCAAGGCAGTAACTCAAAGGTCTGATGACGATGTGGCGACCACAATCGCTCTTGAGCTTGGGCGGCATGGCGCTCAGGTTGGCGCCAAAGAACAGATTGAGAAAAAAGGTTTCGACGATATCGTTCAGATGATGTCCGAGTGCGATCTTGGTCATGCCGTGCTGCGCTGCGAACTCATAGAGCGTCCCGCGGCGGAGGCGTGAGCACAGGCCACAGGTGGTTCGCCCTTCCGGAATGAGCCGCTGGACCACGGAGTAGGTGTCTTTTTCGATGACATGCCACTCGATACCGAGACGATCGAGGTAGTCCGGCAACACGAACGCCGGAAAGCCGGGCTGTTTCTGATCGAGATTGACAGCGACCAGCTTGAATTCCACTGGCGCCGTTCTCTGCAGGCTGATCAACAGATCCAGCATTGCATAGGAATCCTTGCCTCCCGACAGGCAGACCATGATGCGATCCCCAGCCTGGATCATGTCGTAGTCGATGACCGCCTTGCCGACCTGTCGACGCAGGCGTTTGTGCAGCTTGTCGCTGTGATACTTCTTCTTCCGCGGGTCCGTTGTGGTCGCGGTGACCGTTCGGATGGGGATCAGGCTGGCCTCGGACATGGCGTCGCTCTTTTGCTGGATCTGTTGTAATGTCGCATGCAGGATATTGCCATTGTAATCTTGACCATGGACGAGAATGAAATCCGGGACCGCATCAGGCAGCTGCAGGAGGAGCACAGGGACCTGGATGATGCGATCTTCCAGATGGCAGGCAATCCGGCCACGGACCAGCTCAAACTGCGACGGCTCAAGAAACGCAAACTGAAACTGAAGGATCAGATGGCCTGGTTCGAGTCACGCCTGATCCCGGATCTGGATGCCTGAGGCAGGTGGAAATCAATCGTCCTCGATCTCCAGGGCCTCTGGCGCGATCTGAATGATGGTATGACGGATTTCCTTGCTCAGGATGAGCTTGGCGTCGCGCGCCAGCTGTTCGATCACCCGCGAATAGGTCAGACGGCCCTCGGCATCCTTCCCGAGCAGGCCGGCCTCCGACAATGAGTCGATGAATTGCTTGAACAGTGTCCGATCTGAGAACTCAGGGGCTTCGAACTCATGCAGCAGAGAGATTCTCTGAGCACACAGAATGCAGAGCTTCTCAAGCTGTGGCCGGGTCAGCCTTCCGGAACCGTTCTTGGCCAGCACCGACACGGTAATGAAATAGCGCTCGAAGGTCTGCATCAGCGATGTGCCGAGCAGCCGCAGATAGTAGGCCTGGTCACTGCCGCCTGATGCCCGCTGCAGAGACTCGCCGCTGGGCTTGAGCAGGTCCAGCTTGATCAGGGCCTCGAGGCAGGACTCGATGACCGGCTCCAGCTCCTCGCTATCCCATGGCAGAAACAGCTCCCGCTTGATGTACGGGTAGACGGTCCGCGTCAGATTGTTGATTCGTTTCCTGCGAACACTTCGGAAGTTGAGGAAACACGAGGCAATCCAGGCCGTCATCGCCAGCAGATGCGCCATGTTGTTGCGGAAGTAGGTCAGCAGAACCGCGTTTTTTGCATCGGTGCGGATAATGCTGCCGAGTCGATGCTCATGGCGCTCGATGACGCCAAGCTCCAGGCCGTACTCGATGATCTGTCCGGGCGTGAGTTCGGTGACCTGAACCCGGTCACTGGAGGCGGTTGCCTGAACGATTTCGATGAGCAGCTCGATGACCCGTTCCAGATCGTCTTCATCAAGCGCGTGCTTGCGACTGGCGAGCAGTGCGGTTGCCAGCAGGTTGATCGGATTGACATGCGCGGCCTGATTGATATTGACCATGATCCGGTCGGCCAGATCATTGACCATGCCCGGCAACCAGGCCGGCTTGCTGTCGGCCTTCAGCAGGTCCTCCCGCCAGTTTGCATGATGGTGACTGAGCAATTCATCAAGCCGCACGGGTTCGCCGAAGCTGACCACGACCTCGCCGTAGTTCTTGCGCAGGATGTTGATCAGATTCCTGAAATCAGAGAGGGATTCAGGTTTCTTCTGATGACCCGATAACTCATGAATGTAGGAATTACCCTCTGCAAGGCGCTCGTAGCCGATGTAGACCGGCTGGAACAGCACGGGTCTATTGCGTTCATGCAGAAAGGCCCGGACCGTGATCGAAAGCATACCGGCGCGGGGTGGCAGAAGGCGGCCGGTGCGCGACCGGGTGCCTTCGATGAAATATTCCAGTGCGACACCGCGCGAAAGAATCATCGACACATACTGATTGAAGACCGCCGCGTAGAGAGGCTGCGAGCGGAAGGACCGGCGCAGGAAAAAGGCACCTCCCCGGCGCAGAAGCGGCCCGACCAACGGCATGTTCAGATTCAGGCCGGCCGCGATATGCGGTGGCACGAAGCCCCTGTGATAAAGAATCCATGACAGCAGCAGGTAGTCGATATGGCTGCGGTGGCAGGGAACATAGACGACTTCATGGCCATCGGCGGCATCACGGAATCGACTGAAGTGATTGACCCGCACACCCCGATAGATTCGATTCCAGAACCAGTTCAGCATCATATCGGCGATGCGGATGAAGGTATAGGAATAATCGGCAGCGATCTCCCGGGCGTAGTCGCGAGCCTGCTCCTCGGCCTGGTCGAGGGCGACCGAGTCGCGCCTGGCCTTGGCAGCAACCGCATGCTGGACGCTGTCGCTCTTGACGACCTTTTCGACCAGGGTGCGCCGATGGGAACGATCCGGTCCGATCGCCGAGGTCCGGATTCGTTTGAATTGAACGCGAAGAATGCGGCTGGCCCGCCTCAGGGCCTGCTCGCCATGCTCGGTTTCGTTCAGCAGTGCTGCCATATCGATCGGCTTGCCCAGCTGGACCATCGTTGCGCGTCCGTTGACGATCGTGCTGAACAGGCGTCGGAGCCGACTGCCAATGTCCCAGTTCTCCGAAAAAAGCACCTTGAACAGGCTGTCCTCGTTGTGCGGAGCCCGACCGATCAGAACGATGACGGGGACGATCTGGCAATCGGGCCGACCGCTGGCAGCGCTCTGCTGGATCAGCCGACGAAGCATCGCCGAATGGCGGCGTTTCTCGGGCCGGCGAATGAACAGGCCGCGATAACGTCGATTGGCTCCGAATGACCTCGGCAGATCGATGCCCTGCACTCTGAGCGGCTGGAAAGGACCGGGCCATTCCAGGTCCTTGCAGACCTGGTCCACGATCAGCAGGGAACTCAACGCATAGGTATCGAGGACATAGAAGACCGGGCGTTCCGGGTCGATGCCCAGGTCGTCCAGATTCTCCGGCAGGATATTGCTGCGAACCCACCAGTGAAGCACACGCCGCAGCAGCCCGAGCCAAAGAAGCTGGGCGCGCCGAATCAGGGATATTGAAGAGGCCGAAGACACGTCGGTAGCGGGGTCGGGTCGAAGAGAAGACCGCAAGTTTAGCATTGAGCCCCTGACCGACCAGTGTTCGTCGATGAACGTCTCGCCCGTTCGTTCGTCGATTGACCCAGCAATGTTGCCGCGGGCCATCGCCGAAAGGATTGGTCGAAAGAATCGATCAGACCGGACAGGGCTTCCGGCTGAGGCAAGAAAAAACCGGGCCCGACGATACCGCCGTTGGCCCGGTTGAAGTGTTCACCTTTTCAGGTGTCATGCTTGGTTGTTGTAGAGCTCGAAGGATACATCCGCGTGTCATCCTCGGGGCTTAGGTTACCGCGAACGGGTAAACTTATCAAGTATTCTTCGAAGTCGCTATAAGCTGCTGAAATAAATAGATATATCTTCTTGAATCTTTTCGGCCGACGCGCGCGGATGTTCGGCATCACGGATCGGTCTGCCAACGACGATGTAGTCGGCGCCAGCATTGAACGCCTGCGCCGCTGACAGGGTTCGTTTCTGCTCATCGCGTGTCCCCTCCCGATTATCGACCGGTCGGATGCCGGGACAGACCACGGTCAGCGCATGAGCAACCGACTGCCGCAGGGCAGCCGCTTCGAGACCGGAAGAGATCACCCCTGTACAGCCCAGTTCGAGCGCCCGCCGTGCCCTTGAAAGCACCAGCGCCTCGATATCGCAATCGAAGCCGAGATCATCGAGATCACCGCGATCCAGGCTGGTCAGGGCCGTGACCGCGAGAATGCCGATATCACCGCGCGCTGCCACGGCGGCTTCCAGCATGCTGTCATTGCCGTGGACGGTCAGAAAATCGACCTCGTGTCGAGCCAGCTGGGCGACGGCCCGGCCTACGGTAGGTGGAATATCGAACAGTTTCAGATCGGCAAAGATCCGCTTGCCGGCCTCCTTCAGTTCCGCCGCCAGCTCGAAGTAGGCACCGCTCAGAAACAGCTCCAATCCCAGCTTGTAGAACTGAACGCTGGGACCGAGCTCCTTGATCAGCCCGCGAGCTTGTTCGGCATCGGGCACATCCAGAGCGAAGATGAGACGTTGTTCATTCGGTATCGATTTGGGCTGGAACTGCGTGTTCATGCAAGAACTCCTGAATTCTCGCGCCGATCGCTTCTGGGTGGCGCATGTGCAGATGATGACCGCCCGAGCAGGCGAACTGCTGTCGCCGGCGCAGGGCCGCCAGGCGCCTCTCGAGGACCCTTGAGGCGATCAACCCGCTGGGTGGGTCGGAATAGACGTTCAGCACCGGGCATCGGATACTGGCGATGATGTCCAGGACCTGACTTTCAGTGTAGCGCTGGGTCGATGGCCAGGTCAGGCGAATGTCGTGACCCCAGATGAGGCCGTCGCCGACCGGGGTCAGGCCGCGCTCGGCTAGAAGGGCCGCCGATGGCACATCCAGATCACTGTGACGGGCCCGCGCGGCGACTGCGGCGTCCTGATCCGGATGCTGTCGTCGCGCGCGTTCGTGGCTGCCACGGATGGCCTTCTGCCAGCCGTTCGCGGATTGGTCGGACGGGGCGGAAATGGGGCCGAGCCCTTCGATATTCACCATCGAGATCACTCGGTTGGGGCAGGCGGCAGCGATCAGGGTACCGATCGCACCGCCCATCGAATGGCCGAGCAGATGGAAGCGCTCCCAGCCCAATCGATCGGCCGCTTTCAGAACATCGAACAGGTTGTCATCGAAATGATAGCGAACCCCTGCTGGCCGGTGTGCCGAACGGCCGTGTCCGGGTAGATCGAGGGCAACCAGATCGATGGCGCCGAGGAAAGGGGCCAGCGGCGCGAAGCTCTGGGCGTTGTCGAGCCATCCGTGCAGGGCCAGCACCGGTGTATCGCCCTGCTCGAGTCGCAGCCCGGCCAGGCCGAGGCTGCGCCAGAAAAATGGCGTCATGCCACCGGCTCCAGCGTCGCGTAACCCAGCACAAGCCACTTGGAACCCGCGCTTTCGAAATTGATCTGAACACGCGCATTGGCGCCCTGGCCTTCGATCGTCACAACGGTGCCGAGACCGAACCGAGGGTGGCGGACCTGTGTCCCCAGGGCCAGGCCGCCGGCATCCTGCGGGGGTCTGGATGAGGCCTGGGCCGGTGCTACCCGTGTTCCGCCGGGTCGCAGCTCCTCGACCAGATCGCGCGGAATTTCGGCCAGAAAACGCGACGGCCGCGAGAAATTGGTCTGCCCATGGATCATTCGCGACTCGGCGTGGGTCAGATAAAGCTGGCGCATGGCACGGGTCATGCCGACATAGGCCAGGCGGCGTTCTTCGGCCAGCCGGCCCGGTTCCTCGACCGACTTCTGGTGCGGAAACAGACCCTCTTCCATGCCGGCCATGAAGACCAGAGGAAACTCCAGGCCTTTGGCCGAGTGAAGCGTCATCAGCTGAACGCAATCCTGCCAGCGCTCACCCTGGTGCTCGCCGGCCTCGAGCGCTGCCTGGGAAAGAAACGAAGCGGTCAGGCTCAGGCCGGCCTGCTCGTCCTCGAAGGGCTGGGCGTAGCTCTCGGCTGCCCGAACGAGTTCGGCCAGGTTCTCTTCGCGTGCCTCCGCCCGGTCGGCCGGTTCGCGTGACTGGTACCAGGCGACCAGTTCTGCCCGCTGGATCGCCGCCTGCATGCTCTCACCCAGAGACGCATCGGCAAATTGATTGGTCAGATCGCCGATCAGCGCCAGGAACGATGCGACGGCATTGCCCGCGCGTGCGGTGAAACCCCCGCGGTCGCAGAGCCCGCGAGCGGCCTCGAAGAGGGAATGATTCTGCTGTCGGGCCTGGTCTCGCATCAGCGCCACCGTGCGCTCGCCGATGCCGCGCGCGGGCAGGTTGATGACACGCTCGAAGGCCGGGTCATCGTGCGGGTTGTGGATCAGCCGCAGGTAGGCCATGGCATCCTTCACTTCTGCCCGCTCGAAGAAGCGCAATCCCCCGTAGACCCGATAGGGGATGTCCTCGCGCAGCAGCGCCTGTTCGAACAGACGCGATTGAGCGTTGGAGCGATACAGGATGGCGGATTCCGACGCCCGCCCTCCCTGCTCGATCCAGTCCTGGATGCGGGCAATGACGAACTCGGCCTCCTCTTCGGCGTTGAAGGCCGAAAATATCTTGAGCTGATCGCCCTTCTCTCCCTCGGTCCAGAGGTTCTTGCCCATGCGCTCGCTGTTGTGATCGATCACCCGGTTGGCCGCTTCGAGAATGGTCGAGGTGGAGCGGTAATTCTGCTCGAGGCGGACCAGCTGAGGAGAGAAATCCCGATCGAAGTGGGAGACGTTCTCGACCTTCGCGCCACGCCAGCCATAGATCGACTGATCATCATCGCCGACCACGAAGAGCTGATTGCGGTTGCCGGCCAGCAGGCGAATCAGTGCGTACTGCAGGGTGTTGGTGTCCTGGAATTCATCGATCAGGATATGCCCGAAACGTTCCTGATAATGGGCGCGTCGGGCGTCATTGTCGCGCAGGAACTCCAGGGTACGCAGCAGCAACTCGGCGAAATCGATCAGGCCGGAGCGCTCGCAATAGTCCTGGTAGAGCCGGTAGATCGCGACCTGCTGGGCCTGGAAGGCGTGATCGAAGCATTCGATGCTGTCAGGCCGTCGCCCTTCTTCCTTGTGATGGTTGATGAAGCTCTGCATCTGACGGGCTGGAAACTCTCCCTCGTCGATTTCTGCATCGCGAATGACGCGGCGGATGAGCCGATACTGATCGTCGGAGTCCAGAATCTGGAAGGTGTCGGGCAGTCCAACCTCCTGGGCATGCATGCGAAGCAGACGATGACAGATGCCGTGGAATGTGCCGATCCACAGACCATCGGGTCGCAACTTCAGCAACTCGCCGACCCGGTTTCGCATCTCGCCCGCGGCCTTGTTGGTAAAGGTCACGGCCAGCAGGCCCATGGGCGAGACGTGATGAACCTGGATCAGCCAGGCGATCCGGTGGACCAGAACGCGGGTTTTTCCCGACCCTGCGCCGGCCAGCACCAGAATGTGCTCATCACCCGCCGTGACCGCCTCACGCTGGGCATCGTTGAGCTGGTCGAGTAAGTGGGATACATCCATAAACGGTCAGCAGGTCGGTGCATTAGGGGAGGACACGGTCGGGCCTGGCAGCCGCCTGAGCGGCCTCATGGCGTGTCCGCACCCGTTTCAGCAATGGCCCGATGGCCGATATCGTCGCGAAAGAAACTGCCCTCGAAATGAACCGTCTTCAGTCCCTCGAGGGCACGCAGTCGGGCGGACGCCACGGTCTCGCCCAGTGACGTCATGCAGAGCACCCGTCCACCGCTGGTCACGACCCTTCCCTGATCGTCCAGCCGGGTGCCGGCATGAAAGACCTTGGTTGGCCCCGCGGCTTCCCGATCCAGGCCGGTGATCGGATGGCCCCTGTCGTAGCTTTCCGGGTAGCCGCCGGCCGCCAGCACGATTCCCACGGCGAAGCGGTCATCCCAGTCGAGGGTCAGTTCGGGCAGATCACCTTTCAGGGTCCTGAGCAGGGTGTCGACCAGATCGGAGCGCAGGCGCATCAGGACAGGCTGGGTTTCCGGATCGCCGAAGCGTACATTGAATTCCAGCACGCTGGGGCCTGAGTCGGTCAGCATGACGCCGGCATAGAGGAAACCGGTGAATTCGTGGCCGTCGGCGGCCATGCCGGCCAGCGTCGGGCGAATGATCCGGTCCATGATCAGGGCGTGGGTCGCCTCGGTGACAACGGGCGCCGGCGAGTAGGCGCCCATCCCGCCGGTGTTGGGCCCGGCATCGCCGACATCGCGACGCTTGTGGTCCTGGCTGGTGGCCAGCGGCAGAACCTCCTGGCCGCGAGCGATGACGATGAAGCTGGCTTCCTCGCCCGTCAGAAACTCCTCCACTACGACGCGATGGCCCGCCTCACCGAAGGACTGGCCGGACAGCATGTCCTCGAGGACGGCGCGCGCCGAATCGGCGTTGTCGACAATCACCACGCCCTTACCGGCGGCCAGTCCATCGGCCTTGAGGACCAGTGGAAAACCGATGTCCTCGACCAGGGCCAGACCGGCCTCAAGACTGTCGGCTACACCATAGCGGGCTGTGGGAATGCCGTGCCGAGCCATGAAATCCTTGGCAAAGGCCTTCGACGACTCGAGCCGGGCAGCAGCGGCCGTCGGGCCGAAACAGGCCAGTCCGGCGGCATTGAAGCGGTCGACCAGTCCGGCGGCCAGCGGTGCCTCGGGGCCGACGATCGTCAGATCGATCGACTCCTGCCGAGCCAGTTGCAGCAGGCCGTCGATGTCCTCGGCGGCGATTTCGACATTGCGGCACTTGTATTCTGTGGCCGTCCCCGCATTGCCTGGCGCCACCAGGACCTCTCTGACCTGGACGGATTGGGCGGCCTTCCAGGCCAGGGCGTGCTCACGACCACCACCGCCGATGACGAGGACTTTCATGGGGCATTACTCGGATTTTCAGGGACTGGTCTATTGTAGCGCGGCTTCGCCATGGTCCGGGCTGCGCTCCCGGCCACGCATCAGGCACTCAGTGCCTGAAGTGACGCTGGCCGGTCAGGACCATCGCGATGTCGTGCGCGTCACAGGCCTCGATGACCTCCTGGTCGCGCATCGAGCCACCAGGCTGGATCACGCAACGCACGCCCTGTTCTGCGGCGGCCTCGATGCTATCGGCGAACGGGAAGAAGGCATCCGATGCCATGGCAGCGCCGGCAAGTGACAGACCGGCATCCCCGGCTTTCAGGGCACCGATCCGCGCCGAATCCACGCGGCTCATCTGACCGGCCCCGATACCCAGCGTCGCCCCATCCCGGACATAGACGATGGCATTGGAGCGGACCATGCGAACCACTGCCCAGGCCAGCTCCAGATCCGCCATCTCGGCCGGGGACGGCGCCCGCTGCGTGACGGTTTCAAGCACAAGTTCCCCCCGCGCCAGATCCGGTTCCTGGACCAGCCAGCCGCCGTCGATCGCCTTGATCTCGAAATCATGCCGCACGGCCTGTCCCGGCAGCAGGACGCGAAGATTCTGCTTGCCGGCCATGACCGTTCTTGCATCGTCTTCGATGTCCGGGGCGATCACGACCTCCAGAAAGCGCGCTGTCAGTGCTTCGGCCAGTCCGAGATCGATGGGTCGATTGACGGCGACAATGCCGCCGAATGATGAGACCGGATCGCAGGCCAGCGCCCGGTCCCAAGCCTGCTGAAGACGGTCGGCCGTGGCCACTCCGCAGGGGTTGGTGTGTTTGACGATCACGCAGGCAGGACGATCGGGATTCAACAGCTGCAGTCCGGACCAGGCCGCATCGGCGTCGAGCAGATTGTTGTAGGACAGGGCCTTGCCCTGGATCGGCTCGGTGCTAGCCAGGCCGTTGCTGCCCTTGTTTCTCTGACGATACACCGCTGCGGCCTGATGCGGATTTTCGCCATAGCGAAGGCTGTGTGTGCGATCCAGCGCCAGGTGAATCATGGCCGGTGGGCGATGATCGTCGAGCTGGCCGGCCAGATACTGGCTGATCTGTCCGTCATAGTCGGCGGTGTGGGCAAACCCCTTCAGAGCGAGTCTGCGCCGCATCTGAAGCGAAGGCCGGTCGGGCAGACACGCCACGAACTCGGGATAGTCGGCCGGATCGACCAGCAGGCTGACATGCGCGTGGTTCTTGGCCGCTGCCCGCAGCATCGCCGGCCCGCCGATGTCGATCTGCTCGATCGCGTCCTCGAGGCTGCAGTCCGGGCGGGCGATGGTCGCGGCGAAAGGGTAGAGGTTGACGACGACCAGATCGATCCCCTCGATGCCGTGCTCGTGCATCACGGCTTCGTCCTGCCCGCGGCGGGCCAGTATGCCGCCATGGATCCTGGGTTGCAGCGTCTTGACCCGTCCCCCCATGATCTCTGGAAATCCGGTAAAGGAACTGACATCTGTGACTTCAACGCCCGCCTCACGCAAGGTGCGCGCCGTGCCGCCGGTTGACAGGATTCGCCAGCCCGCTTCGATCAGGGCCTGGCCGAGATCGCAGACACCGGTCTTGTCGGAGACGCTGATCAGTGCCGTCGGTGGGTGGGTCGCTGTCATGGCGTCGTCGACTGGAGACCGTATCGCTGGATTCTGGTCCGCAGGGTTGCGCGCGTGATGCCGAGAATCTGGGCGGCCCGGGACTGATTTCCGCCCACATGCGCAAGAACGGTCTGAATGAGCGGGCGTTCGACTTCCCTGATGATCAGCTCGTGCAGATTGTCCGGCGGGGTCGAGCCCATGTCTTCCAGATATTGTTCTACCGCCTGCTGGACATGCTGATTCAGACAGGTGGTTTTGCTGGAGGGCTGCGCTTTCAAGGAGGATCCGGATTCAGATTGGTCGAACCGCCGCGCCCAAAACGAACCGACGGGCGGGAAAAGATAGCACAGCCTTCCTAGAAAAACCGGAAGTCGAAGCCGGCTGGCAGCGTGGTTCCAACCACGAACTCGAAGATCACCGGCACGAGCACCTCGGTCGGCATGCCCAGTTCGGCGTTTTCAGGATTGACCAGATACTCCTCGGGCTGAAGGCGTCGAACGCCCAGGATCTGCTGGCTTCCGTCGTACAGGCGCACTTCCAGAACGGGCCAGGACAGTCGATCATCGGAGCGGTTTCTCAAAGTGGCGCTGACAATGACGGCGTCGTCCAGTGAGGGATGACGATGCATATCGCGGGAGGTGATCTGAATGGCCTCGAGCGGATTGGACGATGCTCGTGGACCAGCGCTGGTGTCCAGCCAGCGATTCAGGCCCGAAGCGGAGCTGCCGAGCAGCACAGCCAGCTGGGACATCAGCACCAGGATCAGAGCGATACTGGCCACACCCCAGACCGACGAGGGCGGTCGCGAGTCCGCATCGAGCGCCGGCAGATTCAGGGTCGGACCCGAATCGGCGCTCTCGGCCGTCGGCAGAAACGGTTCCAGGTCTGCGGCTGAATCGTCGTCGATGTTGACGCCGGGCAGCTCGGGTTGCTCGATGGCTCGATGATCCAGCATCGGTGGCATGCCCACGCCGCTCAAGGGGGATTCGTCGGCCCTGGGGTGGGCGTCGAACAGCGAGCTGAGGGAATTGAAGGTATTGCCGCAATGGCCGCAGCGAACCACCCCTGCCGCCTCTGCCAGGCGTTGTGCGTCCAGTTCGTACACCGACTGGCAGCTTGTGCAGCGGGTGTATACGGTCATCGATCAGCCGGTCGAATCGCCGCTCAACTGGCGGTAGCGCTCGAGTTCCGTCATGAAGCGCTCGCGGATCTCGAGCTCCTGCTGAGCCATGCCGGCCAGATTGCCGCGAAGACTGGCAATCTCGGCTCGGGCTTCTTCGATATTCTGGGTCAGTTCCGCAGGAACGCTGCCACCGTCCCGAACGATCTGGGCTGCGCGCCGGACCAGCGATTCGAAGCGTTCCGAGGCCAGGTCGAGCGATGCCTGAATCGTGGCGCGCTGAGTGTCCAGGCTGGCGACCTGGCGCTCCATCTCATCGAGCAGATCCTGCTCGGAACGGTAGGCATTGAGAAGCATTCGGTCGCGGGTTTCCTGCCGCTGCGCTTCAGCTTCGAGTTCGGCCTGTCGCCGCTGCTCGCGGCGAAGGGCCTCGCGCTCCTGCGGGGTGAGCGCCCGCTCGATACGTTCGATCACGTTGCCGTTCGGGCCGATTCGCTCCCAGCCATAGTTCCGATATTCAGGCGGTACCATGTTGCCATGGTGAACTTCACCGTTTTCATCGACCCAGCGATACACGTCCTGAGCACAGACCAGGCCGGGCAGGAGGATCATCAGGCAAAAGAGAAGGCGTGGATTCGACATATCGGAGACCCGGGTCGTTCAGACTCCAAACTCGTGACGGTAGTTCAGCATAGCAGACCTGTCCGCGCCTGCAATCTCGTGATCGTGAAGCCAGCCGACCAGGTCGTTCAGCGTGGCCACCGAGATCACCTCGAGTCCGGAGTCACGGACTTCCTGGACGGCCGAGCGATCATCGAGTCCACGTTCCTGGCGGTCAAGGGCGATCGCAACGCCGGCGGTTCGAGCGCCAAGTGCTTCGATCAACTCGCGCGACTCCCTGATCGAGGTGCCGGCCGAAATGACGTCATCGACAATCAGGACGCGCCCTTCGATCTTCGCCCCGACGATGCTGCCGCCCTCGCCATGATCCTTGGCCTCCTTGCGGTTGAAGGCAAACGGCAGGTTTCGGTCGAAATCGGTCTGCAGGCGCATGGCGATGGCGGCTACCAGCGGGATTCCCTTGTAGGCTGGTCCGAAGAGCAGGTCGAATTCGATCTCACTGGCCATGATGGCCTCGGCATAGCAGCCTGCCAGACTACCGAGCCCGGCGCCATCGCAGAACTGTCCTGCGTTGAAGAAATACGGGCTGATGCGGCCGGACTTCAGTTCAAAGCGGCCGAAGCGCAAGGCCTCGTATTCAAGCGCAAGCTCGAGAAAACGATCTGTCCAGGCATTTCTCATAGCAGCATTGTATCGGTCTCGAGGTGGCGCGCCTACGATCATCCAGTCTTCGATTCACCTGCAGGGTCCAGGTTCCCTGGAATGACCGTCACTATCGTTACTATGATCGTGTACCGATGACCGGTACACCAGACAGTACACTAGGCGCTGGTTCCTTCCCTGGCATCACGGCATGCGCATCATCACTCTCAACGCCAATGGCATTCGAGCCGCCGCGCGCAAGGGCTTCTTCGATTGGTTGAAGAAGCAGGATGCAGATATGGTCTGTATCCAGGAGACCAAGGCGCAGCATTGGCAGTTGACCGATCGTGAGTTCTTTCCGGTCGGCTATCACTGCTACTACCATGATGCGGAGAAGAAGGGTTATTCAGGCGTTGCGCTGTATTCGAGGCATCAACCGGTGCGCGTGGTCTACGGGCTCGGCTGGGACGAATTCGATCGTGAGGGACGCTGGCTGCAGGCTGACTTCGAGCACTTGAGCGTCGTTTCGCTGTATCTGCCCTCCGGAACATCGAAGGATGAGCGGCAGCAGTTCAAGTACCGCTGCATGGAGCGTCTGCATCCGTATCTCGAGGAGTTGTCCGGCCATGACCGCGACTATGTCATCTGCGGCGACTGGAATATCGCGCACAGGGAAATCGACCTGAGAAACTGGAAGGCCAACCAGAAGAACTCGGGGTTCCTCCCCGAGGAGCGGGCCTGGCTCGATGAGGTCTTCGGCCCGGTCGGCATGGTCGACGCCTTCCGGCGAATCGACCCCGAACCCGACCGCTATACCTGGTGGTCGCAGCGTGGGCGAGCCCGCGAAAACAATGTCGGCTGGCGGATCGACTACCAGGTCGCCACGGCCGGCCTGGCGGGCCGGGCCCGCTCGGCTGAAATCTACACTGAAGAGAATTTCTCCGACCACGCGCCCCTGATCATCGATTACGACGATGCCTGAGACCGTCCGCGGGCCGGGGCTGAAGGCGCTGATTCTGGCCTGGCGGGATCGCCGCCTCGGGACGATCTTCGTCCTCGGCATGGCATCGGGCTTTCCCTGGGTTCTGATCGGATCGGCCATGTCGGCCTGGCTGGAGGAGCTGGGGATCAGCCGGAGCGCGATCGGCTTGCTCGGCGGCGTCGGGATTGCCTACGCCCTGAATTTTCTCTGGGCCCCCTTTCTCGATCGCTACCGACCCTGGCTGTTCGGTCGTCTTGGCCTGCGCCGAAGCTGGATCGTTCTGACCCAGTGTCTGCTGCTCGTCTTCACCCTGGTGGTGAGCATGATCGAGCCGGGCGCCAATCTTCAGTTGACCGGACTGGTCCTGCTCTCGATCGCTGTGGCCTCGGCCACGCAGGATGTGGCGATCGATGCCTATCGGGTCGAGTTGATCGAGCGCTCGGACCAGGCGCGGATCTCCTACGGCGCCGCCATGGCAACCTCGGGCTGGTGGACCGGCTACGGGCTGCTGGGCGCTCTGCCGTTCTGGCTGGTCGATGGCCTCGACGGCGGCTGGACCACGGTCTATCGGGGCCTGGCACTGGTCTGGCTGTTGTTCATCGCTTTCGTGCTGGCCTTCGCGCCCATGCCTGGTCGACCCGCAGAGTTCAACGGACCCTCATCCGAGCCCGTGCTGCGTCGGCTCGTCCAGACCGTGGTGCGTCCACTCAAGGATTTCGTGGTCCGCAACGGCCCGGCCCTGGCCGTCTCGCTGCTCGCCTTCGTGCTGCTGTTCAAGGTTGGTGAGGCGTTTCTCGGCCGGATGTCGATTGTCTTCTACAAGGAAATCGGCTTCAGCAACTCGGACATCGGAACCTACTCCAAGCTGCTCAACTGGTGGGTGACGGTCCTGTTTTCCATTCTGGGCAGTCTGGTCAACGCCCGCTTCGGCATCCTCAGGGGGCTGCTGGTGGGCGGCCTGGCGATGGCATCGACCAACCTGATGTTTGCCTGGATGGCCGTGGTCGGCCCGGAGACCTGGCTGTTTGCGCTGACCGTGATCGTCGACGGATTTACCGCCGCGCTCGGCACGGTGGCGTTCATGGCCTTCATCACGCTGTTGACCAGCCATTCCTTCAGCGCGACGCAGTACGCCCTGCTGGCCTCGATCGGTAATCTGGGTCGCACCACGCTGGCATCCTCCTCGGGCTGGCTGGTCGATCAGCTTGGTGGGAACTGGGCGTTGTTCTTCATCCTCACTGCTGTCGCCGTGCTTCCCAGCATGCTGTTACTGTGGTGGCTGGCCCCGACTCTGCGAGAACGTTACCCCGACGCTTTCGGCCGGGTTCTGCGCCGGGAGAAGGGTCCCGCCTGAGCAATTTGTCACTGCCGGATCAGTGCGGCATGATGGCCGCTGACGTGGACTTTTCCTTCATTCACAGACTGCCCAGGACACCTGATGAAACTAGATGCACCTTTCATTCGCCTGCCCTATCGATTCGATGCCGATGCGGTCGGAGCCGAAGTCGACGCCCTGCCTGAAGCGCTCTGGCAGCCCCACCCCAGAGCCTGGGAGGGCCATGAGGCTGTCGCTCTGATCAGTGCCGACGGCGAGAGTGATCTGGCGCGTTTCGAGGGCGAGATGCAAGAAACCGAAGCGCTGGACCAGCTGCCTTCGATCCGGAACCTTCTGGCCGCACTCGACACTGTAGTGGGGCGGACAATGCTGGTTCGCGCCGCCGCCGGCAAAGAGGCACCTCGGCTGGTCGACGCCGGCTCTTACTGGCATCGTCGCGTTCGAGTCGTTCTGCCGATCCAGTCCGATACCAGCGTGACATGGACAGTGGGTCAGGACTCGCCGCTGTCCATACCGGCGGGACAGGCCTGGATGGTCGATGGCTGGCAGGGCTACCAGCACGCCAATCCATCGGACCAGGCGCTGGTCTATCTGATCGTCGACACGGTGGGTTCGGCGGCGTTCTGGTCGACGGTCAACAGCGCCGACCGCCCGCTGGAGCCCGAGCGCGAGTCCTCGATGAACCCGCGCCAGGTCCGGCTCGGCTCCCAGCCGGGGCCCCTCGAGACCGAAGTCATTCACACCCCCAGAGTCATGACGCCGTGGGAGATGGAGAGCCTGGTCAACGGGGTCATGCAGGACCTGCGGTCCGTCGTTCCCGCGGACGCTCCGCATCTGCCCAAACTGGAGTCAGCACTGAGTCAGTTCATGCGACAGTGGCAGGGCGTTCACGCCCGGCACGGCGAGAACGAGGCCGGTGATGTGGCCTACAAGCAGGCCCTGGAGCAGCTGGTCGCGCAGGCGGCGATGTTTGCCGGTGTCTGGAAGCTGCCCAGCGGATTGGACGCGGCCGAGCTGCTGTATCAGACCGTGGTCCTCGGTGCGTTGAAGGACTCCGAGGGCAAGCCGGTGGTGATCCTGCCGCCTGGCGCCAGAGAGCGGCAGGAGCAGGTGGCCAGGCAGCGCGAGATGCAGGCCAGGCAGGCCCGATCCCGGGTTCCGGCCCATTCCAGCAACGACGGCGAGCAGACTGCAGCGCCATCGGCTGTGGAAGGACAACCGCAGCGCGCGCCTGCCGACATGCAGGCGACCGGCCCCGAGCAGGCCGCGACCGCGCAGCCGCCTCGCTCGCCCCAGACCCCTGCCCAGCCCGGGCAAGAGAACGCACAGGACCCGGCGAATTCTCCGCTCAGAAGCGTCCACACCAAGAGCCTGCCCGAGCTTCTGCGCCAGGCCGCCGCGTCCGTTCTGGTGTCGACCTATCAGGCCGGCAAGCTGGTCATCCTGCGCGAGGACCAGGGCAAGCTCAACACGCATTTCCGCATCTACAATCGGCCGATGGGCATGGCCTGCGATCGCTCACGCCTGGCGCTGGGCACAGCGATGACCGTCGAGCACTACCGCAACATGCCGGAGGTGGCAGCCAAGCTCAACCCGCCGGGCAGGCATGATTCGGCCTTCATGCCGCGGCGCGGCCATGTCACCGGCAACATCGATATCCATGAAATGGCCTTTGTCGGGAATGAGCTCTGGTTCGTCAATACGCGATTTTCCTGTCTGTGCACCCTTGATGAAGAGCACAGCTTCGTGCCGCGCTGGCGGCCCTGGTTCGTATCCGGCTATGCCGCAGAGGACCGCTGCCACCTCAACGGACTCGAGGTGGTCGACGGCAAGCCGAAGTACGTCACCGCGCTCGGTACGTCCGACACCGCCGGTGGCTGGCGCGAAAACAAGGCCGGTGGTGGTGTGCTTATCGACGTGGAAAACAATGACTTCATCTGTCGCGGCCTGTCCATGCCGCACTCACCGCGCTGGTATCAGGACAAGCTATGGGTGCTGGAGTCGGGCAACGGGTCTCTGGCCACAGTCGATCTCGACAGTGGCCAGCTGGAGACCGTGGCCGAATTGCCGGGTTTCACCCGCGGGCTGGATTTCATCGGTCCCTACGCTTTCGTCGGGCTTTCGCAGGTCCGCGAGTCGGCCGTGTTTTCCGGGATTTCGCTGACCGAACGGGTCAGTGAGCGTAACTGTGGCGTATGGGTCGTCGATATCCGTTCCGGTCAGACCGTTGCCTTTCTCAAGTTCGAAGATGCCGTGCAGGAGGTTTTCGCCGTGTCCGTACTCCAGGGCATCCGCTTCCCGGACGTGCTCGCTGCGGGTGATCCTGCGGTGGGCATGAGCTACGCGTTGCCCGATGAAGCGCTCAAGGAAGTGGTCCAGCCGCAGCCGGCGGGCGCACCGGCCGCAGGTAACGGCGCCAGCCCGCCTGACGCGGCCAACGGCGGGCGTTCCTACGGCTCGACCTGAAGCCGTCGTCGAGGAGCCGAGAGGTTTCCTAACGGCTGCCGCTGCGCATCAGGAGCTGCGGGTTCTGCTCCGCCAGCGTAGCCAGCTGCTCGTCACTGAGCTGATCGAGCATCGATCGCCACCACTGAAGCTCCAGCTCCTGAAGGGCTTGCTGGGTTCTGGAGCGTTGCTCGATAAGGTCGAGGATGTTCGAACGCTCGCCTTCGCGGACCGCGACAATGAGATTCTGCTGCTGCTCCCCGAGCTGTTGGCGCATGGTCTGACGTTGCGCTTCCAGTTGCAGCTGTGCCTGCGTGAGCGCTTCGGACTGTGCTTCGTCCAGACCGATCGATGCCTGAAGATCCTCATCGTTCCACCATCGATCGCGTTCCAGCATCCGCTCTCGCATGCGCTCGCGCGGTGGGGTGTCGTCGGTGCCACGCTCGGCCATCATTTCAGCCCGACGTTCGCGCATACGTTCGCGCACGGCCGCACGGTCGGCGTCCCCATCCTCACTGTCAGCGCGGCGCTCGGCGCGGCGCTCGCGCATCGCCTCGATCAGGGCCTCTCGCTGCTCGGGGTCGCGCATGGCTTCGCGCAGCGCTGCGGGGTCCTCAGTGAGGCGCTGCAGGGTCCCGTCATCCCCTGTGCTGGCGCTGACGGCGGGTGTTGACTGGGCAGTCGGAGTCCCCGCGGTTTCGCTGCTGTTCGGTGCAGTAGCAGTGGAATCGGGCTCAGGTTCCTGACCGCAAGCAGCAAGCAGCACAGCGACCAGGAGAATCAGCGGGTAGTATTTAAGCATGGGTCTACCTTGTGTTTACGCAGAACAAAGGGAACATCAGTTTCGACAATCCCGACCACGGTTGATTCAGGGTTGTTCGAAACGGTCGTCAAAAATGTCGTCGATAAAAAATTCGAAAGCGCCCATATCGGCGCGTCCGTTGAACACTCGAGGATAGGGTTGGCCACGCTGATCGTTCGACACCGTCGTGGCCGGGTCGCCACTATCCAGTGCGGGTGAGCCGGGTCCGATGGCGCGGGTCAGGGTCGCTCCGCCGTTGGCGGCCAGGATCCCGAGCTGGGGGTCCAGGCCGATCAGGTTGCCGGTTCCTGCCCCGACGCCAGCGCCGGGAGACTCGATCAGGGAGTAGTCGATGGTCAACACTCCAGGTGAATCGATGGACAGATCGAGCATTCCGCCCGGGCTGGTGTTGTCGGCAAAGATGCTGTTGTCGACGTCGCTATCGCCACTCAGGAGCGCGCCGCCCGGGTTTTCGGACAATGAGCCCCGGCCGAGCCTCGAATCCCGGGGGACCGGAGCGCCGGTCGATGTATTGTGGCTGACCGTCAGGAAGTCGAGCGAGACGCCCCTGGCATAGAGTCCACCAATCTCCTCGGCGGTGTTGCCGGTAATCGTTGAGTTGATGATTCCGCTGTCAGACAGCGGCGCACCCCGTATCAGCACCCCCCCGGCCCCCTGGGCACTGTTGTCGGATATCGTGCTGTACTTCACGCGGTCGCTGGAAGACTGGAGATCAAGGCCACCTGCGACTATTGCGAGATTTCCCGAAACGGTCGATTGGGCAATGATGGTGTAGTTATCCGCACCCCGAGCCCATACGCCGCCGCCTTGGGTGCTTTCGTTGTTCTGAACCAGGCTGCTGGCAAGTATCAGGCTGCTCTCGTAGGCCAAGGCACCCCCGCCATAGAATTCAGCCCGATTGTTGCTGATGGTCGAATACTTGATCAGAGCAGCAGCCCCGTAGGCCGAGGCGATGCCGCCTGCGTTCAATGCCTCGTTTCCGTCGATCAGGGAGTCAACCACTTCGAGCGTGCCGCCCGCATAGGAGCCTCCACGAAGCTGGGGCTGGTCGAGGGGCGTGACTGGCGGGTCCTGCGCGCCGGCCAGCAGACCACCCCCGAGATTGGCTGTATTGTCGGAAATGATCGAGCTGTCCAGACGGAGAAGTCCGCCGTTATCGGCAAAGCCGCCACCGCCCAGCTCGCTGTAATTGACGCTGAGATTGATGTCGAAGGCTTCGATATAGGCGTCATTCAGCGCCGCCAGTCCGCCGCCGCGGGGTTCCGGGCCGGGCATGCCACCCTGGAGCCAGTGGCCGGCAGACAGCGGTGTGGACGGTGCGGCGGCCTCGTTGTAGCGCACGCCGGAGCTGTAGATTGCGACACCGCTGTCGTATTTCGCGGTCAACCCGCCGCCGCTGCCCGTCGTGCTGTTGAAGGCGATATAAGCCTCCTCCAGCAACAGCTGCCCGGGACCGTTCAGGCTGAAACTTGGCCCACCGAAGGGGGCGTCCCCTGCGCTCGGCTCTGGCAGGGGCATGGAAGGCGCGTAGCCCACCCCGACCAGGGCGCCGCCGCCTGAATAGACGGCGTTGTTGTTGTAGATTTCGGTGGTTGTGACCAAAGCATAGGACAACGAGCCGACCGCCAGCCCACCGCCTCCGTAGGCTGTGTTGCCGGTGACGAAGCTGGCGCTCATATCGAGCACGGAATTTTCGCCCAGGCTGATCGCGCCGCCGATCAGCGCATCATTGCCTTCGAAGTTCGAAGAAGCAATGCTCGCGGATGAATTGACCAGGGCGAGACCGCCACCATAGAGATCGGCGGCGTTGTCCTGGAACGTCGAGTCGGTGATGGTGAGCTGACTGTTCACCGCCAGCACGCCAGCGCCGAAGGCGTTGCTCGAACCGCGCAGGATCATGCCGCCGGCGACAGTATTGCCCGAGAGCGTGCATTGATCGAGCGTGAGCTCGGACGAGTTGAGCGAGATCGCCCCTCCATATGAAGCAGAGCCGGAGGCGTTGTTGGCGATTTCGCAGTTGCTCAGGCTGACCGTGCTCGATACTGCGACCAGAGCGGCACCGCCGAACAGGTCGTTGATGGTGCCATTCTCGAGTCGGAGCCCGCTGATCTCGGCCATTGCTGCCGGATTGACGGCGATCAGGCGATCGCTTCCGTCACCGCTGATCGTGAGCTGGCCCGGTCCGGGTCCGGTGATACTCAGGGTGCTGTCGATCGAAAGAGCGCCGCCGGTCAGTGTGACGGTCCCGGTCAGGCCCGGCTGAAAAACGATGTCATCGCTGCCGCTACCCGCGCTGCAGCCGGCCGTGGCAAAGTCGCCATTGGCGGACAGCAGCGCATCGCGTAGGGTGCACTGACCCGGCACACTGCCATCGTTCAGGGTGGTGACCGTGATGGTGGCGGCCTGAAGGCTCGTGGCGCCGAGCGCCAGTCCGATCGCCGCGCTCAGCGGTGCGACGGTGGGAGTGACGTGCTGCTGCACCTGATACTTGAATCGAGACATGCCCTGACCCTCGGTATGGCCCCCTCTCAAGACCCGCTTTTTTACCACATCTGCGGGGACCCCTGCATGTGTTACTAGCGAGATCATTGATCTTGTTAGTAATACGGCGTCCAATGTCACTTCATGCCAGACGCCGGGCAGGAAGATAGACCGCTCCGGCAAGTACCGGATGGCTGGCTCCGGTCACGGACTGCGTATCGATGGGTTTCTCTTCAAGGCGCTGCTTCGCCAGCCAGGCAAACAGAGTCGCTTCGACCTGGTCGGCCGGAAGCCCATGCGCATCGGTCGGCTCGAGGGGGCAGTCGGGGAGTCGTCTTTCGATCCGCTTGACCAGGTCGAGGTTCTGAACCCCGCCACCGCACAGCAGCACGCGGTCGGGCCGCATGTCCTTGACCGCATTGGCCAGGGTGGTGGCACTGAATTCGGCCAGGCTGGCCTGGATATCCTGCGGTCGCTCGTTTGCCCAGGCCGGGAGGCGCTCGTCCAGCCAGCGGGACGAGAAATGCTCGATCCCGGTACTCTTTGGCGCGGCGAGGGTGAAATAAGGCTCGTCGAGCAGTTCCGCGAGCCAGCGGGGATCTGCCTGGCCGCCCCCGGCCCACTGGCCTGCTGCATCAAAGCGTCCGGCGTGAAAGCGCCGGTACCAGAGATCGAGAAAGCAATTGGCCGGACCGGTGTCGAAACCGATCAGGGCCTGGCCGGGGGCAAGGCGCGTCAGGTTGGCGATACCGCCCAGATTGACCACCACCCGGCATTCGTCGGGACAGGCCAGCAGGGCCGAATGGATCAGCGGTGCCAGCGGTGCCCCTTGTCCGCCAGCCGCGACATCAGCACGCCGAAAATCCGCGACCGTGATGATGCTGGTGCGCTCGGCAAGTCGTGCGGGATCGCCGATCTGGAGGGTGTGAGGAGAGGGTCCGTCCACCCGATGCAGTACCGTCTGACCGTGGGACCCGATGGCCGCAATCCGGTTTCGCGGAAGCCCCGCCCGCTCGATGGCGGCCAGCGCGGCGTCGGCCAGGGCGCCGCCCATCAGCGCGTCCAGACGGCCCAGATCGGCCAGCGGGAAGCGATCCGGGTCCTGCCTGAGCCGATCCAGCAGCTGCCTTACTTCGGGGTCGAATTCAGAGGTTGTCGATGCAAGCAAGCGGACCGGTCGGGCATTCAGGTCGACCACCACCGCATCGATGCCATCCATGCTGGTCCCCGAGATCAGACCGACATGGATGTCGGACATCAGCAGGATGGGTCGCGGCAGTTGTCGGCCGCGGTCTGTGCAATCTGGATCGAGGGATCGGCGCTCAGGGCCTGCAGCTGCGCCAGTAGACCCGCGCTATAGTCGCGAAACCGGTCCATATGCTCGGCTGGTAGCGGATTGGCCGGCGGCAGGTCGACGGTGCGGGGATTGCGGTGAACGCCGTTGAGGAGGAACTCGTAGTGGAGATGAGGTCCGGTGACGCGCCCGGTAGCCCCGACCCGGCCGATGGTCTGGCCCTGGCGTACGCGATCGCCCCGACTGACCTGCCGCCGCGACAGGTGCAGGTAGCGGGTGACGATGTTGTTGCCGTGCTGGATGAAAACGTAGTGCCCGTTGAGGCTGTTGTAGGCCGATTCGATAATCCGGCCATCGCCGGCAGCCCAGACCGGCGTGCCGACCGGTGCGCCGTAATCGGTGCCGTTATGGGGGCGGATGCGCCGGGTGACCGGATGGAAACGTCGAGGATTGAAATTGGAGGTGACGTAGCTGAAATTGAGCGGTGCGCGCAGGAAGGCCTTGCGCATCGGGCGGCCATCGGGGGCGAAGTAGTCCGGACCGTCGCCAGCGTCGAAGCGAATCGCTTCGAAGGCATCACCCTGATTGACGAAGCGCGCGGCCAGAATGTCACCGTCGCGGAGGAACTCCCCGTCGCGCCAGATCTGTTCGTAGACCACCGCGAACTGGTCCCCGGCGCGGATATCGAGGGCGAAGTCGATGTCCCAGCCGAAGATTGCCGCCAGGCGCATCGTCATATTGTCCGTCAGGCCGGCGTCCTTGGCGGCATTGAACAATGAGCTGGTGATCTCTCCGCTGGCCTCGATCACCTGATGGTCGAGCTCGCGTGATTCGATCCGACTGACCAGGCCACCCTCGTCACGCTCGACGAACAGCCAGTTCTGCTCGTCCAGTTCGGCGCGCAGGGCGCGAAGTTCACCCTCGGCATCCAGATCGAAGGCGAACTGATCGCCTGGGCGGATGCGTGCCAGGCCGGCGGTGGTGTCGTTCAGGTTGACAATACTGTGGAGCAGGCCGGGGCCGAGCGACATCTCCCTGAAGATGCGATCCAGGGACTGCCCTGGTTCGACCTCGACCAGCTGCCACTCGCGGCCCACCTGCATGGCCTTGGTCTCACCCGGTTGATATTCAGGCGCGGGGGGTTCTTCGGCTGTCGGCACCGGGGCCGGCAGGGCGACGGCGCTGGCGTGGACGGTTTCCACGCTCGGCTGCTCCGGGTCATCCGAATTGCCGATCACCAGTGCCACCACGATCAGCGCTACCCCGGCTGCGGTCCAGGCCGGTCGCGCCGCAAGACCTTGCGCCACGATCAAAAGGCTCGATCTCGAAGTCTGCAGAAGACCCTGCATTCGCGCCTGAACGGCCTGACCGCGAGCGCGTCTGCGCGGTCGAGCCATCGGTTTTCTCTTCATGGAACGAGGATTCGCCAGTAAAAACTCGGTAACATTAACGATTGACGGCGCCTGAAGTCAATTGTTAACACCTTGTTATCAAGGGACTGTCGGTCGACCGCGAATCGCCGCGCCGCCTGCGCCCATCGGCCTTGCCGCGCCCCGAAGCATTCCACTGAGACCAACACCAGAGACTCGTGAGCGAAATCAATGAGCTGATCCGCGGCGCTGCGGAAGTCATCCAGATCGATGAGTTGACCGATCGCCTCAACGCCGGGCAGCCCCTGCGCGTCAAGGTCGGGTTCGACCCGACCGCGCCGGATCTGCATCTCGGGCATACGGTCATCATCAATGCCATGCGGCGTTTCCAGGACGCCGGACATACGGCGATCTTTCTGATCGGCGACTTCACCGCCATGAT